>Ga0209274_10000282_pt1 | contig 35676 bp, 36 predicted proteins | sample HubBroMetageREF1_FD_188343 | JGI IMG/M metagenome (GOLD analysis project Ga0209274, IMG submission 188343) | Reference soil microbial communities from the Hubbard Brook experimental Forest, New Hampshire, USA - Hubbard Brook CCASE Soil... | ecosystem: Environmental > Terrestrial > Soil >...
GCATCGCAGTGGTCGCATCACGACGCACTACTCCCAGGCTGAGTTGACGAGCTTGATCGAGGCCGCCGAGAAAGTGTGCGCTACAGAGTCCCGCAAAAGCCCCGCAACCACCTGGCTTCGGCGCAAGACAGGTTAGCGGCGGAGGCGCTAACTCTCTGATCGAATGAAAAATTTTTTGCGCGCCCGGAGAGATTCGAACTCCCGACCACCTGGTTCGAAGCCAGGTGCTCTATCCAGCTGAGCTACGGGCGCAGGTGCTCAGTGTAACGTTCGCCGCTCCATTCGGGAACTGATTCGCGGCATTAGTAGCGCCAACTCTTGAGATCGGCGCCGTTCGGAGCGGTTGCCGCGATGCGCTGCAAAATCGTGGGCAGATATTGATAGTTGTAGTGCAGACGCGAATAGGCGTTGGGTAGTTTCGGATCGCCGTTCCAACAATGCTCGGCGCGATCGCCGTAAGCCACGACGCCGCCGTAGGCCGGCTGCAGTGCCTCGAGCCGCTCCTGCGCGAAATACACCGAGTCGGTCAGGTAGTACGTGTCGCCGGTTCCCACGTAGATGTGAATCTTCCCCGCAAGCTTGGGCGCGAGTGTCGCCCAATCGCGTGCGACGATGTGGGACAGATCGTAGTGGTCGTACCAGTAGGCGGCGACCTTCGGATCGATATCGCCGCTTCGCTTGTCGAAGATCGGCTGGGGATAGCCGTCTTTCCCAACGGGCCCGAATACCGCCTGCCAAATGTCATATTGACCTCCGGATCGGCTGCGGTCGCCCTGGGCCAGTTCCATGTAGTTTTCATCGCGCTGCGTCGCGAATACCTCGCCCAAGTAATTGCGAACTGACGGACGCTCCACCGATGACGCCTCGCCCTTCAGCGCGTACGCGTTCTTGTCTTCGTACAGATTGATGAGGGTGTACGCCCGAAAATCGATCGGGTCGGGGCAAGCGGCAAAAGCGCCGTTGTACATGTCCGGGTAGAACACCTGCGTCGCCAGCGCCTCCCATCCGCCGGTCGATCCGCCGTAAGTGAAGCGCGCCCACCCCGCGCCGATGCCGCGAAAGCGCCGCTCGATCTCGGGGATCAATTCCTGATTGATGGCGTCGCCGTAGGGTCCCAGATTCGCCGAGTTCACCGCATAGCTGTCATCGTAATACGGGTTCGCATGTTCGATCTCGATCACGAGGAAGCGTGGGAAGTCCGCCGAGATCCATTTCTGGTAGAAGGCATACGCTTCCTGCTGCTCAATGATGTTGTATGCGGCGAGATGGAAGCGCTCCGAATACACCGGCTTCAGATTGGGATCGGGAGGAGTCGTGCGAAATTCAGAAATATCGTCGGGATAATGTCCGTGGAAGACCATGAGCGGGAATCGCGCCTCCGGATGTGCGGCGAAATCCTTCGGCAACAGCACGTGCGCCCCGATGTAAACGTCCCGTCCCCAGAAACGCGACAGCAATTCGCTGCGAATCCTCACGTGCTTGACGAATTCAGTATCGGTTTTCGGCGTGACCGGCGGCACTTCCTGATCGAGAAGCAGCGCGGCTCGCGTGGGGTGTGCGCGATCGATGTGCAGATGCAGGGGCGTCGAATACAGATTTCCCGGCTTGGTCGCCCACTGCTGGCCCTCGCCTTTGTCGGGGGGCAGCTTGAGCACCCGACCGTCCTTCAAGTGAAACGTCTCGTAGCGGTTCAGTACCGCCTGCACCAGGTAGTCCCCTGAGGGAACATGGGACAGCCGGTCTGCAGGCCAACCGAACGCGGAGTCGTCGAGCACTGCCGCAAGGCCGGGTGCCAGAGCATCGACGTTCATTCCGAAGATGTAGGGGAACGCCAAAGGCTCTTCGGAAGAGACATGGGTACGGGGTTCGCGCGTCAGATCCCGGCTCAACAGCAGGATTACCCGGCCATCGATCGGCGCGGCGCTCCGCGCGGCGGGAAAGCTGACCGCAAAGGACGCCGCACCCGCGCCGGGGTTCGCACTCTGTGCACCGTAGGTCGCAACCGCAATCCCACACAAGATCGCCGATGAGGCGATCCGCATCGCTATACTTTTCATTTAGAGCGCCGAAAGTTGTTTGATCGCGATCTTAGACCATCAGTGGGCCGGCATCACCCACAACGCGACGGCGAACGAGAAAATCAGTACCATGTCGCCTCCGGCAGCGCTATCGGGGACCCACCATGTCAACGACCAAAGACCAGCTCGATCGGATCCAATCGACGATCACCAACTCTCTGCATGCTCATTGGCGGCTCTTCCTCACCGAGGGAATCCTGCTCATGATACTGGGGCTCTTGGCCATCGTGGTCCCGAACGTTGCCACGCTAGCGGTCGCGGTCTTCATCGGTTGGCTGTTACTGCTCAGCGGGATCGTCGGTTTGGTCGCCACTCTTCGGATGCGGTCCGCACCGGGATTCGGATGGTCTCTGCTGTCGGCCGTTATCGGCATTGCGGCGGGCGTCGTCTTGCTTCTATGGCCGCTGTCGGGCGCCCTCTCCCTCACTCTGGTTCTGACGGCGTTTCTGACCGTCGAAGGCGTGGCTTCGATCCTGTACGCGCTCGAGCACAGGCGCGAGTTGTCCGGGCGATGGGGTGTGATGCTGTTCAGCGGCCTCGTCGATCTCATTTTGGCGGGCATGATTTTTGCGGGCTTCCCCGCCACCGCGGCTTGGGCGATCGGGCTGCTTGTTGGCATCAACCTGGTGTTCGGCGGCTCGGCGGTGATCGCGATGGCCCTGCATGCCCGCGGCGCCGCCCCCCCGGGCAAGGCCTGAATTCAATCCGCCGCCGCCGGGCCTTCGATGCTCGCAATCCGAGCCCTCAGGAACCGGCGCTCGGGCTCGAGCGCGGCATAGCTCAATGCCGCGCGGTAGGCACAGCCGGCTTCGCCGAAGCGTCCGAGCTGCTGCAGGAAGCGTCCCCGCGCCGCGTGCAGCAAGTGATACTGGCTGACCTGTCCACGCGCCGCCAGTGAGTCGACGAGATCGAGGGCGCGCGCCGCACCGTCCACTATCGAAACCGCCACGGCGTGATTCAATTCGATGACCGGACTGGGTTGCAGCCGCAGCAGCACCTCGTACAACCCGACGATCTGCGGCCAATCGGTATCCTCTTTGCGCAGCGCCCGCACATGCAGCGCGGCGATCGCCGCCTGCACGGCGTACGCGCTCAATTGTCCGGAGATGCAGAGCGAACAATCGACGAACTTCAGTCCCTCGGCGATTTTCACCTGATCCCACAGGGTTCTGTCCTGATCCTCGAGCAGGACCAAATCTCCGGACAGGGACTCGCGGGCCGCGCGGCGCGCATCGTGCAGCAGCATGAGCGCCAGCAGCCCGAGCACGGCTGCATTGTTCGGCAGCAATTCGTCGAGTAGGTACCCTAAGCGTATGGCTTCGCCGCAGAGCTCGGCATCGATCAGCCGAGTTCCGGTGGTCGCCGCGTACCCCTCGGTGAACACCCCATAGACCACCGCGAGTACGCCTTGCAGGCGCTCGTGCAGCAGGGGCGGTTCGGGAGTCTCGTAGGGAATTCCTGCGTCGCGGATTTTTTTCTTGGCGCGCACCAGGCGTTGCGCCATGGTCTCCTCGCTCACCAGAAAGCCGCGGGCCACGGCCTGGGTGGAAAGTCCGCACACCTCGCGCAAGGTGAGCGCGATCTGCGCCTCCAGGCTAAGCGCCGGATGACAGCAGGTGAATATGAGCCGCAGCCGGTCATCGCCGAAAGCCGCTTCATCGGTTTCATCGAAGGCCGTCGCCGCGTCCGCTTCAGCGCTGGCCAGCTCGAGATCGAAGATCTTGGTGCGAAACATGACGTCGCGGCGAATTCGATCGATCGCCTTGTTGCGGCCGGTGCTGATCAGCCACGCGCACGGATTTGCCGGTACGCCGGCGGTCCATTGTTCAACCGCGGCAATGAATGCCTCCTGGCGCGCCTCCTCGGCCAAGTCGAAATCGCCGAGCAGGCGGATCAATGTTGCGAGAACACGACCCGCCTCTCGGCGAAATATCTCCTCGACTTCCCTGTCTGCCTCGCGCGCGCTCGGCATCATGCCCGCAGCCATCTCCTAGATCGCGGGCGGCCAGATGGGTCGCACTTCGATGCTTCCAACCTTGGCTCCGGGTATTCGGGCCGCAATTCCGATCGCTTCGTCGAGGTTCTTCGCCTCGACCAGGTAGTAGCCGCCCAATTGCTCCCGGGTCTCGGCAAACGGCCCATCGGTGGTCGTCACCTTGCCGTTGCGCACTCTCACGGTGGACGCCGTCGATGAGGGCTTGAGCCGATCGGCCGCCTTGAATTGTCCGGTCTGGATGATGCCCTTGGTGAACTCCATATATTCCGCCGTCAGGGCGGCGAGCTCCGCCGGCGGTGTCGCATCGAACTCCGCCTCGTTTCTATAGATCATCAATAAATATTGCATTTGGAAATTCCTAGTTGTCGGCGTGATTCGCCGTTCAGTAGTCGAGCGGCGCGGCGCCTTTTCGACATCCCCGCCGCCTTAAAGCCCTCTATATCCGGAAATCGCGGCGCAAGGGACGCCTCCAGGGAACTTAATTCCGATCGAGGACTCCAATTTACACGATAAATCAGCGAGTTACGCTCAAATCGCTGAATGCTGGCGGCTCTTCGCCCTTGGCCGTAAGATCACAGGGGTTTTGATTAAACATTCGTACCGATAAAGAGGATTCCCGATGAAGGCTTGGATACCGCTCACGCTGGTTTTCGCACTTGGCTCCGCCGCTCATGCAAACGCGACCTGCACCTATCCCCGTGCTCCCGACGCGCCCCCGGACGGGAACACCGCGACCAAGGACCAGATGATCGCCGCGAAGCATGACTTCGACCGCTACAACGGCGAGATGAATTCGTACTTGGACTGTCTGAAGCTCGAGATGGATGCCGCCGCGCCCAAGGATCCCTCGAAGTTGAGTGCCGACGAAAAGAAAAAAGCGGCCGAACAGCAAAGTGTTCTGGTGCAGAAGAACAACGCCGCCGTCGATGAACTGCAGGCGGTGGTTGGCCGCTTCAACGAGCAGTTGAAGATTTTCAAAGCCAAGCAGAAAGCGGCGTCGTAAACATGGAATGCGGCGGAGCCTCCTCGCCGCATCACTACCTATGCAGGCTGGAACGCTCATTTCGCCGCGTCTGGCCGAAGAGGCGATCAACTCTCGGCTAACGTGTCTGCCGATCGAATCACTGCCGCTGACGCAGTGTGTCGGCGGCATCCTGCGGGAGAATGTCTATGCGGAGCGCGACCAACCACCCTTCGATCGCGTCACCATGGACGGGATCGCGGTGCAGAGCGGCGCACTGCGCCGGGGCCTGAAGCGCTTCCGCATCCAGGGCACTCAAGCGGCCGGAGCTCCGCCCGTCAAACTCGCAATGGCCGACGATGCCATCGAGGTGATGACTGGGGCGATTCTGCCGCCGGGCAGCGACTGCGTGATTCCCGTCGAGCAGCTGGAGATCGCCGGCGGCTACGCCTCGCTCAACACCGAAGCGGCGTGGCCGGCCTATCACAACGTTCACCGGCGCGGCAGCGATAGCCGGCAGGGCGCCTTGTTGCTGGAAACAGGCACGTTGCTGCGTGCGCCCGAGATCGCGGTGGCCGCATCGGCGGGCATGGCACGGGTGCGTGTCAGCAGTCAGCCCGCGGTGATGGTCGTCTCGACCGGCGATGAGCTGATCGAACCCGGCGATCCGATCGCGGACTATCAAGTTCGCCGTTCGAACGCCTATGCCGTGGCCGCCTCGCTGCGCAAGCGCGGCCTGGTCCGGGTCGGTGACGACCACGTGGCTGACGATGAGGCCCTGCTGCTGGAGCGCCTCGGCTTGCATCTGACGACGCATGAAGTGGTGGTGTTGAGCGGCGGCGTCTCGATGGGAAAGTTCGACCTTGTCCCCAAGGCCTTGGCGCAGCTCGGAGTCCAAGAAGTATTCCACAACATCGCGCAGAGGCCGGGCCGACCCATGTGGTTCGGCATCGGGCCCCAGGGCCAGGCGGTGTTTGGGCTGCCCGGAAATCCCGTGTCCACGCTGGTCTGCTTGATTCGCTACGTCATCCCCGCCATTGCCGAGGCCATGGGGACCAAGCGCGTGCCGGCCGAACGCCTGGCGCTGGCGGCTCCGGTCACTTTCCAGCCGCCGCTCGCTTATTTTCTGCCTGTGACCATCGAGCACGACGATTGGGGCCGTCCCTGGGCAAACCCGAAGCGGTCCAACGGGTCCGGAGATTTCCTGAGCCTTGCCGGCACGGATGGATTCGTCGAGCTTCCGCCCGGACCTAATACCTATCCGAAAGGATTCGTCGCCACCGTGTACCGCTGGTAGATGTCATGAGCTCCACCGTTCACTACATTCGCGGACCGCAGAACCCGACCGACCGCCTCGGCCGGCCGCTGCACGATTTGCGCATTTCGGTCATGGATCGGTGCAATTTTCGCTGCCCCTACTGCATGCCCAAGGAACAGTTCCACGAGCATTATCGATTCCTGAAATCACAGGAGCGATTGTCGTTCGAGGAGATCGTGCGCCTGTCGCGGCTGTTCGCGAGCCTTGGCGTGCGAAAACTCCGCCTCACCGGCGGGGAGCCGCTGCTGCGCACGAATCTTGCGGATTTGGTTGGAGATCTCTCCGACGTTCCGGGCATCGACGATATCGCGCTCACCACGAATGGGGTGTTGCTGGCGCAGCATGCGGTCGATCTGCAAGCCAACGGTCTGAAGCGGGTGACGGTCAGCCTGGACACCTTGGACAAAGCGGTCTTCGCACACATGAGCGGCGGCTTCGCCGCCCTCGACCAGGTCCTCGGCGGCATCGAGGCCGCCATCGGCGCCGGCCTCACTCCGGTCAAGATCAACGCAGTCATCGAACGCGGACTGAACGATCACACGGCATTGGACCTCATCGAGCGTTTCCGCGGTTCGCCCGTCATCGTGCGTTTCATCGAGTTCATGGACGTCGGCAGCCGCAATCAGTGGCGGCCGGAGCTCGTGGTCCCCTCGCGCGAGCTCGCGGCGCGCATTCAAGCGCGGTGGCCCATGAGTCCGATCTCGCAGAACTACCCGGGCGAGGTGGCGCAGCGCTGGGCGTTCGACGACGGCGGCGGCGAGGTGGGCTTCATTTCCTCGGTTTCTCAGCCCTTTTGCGGCGCCTGCAGTCGCGCGCGTCTGTCTTCGGAGGGCAAGTTCTATACCTGCCTGTTCGCCACCCACGGCCTCGATCTGCGCGCGCCACTGCGCGCCGGCGCCGACGATGCGGAGATTCTGCAATTGATCCGCGGCGTCTGGAACGGCCGGACCGACCGCTACAGCGAACTGCGCGAGGAGTTGCGGCTCGCAGACCCCGGAGCGAAGAAGATCGAGATGAACTACATCGGCGGGTGACATCCATGACTTTCTCTCATTTGGATGCCGATTTACGCCCGACCATGGTCGACGTCGGCGACAAGTCCCCGACCAAGCGGTCGGCCACCGCCGAAGCGCACGTGCGATTCCCGCCGGCGGTCGCCGCGGCGCTGCGCGACAGCGGCCTGCGCTCGCCCAAAGGCCCGGTGTTCGATACGGCGATCGTGGCCGGGGTCATGGGCGCCAAGCGCACCCACGAGCTGATTCCATTCTGCCATCCGCTCGGCCTCGAGAACTGCCGCATCACCATCGATCTCGAGGGCGATGCAGCGGTGATCCGCTGCACCGTGAGCGTGCATCACAAGACCGGCGTGGAAATGGAGGCACTCACCGGCGCCGGCATCGCCGCGCTGACTATTTACGACATGTGCAAGGTGCTGTCGCACGACATCGTCATCGCGGATCTGCGGCTGCTCGCGAAGGACGGGGGCCGCAGCAGCTACGACCTCAAGGGGTCGCCGTGACCCCCGCACCCGTATACGGCCTGATACTCGCCGGCGGTTCGAGTTCGCGCATGCGGCAGGACAAAGCGGCGCTTCAGTACGCAGGCGTGACTCAATTGGACCGCGCCTTCGAGTTGGCGAGCCGGCACGTTGCCAACGTGTTCGTCTCGGTTCGTGCCAGCCAAATCACCGACTCGGCGCGGGCGCAGAAGCCTCTGATCGTGGACTCCGTTGGGGGCGAAGGCCCCATCGTCGGTATCCGCTCGGCGCTGGCCGCGTACCCGAACGTGGCCTGGCTGGTGCTGGCCTGCGATCTGCCGTTCCTCTCGGACGCTGCGCTGTCTCAGCTCTTGCGGGAGCGCGACGCGACCGCCTTGGCCACGGCCTATCGCAGCGCGCACGATGGCTTGCCCGAACCCCTGTGCGCCATTTGGGAGCCGGCAGCCGCGGCCGCCCTCGCCGCCTACGACTCCGGCGGGGGCAGATGCCCGCGGAAATTTCTCATTCGTCACGCGGTGCCCCTGCTCGAGCCGGAGGATATGCGCGCACTCGACAACGTCAACACGCCGGAGGAATACGCCCACGCTCGCGCCGTCCTGGACGCCGCGGGCTGATATTCCATGCAATTGAAAATTCACTACTATGCCTTGATGCGCGAGCAAGCCGGACGCTCCGAAGAGACCCTCGAGACCTCCGCCGGCACGCCCGCTGCCCTGTATGGCGAATTGGTCGATCGCTACGGCTTCACTCTCCTGCGCGAACAATTGAAGGTCGCGGTCAACAGCGAGTTCAGCGAGTGGGGCCGCCCGCTCGAGCCGGGCGATGCGGTCGTCTTCATCCCACCCGTGGCGGGCGGCTGATGCGCTTTCGTTTCACCGACGGCCCCATCGATACCGTTCAGGCGCGCCGCGAGCTCCTGGACTTGGGCGCGGGCGGCTACGTCAGCTTCGAGGGTTGGGTGCGCGATCACAACGAGGGACAGGAGGTCACTCGTTTGGAATACGAGGCATTCCAGGAACTGGCGGTGAAGGAAGGCGAGCGCATCGTCGCCGACGCGATGCGGCGCTTCCCCGTGAAGCACGCGCTGTGCATTCATCGCATCGGTACTCTCGATCTCGGCGCCATGGCCGTGTGGGTGGGGGTAAGTTCCGCGCATCGCGGCGAAGCCTTCGACGCCTGCCGCTTCATCATCGACGAAGTGAAGCATCGCGTGCCCATCTGGAAGAAAGAACATTATCGAAGCGGCGATTCCGGCTGGGTGAACTGCGAGCGCTGCGCGGCGGCGCCGAATCACATCCACGAACACGCGTGATTGGGGCGCGATGCAGCCCGACTATTCACGGCAGCAATTGCTCAAGGAAATCGGCGCCCAAGGCCAGGCGGCGCTGGCACGCGGCCGGGTTCTCGTCGTTGGGTTAGGCGGTCTCGGCAGCCCCGTGCTGCAGTACCTGGCCGGCGCGGGGGTGGGTTGTCTCGGGATCATCGATGGCGACACGCTGGATGCCAGCAACTTGCATCGACAGCCCATATACGCCCTCGCGGATGTCGGCGAACAAAAGACCGCCTTGGCCGCCGCCGCAGTCCAACGAATCAACCCGACCGTGCGGATCGACATTCATGCCGAGCGGCTGAGCGCGGACAACGCCCTGGATCTTGTCCGCGGCTACGACGTCGTGGTCGACTGCAGCGACAACTTTCGCGCCAAGTACCTGATTAACGACGCCGCGGTGCTCGCACAGCGGCCTGCGGTGTTCGCCAGCGTCTACCAGTACGAGGGTCAGCTGCAGGTGTACAAGCCGCAGCCGCGGCACGCCTGCCTGCGCTGTCTCTGGCCCGAGGCTACGCTTGACGGTGTGGTCGGCAACTGTGCCGAGGCAGGAGTGCTCGGCCCCGTGCCCGGCGTCTTCGGCACATTGCAAGCGCTGCTCGTCATCAAGATTCTCCTAGGCTTGTCCGGTCAGCTCGAGGGCGAACTCCTGCTGCTGGATTTCATGAATTTCTCCAGCCTCAAGCTCAAGGCGGCGCGCCGCACGGAGTGCCGCGCTCCCGAATGCGCGCACATTCTCGGGCTTAGGAATGAGGATGCGGGCATCGAAATTGCGCTTGCCTCACTGGCCGATGCGGCGCCGCTCGGGCTCGAGGTCATCGATATCCGCACGGCCGAGGAGACCGCGGCGCGCCCGACTCAAGGAAGGCACATCCCTATGGCCGCTCTTTTGGCCGATCCCGGCCAGCTTCGGGCGGGACGCCAGTACCTATTGCTGTGTGCCTCGGGCAAGCGCAGCTTGGCGGCGGCACGGGAGCTGCGCAAGCGCGGGCTCGCCGTGCGCTCGCTCGCCGGCGGGCTGCAACACTTGAGGGGCTGATATGCGCTTCGACTCCAAATTGCCCGACGTCGGCACCACTATCTTCACTGTGATGTCGCGCCGCGCGCAGGAGGAAGGGGCGCTCAACATCGGCCAGGGATTTCCGGACTACGCCATCGATCCGCGCTTGGGCTCGGCATTGGTGCAGGTGATCGGCGAAGGACACAATCAGTACGCCCCCATGGAGGGCGTGGTGGAACTGCGCGAGCGGATCTCTGCGAAGCTCGAGTCGAGCTATGGGCGAAGCTTCGATCCGCAGAGCCAGATCACCGTCACCTGCGGCGGCACCGAGGCGCTTTACGATGCCATCCAAGCGGTGGTGGGGCCCGGCGACGAAGCCATCATTTTCGATCCCGCCTACGACGCCTATGAACCCGCCGTGAGGCTCGCGGGAGGGCGTTGTGTGCGCATCGCGCTTGCGCCCCCGGCCTTTCGTTTCGACTGGGATCAGGTGCGGCGTCATTTGAGCAAACGCACGCGACTGATCATCATCAACAGCCCGCAGAACCCCAGTTGCACGGTGGCGGAGGCGCAGGATTTGGACGCGCTCGCGGAGCTGATCCGCGATCGCCCTATCACGGTCCTTGCCGACGAGGTGTACGAGCACGTGCTCTATGACGGCCGCCGCCACGCCTCGGTGCTGGCTCACCCGGAATTGCAGCAGCACAGCTTCGCGGTGTTCTCATTCGGAAAAACGCTGCACGCCACCGGTTGGCGGGTGGGCTATTGCGTCGCGCCGGCGCAGTTGACCCGCGAGCTGCGCAGGGTGCACCAGTTCAACACCTTCAGCATCGCCGCGCCCCTGCAGTACGCCATCGCGCGCTACCTGTCAGCCTGTCCCGACGTCTGGAGCGGGCTGTCGGCGTTCTTCCAAGCCAAACGCGATCTGCTCGCGGGACGGTTGCGCGGCTCGGGCTTCGAACCCATCCCGGCAGCCGGCACCTATTTTCAGCTGGTCGACTATGGCGCGCTCAGCGGCGATGCCGACATGGATTTCGCCGACCGGCTGATTCGCGAGGCGAAAATCGCGACCATTCCCCTGTCGCCCTTCTACGCGGCACCTCCGGCAATGACGCTGCTGCGGCTGTGCATCGCGAAAAGCGATGCCACGCTCGAGACCGCGGCCGAGAGGCTGCGCGCATTCGCGTCGAGCCGTTCGCGCTGACCCTCCGGTCTCAAGTTCCGTAGCGGCGCGAGACCGAGGCTGACGGCAGGCTTTGACGCTGGCGTATGCGCGCCGCATCCATCAGCATGCGCCCCGCCCAGCGGTACACATTGTTCTCCTTCACCGTCCTGCGCATCAGGCGCATGCGATTGCGCCGCTCATCCCGGCCCATCCGCATGGCGACTTCCATCGCATTCGCCGTTTCGCTCACGTCGAAGGGATTGATCAGAATGGCTTCCGCCAGCTCCCGCGACGCACCCGCAAAGGTGCTGAGGATCAGCACGCCGTCTTCGTCGTCGCGCGCGGCGACGAACTCCTTGGCCACCAGGTTCATGCCGTCATGCAGACTGTTGACTATGCAAAAATCCGCGGCGCGGTACAGTTCGAACACTCGCAGCGGCTCTTGGTGTTCGTCGATCAGCACGATGGGGCGCCATTCGCCTTCCGCGAACTTGGCGTTGATGCGCTCCACTTCGCTGTAGGTCTGCCGCTGCAGCGCCTGATACGCGGGTAGTTGACTGCGCGAGGGCGCCGCGATCTGCAGCAGGCAGACGCGCCCGCGATGCCGGGGATTGCGGTCGAGCAAGGCTTCCAGCGACTGGAAGCGTTCGATGATCCCCTTCGTGAAATCCCAACGCTCCACCCCCAAGCCCAAGCGCACCTCGGGGCCGATTCCATACCGCGCATGAACCGCCGCCCGGCACGTGGCGACATCCGGCAAAAACCGTAGCCAGCGCGGCGGCCATTCGATCGAAATCGGATAGGGAGCGACACGGCACACATGCCCCTGCAGGGTGATGGTCATGTGCTCGCGGTCGATCTGACATTCCACGAAGCGGTCCAAGGCGTCCAGAAAATTCTGACAGTGATAGAGGGTGTGAAACCCCAGTATGTCGCTCGACAGCATGTGCAGCAGGATTTCTCGCTTCCACGGACACACGCCGAAGGTCTCGGCATTGGGCCAGGGAATGTGCCAGAACAGCACGATCGTCGCCTTCGGTATCTTCTCGCGAATGAGCCGCGGCAGCAGCGCGAAGTGAAAATCCTGGATCAGGATCACGGGACTGTCGGTGTTGGATTCAGCGGCCACGACATCCGCGAACTTCGCGTTCACCTCTTCGTAGGTGCGCCAGTCGCTGGAACGAAATGCCGGCCGAACGTAGGCCAACAGGCATAGCGGCCACAACCCTTCATTGGAGAATCCGTAGTAATACCCCTGCTCCTCCTCCGGCGAGAGCCAAACGCGGCGCAAGGTGTAGGACGGATCGTCCGGAGGCACCCGGACTTGATCGTACCGATCCACCGTCGCGCGGTCCGCTGTTCCCGCACCGTGCGCCACCCACACGCCCGAGCAGGCGCGCATGACGGGCTCCAGGGCCGTCACCATGCCGCTCGCCGGAATTTGCACCACGGGGCGATGATCCGCGTCGAAATTGTGGATGTAGGGTTCACGGTTCGACACGACGATGACCTGAGGGGAGTGCAGATGATCGCGCACCACTTGCTGCAGCGCCTGGGGTGTCCAGTTCTCTCGGAAGTCGATCTCCAGGCGCTGCTTTTCCTCGGCCTCGGCCAGCACCTGGCGCACCTGCGACAGTATGGGCAAGGACGCCCGCGGCGACCTGGCGTCGTCGAGAAAACGCTTGCCGCGAATGTCGCCGATCAGCACTTCGACCCAGCGGCGCAATTGCAGCCAAGCCGCAAGCACGATCGACAGCGCCAGCAATAGCACCGAGATGCCGATGAACACCAGCACGAAATCCCGCGCACGCCTTTGCCGGCGGTCGACGAAACTCAGATCGTGCACCATCAGCACGCGAAACGGCGTCGGTGTCGCGGAATCGAAATTGAAGCGTGATATCTGCACCGACCCGGACGGCAGCTGCACGATGCGCGTCGAGGCGCCGTCCGGACTCGCCGCCTGGCAGTTGATGGCCGAGGGGGCGAGACCGGTCTCGAATATCGACGTTCCGTCCTTACGGCACACCAGAACCGCGAGCAGGCGTTCGTCGGCGGTGATCTTGTCCATATACGCACGCAGCTTGGATTCGTTGCCCTTTTCGACCAGGTTCGTGATCGGCTCTTCCATGGAATGCATCACCGACTGCGCGCGCAACTCGACGTCCGAACGAAACCACTCGGCCAGCAGCCGCTCGATGTAGGGCAGCCCTGCGTACGCCACGACGCAGGACGCAAATGTCACCGGCAACAAGAACCGCAAAATGATGGAACGGAACATCCCTCGCAAAATACAGAAGTTTCGGGGCTCAGTCTCGCTCGATTTTTTCGGCGAAATTTGTGTAAATATTACACCCCACATTTACGTCGCGAACTGCGCGGCGACGATGCTGTACGCTATGCCGATGCAAGCGCTGCCGCCGCCATCGCTCGAATGGTGTTTGTTCCTGGACGTCGATGGAACCCTGATCGAGTTCACCGACTCGCCGTTCGAGACATTTGCGGACGCCGATCTCAAGACCCTGTTGGGCCGCGTGGCCGAGCGCCTCGGTGGAGCGGTCGCGTTGGTGAGCGGCCGCAGCATTCACTATCTCGATAAGTTGTTCGCCCCTCTGTGCCTGCCGGCGGCGGGACTGCACGGCGTCGAGCGGCGCAAGGCGTCCGGCGCCATGCATGGCGCGAGCTTCGTCGACGCGCAGCTCGACCGGGCGCGTTCGGCGCTGAATTCCCTGGTGGCGGATCACCCGGGAACATTCGTCGAGGACAAGGGCCGGACCCTCGCCGTGCATTTTCGAATGGCGCCCCAGTACGAATCTGCGGTGCGCAAAGCGCTCGCGGCCATCGCCGCTCCCTTGGGCAGCAACTACCACATCCAAGAGGGCAACATGACACTCGAGATCAAGCCGCGCGGATTCACCAAGGCCACGGCCGTCAAGGCATTCATGAGCGAACCGCCGTTTTCGGGCCGCAGGCCGGTGTTCGTCGGCGACGACCTGACCGATCAGGATGCTCTGCGCACGGTCGAGGATGAAGGCGGTATCTCCATCGCCGTCGGCGAACGGGTGCGCGGCCAATATCGCGTGGAGAACGCTTCGGCCGTCCGCACATGGCTGCGGGGCATCGCCGCGCTGTACGATTCACACCGCGAGTGAGCGCAATCTAGCCGCGAATCTGCCCGCTGCCCCGCACCAGGTACTTGTAGCTGGTCAGCTGTTCGACGCCGACGGGTCCGCGCGCATGGAATTTGTCCGTGCTGATGCCGATCTCGGCGCCCATGCCGAATTCGCCGCCGTCGGCAAACTGAGTCGACGCGTTGTGCAGCACGATGGCGCTGTCGACCCGCGTGAGGAAGCGCTCGGCCGCCGCGGGGTTTTGCGTCACGATGCACTCGGTATGCTTCGAACCATACTGGCGAATGTGGGCGATAGCGCCGTCGACGCCGTCCACCACACGCACCGCGATGATGGCGTCGAGATACTCCGTGTACCAGTCCTGCTCGGTTGCAGGTTTGACTCGCGCATCCACCCCGGCGCTTAGGTGGTCGCCGCGCACCTCGCAGCCGGCATCCAGCAAGGCCGCGATCAGCGGCGCCAAATGCGTTGCGGCGCAGGCCTGATCCACCAACAAGGTCTCGGCCGATCCGCAGACTCCCGTGCGCCGCATCTTGGCATTGAGCACGATGCTCGTCGCCATCTTGAGATTCGCGTCGCGGTCGACGTAGACGTGACACACGCCTTCGAGGTGACCGATGACCGGCACGCGTGCTTCGCGGCGTACGCGTGCGATCAGGCTCTTGCCGCCGCGCGGCACGATCACGTCGATGCTGTCGGCCATCTCGGCCAGCATTTCGCCGACGGCCGCCCGGTCGGTGGTGGGCACCAGCTGAATACACGTTCGCGGCAGGCCTGCGGTCTCGAGCCCCTGCTCCAGACACGCGTGGATCGCCGCGCTCGAGCGGGCGCTTTCCGAGCCGCCGCGCAGGATGGCGGCATTGCTGGATTTCAAACACAGTGCCCCCGCATCCGCGGTGACGTTGGGCCGGCTCTCGTAAATGATGCCGATCACGCCCAAGGGAACGGATACGCGCTGAAAGCTCAAGCCGTTCGGCCGGGACCATTCCGCCAAGCGTCTGCCGACGGGATCAGCGAGATCCGCGATGTCCTCGAGCCCGAGGGCCATGGCGTCGATGCGTTGATCGTCGAGCAGCAGCCGATCGAGCAGCGCGCGCGACAGGTCCTGATGCGCGGCATGGCGCATGTCGCTCTCATTGGCCGCCGAAAGCTCCGCGCGCCGGCCTCGCAGCGCCGCCGCGGCCGCCCTCAAGGCGTGGTTTCTTTGCTCGGCGGAGGCCGTCGCAAGCACCGTCGCTGCACCCCTCGCGGCCCTGCCGATGCCGCGCATGAGATCCGGTACGGTCTGCGCCATCATATGGAGCCCGTCACGTGGGCTTTGATCAATACCAGGTCATCCCGGTGCACGATTTCATCCCGGCCGCGAAATCCCAGCACGGCCTCGATGTCGGCGGACTTTCGGCCGATGATCCGGGCCGCATCGGAATCCGAATACGCGCAGATGCCCCGTGCCACCTCCGAGCCGTCGGGACCCAAGATGCTGACGGTATCGCCGCGATCGAATCGCCCCACCGCGCGGGTCACGCCGGCCGGCAGCAGACTCTTGCCTCCCATGAGTGCCCGCACCGCGCCGTCGTCGACGACGATGGCGCCGGCCGGCTTCAAAGTGCCGGCGATCCATTGCTTGCGCGTCGCCACCGGCGTCGAGGATGGGACGAACCAGGTGCAGCGCGCTCCCTCCTCGATGCGCTGCAACGGATGCGGCTGCGCCCCTTTGGCGATGCACAAATGACACCCGGCCCCGACCGCGATCTTGGCCGCCGCGATCTTGGTCTGCATGCCTCCCGATCCCATGTCGCTGCCCGCCCCGCCCGCCATGGCCTCGATGGCCGGCGTGATCTCGAGTACTCGGGCAATGAATTCCGCGTCCGGATCTTGATTGGGGTTGGCGGTGTACAGGCCGTCGATATCGGACAAGAGTACCAGGCAGTCCGCGCCCACCATTTGCGCCACGCGGGCGGCGAGGCGGTCGTTGTCGCCATAGCGGATTTCGGCCGTCGCCACGGTGTCGTTCTCATTGATCACCGGCACGGCGCCGAGCGACAACAGAGTGTTCAAGGTGCCGCGCGCATTGAGATACCGGCGGCGCTGCTCGGTGTCGCCCAGGGTCAGTAAAATTTGAGCCACCGTGATCTCGTGCGTATCCAGCAACTCCTTGTAGGCGTGCGCGAGGCGAATCTGTCCGACAGCGGCCGCCGCCTGACTCTCCTCGAGTTTGAGCTTGCCCGAGTTCAGACCCAGATGGCGGCGCCCGAGAGCGATGGCACCGGACGACACCACGATGACTTCCTGGCCGCGTTTCCTGATGCGAGAGACGTCCGCCGCGAAGGCTTCCAGCCAGGCTCGATTCAGGCGGCCCTTGTCGGCGTCCACCAGCAGCGCCGACCCCACCTTGACGACCACGCGTTTCGCTTCGGTCAGGTGGCGGGCGATGAGTTTCCGGTCGGCGATGGTCATGGGAGACAATATTGCCATTTACTTGGGCAAGCGGCCTCCCCTAATATTCGCGTGGGCCTAGCACCGGCAGATCAGATAAGGACGCACCGTGGGAAGAGAGTACGAACCGACCGTCGGGCAGTGGTATGAGGACCTGGAGAACGAGGAAACGTTCCAGGTGCTCAAGGTGGATGAAGACCGAGAAATCGTCGAGATTCAGCATCTCGACGGCGACATCGAAGAGTTTGACGTGGACGGCTGGGCGGAACTCGACCTTGAGCTCACCGAGGAGCCCGAGGGTTGGTCGGGCTCCAAGGCGGAAAAGGACGCGGAAGAGGACGAAGATGAGGATGAGGACTGGGACGACGACGAAGACGACGAGGATGACGACGACGATCTAGACGATGACGATGAGGACCGCGAAGAGTATTAGAGCCGCTCCAGCCAGCCATGCCGATCGGGCGCGTCACCCTGTTGAATCGCCACCAACTGCGTGCGTAGGGCGCGCGTGAGCGGGCCGACCTCGCCGCTTGCCACCCGATGCTCGGCGCCGCGATAAATCAAGGTACCCACCCCCGCCAGCACCGCAGCGGTGCCCGACAGCGCCGCTTCACCGGTCTTGACCCATTGGAGCATTTCGCCCACGTCGAACGGGCGCTCCGACACCTGGTACCCCAAATCGCGCGCCAGCGTGAGCAGTGAGTCCCGGGTAACGCCGTGCAGGAACGTGGTATCGAGGCTGCGGGTTAGCAGCTCGCCGTCGCGAATCAACACGAAGTTCGAGGCGCCCGTCTCCTGGACCTGGCCTTGCGGGCAGAATAGAACCTGATCGACTTGATGCTTGGCGCGCGCGCTCAAGGTGGGGCCCAAGGCGGCGGCATAGTTTCCGCCCGTCTTCACCATGCCCATTTGTGCAGCCGAACGCGTGTTCTCATCGTCGACCAGAATGCGCAGGGGTTTCGGCCCCCCCGAAAAGTAATCCCACACCGGGCTCGCCAGCACGATCAACGAGGCCTCCGTCGTGGGTGTCGCCGCCGCGCCGATATTCGCGGTGGTCCCGAAGAGGATGGGCCGCAGGTACAGAGCGCCCGGAGCCTCGGGTACCGCGTCGCGGCAGCGCTTGATGACGGCGCGCACCATGTCGGCGAGCTGCGCCGCATCCGGTTCGGGCAGCACCAACTGCCGCGCGCTCTGCCGCATGCGTTGAATGTGCCGATCCATGCGGAAGATGTGAATGGATCCGTCGGCGCGACGGAACGCCTTGAAGCCTTCGAAGCAGGTGCTCGCATAGTGCAGCACGTGGGCTGCCGGGCTGAGCTCGATCGGTGCGACCGGTTTGATCTCGCTCGGAGTCCAGCGGCCGTTTTGATAGGCGGCCACGGCCATGTGGGATGTCAGTACCGTGCCGAACGCGGGTCGTTGGGGTTGTGAAGTCATGAGGATCTTGCCCTGGGTATGAAAATCATCGCCGGATGCTCGAGGAGCTCTTTTAACGCCTGAATCATTGCAGCCGCATCATAACCGTCGACGAAGCGATGATCGAATGAGGACGACAAATTCATCATTCGGCGCACCATGACGGCGCCCTGGTAAACCACGGGACGGTCGATCGCCTTGTTGAGTCCAATGATGGCCACCTCGGGCGCATTGATGATGGGCGTCGAGGCGATGCCGCCGAGCTTGCCGAGACTGGTCACGGTGATGGTGGACCCGACGAGTTCCTCCCGGGTCGCCTTGTTGGTGCGCGCGCGTTCCGCCAGACGGCGGATCTCCGCGGCGACCTGCCACAACTCCAAGGATTGCGCATTGCGCACCACCGGGACTTTGAGGCCGTCGGGAGTCTGGGTCGCGATACCGACGTGAACCGAGCGATGCCGCACCAGCACGCCGCGCGCGGCGTCATACAGCACGTTGCATTGCGGAAAAGATTCCAGCACCCGGATGAGCGCCATGACAATGAGCGGCAGGTAGCTCAAGGCTGCGGCGTCGGTGGGCCGCGACCCGTTCAAGCGCTGTCGCAGCGATTCGAGTTCGGTCACATCCACCTCCTCCACATAGGAGAAGTGCGGAATGATGCGCTTGGCCTCGCTCATGCGTTCGGCGATCAGGCGGCGCAGGCCGATCACCTTGATTTCCGACGTTTCCGCGGAAACGTGGAGCTCCGCCGGCTTGGGCTGCGCCGGGCGTGATGATGCGGCGGTCCCCGCCGCGGCCAGATCCTCGCGCAGAATGCGGCCGCCGGGACCGGACCCTGCCACCGTCGTCAAATCGATGCCGGCTTCGCGTGCGCGCCGCCGGTTGGCCGGAGACGCCATCACCCGCCCTTGGCGCGCCGGAGCGGTCTTCGCCGGTGCGGCCCCCGCGGTGTCCCTCACTATGACCGGCGCAGCCGCTGTCTGTGGCGTCGCGGGCGAAACAGCGGCCGGCGCCGCCCCGGACCCGTCCAGGTCGAACACGATGAGCGGCGCGCCGACTGCCACCTTGTCGCCCGGCGCTCCGCTGATCGACACCACCCTGCCGCTCACGGGGGCGGGCACTTCCACCGCCGCCTTGTCGGTCATCACCTCGACGATGAGCTGATCTTCGGTGACCACATCGCCGGGCTTGGTATGCCAGGCGACGATCTCGGCATCCACCGTCCCTTCACCCAAGTCCGGCATTTTGAAAACGAACTGGCTCACGCCGACTCCATGACGGCCCGAAGCGCCATCGCTACCCGCGCCTGCCCGGGAAAATACTCCCATTCAAAGGCATGCGGGTAGGGAGTGTCCCAGCCGGCGACTCGCTGTATCGGCGCCTCCAGGTCCCAGAAGCATTCTTCCTGAACCACGGACAGAATCTCGGCGCCGAAGCCCGAGAAGCGGGTGGCCTCGTGCGCCACCACGCAGCGGCCGGTCTTGCGCACCGAGGTGCAAATGGTATCGACATCGAGCGGCACGAGCGATCGCAGGTCGATGATCTCGGCATGCAGGTTCAGGCTCGCCGCCGCCGCCAAGGCGACGTACACCATGGTGCCGTAGGTGATGACGGTGACATCGGCACCGGCGCGAACGATGTCCGCCTTCGCCAACGGCACCGTGTAATAACCCTCGTCCACCTGGCCCTTGGGATGCGAGCTCCAGGGAACCGCCGGCTTGCCCGGATCGCCGTCGAAGGGTCCGTTGTACAGCCGCTTGGGCTCGAAGAAAATCACCGGATCGTCGTCTTCGATGCACGTGATCAGCAGGCCCTTGGCGTCGTAGGGGTTCGACGGCATGACGACTTTGAGGCCGCTGACGTGGGTGAATATCCCCTCCGGACTCTGCGAATGGGTCTGGCCGCCGCGGATGCCGCCGCCGCAGGGAGTGCGGATGGTCACCGGCGCGAAGAACTCCCCGGCGCTGCGATAGCGGATGCGTGCGAGCTCGCTCACGATTTGATCGAAACCCGGATAGATGTAGTCCGCGAATTGAATTTCGGCGACGGGGCGCAGGCCGTTCACGCTCATGCCGATGGCCGTGCCGACGATGCCGCCTTCGGCGATGGGAGTATCGATGACGCGATGCTCGCCGTACTTGCGCTGCAACCCTTCCGTGGCGCGGAACACGCCGCCGAAATAGCCCACGTCCTCGCCCATGATGACCACCGACGGGTCCTTCATGAGCATGATGTCCATGGCGGAATTCAAGGCCTGAATCATGTTCATGCCGGCCATGGTCTATTTCCCGCCCGAGCGGCTGCGTTCCGCGCGCATCAAGGCGCGCTGCCTCTGCAGGTGCTCGGGCATCTCCTTGAATACATCTTCGAACATGAGATCCGCATCGAGCCGCGGTCCCTCGGTCATGGTGCCGAAGGTCACCGCCTCCTTCCAGCTCGTCTGAACCAGCGTCTCGAGCTCCGCCGCCATGGCCTGGTGGCGCGCCTCCGACCATTCGCCTAAGCCGATCAAGTGCTGCTTGAGCCGCAGGATGGGATCGCCCAAGGGCCAGTGCTCCTGGTCGTTCTTCGCCCGATAGCGGGCGGGATCGTCGCTGGTGGAATGCGCGGCCGCGCGATAAGTGACCAATTCAATGAGCGTGGGTCCGGCCCCGGTGCGCGCCCGCTCGGCGGCCCACTGCGTCACGGCATACACCGCGAGGAAATCGTTGCCATCGACGCGAATGCCTGCGATTCCATACCCCGGGCCGCGCGCAGCGAACGAGCGTTGTTCGCCGCCGGCATACCCTTGAAATGTCGAAATGGCCCACTGATTGTTCACCACATTCAGAATGACCGGCGCCTGATACACGGAGGCGAACAGCAGGGCATGATGGAAATCCGCCTCGGCGCTGCTGCCCTCCCCGATCCAACTCGCCGCCAAATGATCTTCGCCCTTGATCGCCGCGGCCATTGCCCAACCCACCGCCTGCGGAAACTGCGTGGCCAAGTTGCCCGAGATGGAGAAAATGTTGCCGGACTTGGAGTGATACATCACCGGCAGCTGGCGGCCTTTGCACATGTCCCGGGTGTTCGATAGACACTGGCACATGAGATCCACGAGCGGGATGCCGCGCGCGATCTGCAGTCCCTGGTTGCGGTACGAGGGGAACAGCATGTCGCCCGGGCGCAGCGCCATGCACTGCGCGACTGACACCGCCTCCTCTCCCAGCGAGCGGATGTAGAACGAGATCTTGCCGGCGCGCTGGTTGCGCTGCATTCGATCGTCGAACAGGCGCGTGAGCAGCATGTGGCGCAGCCCGACCTGTAAATCCGCGGCATCGAGATGCGGATGCCACGGCCCCACGGCATCCCCGGCATCGTCGAGCACACGCACCAGATCGAGCGACAAGGAGACGATGTCGCGGGCGCGCGCGTTGACGTCGGGTCGCGCCACGGCGCCGGCGGCAGAGAGCTGGACATAGCTGAAATCCGGAACTTCTCCGGGCCGGGCGGGCGCACGCGGCAGGTGCAGGCGCGACTTTCTGTTCATCTCCATAATTTACGTCGGCCCGGCCCGCAATGTTGCATTCATTAGGGGGGCGCCGGATAATTCGGAATGTTCATTCCGAATAAGTGATAATTATGGAAGATACATCTCTCCCAGCCATCGATCGTCTGGATCTGCGCCTGCTGGATATTCTTCAGAGGCACGGTGCCCTCTCGGTTGCCGAAGTCGCCGCGCGGACCCGGCTCTCCACCACCACCTGTTGGCGGCGCATTCAAGCACTCGAGCAGAACGGCGTGATCAAGGCGCGAGTGGCGCTGCTCGATCGCAATGCCCTGGGGCTCGATGTAACCATATTCGCGCACGTGAAGCTCGCGACCACCGGCCGTGGCGCACTCGCCGAATTCGAGGCGGCGATTCGCGATCGGGCCGAGGTGCTGGAGTGCTACACCCTCACCGGCGAATGGGATTTCCTCTTGAAAATCGTCACCAAGAACATCAAGGCCTACGAAGCCTTCTATCTCGACTATCTTTCCCGCATCCCCTGCGTGCGCGCCGTGAATTCATCGGTGGCCGTCACCGTCATCAAGGAATCGACCGCGCTGCCCTTGGGGATTTAGGGTGTTCACGCATGCTTGCGCAGGGTGGACCGGAGCTGAATGCCGTCATGCTCGGCGAACAGTTCGGCGACCCAGTCGACGAACACGCGGATCTTGCTCGACAGGTGCCGGTTCTGGGGATACACGACGTGGAGCGGTGTGGGCTCGGGAAACCAGTCCCCCAGCACGAGCTCCAGAGTCCCGCGCTCCAGCGCCTCCTTGAGCACGAAGGCGGGAATCTGCGCTACGCCCAACCCCGCCTCGGCCGCGGCCAGATAGCTGTTCTCATCGTCGAGTGCGACGTGGCCGCGAAGCGCGGTCTGAATGCGCGCGCCGTTCTTGGCGAACACCCAGTCGAAGATCTTCCCCGTGCGCGGCGAGAAATGATTGATGCAGCGATGCGCCGCAAGTTCGTCCGGATGACGCGGCTGTCCGTGCGCGGCGAGATACGAGGGCGACGCGCAGGTGCCGAAGTACAGCAGTCCCACGCGGCGCGCGATCAAGGTCGAGTCCTCGAGTTCGCCGCTCCACACCGCGCAGTCGATTCCCTCCTCGATGAGGTCGGCGCGGCGTTCGCTGCAGCCCAATGCCAAGTCGATGTCCGGATAGCGCGCAAAGAAGCCCGGCAGCGCCGGCACGATGACCAGCCTTGCCATGAGGGTGGGCACATCGACGCGCAGACGCCCGCCGGGCGCGGCATGCCGGTGCGCCAGCGACTCCTCGGTGTCGCGGATTTGCGCGAGTATGGCCACGCAGCGCGCGTAGTACGCGGCGCCGTCCGCGGTCACGCTGACGCTGCGCGTGGTGCGATTGAGCAGCTTCACCCCGAGGTCCGCTTCCAGTTGCTGGATGAGCGTGGTTGCCGTCGCCTTGGGTATCTGCAGGCTGTCGGCCGCGCGGGTCATGGCGCCGGTTTCGACCACCCGCACGAACACCTGCATAGCCTGCAACTTGTTCATTGATTATTCAGGTATTCCGAATACTCAATTCAGTATCTCGCTATTTAACTGGCTATTAGCGAACAATATCATGCTTTACGGCGACAATTCACTCCCAGAGGAAGCTTCATGAGCGACAAGATCACGCACGTCAACATCGACACCTTCGACAGCGAAGTTCTGCAATCCCAGCTCCCCGTCCTGGTGGACTACTGGGCGGAGTGGTGCGGACCCTGCAAGATGATTGCGCCCGCGCTGGACGAGTCGGCCGACAGTTACGCGGGCCGCGTAAGGGTCGCCAAGGTCAATGTCGACGAAAACCAATCCCTGGCTTCCCGGTATCACGTGCGCGGAATTCCGACGCTGATGCTCTTCAAGGGCGGAGAGGTGGTGGCCACCAAGATCGGCGCCGTGTCCAAGGCACAGCTCGCCGCGTTCATCGACGCGAATTTGTGAGCGGCAGCGGTTAACGCACCGGCACCGTCTGGCGCACCTGCAGCGGCTGGCGCACCGGCACCGTCTAGGGCAGCAGCACCGTCGCGCCGACGGTTCGTCTGCCCTCCAAGTCGCGGTGTGCGGCGGCGGCATCGCGCAGCGCCACCCGCTGGCCCACATGCGCCTTGACGGCGCCGGACTCGAGCTTCGCGAACAGATCTGCCGCACGCGCGGACAGATCTTCGCGGCTCTTGATGTAGTCGAACAGCATCGGGCGCGTCGCGAACAGCGAGCCGCCGGAGGCGAGATCGGAGAACTTGAAATCCGCGATCATTCCGGACGACTGGCCGAAGTGAACGAAGGTGCCGCGCAGCTTCAATGACTTCAGCGACCCGCGCCAGGTGTCCTTGCCCACCGAATCGTAGACCACATCGCAGCCCTTCGAGTCCGTGACTTCCTTGACGCGCGCGACGAAGTCCTCGGCGCGATAGTCGATGACGTGGGTGTAGCCGTTGGCCCGGGCAAGCGCGGCTTTTTCGGGCGAACCCGCCGTGCCGATCGATGTCGCCCCCAGTATTTTCAGCCACTGGCCCAGGAGCAATCCGACCCCGCCGGCCGCCGCATGCACCAGCACGGTGTGGCTCGCCTTGACCGGAAAACACGAGGTGAGCAGGAATTGCGCCGTCAAGCCCTTGAGCATGACCGACGCCGCGACGTCGAAGGCAATACCCGGCGGAAGCTTGACCAGCCGCTCGGCGGCAACCGCTCGCAAGGTGCGGTAGGCACCCAGAGGCATGGTGTAGGCCACCCGGTCTCCCACTTTCAGATCGGCTACCGCCTCGCCGACCTGCACGACCACCCCCGCGGCTTCGGCGCCGGGGATCAGCGGCGTCGACGGCCAGGGATACAGGCCGCTGCGGAAATAAGTGTCGATGAAATTGACCCCCACGGCGTGCTGCTCGACGAGCACCTCGCCTCGCCCCGGAGCGGGGGTATCCAGCGGTGTCCACTCCAGCGCCTCGGGGCCGCCGGCCACGCGCACCACCACGCCCATGCTCGTGATCCGTTCCGCCATCGCTCACCCTCCCAATTTGCCGACGAAGCGCCGTATGCGCTCGAGCGCCCGGCGCAGCAGGTCTTCGTCCGTGGCGTAGCACACGCGCACGAAGCCGCGGGTCTCCTTGCCGAACGCGCCGCCATCGAGCACCGACACACGCTCGGTTCTGTACAGCTCGCACATGAAATCGTAGCCCGAGAGACCGGTGCCACGCACGTCGACCAGGCAGAACATTCCCGCGTCCGGCACGCAGCATCGAATTCCGCGCAAGCCCTGGAGTCCCGCGATCAGAATTTCCCGGCGCCCGGCGCAGTATTCGCGAATTCGGGATTCCGCCTCGTCCGCGATACCAAGCGCGGCCACGGCTGCTTCCTGAACGAAGCCCGGAAGGCCGAACAGCATGCACTGCGCCATCGCCTCGGCATGGATCACGAGCTGCGTCGGGCCCACCAGCCAGCCGGCGCGCCAACCGGGCATGGCATGCGACTTGGACAGGCTGCTGATGGTCACCCACTGTTCGGGCAATTGGGCGGCGAGACTCGGCACCCGGCCGCCGGGAGCGAGCCCCGCATACACCTCGTCCGCGACCACCCACAGCGAATGGCGGCGTGCCAGCTCCCCGATCACGGCGAGGTCCGCCTCGTTCAAGATCACGCCGCTCGGATTGTTCGGCGTGGCGAAGAAGATGGCACGCGTGCGCGGCGTGATCGCTGCCTCGATCGCCGCCAAATCGACTCGAAACCCGCGCTCCGCCGGCGAGGCCACCCGCACCATTCGCGCGCCCGATACCTCGAGCGTGGCGGGATAGCTCGGATACAGAGGCTCGATCGCAATGACCTCGTCGCCGAGTCCCGCGATACACATCGAGACCACGAACAGTGCGTTCTGCGCGCCCGCCAGAAAGATCACGTTGTCGGCGTCCACCGGCTGACCGGTCCGCGCGCGATGCGCCTGCGCAATCGCCTCGCGCAGATGCTGCCGGCCGGTGGCCGGCGTGTAGTGGGTGTCGCCCGCGCGCAATCTTTCGATGGCCCGGTCCAAGACCGGTGCCGGTGTGTCGAGATCCGGGTCGCCGACGCTCAGCAGGATTACATCTTTGCCGCGTTCGAGCGCGCGGCGCGCCTCGTAATGAATCAGCCAGGCATCCGCGCCTTCGCCCGCGATGCGTTTGACCAAGGGGGAATATTGCATCTTGCAATCCTAGCGCGCTTCATGAACTAATGTTCAGTTTCGAGCGGGGAGTCCCATGTCGCAAAACGTCGGCGGTTATCTCGTCGAGCTGCTGGCCAAAAACGGCATCGACACCGTGTTCGGCATACCCGGCGTGCACAATTTGGAGCTGTACCGGGGACTCACCGCGGCGAAGATTCGGCACGTGCTCGTGCGCCACGAGCAAGGTGCGGGTTTCGCGGCGGACGGCTTCGCGCGCATGAGCGGCCGGCCGGCGGCAGCCTTCGTGATCTCAGGGCCGGGGCTCACCAACATCATGACCGCGGCGGCCCAGGCCTATTCCGACTCCGTGCCGCTGCTGGTGGTCGCGAGCGCCCCGGTGCGCGCCTCGTTCACCAAGCAGTGGGGCGTGCTGCACGAACTGTACGACCAGGCCGCGCTCGCCGCCGGCGTGTTCGGCATCGCACGCTCGGCGCACAGCGCCGAGGATGTGCGCGATCACCTGCGGTTGTGCCTGGCCTCCTTTCACACCGGGCGCCCGCGCCCGGCGTATCTGGAGATTCCTCTCGATGTGCTCGCGCAGGTCACGACGCTCGAGGCTGAAACGTTCGCGGACGCGCCGCTCCTGCCGCAAGCGAACCGCGCGCAGATCGAGGCGGCGGCGCGCATGCTAGCGGCGGCCGCGCGCCCGCTCATCGTCGCGGGCGGCGGCGCCCGTCACTCGGGCTCGGAGTTGCGCCGCTTGGTCGAGGCGCTGGATTGCCCGCTGGTGACGACGGCGGCAGGCAAGGGTGTACTTGCCGAAAGTCATCCGGCGAACTTCGGCGCTTCGCTGCCCTATCCGCCGGTTCAGGAAATGATCTTCGATGCGGACGTGGTGCTCGCGGTGGGCACGGAATTGGGCGAGACCGACATGTATTTCACCACCAGCCTGCCGCTCGGCGGCCGGCTGATACGCATCGACGTCGATCCCGTGAAGCTGTCCGACCAATACTCGGCCGACGTGTGTCTCTGGTCCGATGCGCGCGCGGCGCTTGCGGGCATCAATCGCTCGTTGGCGGAGCGCCCGCCGGGGCATTCCGGCTGGAGAACGGCCTTAGGCGGAGCCGCGAGAAATCGCGCTGCCCTCGAGGGCAGCGTGGATTCCAAGACGCGCGCCATGGGGAGCGCTCTGCACGCCATCAAGGCCGCGCTGCCCGAGGACGGTGTCGTGTTCAGCGACATGACGCAGATCGCGTATTGGGGAAACTATGCCTATCCGGTCGACAAACCGGGACAATGGTTCCATCCTTCCGGCTACGGCACCTTGGGGTTCGCGCTGCCTGCCGCTCTCGGCGCCAAGATTTCGAGCCCCTCCCGTTCCGTGATCGCGCTCGCGGGCGACTTCGGGCTGCAATTCACGGTCACCGAACTCATGACGGCGGTCGAAGAAGGCTTGAGCCTGCCCATCGTGGTGTGGAATAACTCGGCGCTGGGTCAAATTCGCGACGACATGGTGGCCGCGCACATACCGCAGCTCGGCGTGATCGCGCGCAACCCCGACTTCGTCGCGCTCGCCCGAGCCTTCGGCGCGCAGGGTTGCCGGGTGCACGATGCGGCCGCGCTCACGGCGGCCATTCGTACCGCGCTGGGCCAAGGCGGGCCCACGTTGATCGAAGTGGTCGCACCGAGCTTCGACGTATAGCGCACGGCATCTTGCTATCATCAATTCGTTCAACAACACAACCCGAGGGGATCCCATGAAAATCACGATGGTTAGCGTCGCGGCGCCGGCAGCGATGCTTCTGGCCTTGCCTGTTCTTGCCGGAGAGCAAATCAAAGTAGTGGAACGCCCGGTGGGCGAGACCACCGTGGATCTCGGCGCGAAGGGCGATTCCGTCGGCGACCTGCTGGTGTTCGCCAACGGTGTCTTCGACGCCGCCAACAGGACTCAGCTCGGCACCGATCAGGGCTTCTGTGTGCGCACCATCGTCGGCAAGAGCTGGGAATGCATGTGGACGCTGACGTTGAAGGCGGGCCAGATCACCGTCGAAGGGCCGTTCATGGACGAGGGCGATTCCTTGTTCGCGGTCACCGGCGGCACCGGCAAGTATGCGGGCGCGAAGGGCAGCATGAAACTGCACCCGCGCGACGCCAAATCGACGAGCTACGACTTCACCTACGATCTATTGTAATGGCCTATACCCTCGAGCATTGTTTGCGCAGCCGGCGCGATTTCCCCGCCCTGACCAAGAACGCCGGCCTCGCCTTCCTCGACGGGCCGGGGGGCAGCCAGGTTCCGAGCGTCGTGATCGAGGCCATTGCGGATCTGTACGCGTCCTGCAACGTGAACACTCACGGCAGCTTCCCGCCCTCCCGGGAAGTGGACAGGCGCATGGAGAACGCGCGCAGCGTCGTCGCCGTTTTTCTCGGTGCGGAAAGCGGCTCCTGCATCTCCTTCGGCCAGAGCATGACCACGCTCTGCTTCAACTTGAGCACGGCCATCGGCCGCACTCTGGAAAAGGGCGACGAGGTCCTCGTCACCCAGCTCGATCACGAAGGAAATCGGGGGCCTTGGCTCAAGCTCAGGGAACGCGGCGTGGTGGTGCGCGAAGTGCGCCTGATGGAATCGGGGGAGTTGGATCCTTCGGACATGGCCGCGCAGATCACGCCGCGCACCAAGCTCTTCGCCATCGGCGCATCGTCGAACTCGCTGGGCACGGTCAATGACATTGCGCTGGCGCGGCGCCTGACTCGGGAAGTCGGCGCCTTGCTGGTGGTGGACGCCGTGCATTACGCACCGCACTTTCCGATCGACGTGCGGGCGCTCGGCTGTGATTTTCTTCTGTGCTCGGGCTATAAATTCTATGGACCGCATGTGGGTGTGCTGTATTCGCGGCCCGGCGCCCTCGATCGATTGCCGACGGACCGATTGAGTGTGCAGGATCCCGCGGCTCCGTACCGCATCGAAACCGGCACGCTGAATCACGCGGCCATCGACGGCGTGCGCGCGGCCGTCGAGTACATAGCGAGCTGGGGCGTCGGGGTCTCCTTGAGGGAACGCCTGGTCGATGCGATGACGCACATTGGCGCCTACGAGCATGAATTGGCCAAGGAATACCATGATGCCGTGCGCCGCATTCCCGGTATCCGCGTCTGGGGTCCGGACTTCGCCTCCGGCCGCATGCGCGCCCCCACGGTATCGATCACCATGGACAGGACCACTGCGGGCGAAGCCGCCAACGCGCTCGCAGATTCAGGGCTCTGCGTCTGGGACGGGGATTTCTACGCGTCGCGGCCGGTTGAGGTGCTTGGGTTGACCGCCCGCGGCGGGCTGCTGCGCACCGGCGTGTCCATGTACAACACGCGCGACGAGCTGCGCCGCCTGCTCGATGGCTTGGAAAGACTGGCATAAGGCCGCGCTTGCGGCCGCCTACTCGGCGGCGGCGAGCACCCGGCGGCCGATCAGATGCGCCGCGAGCTGTTCGGCGTGATTGCGCAGCTCGGGCGCGGCCGTCGCCTCCCAATGATCGGCACGTAGCATGGGCCCGAGATAATAGAGCCGGTCGCTCGTGCGGCCCTGCGAATCCACACAGGCGCCGAAGCGCGCCGTGCGCAGGCCGAGCTTCAACGTGTCCGCGGACACCAATCCGGCGGTGCGCAGCGACATGAGCAGCGGGTCCGTCGAGCGCTCGAGCACATAGTCGGGGCCGGTCGCATTCACGATCAGGTCCGCCGTCAGACTGGACGCGCCGCCGCCGCGCGATCGCCATGACACGCGCAACTGCTCCCCGGCGGGCATCACCGAATCGATACGGCCGGCGTTCACCCGCAGCCGGCCGCTCTGCCGCAGAGACGCGATGCGCGCGGCCAATTCCGGCGGCAGCCGGTGCCGATGGGTGTCCCAGTGCGCCTGCAGGTGCCGCACGAAGCGCCGTTGCTCAATCAGGGGCAAGCGCCGCCACAGGGCCGGTGCCAGATGACGAATGAAGGTGACGACCTCGCGCCAGTCGCCCCCGCGATTCTCGACTTCACGCGCCATTTCGCGAGCCACTGTCAACACCCGTCGGACTGAACCTGCGCACTCCAAAAGCTCCGCCCCGTCTCCCCGCATCGCGGCCGCGCGGAAAGCGGTCTGCGGCTGGGGCAGCAGGCCGCGCCGAGAAATCGTGTGCAGCGCGGGCGTGTGCATCGCCTCCTGGCTCAAGTTGGAGACGGCATCGGCCATGGTCAATCCATTGCCGACGATCAGCACCGAGTGCCCGCCCCTCAAGGTCTTGGGCAGGTCCCAGGGGTCGCCGCGATAGGCCGGGTGACCTCGAATCGGCGCGACCCACGGCAACGGCGCCGGCGGCGGATTGCCCGGCGCCAAAATCACCCGATCGGCCGCGATGGGCTCGCGCTCCGCAAACTCCAGGACCCACGGCTTCATCAAGGCGTGCGGCACGATGCGGCGCACCTCGCCGAACACGCGCAGCAGCCGCACGTGCGCCGGCGCGTCGCGTTCGGCCTGCAGCAGCGCCTCTTGCAGGTATTCTCCGTACAGCGCGCGCGGCAGAAAGGCCTCGCCGTCGGCATCGGGCTCCCGGCGCTGCGCAAAGCGCAGGAATTGCAGGGGGTCTGCCGAATCGGCCGAGAGCCGCGCCGCCGGCACATTCAAAAGATAGGGGAACTCGCGATCGGCGTACGCCATGCCGCGCCCCATGGCGGAGCCGCGCTCTATCAGTACGATGTCCGTCGCGTTCGACGGCGGCCGGCGCAGCAGATTGGCGGCCAACACCGTGCCGCAAAAACCCGCGCCGACGATGGCTATGGTATTAGGCATTCTTGAAAATTCTACCAAGCAGGTGTTTCATACTTTCGATAACATTCTGCGAAGTTCGTGGTCAAATGGCGGATCGAATTCCCCGAGGGGCAACTGCATGCAACTCAGCAAGTTGAGCTATTACTCGGACTTCGTTGTCTATCCTCTGGTACTCGTCGCCCTGACGGCGGCCAATGTCAACCATGTCACTTGGATGAGCGGCACGGAGTGGCTCGGTGCCGCCATGGCGGGGCTGGTCCTCTGGACCCTCATGGAGTATGCCCTGCATCGGATCGCATTGCATAGAATGCCTTATTTCTCACCCATGCACGGCGAGCATCACGCCGCGCCGCTGGCCTACATCGGCACACCGTCGTGGATCAGCGTGACGGTGCTCAGCCTCGCGTTCCTGTTTCCCGTGTGGTACTTCTTGAGCTTCAACGTCGCGGACGGTCTCACCGTCGGCGTGATGTTCGGCTATTGGTGGTACGGGCTCGTTCATCACGTCATCCATCATCACCCGAATTCCGCGTCGCCCTCGTACTTCAACGAGCTGCGCGCCTGGCACATGCGGCATCATTATTCTCCGAAGGGCGGAAACTTCGGCGTGACCACGCATCTGTGGGACTACGTGTTCGGCACCGCCATCCGCGCGCGCGGCAAGGCCATGGCGTCGCCATGAGCAGCGGGCAGGCCGGCGGGGGTGTTGAACTTCGCGGAAGCGCCCATATCTAACGCGGTAACGGTCATTTCGACCAATCGAGGACTCGTTATGCGACGACTTCTAGCTGCTGCAACCCTTGCCGCGACCGTGTCTTTCGCGGTTGGCGCAAGCATGCCCGCAATGGCGGACAGCGACCCTACGATGGATCAGATCTACACCGCGGCGCGCAGCGGTCATCTCGATCAGGCCCAGCAGATGATCAGCCAGGTACTGGCCGATCACCCGCAGAGCGCCAGGGCGCACTATGTGCAGGCTGAGCTGTTCGCAAGAGAGGGCAAGCCCGCTCTCGCGCGCTCCGAGCTCGCCGCAGCCGAGCAACTGAATCCCGGCCTGAGCTCGTTCAATCCTCGATCGGTTCAGGAACTCAAGGCGGAACTCGGACTCGGCGGTACCCTCACGAGCCCGGCCGGCATCAGGACCGTCCCAGCGGCGCCGCGATTTCCCTGGGGCACCCTGTTGATTCTGGTAGGAGCGGTCGCGCTTCTGCTGATGGTCTTCCGTCGCCGCAATCCGCCCCAGTATCCGGCGGCCGGCGTGGGCCCGGGCGGCGCACCTGGAACTTATGGACCCGGCTATGGGCCTGGCTACGGCCCCGCCCCGATGGGCGGCGGTATCGGATCGGGTATCGCCGGCGGACTGGCCTCGGGACTTGCGGTCGGTGCGGGCGTGGTTGCCGGTGAAGAGCTGGCTCACCACTTCCTGGACGGCGGACACAGCGGCGGGGTGATACCCCCGGCCGAGGCCGGTGAGCCCGGCGGCAACGCCGACATGGGTGGCTCGGACTTCGGTGCGAACGACCCCGGCTCGGGGTGGGACGACGGCGGCGGCTTCGGCGGCGGCGGCGGTGGCGACTGGAGCTAGCCGCAGGCTAGGAAACAGGCTGACTGACTCTCTTCGGGCGCCCTGCGGGGCGCCCTTTCATTTGGGATAATATCGCGCCAGCGCGTCATCGCGAAACCTGGCATGCTGCGACAAGATACTGTGATTATATACAGACGCAGTGCGGATTACAGCAGCATTTCTCGTATGAATGCGCCGAAATAACGCCGTGGGAGGAGACTCGGGCACCAGTCCAGCCGGCCGCGCAGAACGGGTGTCATGTGAGCCCATCGGCGCTACTGCCCTCCATCGAGCGCCCCGCATCAGCACTTTCCTTGGCCACTCGACGCGACAGGTCAGCCATCTGATCCTGCATGTGTTGGACTTGGAAATGCTCCAAAGCCCGTCGGGCGAATTCCGATTTGCTCACGCCCATTTGCTTGGCGGCAGCTTTCACCCCGGCGGCCAGGGCTCGGGAGAGCCGAATCCACAAGTAGATGAGATCTTCCATAGCCAATTTATAGCGCAGATGACTGCGATACCCAACCGAAGCAGGTGCTCAGAGCTGGAGGTCATTCCTCGCGAGGGTGGACGCCTCGTGTCGGCCCAGCCGCCGCCCTAACCGCTGCGCCCGACGGCGTTTGCCACCGCGTCGTGCAGCGCCTTCATGCCGAAAGAAATGTCCTGCACCACGCCGTCGAGAAAGAACGTCGGCGTCGCGCGGATGTGGCTGCGGCGGCCGCCCTCCATGTGCTCGCGCACCTTCTGCAGGTAAATGTGATCGTCCATTTCCGCGGTATAGCGCGCCATGTCCAGGCCGATGTCGGTGGCATAGCGATGCAAGTCCTTGTCCTTGAGATGCGCCTGATTCTGGAACAGCACATCGTGCATGGACCAGAATTTTCCCTGCCCCGCCGCGGCCTCCGCGACCTCCGCCGCCATCACGGCGTGCGGGTGAGCATCCTGCAGCGGAAAGTGCCGGAATATGAAGCGAATCTTGTTGGGATATCTGTCCAGCAGAAGTTTCGGAGTGGTCGCCGCAACCTTGCAGCTCGGGCACTCGAAGTCGCCGTACTCAATCAAGGTTACGCGTGCGTGCTCCGAGCCCAGCAGGTGATCGGTGGGCTCGGGCGGCACCGCCAGGCTCATCACATGCGTTTGTGGGTTCATCGAGCGGCTCCTATCAGGCGGTATGAGCGGGCAATTCTATCGGGCGGATTTTTACACCAATCACACTCGATCTTCGCAGCAACTGCAACTCGCATTCGCGGCCGATCCAGCCTGAATCGAGCAGCCGCTGCAGATCGTCGATGCCGCGAACCGGCATGCCGTCGAGCGCGATCATGCGATCGCCCACCTCAACCCCCGCCACCGCCGCGGGACTGCCCGCCACCAGTTCCAGGACATGGACCGCGGTCGAACTCTGCAAGCCGAAATGCCGCACCACCCGCGTGGCGATCGGCACCGTCGCGCCGGACACGCCGATATAGGCGCGGCGTACCCGGCCGTGGGCGAACAACTGACCGATGACCCATTTCGCCGTGTTGATTCCCGTGGCGAAACAGATGGCCTGAGCTTGCGGGATCATCGCGGTGTTGACGCCGATCACCCGCCCCTTCGAATCGACCAGCGGGCCGCCGGAATTGCCGGGATTCAGTGCGGCGTCGGTTTGAATGACGTCATGCATCAGCCTGCCGGAAGAAGCGCGCAGCGTGCGTCCGAGCGCGGACACCACGCCCGTGGTCACGGTCTTGGAGTAGCCGAGCGGGTTGCCGATGGCAATGGCCACCTGTCCCACCCTAAGTGCCGAGGAATCGCCGAATTCCACGTAGGGCAAGGCGGCGGGCGAGCCGATGCGCAGCACCGCCAGGTCCGAATCCGGATCGTCTCCCACGAGATCGGCGTTGAAGCGGGTGTCGTCGTTCAACCGAACTCGAATCCGCTCCGCGCCGTGAACCACATGGCTGTTGGTCAATAGATAGCCGTCGGGCGTGAACAGGAATCCCGAACCGCTGCCGTGCGCGGGGCCGCGAGAACGCCGGCCCGACGTTGGGCCGGCATGCGCGACTTCGATGAACGTCACCGCCGGCGCCACGCGCTCCAGTGCGCCGATCACCGCACCGGAGTAGGCGTCGAGCAATGAGGCGTCGTCGCCGGATTCACCTTCGCCGGGGTTGCCGGCCGACAGCCACTGCGGTGACAGCACGCTCAACTCAAGATGATTTTCGGCTGCGCGGCCAAGCCTTCGACGATCAGGCGGTTGACTCGGCGGACGAAGATCGCCGGATCGTCCAATTCGCCTCCCTCCGCCAGCATGGCTTGGTCGTACAGCACATGAGCCAGATCCGCGAAGCCCTCATCGTCGGCGGTTTCCCGCAGACGCACGATCAACGGATGCTTCGGATTCAATTCGAGAATGGGCAGTGTGGCGAAGGGATTGCTCTGCCCCGCCTGCTTGAGAATGCGGCTCATGCGCAGGCTCATGCCGAACTCGCCGGCGATGAGCACCGCGGGCGAGTCGGTCAGGCGCGCGGACACTTGGGCGCTCGCGATCTTGCCGAGAAGGACCTTGCCCAGCCGCTCCACGGTGTCCTTGAAGGCGGATTCGGCGGCAGCCTTCTCCGGGGTCTCGATGGCCGACTCCACGTCGGCGGCGCTGCTCGCGACGTTCGCGAGCGGCTTGCCCTCGAATTCGTGTAGATGGCCGGCCACCCATTCATCGATGCGGTCGGTGAGCAGCAGCACTTCCACGTTCTTGGCGCGAAAGCCTTCCAGGTGCGGACTATTGCGCGCGGCGGCGAGCGAATCGGCGGTCAGATAGTAGATGGCCTTCTGATCGGATTTCATGCGCGCCACGTATTGCTCGAGCGTGACCTCAGGTAGCTCGCCGGACACGGCGGTCGAATGGAAGCGCAGCAGCTTGGCGATGCGCTCTTTCTGGGCCGGATCCTCGATGATGCCCTCCTTCAGCACCACTCCGAAGCTCCTCCAGAATTCCGCATACTCCGCGGGTTTTTCCACGGCCAATTGCTCGAGCAGCTCGAGCGAACGCCTGATGAGCGCGGACTTGATCTTCTCGACAGTGCGGTTGTTCTGCAGCAGCTCACGCGACACGTTCAGGGGCAGGTCGGCGGTGTCGACCAATCCGCGCATGAATCGCAGGTAGGGCGGCAGCAATTCCGCCGCCTTGTCCATGATGAACACGCGCCTGACGTAGAGCTGAATGCCGCGCTTCTGCTCGCGCTCGAACAAATCGAAGGGGGCCCGTTTCGGCAGGTACAGCAGTGAGGTGTATTCGATATTGCCTTCGACCTTGTTGTGCGCCCACACCCTGGCACCCT
>Ga0209274_10000283_pt1 | contig 35599 bp, 26 predicted proteins | sample HubBroMetageREF1_FD_188343 | JGI IMG/M metagenome (GOLD analysis project Ga0209274, IMG submission 188343) | Reference soil microbial communities from the Hubbard Brook experimental Forest, New Hampshire, USA - Hubbard Brook CCASE Soil... | ecosystem: Environmental > Terrestrial > Soil >...
CCAACTTTGCTCCCGCGTCGGATAGAAGCTCGCGAGCCATGAGGTCGCCTTCATCGGCAGCGCGGAGAACGACGGGAAACAGGCGCGGAAACTCGGGCGGCGGAGTTGAATTAGCGTGCTGCACCAATTCGTCGATGGTCGTGAGCTTCCAGGCGTGGAGGACCATGGCGGTGAGCGCAGTTTCAATATCCTCATCATGGGCGCTCAGAACGACGGAGATAGCGCGGCGGCCGATCCAGTAGCCGGAGCCTTCGTCGGAGACGGCGAATCCCCAACCTCCCGCGCGGGCGGTACGGCCGGCAGCGTCGCGGCCATAAACGATGGAGCCGGTGCCGGCGATCGCAATTACCCCGGGACCAGCGCCAAAAGCGGCTTCGAGGGCGATTACGGTGTCGCCGACAACTTCGATGTTGGCGGGAGCTGTTCCGGGAACTAATTCCGCGAGGATGCTGCGAATCTTTCCGGCGATCTCGGGCCGGGCGGCGCCGGTGGCGCCGATACAGGTGGCGCTGATCCCATCTGGAGAAATCCCGGCGGCGGCGCAAACCTGGCGGATAGCAGCATGCAGCGCTTCCCTCGCCTTCTGCTCGCCTAGGCGAATCACACTGCATCCGCCGGTCATCGCTTTCGCGAGCACGGCGGTTTCGTCGGCGAGAATGCAGCGGGTCTTAGTGCCGCCGCCGTCGATTCCGAGATAGTAGGCCATCGCGCTAGTTCTAACACAGGTTCTGCGGCGAGTCTGGCCGCCGAACATGCTTGTACAATGCTGCGAACCGGGGTTCGGCACGGGAGACGCGGCGAGCCGCGTCTCTATACAAAGGAATCGCGTGGGATTGAATCGCATCGACCTGCTGATTATCGCGGTTTACCTGGCGGGGATCACGTTGTTTGGGCTGCGGTTCCGCAAGCGGCAGCGCACCATGCGCGACTACTTTCTCGCCGACCGCAACATTCCCTGGTGGGCGATTTCGCTGTCGATCGTGGCGGCGGAAACGAGCACGCTGACCATCATCAGCATTCCCGGCCTCGCCTACGATTCGAATCTTACTTTTCTGCAACTGGTAATGGGCTATGTGATCGGGCGCGTCATTATTAGTTTTGTGCTGCTGCCACAATATTTTCGCGGGGAGCTGTATACCGCCTATCAGCTGATTGAGCGGAGGTTCGGTCCGGAGCTGCGCACGGTGACTGCCGGCCTGTTTCTGTTGACGCGCGCGGCGGCGGAGGGAGTGCGCGTATACGCCGTATCGATTGTGGTTGCGATTGCGCTGGGTACGGGCGAAGTCACTTCGATCGCCATCATCACGCTGCTGACTTTGATCTACACGTTTGAGGGCGGCCTGGCCGCGGTAATCTGGACCGATGTGGTGCAGACTTTTATTTATGTCGGCGGAACTCTGGTGGGGCTGATAACGATTCTTCATCTTGTCCCGGGCGGATGGTCGTCGGTTGAGGCGCTTGCCAGCGGATTGCACAAGTTCCAGGTGTTTGATTTTTCGCTTTTTGATTCGGCGACGTCATCCCCTTGGCCGCATTTGAGCTTTATCGTTATCTTTGCGAAACCTTACACGTTCTGGGCGGGAATAATCGGCGGCGCGTTCTTGACCACGGCCAGCCACGGCACTGACCAGCTCATCGTGCAGCGATTGCTGGCGGCGCGGAATCAACGGCAATCGGCGCTGGCATTGCTGTCGAGTGGGGTTGCGGTCTTCTTTCAGTTTGGGTTGTTTCTTTTTGTCGGCGTCATGCTCTTTGCCTACTACCGGGTTCCGTCGTCCACGTTTGGGCGGGCCGACAGAATCTATCCGACGTTCATTGTGAGCCGGATGCCGCACGGGATTGCGGGGCTGTTGATTGCGGCCATTCTTGCCGCGGCGATGTCGAATTTGAGCGCGGCGCTGAACTCGCTGTCATCGAGTTCGATCATGGATTTCTATCTGCGATTCCGCCCGGCAATAGGTGACGCGGGGCGACTGCGGCTGGCGCGACTGGCAACCATAGGATGGGCACTGGTGTTGTTCGGACTAGCGTTGTTTGCACTGCATCGAGTTGGCCGGGTGGTGGAGGTCGGTTTGCAAATCGCCTCGGTGGCTTATGGAGCGCTGCTCGGAGTGTTTCTTCTGGGAGTGCTGACCAAGCACGCGAATCAGCGCGGGGCGATTGTTGGCATGGTCTGCGGATTCTCGATGGAGCTGTATCTGTGGGGATGGTCGCAGGTCGCTTTCACCTGGTGGGTCGCGATCGGGACGTGCGTGACCTTTGCAGTGGGATACGCGGCGAGCGTTTTGTGGAGGGATGAAGCAAAAGTTTGAATCGCGGAAATCGTAGACATAGATCGTGGAGGACGCACAGAGAAAATGGACAAAGGCGCAAAGGACAATCATCTCCGTCCCGAACTGGCGCGCGACCTCGGCCTCTCCCATGCTGGCGCGATTGTGGTCGGAACGATCATCGGCAGCGGAATTTTCCTGGTCCCATCCGAGATGATGCAGGCAGTGGGCTCGGCGCGCCTCGTCTACCTCGCCTGGATGGTCGGCGGTCTGCTCTCATTTTTCGGCGCGCTTACTTATGCCGAACTGGGGGCGATGAAGCCGCAAGCCGGCGGCGAGTATGTCTATGTCCGCGACGCTTACGGGCCGCTCGCGGGATTTCTCTATTCCTGGACCTGGTTTCTGATCGCCAAGCCGGCTTCGATTGCAACCATCACGACTGGCCTTGTGCGGATTCTCGAAACCTTCCCGGTCTTCTCCTTTTTCTCCCAAGCCTGCATTTCGCATCCCTTTACCGTCAACTACGGACACCTGGTGGCCATTGCAGCCACCGTGCTGATTTCGTGGCTGAACTACATTGGGGTGCGCCGCGCGGGAGAATTTCAGTTTCTGTTCACCCTGCTAAAGGTCGCGATCATCCTCGGAATTGTGGCGGTGGGCTTTTCCTATAGCGGAGGAACGTGGGCGAATTTCGCCACCGAGTTTACGGGAGCGAAAGGCGGCGTGGCCGGATTTTTTGCGGCATTGGTGGCCGCACTTTGGGCTTACGACGGTTGGAACGATCTGAACATGGTGGCGGGCGAGATCCGGAATCCGCAGCGCAATATCCCGCTCTCGCTGATTTGGGGAGTGGCCACGGTGGGCGCGCTCTACATCCTCGTCAACGCGGCCGTACAGTATGTTCTCCCAGCTGCGGCGGTGGCCGCCTCGGAGCGTCCCGCGTCGGACGCGGTAGCGCTGGTACTGGGGCACGCAGGCGCCAGCCTGGTGTCGGCGGGCATGGCGGTTTCGATGCTCGTAACTCTGAATGGCACCATCATGAGCGGAGCGCGCGTGCCTTTTGCGATGGCACGCGATGGCTATTTTTTCAAGGCGCTGGCCGAGGTTCATCCACGGTTCCACACGCCGTCGGGCGCGATTTTAGTGCAGTGTGGGCTGGCCATCGCGTTGCTGCTGCTGGGCGGCAGTTTCCGCCAATTCTTTTCGCTGGCGATTTTCGCGGAGTGGTTGTTCTACATGATCGCCGGCAGCACCGTGTTCGTTTTCCGCCATCGGGAACCGCTCGCCAGCCGGCCTTATCGCGTCTGGGGATATCCCGTGGTTCCGGCGCTGTTTGTGCTGGTTGCCGCAGCACTTCTTTACTACACCTTTACTGACAATCTGAAGAGTTCGGCGGGCGGATGCCTGGTCATTCTGACGGGCGTCCCCGTGTTCTATTTCTTTGCGCGGCGCCGGTCGGCGGCCCAATCATAGCCGGCCAACAGGTCGTATACCAAAGATTGTTACCAAAGGACAGGCGCAGCCGACACGTTTACCCCCTGCCTATTCTCCCATAAGGTGAAGACTCCAACACCCAAGCGCTCTCCCCAGCCTGGGGCCCCTTTTGGAGTCATGGGATGCCTACGAAAGATGGCGGTTTCCAACTCGGCCTGCTGCCTGAAAAGAAGTGGAACTGGCGGACCTTTGCCACCAGCTACGGAATGCTCACGGCGCTGATTCTGCTCCTGATTGTCATCGGCGTCATGACCTCCGATACGCTGATCAACCTGGAGAATTATCACGTCACAGAGTTGGTACCGCGGCCGTCTCTGAGGCCGGAACGGCTGCCCAAGACGCATCCGCTGCATGCGAAGTTGCTGCCGCCGGAACCGGTGTTCCAGACGCCAAAACTGATCGTGCCGCACGAGATCCGCGCGCCCAAGCCGCAGCCACAGGAAGTCGAGCCTCCCAAGGTGACCATGAATAACTTTGCGCCGGCGGTGTTGACGCAGACCAGTGGAGCGCGGCCGGTGCTGGTTCATACCGGGGATTTCGCGGGAAGTTCGGTGGCGCCGACGGTGAATGCTCCGATTGAAAAAGTGCAAACGGGCGGATTCGGCGATCCGAATGGGCTGAAGCCGAACGCCAACAGCAAGCCCGGCGGCAAGCTGATCGCATCTACGGCCGGTTCGTTCGATATGCCGGTGGGACCGGGACAAGGCAACGGATCGGGCGGCGCCAAAGGGATTAAAGGAACGGTGGCTAGCGCTGATTTTGGCGATGGCATAGCAACTCCTGGACGCGGAGACGGGCGCGGCAGTGGCCGGGGCAGCGCAGGAGTTCAGACTTCAGGCTTTGGATCGCAGGAAATCGCGCAGAACACGCCCCACGTTCAGCGTGTGGATAGCGGGCCGGCGACCACATCGGTCGAGATCACATACAAGCCGAATCCGGTTTATACGGAGGAAGCGAGAAATCTGAAACTGGAAGGCGAAGTTCTGCTCGAAGTGGAGTTCGCGGCCAACGGGCAGCTGCATGTGAATCGCGTGGTCCGAGGGTTGGGCCATGGACTCGATGAAGCCGCGATAGCTGCGGCTAACAAGATGCGGTTCAAGCCGGCGGCACGCAATGGGCAGGCAATGGATTCGACAGCAATTGTGCACGTGGTATTTCAACTCGCGTACTGAAACTTTGGAGACAAGAGTTATGCGGAAGGCTATGAACACGTTTACAAGCAGTATCAATTGGATGGTTCTAGGTCTGCTGGCGGTGACGTTGGCAGTAACCATGACGGCAGTAGCCCAGCAGCCGGCGTCCGCGCCGCAGAATCCGCAGCCGGTTGCGGCGGCGCAACCAGCCCAACCTCAGCCAGGTCAGGCGCAATCAGGTTCGGCACAATCAGGTGCGGCGCAGCCTAATCTGGGGCCGCCGACCACGATGGATCAGGTGGTCGACCGCGTGATTATGCGCGAGAAGGACTTGATCAAGTTCCTCTCCCCGCGCACGCCAATCGTGGAGACCTATCTGCAGAACCTGGAGCAGGATCCGCAACTGGGGCCGATTCCGCAGGATGATCATTACTTTTTAGGTCGCATGGACTTGAGCGACTCGATCGACCGGAGCGACTACCTTCAGGACAAAGGTAAAGGCAAAGGCAAAGACGGCGACGAGGGTATGGAGAAGCATCTTCTGGGCGAGTTCACCAGGAGGTTCAAGTTCCAGTATCAGCCTCTGGGCTTTTCCTGGATGATCTTCGCCGACCGCAATGACTTTGACCGGCAACACTACGATTTCCACTACGCGCGGCGCGAGTTCCTGGGCGACGTGCGTTGCCTGGTCTTCGATCTGACGCCGAAGAAAGACGCTGGCCGCGGACGCTTTCTTGGCCGCATCTGGGTTGAGGATCAGGACTTCAATATAGTTCGGTTGAATGGAACCTACGCGCGGCCGCAGCGCAATAACTACTTCTTCCACATGGACAGCTGGCGGTTGAACTTGATTCCGGGTTATTGGGTGCCGGCGTACATCTACAGCGAGGAAGGCGACTTCACGGCGGGCCACATCAACAAGATCGCGTTCAAGGCGCAGACTCGCATGTGGGGCTATAACCTGAAGACGGCGACTGCGAACGACGAACTTACTAACATCCGCGTCGACAGTGTAAAGGATGAAACGCCAACCGCGCAGGATGCGACTCCTCTCGCCGCTGAACGCGAGTGGCAACAGCAGGCCGAAGACAACGTGGTCGAACGTCTGGAACGCGCCGGGTTGCTGGCGCCGGAAGGCGACGTGGACAAGATTCTGCAAACCGTGGTCAATAACATCGAGATCACCAACAATATCGACCTGCCGCGCCCCGTCCGGACGCGCGTGCTGACCACTTCTCCGCTGGAAACCTTCAGCGTCGGCAACACCATTGTGGTGAGCCGCGGGCTGATCGACGTGCTGCCGGATGAGGGCAGCCTGGCGATGGTGCTTTCCCACGAACTGGCGCACATTGTTCTGGGACACAACCTGGGCAGCCAGTATGCATTCAACGACCGAATGCTGTTCTCCGACGAGGGGACGTACCAGAACCTAGGCTTCAAACATATTCCCGAAGAGGAAGCGGCCGCGGACAAGAAAGCCATCGAGATGCTGAAGGCCTCGCCCTACGCTCAGAAGCTGGACTCGGCCGGGCTTTTCCTCAAAGCTCTCCAGCAGCGCGCTCCACAATTGAGCGCTCTGCTGCAAGCCCACCTCGGCAACAACATCACGGAGAACGGGACGGTGACACGCATGGCGGCGCTCGCCACCTCGGCTCCAGCGCTCGATTGGAACAAGCTCGACCAGATCGCCGCGCTGCCTCTGGGTGGACGCGTCAAGCTGAATCCGTGGGATGACAAAGTGGAAATCGTGAAGGCGCAACCGGTCGCGATCACTTCGGCGCGCGATAAGATGCCCTTCGAGGTCACTCCGTTCTACCCTCGGCTTTCGCGGTATAGCGGTGCCAACCCGGCGGCGGCCACCACGGCGGCAGCGCCAGCAACGACGACAGCAACCACCGCCGACGCCACCTCGGCTCCGAGCAATTAGGTCGGCGCGACTAAGTCGGCTGCCAAGTTGAAAGAAGCGTAGGCCGGGACCGGAAGCAATTCCGGTGTCCCGGCCTGCGTGTTTCGGGCTATACATATCAGGTGGAGGCTTTCATGGGGCGTTCGTACGTGCGTCTGCTGACGCTGACTCTGGCAACGAGCGGTCTGGCGCCGCTGATCACAATTCTTGCCAGCGTTTATCTGCGGGACGGGGTCTTGCCCTGGCTGCAGCTGCCGGTTTATCTGCTGATCGCGCTCGGCATCGTTTCGCTGGCGCTGTTGTTTCGCTGGTGGCTGCGGCGGATCGAGGGCCGAGGGGACACCGCCGCCGCCGAGCAGGCCGTTTTCCTGCTGCGCGACGTGCCTGAGAAGTGGATCAATCCTGCGATTTTCGCCTCCGCGCTACTCAGCCTGTTTCTGGAACTGGCAATCGTCCGCTGGCAGGCCACGGTTTTTCCCTTTTTCTCGTTCTACAAGAACCTGTCTTTACTCTCCTGCTTCGCCGGCCTGGGCCTGGGCTATGCCTTGGGGCGCCGCGACCGTGTGCCCCTTTTCCTGACGTTGCCGCTGCTGTGCTGGCAGTTCCTGTTCATGGTCGGCATGCGTTACGGCATGAGCTACGAACAGTTTCACAGCCTCTACGTTTTGCCTTTTCGGGAGCAGTTGACTATGGGACTGCCCCACGTGGGCCAATATTGGCAGGCGCTGCAAAGCTATTTTGTGCTATCGGTCGTTTTCCTCATGACAGCGCTGGCATTTATTCCCATCGGACAGCTCTGCGGCTGTCTCATGCAGCGCCGCGCAAAACTGACCGCCTACGGGCTCAATCTGCTGGGTAGCCTCGCGGGCGTCCTCTTGATGTTCTTGGTCAGCGCCTACTGGATGCCCCCGGCAGTCTGGTTCCTGATCGCCTTCGCTTTCGTGATCGCCTTCCACGTCCGGAAGCCGGCTGTGCTGAGGCTGAGCCTCGCCGCGGGGCTCCTGGCTCTGCTGATTCTGGAATGGCCGGTCAGCCCCGCCTGGCAGAGGATCTATTCTCCCTACCAACTGCTCGAAGTCGGGCACAACGAGCACGGGTTCATGGAAATCCGGGCCGCGGGTCACTACTACCAGAAGGTGTATGACTTCATAAATTCGGGCGACCAATGGCCAGCCAACTCCGATGTCCGCATCGCCCGTAACTATTATGAACTGCCCTATCGAATCAAACAGCAGCCCAAGGATGTAGCCATAGTGGGCGCGGGATCAGGCAACGATGTTGCCGCCGCCCTGCGCGCCGGAGCCGAGCACGTCGATGCGATCGAGATCGATCCCGCGATTCTCATGCTGGGGCGAGACGGCCACCCCGAACATCCCTACACCGATCCACGGGTGCGCGCGGTCAATACGGATGCCCGCTCCTTCCTGCGCACCACCAACCAAAAGTATGACCTGATCGTATTCGGACTGCTCGACTCCCATGCTCTACTGAGCCAGGCATCGAGTGTGCGGCTGGACTCTTTCGTCTACACAGTGCAGGCGATGCAGGAGGCACGCGCGCGTCTGAAGCCCCATGGGGTGATCTCGCTTACCTTTACCGTGCTCAACGATCAACTGGGCCGCAAGATCTATCTGATGCTCAAGGACGCTTTCGACGGGCGAGCGCCGCTTTGCTACATGATCGGATACGACTCCGGAATCATCTTCTTGGAGTCGGAAGATCCGCTGACTATGCCGCCGGATCTCCTCGCCAGGAAACGCTTCCTGGACAAGACGGCGACATATGCTAATCCGAACATCCGTGCCGACGTCTCTACCGACGACTGGCCGTTTTTCTACATGCCCGCGCGAATCTATCCCGTCTCGTACCTTGGGATGGTCGTCTTGGTGTTGGCCCTGTCACTGCTACTGATTTCCAACTTCCTGCCGCAGCGGCCCCAGAGCGGCAATTTCCCCTTTTTCCTACTGGGGGCGGGCTTCATGCTCATCGAAACCAAGAACATCACCGAACTGGGGCTAACCTTCGGCAATTCTTGGCAAGTGATCGGGGTGGTGATTGCGGCGATCATGATAATGGCTTTCCTCGCCAACTGGGTGGTGCAACAACTCAAGATCGAGCGTCTGGTTCTCCCATACGTGTTGCTGCTGGCGACGCTCGCAGTGGGCTGGTGGGTCGCGAAAAACGGCGGATTAACCTCGACCTGGAGCGGCCGCATCGAAACCGCGATGCTGCTGACTTCCCCGATGTTTTTCTCCGGCATCGTCTTTTCTACGCTCCTCAAGTCCCGCGGCGACATCGCCGGGGTCATGTCGGCGAATCTGTTCGGCGCGATGTGCGGCGGCTTGCTGGAGTACAACTCGATGTATTTCGGCTTTCGGTTTCTCTACTTGATCGCCGCCGCCTTGTATCTGCTCGCCTTCGGATGGGAATTCGTCGCGTCTAAATGGCAACGGGCAGCAATCGTTCCCGCGAAGGCGGTAGGAGCAACGGCAAGCTAGCGTACTTAATTCTCAATTCAGTACAACCCGCTAGGGGCCTCACGCCGTGAAAAGCCATCGAAATGCTGAAGGCCGACCGAGACCACGGCCGACGCCGACTCGCCCCAAGCGACTAAGGCGGCTGCCAAGTTGAAAGAAGCGCCGGCCGGGACCGGAAGAAATTCCGGGTCCCGGCTTGTGTCTATTGCGGTTGATCCGGACTCGGAAATCGAATTCTGCGCCAGCCTAAAAGCCGCTTCCGACGCCGTTTTTCATCTTCTACCCAATTTCGCCGACTTTTGCTAAGATGAACCGCCTGCGTCTACCGCCCCCGGGGATGGTCGCAAAATCATCTGCGGTTCAATTCTGTGGAAAGTTCTGTGCCTGCTGCCAGTGGCAGCATTCAAGAAAGGTCGTGCATCTTGTCCAAGAAGTCTATTCTCGCAATGGTTATGGTTTTGCTCGTCGTGTCTGGCGCCGCGCTGGCGCAGACGCTTACCGCGCTCAAGCATCAGCCGCCAGACGGAATTATTTACACTTTCCAGATGACCGACGGCACAGTGATGGCACAAGGGGGCAACTGTTCCGATTGGTGGAAGCTTACGCCCGACATCACCGGCAGCTATGTGAATGGAACCTGGACGCAACTCGCCAGCCTTCCCGCCGGATATGCGCCGTATGCCACCGCTTCTGCAGTCTTGGCCGATGGACGCCTGCTCATAGAGGGCGGCGAGTACTCCGAATGCGGCTCCCAATTTACCCTTACCAATCAGGGCGCCATCTACCAGCCCACAACCAATACCTGGACCACCGTGGCGCCGCCGAAGACCTGGGACTACATCGGAGATTCGCCGTCGACGGTGTTGCCGAACGGCGACTATGTGATCGGAAACAAACTTACAAAAGCAATGCGGGAATTAAACCCCACGACCATGAAGTGGACTTCAATCCCTTCGACGGGTAAGAAAGACTTCGACGCCGAGGAGGGCTGGACTCTGTTGGCGGATGGCTCGATTCTGACAGCCGATGTGAAAAAAGCTCCCAACTCGGAGATCTATACGCCGTCGGCCAAAGAGTGGGTCACCGCGGGCAGCACCATCGTCGATTTGCATTCGCCTTCGCCTTATGGCTGTATCAATTATGGTCCCAATGGGTCACTTTGTTACTACCCGCCTGGGGAAATTGGGCCCGCTATACTTCGTCCCGATGGCACGGTGTTCGCCACCGGCTCTTATACCACGGGCAATGGCCCCGGGAATACGGCCATCTACAACACCCTCACGGGCGAGTGGTCAGTTGGCCCCGTCTTCCCAAGGGATGACAACGCGGGCGATTCGTTTGCTGTCTTACTGACCGATGGCAACGTGCTCGTGGAAGGCGACTCCGGGACTTCTTATTTGTTCAATGGGACGACTTTTACCGCCGGTCCCTATACTCCGGGAAGTCTCATGATACTGCCTAACGGCCAAGTGCTGGTCGGAGGCGGAACCACGGAAGTTTACACTTCCACGGGAACTTACCAGAGCTCGTGGCAGCCGACGATTTCGAGTTATCCCTCAAGCGTAACTCCGGGATCGACTTACTCGATCTCAGGCACACAATTCAATGGCCTGTCACAAGCTGGGGCCTTCGGAGACGAGTTCCAGTTTGCGACCAACTATCCTCTGGTGCAGATTACAAACAGCAGCACGGGTCATGTGTTTTACGCCAGAACCCACAACCACAGCAGCATGGGCGTGGCCACTGGCTCATTGACGGTTTCGACGAACTTCGACGTACCGACGACGATCGAAACCGGCGCAAGCACGTTGGTAGTAATCGCGAACGGCATTCCCTCCGAGCCCGTTAGCATTACTGTGGAGTAAGAACAGAACGTGAACGAGTCGGACTGCCCTTGTGTCTCCCGCGATTTGGGAGACACAAGGGCAGTTTTGCTTACGCCGCTGCCCGTGTGGCGCGGATACTCCTGTCGGCTACCTTTTGACTTTGATTTTGATTTTGTCGGACGAACCGGTGCCCAAGGGTGCCCCATCTTGCGCGTTCTGTGCGCAAGGGTGGGATTCCACGGAGCCTTCCCCCTTGGGATTGGCGGCATGCGATTTTGGACCAAGCAGCGGATAACCTGCCCAAACTTAACTACGAAAAGCCAAACTCCACGGAGCGCCGGATGAGGCATTTTGCGGCTGGTTTCCGCATATCTATACAGAGCGGGAGATTCGGAACGAGGGAACCGTTCAGCGGCAAGAAATGGCCGTTGCGTGCTGCGGGAAGCGACGTCGTTCTCCCGTTTTCGGTCCGAAGAATCTCAGAAAGGAATGCCATGAAAACCAAGACCAATGTAAAAGCGGGCACTCCAGGTGACCCTTGCATCCATCCCTAGTAGCTCTTCAGCAAGACGAGAATCGGCGGGATTGGGCGCCTGGTGCCCACTCATCGCGTTCTTTGCGATGAGTGGGTGCCGCGACCGCCCGACGCGCCGCTCAGCGCTGACGCGATGATCCCCACTTCCGCAATACACTCACAACTTTTTTTTCATCACAAATCTGCTGTGCACCTCATCACAGACATCCGCCGCGCCACGCGCGAGAATCATGATCCGTGTGTCCGTCTCCCAGGAGGCGATTCACCCTTATCGCTCTTTGAAAACAATAATTGACGCAACACCGCCAGTCACCCGCTCCGCAAAACCTGTGAATTTCCCAGGAAATTGAGGACGGAGCCAGGTTAAGTCCTTATTCCTCCATATTTTGCGATTAACTACTTTAGAATCAATATTTTGAAGCAAATTGGGGGGGGGATCAAACCAGTTACCAACGAATATCGCCGTCGCCAACTAGAAGTGTCCCCGCAGTTCGGCGAAACGATCGACTACCAGCAGACGTTGCGTCGCCGGAGCGGTCGCAAGTTCCTCATGCTCCAGAATCCACGTGTCGCCATGCGGGATAAAGACAGCGTGCAGACCCGCGGCGAGCGCGGGATTGATGTCGGACTTCGGGCTGTTGCCAACCATCCAGGTGGCATCCGCCGCAAGCGCGTACTTGGCAACGGCGGAGCGGTAAGTGGATTCGTCTTTTTCAGAGACGATCTCGACCGCGGAAAAATATTCCTTCAACCCTGAGCGCTCGACTTTTCCGGATTGTTCGGAGAAATTTCCCTTGGTCATCAGAATGAGATGATGACGTTCCCCAAGATACTGCAGAGCCTCAGGAACGCCAGGAAGTATTTCGATGGGATGCTCGGCGATCTGGTGAGCGAAACTGCAAATGCGTTCGTGCAACTCGGGCGTGACCGGGTCGACAGAAAGCTTCTCGAAGGTTTTCACCAGCGAATGCGTGAAGCTGTGCAGGCCGTAGCCATGTTTGACGATGGATTCCCGCTCCACATCGTTGAGCACCAACCGAACCCTTTCGGGTGAGTACTCGCGGTGGTTGAGAAACGAAATGAAGTTCGCAATCGCGCGTTCGAAGTAGATGTTGTTTTCCCAGAGCGTGTCATCGGCATCGATGAACAAAGTTTGGGATCCATTTTCCCCACGCATATATATTTATGATAACGGTTCCGAGTGGATTCGCGTCTTTGATAGACTTGGGCCATATGAAGAACGGCTGCATTGAAAGCTTTTTAGCGCGGCGTTTCGCACGCTTTTTCACGAATGTCCTCACGAAACATCGGCCTGTTGTGTTTGTTGTTCTCCTGATGTCAACCTTCGTTGTGGCGCAACAGAGCAAGAAAGTGATGACGGGTTCGGCGGCAAAAGGAGACGCCGCGGCTAATTTGAAAGTGGTGCCTGACCTGCAGCAGCGCTTAGCCAAGTTTCGGCGCGTCCAAATGCCCTTCCGGACGGCGGGTCTGAGCGCTCGCGAGCAGCAACTTGTTCGCAATCTGGTCGAGGCTTGTGGCTACCTGGAAAGTATCTACTGGCGGCAGAGCGATCCTGAGGGCCTGACGCTGTACCAATCGCTAGCCTCCGACCGGAACCGGCGCGATGTCGCACTACGGCGATACTTGTGGATTAACGCTTCGCGTTTCGATCTGCTTGATCAGGATAAGCCGTTTGTCGGGACCGAGGCCATGCCGCCGGGCCGAGGATTCTATCCTGCCAGCCTGACCCGCGAGCAGGTCGAGCAGTATGTCAATCAGCATCCCGAGCAGAAGGCGGCAATCAAAGCTGCGATCAAAGCTGCGATCTACGATCAGTTCACGATCGTGCGCTGGCATCAGGGAAAGCTCGATGCTGTTCCCTACCATATCGCGTTTCGCGCATTTCTGGAGCCGGCGGCCAAAGCTCTGCGCGCAGCGGCGAATCTCAGCGAGGATGCGGCCTTTGCGAAGTTCCTTCGGATGCGAGCCGATGCGCTGCTCAGCGACGATTACTTTCCTAGCGACCTGGCTTGGCTGGAGTTGAAGAATCCGAAGTTCGACATCATTTTTGCGCCCTATGAAACTTATCTGGATGGACTGCTAGGCGTCAAAGGTTCGTATGGCGCGGCGGTGCTGGTGCGCAATGAGCGCGAGAGCAAGAAGCTGGAGCTTTTCCAAAAATACGTGCCTGAAATTCAGGACGCGCTGCCGCTCGCGGCGGAAGATCGACCTTCGAAACATGGATTGGAGACACCGATGGAAGTGATGGACGCTCCGTTTCGAGCGGGAGACCTGACGCACGGGTACCAGGCAGTGGCCGACAATCTGCCGAACGATCCGCGGGTGCACGAGCAAAAAGGCAGCAAGAAGCTTTTCTTCAAGAATTTCATGGATGCGCGCGTGAACTACGTAATTTTGCCGGTCGCACGCAAACTCATGGAACCGGACCAGGCTGCTAAGGTTTCGGGCGAAGGTTATCTGCAGAGCACGATCATGCATGAGATCTGCCACGGATTGGGCCCGGCGTATTCGCGGACAGCGGTCGGCAAAGTCGACATTCGGGAAGCGATCGGTCCGGCGTTCAGCGGACTGGAAGAAGCGAAGGCCGATGTGACCGGGATGTTCGCTTTGAAATGGCTAGTGGATCACGACGCGCTTCCGAAAGAAAAGCTGGAAGAATACTACGCGTCGTATGTGGGCGGAGTGTTTCGCACCGTACGTTTTGGGACGGCCGAGGCGCACGGTCAAGCGGAGATGATGGAATTCAACTATCTCTCGGAGCGCGGCGCAATCACGCGGAATGCCAGCGGCCGATATGCCATCGATTACGACAAGATGCCGGGTGCGATGGCCGATCTTGCGAAGGAACTGTTGGAGATCGAAGCCACGGGCGACCGATCGCGTGCGGAGAATTGGTTCAAGAAATACGATACGATGCCAGAGGAATTGAAGGCGTCGTTGCAAGCGGCGTCGGACGTTCCCGTGGATATTGATCCGGTATTTTCATTTCCGGAGAGAGTGCGGTAAGAGCTGCGAGCTTCAGGCTAGGAGCAAGCAAGAGCCGCACCTTCTCGCTCGGTCCTAACCCGGAGCTCGATGCCTGCCTATACCCACTCCACCCGCGGCGTTTGCGGAATGATCCCAGCCTTGTGCCCCATGTCGAGCAGTCGCCGCACAGCTTCTCGCCCGTCGTCGCCGTAGTCGAGAGTACGTTCGTTGACGTACATGCCGACGAATTTATCGGTGAGTTGGGTATCGAGCTCGCGGGCAAACTGCATGGCGTAGCTGAGCGCTTCTTCGCGATGATCGATGGCGTACTGGATGCTCTCGCGCAGCGCTTGGGTAACACTGGCCATCGTTTCCGGGCCGAGCGAACGACGGATGGCATTTCCGCCGAGAGGCAGCGGCAGTCCGGTGACTTTCTGCCACCACCGGCCGAGATCGACAACGCGGTGCAGTCCGGACTTGTCGTAGGTGAGCTGGCCTTCGTGGATGATGAGGCCGGCTTCATGTTTGCCTTCGAGAATCTGCGGGATGATCTGATCGAAGGGAACAACCTCCACTTCGATTCCCGGCGCGAACAGTTCTAGCGCGAGGTAGGCAGTCGTGAGCTTCCCAGGAACCGCGATTTTCTTGAGCTTGACTTCATCCGGTGTGAAGGGCCGGGTGGAAACGAGCATGGGGCCATAACCGTCGCCCACGCTGCCGCCGCACGACATCAGCGAATATTTTTCCTGAATGTAGGGAAAGGCGTGGAACGAAATCGCGGTTACATCGTAGACGCCGTCCTGCGCCTGGCGGTTCAACGTCTCAATATCGCAAAGGGTATGGCTGAACTTCAGTCCGGGCACGCGAACTTTGTTCGTGGCCAAGCCGTAAAACATGAATGCGTCGTCGGAGTCCGGGCTGTGCGCCACGGTGATCTCGCGAACCGGAGAAGATACTGTACTCATAAGATTCCGTAATCCTGTTCTACAAAAATCAGTGTTAGTAAAATCAGATTCTTTCTCGTAGAGACGCGGCTTGCCGCGTCTCCTGCCGCGAAGTGAGACGGAGATTGCCCCGTCTCTACAGGAGAGTCTTGATACAAAATCCGCGCTTACTCCTGCGCAGAAAGCCGTTGGTGCCAGCGAGCGGCAACGCCAGCGGACATCAGCACCTTGATGACTTCCGCAAAAACAAACCAGTAGAGGCCAAACTTCAGAGCCAGAGAAATGGAATGCGTGAGCACGGCAAGCCAACTGAGTCCGCCGGCAAAGAGCACCAGTTCCGCCGCCACGGAGGACAGCGCGGCCCAGGCGAAACGTCGTAAGCTTTTTTCCGATCTCTGTTCGTATATCCAGCCGGCAACGAAGGCCACGAGTGGATAGGCAATGAGGAAGCCACCAGTCGGCCCTAATAGATGGGTAATCCCGCTGCCGAGGATTGCGGGGCTGAATACTGGCATTCCGCACGCGCCTTCGATGAGATAGAGCGCAAGAGCGGCGAAACCGCGGCGCGAACCGAGGAGTAAGCCCACGGTCAGGACCCCGAAGTTTTGCAGCGTCAGCGGAACCGGCGTAAAGGGTAAGGGCACGGTCACGCGCGCGCACAAGGCGACGAAGAGGCTGGCCGCGATCACGACGGCCGCCTGCTTCACCCATTCCTTTCCTCGATCCGTAGGTTGGGTAATAGGCTGGGTCTGCTGCCCGAGGATTTGAGTTCCTACCCTTGACATGGCATTCCTTTCCGTTTCGCGGTTCAAAGCTGCAGATCAGTCTCTTTGTGGCGGATCAAGTCTCAGGCGGTGAGTCGTCGGGACGGTTGAATTCCGCCTTGTGCGCCTCCGAGCGCTTCATCTGCCGCCGGACCCGCATATAGAGGGTAAGGCCAACCGATACGACCACCGCAGTACTGACTCCCAGGATGAGAAACCACCAGAGCATCCGCACAACGCACTAAGGATAGCAGATGGGCGGGGACGACGATTTGCCCAAAATCACAGAATGAGGGAAGCGTGCCGGGCTAAGGGCAACGGTCAATGGGCAAAGGTCGATGGTCAAGCCTTCTTCGCTGGCTTGGCCAGCGCTTTGCGGCGGTTCTCAATATTCTTCGAGACACGCTCCAATCGTTTGCGGGCCAGCTTCGACCCGGTGACAACTTTCTCGATATTGGCGAAGGCGTCGGGATTGTTGGTCTTCTCGCGAAATTCTTTCAGGAAGGGATAGACCTTGGCGAAAATGAAGAACATTTCGCCACTGCAGCCTGGCTGCAGAAAGAGTTCTTCGTTGAGCACGCCTTGCAGCACGAAGGACGCAGCCATGTCCCAATATCCTCCCACTTGGCGAAGCCAGGTGTTTTCTTGGCTGGGAAACGACTCCCCAAGTTTTATGAACTCGCCGGCGCTCTGCGGCCAGAATTCCGCCGTAAACCAGTGTCTTGCCTTGCGCATCTCCGCTTCGCGGCGGAGGTCGTAGAGTTTCAGAATCAGCCCTGCATCGCGCTCGGTCGCTTTCTTTGCCATGTTCTCGCCTCGTTATTCAGGTTTCTGAAATCAGTTTTGTCTCAGAAATTTCGTCTAACAACGATATCTCTGTCAGACTTTCACGGGGCCCGCGGTTGTGCCCTCGAGGGCGTGCTCGTAATCGCATTCTTTATTCGGACACGAGATCACAGTCCCATCTTTGCGGATTCGTTCCACCAGATACTCATGTCCGCAATCGGGACATTTTTCGGGCACGGGCTTTGCTGCCGAAGTGAATTTGCACTTCGGATAATTTCCGCATCCGTAGAAAGTGTTGCCCTTGCGTGCGCGCTTTTCGACCAGTTCGCCTTCTTTGCATTCCGGGCACTTTACGCCGATGAAGTTCTGCTTCACATATTTGCATTCGGGATAGCCGCTGCACGAAGTGAACTCGCCATAACGGCCGTGCCTCAGGATCAAGTTGCGCTTGCACAGCGGGCAGGTTTCATCGAGCGGAATATCGGGCACTTTCTTGCCCTGATCCAGCCGCCGTGTCGTCTTGCAATCGGGATAGCCGGTGCAGGCCATGAACTGGCCGAAGCGCCCACGCTTCAGCACCATGACGCGGCCACAATTCTCGCAGTATTCCTCCTGCGCCGTCTCCTGCAGATCGGCCGAGTCGAGGTCGGGCAGATTGATGGGATTCTCTTTGGTGAATTTGCAGGTGTCGGGATTTTCCTTGTCGTAAGTGCTGCAAGCATAGAACGAGCCGTGCTTGCCCCACTTGATGACGAGCGGCGCTCCGCACAGTTCACACTTTTCGTCGGTCGGCTTCTCCATACGCTTGATATTTTCCATGTGCTTCTCGGCGTATCGGAGATCCTTGGCGAATTTCTTGTAGAACTCGTTTAGCGCATCGTTGCCCGTTTGCTTGCCTTCTTCAATTTCATCGAGTTCTTCCTCCAGGCGGGCGGTGTATTGGAAGTCAAAAATGTCTTTAAAGTTCTCGACCAGCAGATCGGTGACGACCAGGCCAATTTCGGTGGGCACGAACTTGCCGCCGACTTTCTGCGCGTACATCCGTTCCTGAATTGTGCTGAGAATCGTGGCGTAAGTAGACGGGCGGCCGATACCGCGTTCTTCGAGTTCCTTCACCAGCGAAGCTTCGTTGAAGCGCGGAGGCGGCTCGGTGAAATGCTGCTCCGGCAGCAGAGATTTCAGCGTCAGGTTCTGGCCTGCTTCGAGCGGCGGGAGCTTGTGTTTCAGTTCCTCGTCTTCTTCATCCTTGCTGTCTTTGGACTCTTCATACACCTTGAGGAATCCGTCAAACTTCATCACCGATCCGGTAACGCGGAACCAGAACACGTCGCTGCCTGATTTGGCATCGATGTCGACCGAGGTCTGGTCGAAGACGGCGGGATTCATCTGCGAGGCAACGAAGCGCTGCCAAATCAGTTTGTAAACCTTGAATTCATCTTCCTGCAGATATTGCTTGACCTGGTCGGGATGGCGCGCCGCCGAAGTCGGACGAATGGCCTCGTGCGCGGCTTGCGCTTCTTTTTTCTCCTTATATGTATTGGGAGATTCGGGCAGATAGTTGGCGCCGTACTCGCTGCCGACGTATTCCCGCACCTCCGCGATCGCCTCGGGCGCGACCCGGGTCGAATCGGTTCGCATGTAGGTGATCAGGCCGACCAGTCCCTCGTCGCCGATTTCGACACCTTCATACAGGCGCTGCGCGATCATCATGGTGCGCTTCACGCTGAAGCGCAACTTGCGGGAGGAATCCTGTTGCAGCTTGCTGGTAGTGAACGGCGGCGTGGCATTGCGCCGGCGTTCTTTCTTTTCCGCCGAGCGGACAACCCAATCGGCCTTTTCGAGCGCCAGGCGGATTTTTTCCGCGTCCTCGCCATTGTTGATTTCGATTTTCTCTTCGCCCTTGCCGAGGAAGCGGGCGTCGAACGCCGGAGGCTTGGCAGCGGCGAGATGGGCGTCGATCGTCCAATATTCCTTTTTCTCGAAGGCCTTGATTTCGCGTTCGCGATCGACGATCAGGCGCAAGGCGACGGTCTGCACGCGTCCGGCGGAAAGACCGCGGCGGACTTTGTCCCACAGAAGAGGAGAGACCTGATATCCCACGAGGCGATCGAGCACGCGTCGAGTTTGCTGCGCGTCCACCAGATTGCGATCGATGTCCCGTGGATGCTCGAAAGCGGCTTTGACGGCGCGCTGCGTGATTTCGTTGAAGGTCACGCGGCGAATGCGCGCGTCATCACCAATGTCGTCGGTCTTTTTCTTCTTTCCCTTCTTCTTCTTGCTCGGGTCTTCGCCGAGCTCGTCGGCGAGATGAGCGGCGATGGCTTCGCCTTCGCGATCCGGATCAGGCGCAAGGTAGATGTGGTCGGCCGAGAGGGCGAGCTTCTTCAGCTTGGCCAGGACTTTTTCTTTGCCTGGGATAACGACGTATTCGGTTTCGAAATCGTTTTCGACGTCGACCCCGAGGCTGCTTTTAGGCAGGTCCTTCACGTGGCCGTACGAAGCATCGACCGTAAATCCCTTGCCCAGATATTTCTGGATAGTTTTCGCCTTAGCCGGCGATTCGACAATGACTAGACCTTTGGACAATGGTTCCTCAGTTTCGCGGTAATGGAATTGAAGCTAGCACGAATTGGCGGACTGCAACAACTGTGCGAGCACTCGGCTGTCAGCTCTCAGCTATCAGCTGTCAGTTAGACCCCTTCATTTTTTGCATTAGAGACGACAACATCTTTTTCACCTCAACCACTTGCAGTGTGAGGCACTCATAGCCCGGATTGCGCAAATAGTCGAGGTCACGAGCGAGCAAAAGTTGATATTCGAGTTCGCTTGCCGACCCCATCGCGATTTGCAGAAACCGACCCATCTCTGCATCACCCTTACGACAGCAAACCTCTGCGATATTCATTCCTATCGACGCCGAAGACCGCCGCATCTGGCTTGTGAGACCGAACATTTCGTCCCGAGGAAAAACTTTGCAAGAGGCGTACACATCCAGCGTCAGCCGATGTGACTTTTCCCAGACTTTAAGATTGCGGAAACTCTGCACGAAAACCTCCGATTTTACTGAAAGCTAAGAGCTGACAGCTAAAAGCTCTTCACAAAATTCTTCCCCGGCAACTGCCGTATCTTGCCATTCAGTTCCAGTTCGAAGAGTGCGGCGAAGATCTCCGACGACGACATTTCGTTCTCCAGCAATTCGACCAGTTGATCGATATGCGTGGATTCATCGGCCTTCAGCAGCTTGATGATCTTTTTCTCGTGAGGCGAGCTCACCTCGTCCGGGAATAGAGATGCGGTCTGCGGCTCGGGAGATTCATTCTGCCTGGAACTGAGCGCGGCTTGCACGTCGGTTGGCAGCTCCTCCCACACGTCTTCCCAGGTAGCAACAAGCTTCGCGCCTTGCTTGATCAGCGTGTTCGGTCCCCAGGAATTTTTGTTGGTCACGTTACCCGGGACGGCATAGACATCGCGGTTTTGTTCGAGTGCCAGACGCGACGTGATGCGCGTGCCGCTGTATTCAGCGGCTTCAACCACCAGCACGCCGGCGGACATGCCGCTGATGATCCGGTTGCGAATGGGAAAATTTTGCGGAGTCGGCGGGGTTCCCACTGGGAACTCGGTGATCAGCGCGCCTCCGAGGGCCACGATCTGTTCGGTGAGGCGAGTGTTTTCCTTGGGGTACATGACGTCAATTCCGGTGCCGAGGACAGCGACGGTTTTTCCCTTGGCCGCGACCGCTCCGCGATGTGAAGCGGTATCAATGCCGCGCGCCAATCCACTGATAATCACCAGGCCGCGGTTGGCGAGGTCGGTGGAGAGGCGCTCGGCCATGCCGCTGCCGTAGGGCGTGGGATGACGCGTTCCCACCATGGCGATGCCGGGCTGAGCAAGCACTTCGACGCATCCTTTGACGAATAAGATCACCGGCGGATCGTAGATTTCCTTCAGCCGGGGCGGATATTCGGGATCGCTTAGCGCAATAATTCTTGCGCCCGCTTCGGCTGCCTTCGCGCATTCCTGCAATGCGAGTTCGAGCGAGTTTCCCGTAGCCAGCGATTGCGCGGAAACGGCGCGCATCCCCATCGCTTCGAGTTCGGTAAGGGTGGCTTGGAAGACGCGCTCGGCAGTGCCGCAGTGTTCAATCAATTTCTTGATGCGCGTGGGACCCAATCCCGGAGTCAGCGCCAGCGCGAGCCAATATGTGGCCTGCTGAGAGGCTGGGTTGGGAGCAGCAACGGCGACGTTAGAAACATTACTGGACATATCGCGTGACCCTAGCCTTCGCGCGAAGGCGCTGTCAAGGAGGGCGCGCACATCACTTTTGGTATATTCGTAAAGTGATGAGCCGGTTAAAGATCTCGGCCATTTCCTACCTGAATACAGCGCCTCTCATGTGGGATTTCGAACATGCCGAGGCGAGCGCGAACCAAGTTGCGGATCGAGTTGCAGGGCGACCCGCGAACTATGATATTTCCTACACCATCCCCTCGGCCTGCGCCGAGGCATTGCGTGCGGGGATGGCCGATATTGGCATAATCCCAGCTGCGGCTTACACCACGGTTCCGGATCTCGTCATTATCCCCGACGTTGCGATTGCGTCACAACGCGCGGTGCGGTCGATCCTGCTGGTCAGCAAGAGGCCCGTCGATTTCTCGTCGAAGCAGCCCTTGTCGAAGGAGCGGTCGACGGAATGGGCGGCACAGGTGCGCACAGTTGCGCTCGATACTTCTTCGATGACGTCGGTGGCACTCGCCAAAATTCTGTTTGCAAAATGGCTGGGCGGAGCGCGCGATTATAGGCCGATGGCTCCGAATCTCGATGCCATGCTCGGCGCTTGCGACGCGGCCCTACTTATCGGAGATCCTGCTCTGCAGGTCGATCGGACGCGCTACTTCACGCTCGACCTTGCCGAAGAGTGGACGGTGCGCACGGGAAAATCATTCGTCTTCGCCTTCTGGGCGATTCGCAAACAGGCGCTTGCCGGGCGAGATGGCGCGGCGATTGCGGGAGCCTTCCAGCGGTCGCGCGATCACGGCTTGTCGCCGAAAAATCTTGAAACCATCGCGCAGGAATGGGCGCCACGCCTCGGCCTCACGGTCGAGGTCATTCGCGCCTACCTGACGCATAACATCCATTATTATCTCGATCCGCCCTGCCTGGAGGGCCTTGAGCTGTATTACCGCCTGGGCGCGGAGGTCGGAGCGTTGCCGCCAGCGCCGGAGCTGCGGTTCGTTTAGGCATTGCGACCAGTAGGCATTGCGACCAGGCTTTGCATCGTGCCGACCGAAAACCTGCTCTAATAAGGACCATGGCCTGGCTCGGGATCATCCTGCTCACGTCGAAGAAGAGCGCCATGCGATGGCTCATCCATCTCGGCGGTCCGAGCCTGATTCTGCTCGGCCTGGTCGACAACTCGGTCATCCCTTTGCCGGGCAGCACGGACATCGTCACCATTCTGCTGGCCGCACATCATCGCGAGCCGTGGCCCTATTACGCAATCATGGCTACGGCGGGAGCGCTCATCGGCGGCTACCTTACCTATCGCATGGCTCGCAAAGGCGGCAAGGAAACTTTGGAGAAAAGGTTCTCGCAGAAAAAAGTAAAGAAAGTTTACGCGATTTTTGAACGCTGGGGCTTCGCGGCCGTGGCGATCCCGGCCATCCTTCCGCCGCCGTTTCCCATCGTGCCCATGCTGTTGGCTGCGGGCGCAATGCAGTATCCCACCAGGAAGTTTCTGACCGCTCTGGCGGTGGGGCGCGGCATTCGGTTTACCATCCTGGCTTATCTTGGATACCACTACGGGCGGAACATCGTGAAGTTCTTTGCCCTGTACTATTGGCCGGTGCTTATCGGCCTGATCGCGTTCTCGGCGCTGGGAGCGCTGTACGGGTGGTTCGAATACAAACGACGACAGAAGCGCGAGGTTCCGAAGGCGCGTCAGCCACGGCCGCAGATTCGGCAGCGTCCGGCTTAGGGTCAGTTCTCGGTTCTCAGTTCTCAGTAAAATCAGCGCTGCTCGCTGCGTGGGTCGGTACTCTAATCACTGAAAATTTTTCTTACCCTCGGTCTTTTGGAATCATTGGGTTAGGCAGAAATTCCTTCCAAATCTTTGGGTTTAAAGGGGCTATTTGTAAAATATTACGGAATAAGGAGTTAACCACGGTTCGTGGGTGTCTCGGTACCCCCTCCCCCCTATTTTTGCTAAAGTATTGATTTCAAATCAGTTACTTGCAAAGTATTCATAATAAAGGAGTTGGCGCTTGTTCGAGCCGCTATGATTATTTAGAATCAATGACTTACGAATAAACCACCGGGCAAAGTATAGATTTAAAAGAACTTAGTTGCAAATCCGGCCACGACCGCACTGGGCTGTAGTCTTAATTCTATTGTAGCTGTTGTTGTCAAGGATTTTGCACCGCTGCGCCACCTAAAAACAAGTGCAACACCAATCCCAACGAGGACGGCTGCGTGGAAACCCACCCTTCGGCTTCGCTCAGGGCAGGCCCTTGCGCACAGAACGCGCAGGGATGGGGCACCATCGAGTGCCGGTTCGTCCGACAAAAAGTCAAAAGCAAAGTCAAAGGCAGCGGACAGGAGTGTCCGCTCTACACGAGCTGCTGTTGGCCCCAGGGCGCTTGGGATCACAAAATCTGGCTCCTACCAGCTAAAATAGGTTTTAGTGTGGGGTGAAGAGGATGTCGCTGACCAAAGAGCAAGCTTTGGAGATGTTCCGGTCCGATGATTTGATTGGGATTGGCATGGAGGCGGACGCGGTTCGCCGTCGGCTGCATCCTGAGGGCACGGTTACTTACATCATTGACCGCAACATTAATTACACGAACTTCTGCACCGAATATTGCACTTTCTGCGCGTTTTATCGTCCGTTGAAGGGGCCGGCTGCAAAGGAAGGGTACATCCTCGATTTCGACACCATCTACGAGAAGATTCGCGAGACCGTCGAACTGGGCGGCACCGGCGTGCTGATGCAGGGAGGGCTACATCCCGATCTCAAGATCGACTGGCATGAGCGGATGCTTCGCGGCATCAAGTCGCGTTTTCCTAAGATCCATCTGCACTGCTATTCGGCTTCGGAGATTCTGGCGATTGCCGAGTACAGCGATCTCAGCGTGCGCGATACGATTGCGCGGCTGCGCGACTCGGGGCTCGATTCGATTCCGGGGGGCGGGGCTGAGATTCTTGACGATGAAGTCCGCTACAAAATTGCACGCTTGAAATGCCTGACCGCGGATTGGCTGCTGGTGCATCGCACGGCGCATCAGCTCGGCATGAGAACTACGGCGACTATGATGTTTGGGGTCGGCGAGTCGATTGAGCATCGCATTAACCACTTTCAACGTCTCTACGATTTGCAGCAGGAGACGGGCGGTTTTACGGCGTTTATTCCTTGGAGCTTTCAGCCTGCCAACACGGCGCTCGGCGGACGGCACTGGGACGAGGCTACGGCGGTTGAGTATTTGAAAGTGCTGGCGATTTCGCGGCTCTATCTTTCGAATTTCGTGAACGTGCAATCCAGCTGGGTGACGCAGGGATTGAAAGTCTGCCAGATGGGACTGCGCTTTGGCGGCAACGACGTGGGGTCGGTGATGCTGGAGGAGAATGTCGTGCGCGCCGCGGGCGTGACCAACTGCACAACCGAAGAAGAATTGCGGCGCATCATACGCGATGCGGGGTTTCGTCCGGCGCAGCGGGATACGTTGTACCGGCAGTACTTTCTGAATTGATTCACTGGACGGTTCCCGATAATTTGCGATCTAGCTTTGGGTTGTCATCTTGAGCAAAGCGAAAGACCTATGCATTCTGTTGGCGCCGGCAAAATGCATAGGTCCTTCGCTTCGCTCAGGATGACAAATTGGACTTATTTCCCTCGGCATCAATGAGGCATGACAATCTGGATTTATTGCCCTCAGCATCAATGACGCGTTCGCTTGGCCTCGCCGTCTTCGTGCTCAGCGCTTTGCTGCTGGCTAGCGGGCAGAGCCCTACTCCTGCGGCTAAGGCATCTTCCATTGCAGGGACAGTGGTGCAGGAGCCGGGGAGCATGCCGCTCAAGAAAGTGTTGGTGCAGGTGGTCGCGGAAGACCAGAAGGAGGGCGGAAACTACACCGCCCCCACCGACGCCGACGGCCGTTTCCGTATCGAGAATGTCGTGCCGGGACGCTACCGGATCTTCATCGAGCGCATTGGGTTCGCCGCGGTGAATGAGCGCGGGCTTCAGGCTGACACCAGCGTTTTCACGGTTCAATCCGGACAAGCGGTTGATGATTTGCTGTTTCGCATGTTGGCTGCGGCAGTCATCACCGGCCGCGTCACGGACGAAGATGGCGATCCGATGGCGGGCGTGGGCGTGATTGCGCAACGGAAAAAACCGGGGAAGGTTGGGCGGGAAAACGCGGCGGCCGGGACGACTAACGATCTGGGCGAATACCGTCTTGCTGGCTTGTTTCCTGGACAGTATTGGATTGTTACGACGCCGCCTCCGGACTTTCGTGACTACGAACAACGGCCGGAGAAATCACAGACGGCTGATAACAAAGATAAGAATGACAGCCAGCCGGATACCCGCTACGTCACCACTTACTATCCGGCCGCTTACGATGCCTTGCAGGCGTCGGTGGTGACGCTCAAGGCGGGCGATGAAATGCCGGTCAACTTCACGTTGGTGCCGGCGCGAACCTATCGCGTTCGCGGAATTGTGACGGGCGTGGGTGCTGGCCAGAAAGCTGTCGTGGAAGTGCTCTCCAAGGCTGGCGAGATCGTGCGGTCGAGCGAGGCTGGGGCGGACGGTCAGTTCGAGGTGACTGGGGTCGCTCCGGGAGCTTATATGTTGATGGCCTCGGCCGGCACCGATTCGCAGCCGCTCACTACGCATCGGGATATCAGCGTCGTGGCTGGCGATGTGGACGGGATGAAGCTGACTCCTCAGCCTTCTTTCACCCTCTCTGGTCATCTTCACGTGGAGGGCAGAGCGACCGGCGATCTCCCGCAGGGCTCGCTAAATCTGGGTCGGGAATTGGCGGACGATCCGGATTCGTTTTTCTTTCAAGATTTTTTTGGGACCAACGCGCCGATCGACCGTCTCGGTAACTTTGAGTGGAAGACGGTGAGTCCCGGCAACTATATCGTGCAGCTATTCGGGATCGACCCTCAGAGCAACCTCTATCTGAAATCCGTGACCCTCGGCGGACGAGATGTAACGGCCGGATTCGCGGTGAGCGGGTCCGCGACAATTGAGGTGGTGGTCAGCGCCAAGGGAGGGATGATTGAGGGCGCGGTGGTGGAAAAGGAAAAGGATGTGGACACTGATCATCCGGTGCCGAACGCGACGGTGGTGGCCGTGCCCGAGGAAAAATATCGTAAGCTCGCTGATCGCTTTGGAAACGGATCGACGGATCAGCATGGGCGGTTTACGATTCGCGGGCTGGCTCCGGGGAGCTACACGGTTTATGCGTGGCAGGATGTGGAGGATGGCGTTTGGCGCGACGCCGACTTTCTGAAAACGCAGGAGGCCAATGGCACGGCGGTGAAAGTGGAAGAAGGTTCAGACCAGAAGGTTGAGCTCAGGCTTGGTTTGGTCGGCGAGGAGTGGCGGTAACGGTCGTTGGTCGTTAGTCGTTCGTCGTTCGCTGCCAATGACTAACGACCGCCGACGGTCAGGTACAATTCTTAGGCTGCCGTCTTCGCTGGTTTCATGGTCCTGCTGACTTCATGCATCTAACGCTCACTTCCCGGCCGACCATCGTCGTCTTTATCTTTGCCTCCAAGGGCTTGGGGGACTACCTTCGCCACCATTTTCTGGATAAGACTTTCCAGGGGCTTTACCAGGTCAATACGTTCGATCTGGCGCTGTTGATTCCTTATTTCATCGTGCTGACCATCCTGGCGGCGTACGGCGCGCACCGCTATTGGATGGTCTATCTTTACTACAAGCACAAACAGAACAAGATAACCGAACCGCCGGGTCTTTTCGCCGACTTGCCTCGCGTTACCGTGCAATTGCCGATCTTTAACGAACAATACGTGGTTGACCGGCTGCTCGATGCCGTGTGCCGGCTTGATTATCCGAGAGAGAAGCTTGACATTCAACTGCTCGACGATTCGACGGACGAGACCGTGGAGTTTGCCCGCCTGTTGGTCGATCGCTATGCCGCCTTGGGGCATCCGGTCGCGTACCTGCACCGCGACAACCGCGAGGGCTTCAAGGCGGGCGCTTTGGCGGAAGGATTGAAAACGGCGAAGGGCGAATTCGTTGCCATCTTTGACGCTGACTTTGTTCCCCCACCCGATTTTCTGCTGAAGTGCATCCATCACTTCACCAATCCAAACGTCGGCATGGTGCAGACGCGCTGGACGCACATCAATCGCAACTACTCGTTCCTGACCCAGGTCGAAGCGATTCTGCTCGACGGCCACTTCGTGCTGGAACACTCGGCACGGTCGCGCAGCGGCGTTTTCTTTAACTTCAACGGCACGGCCGGCATGTGGCGGCGCTGCGCGATTGACGAGGCCGGCGGATGGGAGCATGACACGCTCACCGAAGACACCGATCTCTCCTATCGCGCTCAGCTCAAAGGATGGAAGTTTATTTATCTGCAGGACGTGGAATGTCCGGCCGAGTTGCCGGTGGAAATGACCGCCTTCAAGACGCAGCAGGCGCGGTGGGCCAAGGGTTTGATTCAGGTCTCCAAGAAAATACTTCCCCGCGTGTTGAAGAGCGATGCTCCTCGAGCCGTAAAAATTGAAGCCTGGTATCACCTGACGGCCAACCTCAGTTATCCGCTGATGATCGTGCTCTCGGTGTTGCTGATGCCCGCCATGATCATTCGCTTCTACCAGGGATGGTTTCAGATGCTCTACATCGATCTGCCGCTGTTCATGGCTTCGACGTTTTCCATCTCCAGCTTTTATCTGGTTTCGCAAAAGGAACTATTTCCGAAAAGCTGGCCGCGATCGCTGCTCTACCTGCCACTGTTGATGTCTCTCGGAATCGGGCTGACGATCACTAACACGATTGCCGTGCTCGAAGCGCTGGTGGGCAGGCAGACTGCCTTCGCGCGCACTCCCAAGTATCGTGTCGAATCGAAGAAGGACAGGGTCGGCGCGAAAAAATACCGCAAGCGCCCGGGATGGGTTCCGTGGATTGAACTCTTGATCGGAACTTACTTCGCGCTGGCGGTCATCTATGCCATCGACAACGAGAATTACTTCACTGTTCCGTTCCTGCTGTTGTTTGTGATCGGCTACTGGGTGACCGGGCTGATGTCACTGCTGCAGGGCCGGTTCGCCGGACTCTCGGTAGGCTCGGAAACCCACACCAAGCCCTTCCCGGTTGGGGTGTAGATATTGAGACATTGCATCATTTAGTCATTGAATCATTGGATCGTTTTTCTCTGATCGAAGTTCCTTTGACCCTACGATTCAATGACTCAATAAATCAAGCGCTCAATGTCTCAATGATTTGGTTCGGTGAACTTGAAGTCAACGTTGACCGTGATCTGGTTCTTCACCGGTTTTCCGTCGAGTTCATAAGGCTTGTACCGCCATTGCTTAATCGCGTCCACGGCGGATGGAGCAAGACCCGGCGGCCCTTCGACAACTTTGACGTCGCCCACCGTTCCATCCTCCATGACCATTACGGCCAGAACGACCGTGCCCTGCAGGCGCAACTTACGGGCCGGGAGAGGATAATCCGGCTCCACGCGGCGCACGACTTGCCCACCGGAAACCCCTGTAGACACCGGCGCAGAGCCGGGCAAAGACGGTTTCGTGGAAAGAACTGTGTTGAGAGACGATGGGTTGGTTACGGTCACGGAGATCGACGGCGGCTCGGACGAGGCGGCTTCACCGGAATGCGAGTCGGGAGCGCTCGAGCCAGTGAGTGGCGAGTCGGCGTGCAATTCAGACTGCGAGTCGGGCTCTGCGTGCGGAACGGATGCATTGGCGGAAAACTGGTCACCAACTTTGTCGGCAAAATCGGCGAGCAAGGGCGATCGATCGTTCGATGGTCGATCCGCCGATGATCGATCTGCCGATGATCGATCTGCCGAAGTCTTCTTCCCTGCGACCACATCCACTTTTGCGGCAAGCTTCACCGGAGCACCAGCGGAAGGCTTTCCGTTGGATGAAAACAGAGACTCGCCCCCAGGATTCGCTTTCCAGACGGGGTCACTATCGGGAGGATGCTGGCCGCGAGGCCGCTGGTCGCGAGAATTTGCGCTCACAGTAGTGACGTTCCCGGCGCTGACGGACGGGAGAGTGGCCGCATGTGACTTGTCGTCGGCCTCATCCGCGCCGCGCCACCCCAGCCAGATCACCAAGGCCAGCAGTGAGATCGCAACCAGGCCGATGGTGCCAAAAACCAACGCCCGCGATCGCCTTCCAGATCCAAATCCAACGAACGCTAGAAGCACGTCCCCGACGCGATCCGATGCCGGCAGCAAGCCCAAGGGCGGTGCCTTCTCTACCGCGGACGGAGGCTTCGGTACAGCCGGCGATGCATCATACGGTTGCGTGGCACGCGCCCGTTCCGCCAGTGCCGCGAGTTGCTCAAGAAAAGCAATTTGCGGTTCGGTAAACGCCGCCGACCTGGTGGAGAACACTTCGAGAATTCCGTTGATCCCGCGCCATCCCCGAATCGGCAAGACGGCAATTGAGCGCAAACCGAGGCTGCGGCAGACTTCCACATCCACCAGCGGATTGTGTTCGGTATCCGCGCAATGCTGAATTTTACCGGTGCGCAAACACTCTCCCGAGATTCCCTTATTGGCGCTCAGCCGCGCACCGAGAGCGGGAGCGGTCTCGCCACTGCGCGCGCGGCACACCATCGCGCCTTCCTTCCACATCGCTAGCGCCGCTCCGGAGGCGCCCGTCAGTTGCCGGGCCATATCCGCGATCGTCCCCAATAATGGCTCCAGACGATGGTCCCCCGCCGCGATCAACTCCTTCAAAGAGAAGAGAGCTGCGCTCTCGCCAGAATTTCCAGGGATGTTGTCGGGTAAATCGCCGGGGCGATCAGAAGAGATCCGCGACGAAGAATCGCGCTCAGAACCGCTGATTATTTTCTCGGAGCGAAACGGCTTGGGTTGAGGCACAACGACAAATCTCTCTCGGCTGGATAAGTTGCCGGACAAACCGGCAGAACGCAAGCGGCGCGGACGATTTGGCGAAGTATGAGCCAACTTCGCGCGCCTGTCAAGGCAAGTGATGGAGTAGGAGCGCGGCGATTTTGCAGCGGCTTTCCCAAATTGAAATAAAGCTGGGCGCTGGAAGTTGATCCTTGACAATCGGGCCGGAGGGTTTAGCATGTAGAGATCACCTCCGATCCCAGTCCGGATCGAATGGGCCGACAGCCAAGGAAGTGTCACCGCTTCTTGGCTAGCGGCCCATTTTAAGTTTTGCGGGCACTCCCAACAACTTCGGCGCCAAAAAAACGTGACGATAAGTTGACACGCGCGTGACAACTGGTGGGCCGGGTATGGCGAAAATGATCTGGTCAGCCTGGAAGTCTGGCGGATCTGGCGGGCGCTGCTCTCTCCCCCCGCCAGATCTTTTTTTCTCTTCTTAACGATCTTGATGGCGGTGCGGCGGCGGGAGACGCGGCGAGCCGCGTCTCTACAGCTAGGATAGGGGCGCGTGAGTTAGCGGATGGGCGCAGGCTGCAGCACGGCTGCGATCTTTTCGAGAATGCGATGCATGCTCAGGCTGGGGTCGATGGCGGCGTCGACTTCGTGATGATGTGTGCCGGCGTGCATGACGAGAACCTTCGTTCCGGCGTGGGTCTTCTTGACCATGTAGGGCAGGTGATGGCGATCGTCCTTGGATAAGGTGGCGCCCAGGATAACGAGGTCGAAGGCGCCCTGGCGCAGGGCTTCCTGAACGCCGTGGCGGTTGAGGGCGGTGGTTACCTGGTGTCCGACTTTGGTCATTTCGGCGGCTTGGGCCGAGAGCGTTTGTTCATCGGACTCGCCGTAAAGAATCTTGATCGATGCTGCGCGAACTGGTTTCGGAGCGGTCGCGGACAAGAGGGCCTCCTGGAACTCACTCGCAGCTTAACAAGCGGCGGGCGCCGTTCCGAGGTCACGGAAGATCAGGGCCTACGGGGGCGGATTTCGGCGTCCAGCGCGGGATGGACAAGACTGGATACACATAGGCAGCCCACTGGCGGGGCCAAAGGTCGCGGCGATTCTCTCGGTCGTGGAAAGCTGCCTTCGGTTGGAAATCTCGGTTCGCGATTATCTGGCAGCGATCCTTCTAGCAGCGATCTTTCTAGCAACGATCCTTCTAGGAACGATCCTTCTAGGATTTGCCGATGTCACAATCCAGTTCCTTCCAGGTCTCACTCTCGCTGCTTGGGCGTCCCTGGCTTGAGCGAAAATCTCAGCCGCGAGCGATGGCAGCTTTGCGTGCAATGAGGTTGTAGCCTTTGGCCTTGGCTTCGGCCTCAATGGCGGTCAAGTGCGCACGTCCTGCCGTCATTTGCCCCGTCTTCATTTCGATTTCAGCGAGCGCCAGACGAGCATCGAGCTCAATTCCCAGATAACCCAGCGCTCGCGACTTCGCGATGATGGCGGACAGCTCTTTGCGCGTCGCAATCACGGAAGCGGAGTGGGCAGCGTCTTTTCCGGCAGTGTTGATGCGGGCTGCAGTGATGGCGGTTCGCCAGCGTATTTCGGGATTCTGGCTCTTGGCTGCGAGGGACCATGCGTGCTGTATTGCCTCGCTTGCGGCCGACGCTTTACCTTCTGAAAGCAGCGCGCGGGCGAGGATGCACCAAGCATTGGTTTCGTCGTCGCGGGCTTTTTGTTTCTGAAAGACCTCGAGTGCCTGCCGGACTGCGGCTTCCTGTTCGGCGGGAGAGCGGGCCTCCTCCAGCGACAACTCGGCGAGTCCGAGCTGAGTCTCAGCGATCATTATCTTATCGCCTCTCGTAGTCCGTATCGCCAGCGATTGTTCGTACACCTTCCGGGCATCTGGAAGATCGGCCTCCTGAAGCAGCAGGCCTCCCAACGCCTCCGTGGCATACGACACCCCCAACTGATCATTTTTTTTCTGCCACATCGCGAGGGATTGTTCGAATCCCTGCCTGGCTCCCGCCAGGTCCCCCTGCATTTCGTGGATGGCAGCGATGTTTAGACCCACGAGAGCGGGATACCCGGTGTTGTCCAATAGATCCCACGCCTGGAGGGACTCCTCATAGAGTTGAATCGCGCCTGGCAGATCCCCTTGATCCAGCCTGTCGCCGGCCAGGTTCCCGATAGCTATAGACAGGCTCCTCTTGTCATCAAGGCGCCGCCAAATGGCCACAGACTCGCGTTCCATTTTCTCGGCGGTGGCGAGATCGCCCTCGCCTCCGTAGACGATAGCGAGGTTGTCGAGGGCTTGTGCCAAGCCGATCTCGGATTCATTCCGGCGGAAAATGGTTTGCGCCTCCTGCATGAGGCGGATGGCTTCAGGAACATCCGTTTGAATTATCGCCTGCGCCCAGGCGAGCAAAGCCCTGCCTTCGTGCTCCCGATCTCCGACAGCAGCGGAAATGTCTCTGGCCTCGCGACAGGCGGAAACCGCATTCTGCGGTTGCCCAAATGCGATGAACATCCGACACTGCATCCTCCGCGCATCGGCCATGACCTCACGGGATCCCTGCGCCTTCGCCCTCTCCACCGCTCCTGCCAGGGGGCGTTCTTGCTTCTTCGCGTCGCCCAGCAAATTCCAGGCTTCCGCCTCCACAATTCCGATGCGAGGATCTTCAGACGCGGGTGGCGGAAGGTTGCGCAGCGCCTCGACCGTGGCCATCGCATTGTGCCCTTTTTCGGCACGGGTCTGCATCGATGCCAGTCTGAGCCCATAGTCGACGTTGTCGGGAAACAATGTGAAGAGCGCACGATAGACCTCGATCGCCTTTTCATACTCATGATCGATGTCGCGATAGCGGCCTTCCACCACCAACCGATCTTCGCGTGAAAGATTAGTGGAGAGGTCGTATGCCTGCCGGGCTTCCTGTTGGGCTTTCTTGTCGTAGCCTAACCGTGACCAGGCCTCGGCCAGAGCAGAGTGCGCCAGGGCAAACTTCGGATCGGCGGCGATAGCCTGCTGGAGAAGATCTCGTGCTTCCGGGGCATCGAGTACGCGCAGCCGGGCGAGTCCCTCCGAATAAAGGCGGGCGGCGTCACGATTGGAAGGCAACGAGGCGCGGACGCTTACGGCCTCCACCGGAGAAACTGCTTCCACGCCGAGCTTTTCGCGCAAACGGGAACCCGCCTGAGACACCATGTCAAACAGGTCCGCTTCGCTTCCCACCACCGCGACGTCAGCGATTGTCTCTCCGGCGGCTGTATCCTGCAGGCGCAGGTCGAGACGGATGCGGGTCCCCGATTTTTCGCGGAGAGCGGTGTAGGAGCCGAGGACGATCAAGTCGCTGTCCATATCCTTATGTAATCGCGCCAGGGTGTCTCGGGAGAGGCTGTCGGCGTCGGCCAGAGGAAGTTCGAGCTTGGTGCGTGCGATGTCTTCGCCGGAAATGAGGCGCAGCTTTTCTCCAGCCTCCAGTTCAGTACTCAACATTTCCGCCAGGGCTGTGGACAGCCAGCCTTCCTCGGGGCGGCCAGACAGGTTGCGAAATCCGAGAACCGCAATGGAACGGCGCGGCGGGGCAGAGGCCAGCGTCGAACTTATGACAGGAGGTTGAGCCGGCTGCTTGACTCTGTGGAACTGCTTCCAGGCGTAGACCCCTGCAACCGATGCCGTTGCCACGGCCAAAACCGCGACCAGTCTCCCGAGCGGCCAGCTCCGGGAAATTGGCAAACTTAGCTGTTCTTTCTCCTCATTAGTAGTAATGACGCTCGTCTGCATCGTGTGCTTCTGGAGAAGGAAGCCGGATGGGAGATTGCTGGAGGGCGTTGCTGCATCGGGGACGATGCTTAAGTTCTCGGGAGCAACGACCTGCACCGGCGAAACGAACTGATAACCACGCCCCGGCAGGGTGACGATATAGTTGTTGTCGCCCGGTTTCTCCTCAAGCGCCCGACGCAGCGCGGAGATGCTTTGCGCCAGGCTGTTCTCGTCCACAAAGGATTCCGCCCAGACATTCTTCAGCAGTTCTTCCCGGGTGAGCACCTTTCCCGGGTTCTGCACGAAGTAGAGCAGCACATCAAAAGCCCTGGAGTTGAGCGGGACAATCGCCTTTTCCCGGCGCAGGCTACGGGCGCGGACATCCAGCCGGAATTCCCCGAATTGAAATATCCATCCTGGTCTCATCGACATAGAGGACATTCAGAACTTTTCAGAAGTTATCAGAACGCTTCACTGGCCTTTTTGGAGCGACTGCGGCAACAATCGCGACCCAGTGAGGGAGGGCCGGATGAAGCGACTTTACCAATGGCTGAGCCAGCGGGCAAGCTTCTTCCGTTCTGACTCGTCCGGCCGCGGCACCACCCGCACCATCCGCACTGAGGTGACGGTACAGCGGGAAGGGTTGACCTTGCTGGTGAGCAATGCGGCTGCGGGCTCCGATACCTGCCCCTTATGCGGACAGACGCTAGCTCCGGCGCAGGCGGAACAGGCACGCCTGCGTCTTCGTGGGGATTGAGGTTTGCAGCAATCGCTCGCGGCCGTAACCGCCTGAGATTTTGACCAATAGAAGTTTAGGACTAACGAGATTTTGTACAAGCTTTCCCAAAAACAGAACAACAAGGAGAATCAAAATGACAACGACGAACCACACCACGCAGTTCAACCACAACCCTAAGATGGCACGGCTTGCTGTTCTGGCCGCGCTCGCGCTCATCACTTTCGTTTCCGCAGTAGTTCCGGGCGCAGCTCAAGACGTTAAGCCTCGGCCGGAGATTACTCTGGCCAAATTGGCGGGGACATGGACAGCCGGAATCGAACTCAACGGCGGATGCGGAATCGGAAGCAAGCAGGTCACCTTCACGCTGAACAAAACAGGCACGGGCACCGCCACCTACCAATACAACACGCAGGAATGCGGCGCCAGCTCCGGGACGGGCACCATGGCGATCACATCCCTCAACGCAGACGGCTCCGGCACGGCAGTTCTGAGCATTAATTTTGTCGGCGACTTTAACATCCAGGTGTCCCCGAACGGCCAGGTCATGGGCATGGTCGAAATCGTTGACACCGGAAACTACGACGTAGGGGTGGCCGTCAAGCAGTAACTAGCAGGTAGCGCAGCGCTCGTGGCGGGGAGCCGCTAAAAGCTTCCCGCCTACTTCCCACTCGACCAACTTCAAGAAAGCAAGAAACGAACAACACACTTGGAGAGAATTATGAAAAACCTGAAAGGGCAGTTGCGCTTGGCTTCACTTCTGTCTCTGATCCTGTTGGCGTCGACGGCGGCCTACGGCCAGCTTACTCCCAGCCAGGATGCCTACACTAACACCGCAGACCCCACCACCAACTATGGCGCCAAGACGCTGCTCGATGTCGAGAGCGCCTCGCAG
>Ga0209274_10000284_pt1 | contig 35552 bp, 27 predicted proteins | sample HubBroMetageREF1_FD_188343 | JGI IMG/M metagenome (GOLD analysis project Ga0209274, IMG submission 188343) | Reference soil microbial communities from the Hubbard Brook experimental Forest, New Hampshire, USA - Hubbard Brook CCASE Soil... | ecosystem: Environmental > Terrestrial > Soil >...
ACTTGGCCAGTTCGCCGGGAAAGAAGCCGCGGTTCCCTACGATGACGCCCATGGTCATTTTTTGGCTCGACATAAAATCTCTCCCAGGAATCGTAGAAAAACTTAATCGCGTGCCCGCGATGGGGCGTAGTGCCACGAGTAAAAACCGCCGAGGAGGGTCAAGAGTCCACCCCACCACACGCTTGCATGAAGTCGAAACAGCACCACTTGGGCCTCGGGTGCCGGAGGATTCGCGTATTCATACAATCCCGCACCGAGAATTAGGACGCCATTGATCAGTAACGAAATACCGATAAAAAACCAGATGGAGGCTGCCTTGCCAGTTGTTGTCATGGATTCTCCGCTACCAGAAAATGATATTCAGCACGACGAATATGACGCCGACAATCGCAGCCCAGAAAAGCGGCTTCTGATACAGCGGGACGTCCCCGACTGACGGGATATCCGTCTCGCCATAGACAAGTCCGGCCAGTGCGCTGTCAGGCAGCGGCTTGGTCGCCAGGCTCACCACCACAGTCACAATCACGCAAGTGAGAAACGACCACAGGGCCTGATACATGTCTTGTGCCAGGGCCTTGGCGTCCGGTGAGAGCGCAACATAACGCAGAGCAGTCGGATCGATCTTCACCCAGGTCCACATGCTGACCGAGCAAAGCGTGCCGCACAAGAGTCCCCAGAAACCGCCCGCGCTGGTCGCGCGCTTCCACAACATGCCGAGGACAACTGTGCCAAATAGTGGAGCAATGAAGAAGCTGAACAGAGCCTGCACGTAGTCCATGATGCTGGCCGAACGCATTACGAGATATGCCGTGCCCACGCTGATCAGCACGCCGACGATCGTGGTCCAGCGCCCCATGTTGACGTAGTGGCTGTCGCTGCCCTCGCTGTTGATCAGCGGACGGTATATGTCATAGGTCCAGACGGTCGTGAACGCGCTGACGTTCCCGGCCATTCCCGACATAAAGCCTGCGATGAGCGCCGTAACGCCCAGGCCCAGAAGCCCCGGCCCGCAATAACGGGCCAGCATGAGAGGGAGAACGTCGTTGTAGCTATAGCCGTGAGTCACGGTCGCCACCGATTCCGGAACCAGCTTCATTGGAAGCAAGCCCAGACCAAGCAGGCCAGGAAGAATCACGATGATGGGCACCAGCATCTTGAATCCTGCGCCGATGATTGGCGCCATCTCGGCGCTGCGAATGTCTTTTGCAGCCAGAATTCGCTGCACAACGAGAAAATCCGTCGTCCAGTAACCCATGGAAATCACGGCTCCGAGTCCGAAGACAATGCCAGTCCAATGGATGCCCATGGGATTGGTACCGAAGTGGCCCAGGCCGGCCCACAAGTGGACATATTGTTCGGATGCACGTTGCGCAATTAGGACCTTGAGATTGCCCCACCCTCCGGCCTCGTAGAGTCCAAGAATCGGAATCAGCAGCGCGCCCGCCCAGATGAGAAAGAATTGCAGCACTTCATTAAAGATGGCCGAGCGCAACCCGCCCAGCGTCACGTAAATCGCAACCGTGAGAGACGAAACCCAGATGCTGAAATTGATGTCCCACCCCAGCACGATTTGCATGACCTTGGCCATGGCGAACATATTGACGCCGCTCATCAGCACGGTCATGAAGGCGAACGAAACCGCGGATAGCGCGCGGGCGGGTTCGCCGAAACGCAGTTTTAAGTATCCCGGGACAGAATGAGTCTTCGAAATGTAATAGAACGGCATCATCACCAGCGCTAGAAACAGCATCGCCGGAATGGCCCCGATCCAGTACCAGTGCGTGGCCAGGATGCCATATTGATAGGCAGAGCCAGCCCAACCCATCAATTCCAGCGCACCTAGATTGGCCGAGAGAAAGCTCAGCCCGGCGACCCACGCGGTCATTTCCCGGCCCGCCATGAAGAAGTCTTCGCCGGTGTTCGCCCGTCCCTTCAGATACACGCCGATGGCCAGCACCAACGCAAAATAGAAAGCCACGATGACCATGTCCACCGGATGGAGGTGAACGAGGCTGGTCGAACCTGAGACCACGAGGGCTAGATTCATTGGGTTTTGACCTGTCCGTAGTAGGCGTTGCGGCCGTGCTTGCGCAGAAAGTGCTTGTCGTGCAGTTCGCGAGCGAGCGGCCGGGATGCAGCGTTAATCGAGAGCGTGTGTTGCGCCATGCGGGCTACGTATTCGAGGATCACCGCGTGATGCGCGGCTTCCGCAGGTGTCGCGCCCCAGCAGAAGGGAGCGTGCCCGGCGACAAGGACTGCGGGGATCGCGTCGGGATCGAGCTTCGAGAATGTCCGGCAGATGGCGGCGCCGGTTTCGAGTTCGTAGTCGCCGGCAATCTCGGATGCGCTCAGGCGTTCGGTGACCGGGATGGGGCCGTGAAAAGAATCGGCGTGAGTCGTGCCGAAACATGGAATCGGAGTCTCGGCCTGAGCCCAGGCGGTGGCATATTCGGAATGCGTGTGCGCGACTCCGCCGATGTTGGGAAAGTGTTTGTACAACTCAATGTGCGTGGGAAGGTCAGAAGAGGGGCGGAGAGTTCCGTCGACGATGTTCCCGGTGAAATCGGAGACTACGATTTGTGCCGGCGTGAGCTCGTCATAGGGAACGCCGCTGGGCTTGATCGCGACCAGGCTCTGGCTGCGGTCGATGCCGCTGGCATTACCGAAAGTGTAGAGGACGAGGCCGCGACGAACCAGTTCCAGGTTCGCGTCCAATACCTCTTCGCGCAATGTCTTGAGCAGCATTTGGAGACAGATGAGGGTGCTAAAACGCTCAGGATCGAGCGAGAAAACCGATCTCGTAAACGTTTACGTAACGGAACATTAAACGGACACACCTGCCTTTGTCAAAGACTCCGTGAGCCGCAGCCTTTCCCGGCCCAGCCGGCGCAGTTCAACGCTGACGGCATCGCAAGACTCTGCACGCAAGAATCTGCATCTTGACATCGGACGTGCTCAGTGGTTAAGTGGGCATCCTTGCATTGGGCGCCATTCGTATGTGGTTAGCTCTCGGGCCAAGTATTCATTCTGAAACGGCGGAATACACCCATGTTGAAGTCATCTCGTCTTTCGACTCTGCTAAGTCTGTTCGACGCTGGCGGAGGTCGCGCCATGGTACGTACAACGGGGATGCGACTTGTGTTCATCGCAGCCGTTTTCTGTCTTTGCGGAGTGCCGGTTGCCCGGGGGCAGGCGAACGGCCCCACGCCCGCAAGGTCGCCATCGTCTGCCGCAAGTGTGGGGCAATGGGCCGCCCCGGTCTATTTTTGCCCGAAAGAGCCGTGCGTAGTCGGGGCCAACGCCGTAGTGATGTACAACGGCAACGTGCTTTTCTACTACTACCCAGCCACCAACACATTCAACTCCCAGGCGGTGGTGCTGAATCCGGTTACAGGTGTGGTAACCAACGTCGCGTTGCCAGTATCGCGAGACATCTTTTGTTCGGGTGTGACGATTCTGAGCAACGGCCAGGTGATGGTGACGGGTGGGGTCGTGGAGTCCGGCACAAACGGACACACACACAGTTCCGCCATCGACAATGACGGCACCACCAGCACGATGCTGTTTGACCCTGCGACCTCCACTTGGACGGTCGGCCAGGACATGAACTACCCGCGCTGGTACCCCACGAGTGTAGAGCTCAGTAATGGGACGGTGCTTGAGCTGTCCGGATCAAACGAGACTGGCAGTTGGATCCAGACGGCCCTGGAATCGTACGACATCACGACCGGCAAGTGGACGGTTCTGCCCGCGTCGGCAAACCTGCCGAACAATCTTCTTCAGACCTATCCCCGCATGACGCTGTTGCCTAGCGGCAAAGTGTTTTTGTCGTCGCCGGCGGCGCAAACCTATCTGTTCGACCCTGTCACAAACGCCTGGTCATTTGTCGCGGCCACCAATTTTGGTTTTCGATATTTTGCTCCCCACGTCTTGTTGCCGGGAGGGACGCAGAAGGTCATGGTCGCCGGCGGGTCCCTGACTCACGCGAACGGTGGCGGTGCGTCGACGAATACGGTCGAAGTGATTGACTTGTCCGCCCCCACTCCGACGTGGACGTACGCCAACCCGATGACGTATTCCCGCTATAACGAAAATCTGGTGCTTCTGCCGGACGGAACTGTGCTGGCGGTCGGAGGAGGCGGCGGTTGGGGGGAATTCACCAACCCAATCTACACGCCGGAATTGTACGATCCGAAGACCGGACAATGGACGGTTATGGCACCGCAGACGATTCAGCGAACCTACCATTCGACGGCGGTCCTGCTGCCCGACGGGCGGGTGATTTCATCCGGTTCCAACAATGGCGCTTCCGGGCAAATCACGTACGAGATATTCAGTCCGCCGTACCTTTTCAGGGGTGCTCGCCCTGTGATCCAATCCGCGCCGACATCTCTCAACTACGGAGCCAAGTTCAATATCACCACTACGAATGCGTCCACCATTACACGAGTGGCACTGGTGCGGCCGGGAGCGACGACTCATGCCGACGACTTTGACCAACGATATGTAGACCTCAGCTTCACCGTCGGTTCCGGAACGATCCAGGCAACAGCTCCTGCGAACAGCAGCCTGGCTCCCGCCGGTTATTACATGCTGGTGATCGTGAACTCGAGTGGCGTGCCGTCGGTCATGCCTTTCCTGCAATTGAATTAGTTCGCAGCCAATTTCTGCGGCCGCATTTCCGGTTCTACGGCACGAAGGCGTGAGAAGGGGCGCTTAACCGCAGCGACCCTTGCTCGCGCCGTGCCCACCGTAAGTCCTCGTCTCGAATTCGTGTGGAGGGGCTTGAACGCAACAAGAAAATCATTCATGCTGCATTGCAGTCCCTTGGGCGCAGTCCGTGGGAAGCTTTGCGTTACACAATGGAAATAGATGCTAATGTCTTCAACCATAACGAAACTCACAGGGCGATCGCTGATCGGATTTCGGGAAGGCGCAGATGCGGGTGAGGGAGTGTCAGCGTATGCCACGAATCCCGCGACAGGCGAACGACTGCAGCCAGAATTCATTTCCGCGACGGCGGAAGAAGTGGACCTTGCCGTGCGGCTGGCGGCGGAGGCTTTCGAGGTCTACCAGCGAGTTTCGGGGCGTGACCGGGGTGCCTTTTTGCGCGCGATTGCCTCGAAGATCGAGTCGATTGCGGGCCATGTGATTGAGCGTGCCGCCCTGGAAACAGCGCTACCGCAGGCGCGGTTGCAAGGGGAAACCGCGCGCACGTGCGCCCAGCTTCGATTGTTTGCGCAGGTGGTGGAAGAAGGATCGTGGGTGCAGGCGCGCATCGACCACGGCGATCCTGATCGCAAGCCTGCGCCGAAACCCGATATTCGTTCGATGCTGCGACCGCTGGGTCCGGTGGTGGTGTTTGGCGCGAGCAATTTTCCGTTGGCATTTTCCGTCGCCGGGGGAGACACGGCGTCCGCACTCGCGGGCGGCAATACGGTAGTTTTCAAGGCGCATCCCGCACATCCCGGCACGAGCGAACTGGTGGGGCGAGCCGTGCGGGGAAGCGTTCGGGAATGCGGCCTGCCCGAGGGCGTGTTCTCGCTGCTGTTCGACGGAGGCACGCGCGTGGGAACCGAGCTGATAAAGCATCCTCTGGTGCGGGCTGGAGGGTTTACTGGATCACGTGGCGCGGGGCGAGTCTTGATGGACTTGTCAGCGGCGCGCCCGGAACCGATTCCATTTTATGCGGAGATGAGCAGCACGAATCCCGTGTTCATCCTGCCCGGAGCTCTGCAGGAGCGTGGCGAGAGTATTGCCGCCGGACTGCATGCGTCGTTCACGCTGGGAGCGGGACAGTTCTGCACCAAGCCGGGCATGGTGTTTCTGCCGCACGGTTCCGATTCCGCAGCATTCGCGTGGAGGTTGCAGCAGTTGGTGGGAGACTCGGCTCCGTTCCATCTGCTGACGAAGACGATTCACGCTTCGTATGACTCGGCGATCGCCGGGCGCAAGCGCGACGAGTCGGTCAGGCTGGTTGCCGAGGGTCCGGCGGCTGCCGATACGGGGTTCGCCGTGAGTTCCGCGCTGTTTGAGATGGACGCAGCGTCGTTTCTTGGCTCTGATCTGGGCTCTGATCTGGACGGGGAAATCTTTGGTCCGACAACTCTGCTGGTGCGGCACTCCAGCCGGGATCAGGTTCTAGCGATCGCGCGGGGCCTTGAGGGGCATTTGACGGCGACGATTCATGGGACAGAGCAGGATCTGCGCGAATTTGCGGATCTGATTGCGATTCTCGAAAACAAGGTTGGCCGACTCGTGTTCAATGGATTTCCGACGGGTGTTGAAGTTACGCATGCCATGGTGCATGGAGGACCATATCCCTCGACTTCGGATGGGCGTTCTACGTCGGTGGGTTCGCAGGCGATCTTCCGATTCGCGCGGCCGGTCTGTTATCAGGGGTTTCCCGACAGTGCGCTGACCGACGCGCTGAAAGATGGCAATCCGCTGGGCATTTGGAGAATGGTGGATGGGGAAATGTCGCGATAGGCAGCATTCCGGGCGGGTGCGTGCGCGCCACAGCTAGGCCCAGGTGCGCAATCCGATGATTCCCCAGTAGAGCTGATGCGGAAGAGCGTGTCCGGGGAGTTGGGCGAGAGCTGGCAACGTCGGATGTGCCGAGGCCGGTCGCGCATTCCGGTCCATCGCGATGGACGATGGCGACCGACACCTTGACACTAAATCTGGTAGTCGATGTCTTCCATGATTCTTTGCAACGACGCGGAGAGCGGTTCGCGGGGCGCGCCGGAACCCTCGAGTTGCTGCACTCTTTCGCGCAGCCTCTCCACTTCGGTCACCACTGAGGCCAGGGCTTCCGAGAGCGGGTCGTTGATCTGTTTGGGATCGGTGATCACGACGCGTTTACCTTCGCGGAAAATGATATGTCCAGGGACGCCGACGACGGTGGAATCTGCGGGAACGTTGCGCAGCACTACCGAACCCGCTCCGATGCGGCAGTTTTTCCCGACCGTGATGTTGCCCAAGATTTTCGCGCCGTCCCCGAGGACCACGCCGTCCTCGATGGTGGGATGGCGCTTGCCGTGCTCCTTGCCCGTGCCGCCCAGGGTCACGCCCTGATACAACGTGACGTCATCGCCGACGATTGCGGTCTCGCCGATCACGACGCCCATTCCATGATCGATGAATAACCGGCGGCCGATCTTCGCTCCAGGATGGATCTCAATTCCGGTGAGGAAGCGCGCGACTTGTGACAGCCATCGCCCCAGAAGATAGAAACCATGGTTCCACAGCCAGTGGTTTACGTGGTAGAACCAAACCGCATGCAGCCCGGAATAGCACGAGTACACTTCCAGGCGGGACTTGGCGGCGGGATCGTGCTCCAGCACGTTGGCAACGTCTTCGCGAATTAGCGCCAGCAAGTGCGGCATGGGTTCAGATACGTTGGTTCGCGATAACTTCCTCGCTAAGTCGGCGCGCGGATCTCAGGGCCTCGTCGCGTTTCGTAATACTACCAAGAGAGCGGGTAAGCCGGGATTTTCGGATTCTTGGCTCGCGCTCGATCTTGGATGCCGGGGATAACAGCGGCGACGGAAAGTCAAGGGCCGCGCTCGGAGCGTGCGGCCCAGGGTAGCAACAGACTCTCGTTTACCGGTGTATCAGTCCGTAGGTCACGGCGCCGGCAGAGCTGCCGATGTTGACCAGGAAAGTGGCGCGCTCGAGTTTGTGATGGCCCATCTTGTGGAAGAAGTAACCGAGGCCGATCACACTCGCGGATTCCCCGACAAAATTCACGGCGAGGCCCGCAGTGGAGCGGCCGAATACGCGCACGATGGGATTCAGTTCCTGTCCTCCGCTCTGCAGGTTAGCACGAGTCACGGCGAAATCGGCGCCATTCAAGGCGGCGGACGCGATGATCAAGACGCGATTCTGGGTGTCGAAGAATTTGTGCTCGGAATGCACGCTGGAGGACGCGATGGCGACTGGCGTGATCGCGACCGGGGCTCCCACGGCGAACGGGGCCGGCGCAACCGACGGTGTGGGCGCGTCCGGCAAAGGCGCGGATGCCAGCAGGGTCTGCGCGTGCATCGCCGGAGCGAGGGCCGCGCACAGGATCGAAAAGGAGGTAACGCGGAGTAATGTCAATCGGAAGAACTTAGGTAATCTGCGGGAAGTCATAAGCGCCCGCCGGGGTTCGGCGCGGCACTCACGTAGGGGCAAGCAGGCGGCCACGCAGCAAACATTAGAAGTGAAGCAAGCCGCTTAAAATTAACTCTTTAGCTTCTTCGTTGCATGAGAGGAGCAGCACACTGTGCATTATTTTGCAGATTGCACCGGTCATTTACCGCTCGAAAACGAGCCCTACTATTTTTTGTAAACCACTCCACCCTTCATCACAAAGCCAATATTCTGCAGCACGCTGATGTCTTGCAGCGGATCGCCGGGCACCGCGATTACGTCGGCGAAATACCCGGCTTCGAGCGAGCCAATCTGGCTATCCCATGCGAGCAACTTCGCGCCGTTCAGCAGGTCGGCCTGCAGTACGGCCAGTGGCGACATACCGTAGTTCACCATCAGGACGAACTCGCGGGCCTGCGTGCCGTGAGGAAACGGGCCTACGTCGGAGCCCACGGCCATGGGGACTCCAGCTGCGACCTGCTTTTTGAATTCCTGCATTTTTGCATCGAGCATTTCGTGCTCGCGTGCACCCCGCTCTGGCGTGGAAGCGTGGTCGGCAAAATATTCGAAGATGGTAAACGTTGGAACGGCGAAGATCTGCTTTTCCTTCATCAGCCGAATCGTCTCTTCGCCGAGTTGATTGGCATGGTCAATGGAGGCAACTCCGGCCTGCGCGGCATAGAGCGTTCCCGGCTCTCCCGTGGCATGAACCGCGACACGGCGGCCCACGCGCGCGGCTTCTTTCACTGCGGCTTCCAGTTGCGGCTCGGTGTACTGATACGGAGTCGAAAATTTTCCGTCGCGAAGGGAATCCGGCCCCGTTTCGTAAATCTTGGTGAAGTCCGCGCCTTCCTTGAACTGCTGCCGCATGACTGCGACGAGTTCGTCCGCGTTATTGGCATAATCGGCGTTGGACAGAACGTGCTGGGCGGGGTTGTAGCCGATGGCGTCCTCGTGGCCGCCGAGGATGTTGACGGCGTTGCCGCTGATGCGCAGGCGCGGCCCGGGGATGCGGCCTTCATCAATGGCGTTGCGGACGGCAGTGTCGGCGGAGCCCGCGCCTTCTGTGCCCATGTCGCGCTCAGCGGTGAAACCGGCCATCAAATCATCGTGGGCCGCGAGTGTGGCGGTGATGGTGCGCTGCGGCACAGATTCCTGCACAGTTTGAAGATCTTCGGCGCCGGGATGAAGAAAAAGATGGACGTGGGCGTCAATCAAACCGGGAAGAAGCGTGCGATCGCCCAGATCGATGACTTCGGCGCCAGCCGGACGCCTGACTGAAGTCCCCACCTCGGCAATGCGTTCCCCCTGCACCAGGATTTCGCCGGGCTTGACGATGCGCCCGGTTTTAATGTCGAGCAGACGCGCCGCATGCAGCACGATGGGATGGGGCAGCACGGTCTGAGACTGGGCCGCGGAGGTTTCCCGCAAGCCCAAGGGCAACAGCAACGGAAGAAATGCGAAAACCAAGCTTCGGCTCGTCATATGGGCCGCGATCTTACCACCTGCAATCGCGTGATGCCAGACAGGCGTGGCCGCCCATGGGTGTGACGTAAATCACAGGTTGCGGTAAGACGGGTCACACCCTGACTACGGCTGACAGGGGAAACTGAATCCTGCCCGTCGCACAATACTTGCGCGTGGTCATGCTGACGTCCGCGGTGATCGTGGGGGCCCGTATTTTTCGTTCCTTCTCGCCGCTGATCGCGGCATGCGCCCGCCTCGGCTGAATCTCGTCCGCCGGGACGCTTACCACTTCGCCACACCGGTTCGCTATGATCTCTGGACTGTAATCCTCTGCCGTTCATCGAGGTGACTATGCCGCAGGATCATACCGCTCTGGTAACCGGAGCCAGCCGGGGAATCGGGAAGGAAATCGCACTGGAGTTGGCACGCAACGGATACCGCGTCGCGGTGAACTATTACAACGAATCGGCGGCTGCGGTGGAGGCTACCGTGAGTGAGATTCGCGCGGCAAGCACGAATGGACAGCCCGACGCGCTTTCCAATGTGCTGCCGATCGAGGCCGACATCCGCTCCAGCGGCCAGGTGGCAGCCATGTTCGAGCGTGTGATCGGCGCGCTTGGGCGGCTCGATCTTCTGGTCAACAACGCCGGAGTGCAGACTTGGAAACCGCTGCTCGACGTGACCGAGGAAGAGTGGGACCTGGTCGTCGACACCAATTTGAAAGGTTGCTTCCTGTGCACGCAGCAGGCGGCGAGGCACATGAAGGACCACGGCGGAGGTTCGATCGTGAATCTCGGCTCGGGTTGCAACAAACTCGCGTTTCCGTCTTTGGTGGCCTACACGGCAAGCAAGGGTGGCATTGAGATGTTCACGAAAGAAGCTGCGATCGAGTTGGGGCAGTACGGGATTCGGGTGAACTGTATTGCCCCAGGATCGATCGAGTCCGAACGCACGCGAGCGGAAGATCCGGACTATGCGGGCACCTGGTCGAAGCTCACACCTTTAGGACGCGTGGGCACGGCGGCCGACATTGCGCCAACGGTGGTTTTTCTCGCCAGCAAAGGAGCATCGTTCATCAGCGGACAGACCATCTGGATTGATGGAGGGCTGTTCACGAAAGCGCAATGGCCGTATAAGAAGTAAGAGATGAAGCGTGTTTCTTCGGTGCGGCGGCACGAACCGGGCGCTCGTAGTACACTTTCCGGCATGATGCCACGCTGCCTCGTAACCGTGCACGTCACCGCTCTCGTCCTAGCCACCTGCGGACCGCTTCTCGCGCAGTCCTCAAAACACAATCCTGGAGTTCAGCAGAAAGCTTTTGGCACGCAGGGCGGGAGGCCCGTCAACTTGTTCACGCTAACTAACGTAAATGGTGTCGAAGTGGATGCGATGAATTACGGCGGCATTCTCGTTTCCATCCGCGTACCCGACCGCAAAGGCCAGATTGCCGATATCGTCCTCGGCCACGAGACGCTCGACGGCTACATCCCGAATCCGCCGTACATTGGCGCGGTGGTCGGACGCTACGCCAACCGCATTGCGAACGGCACCTTCACCCTTGACGGCAAGACTTATACATTGCCAAAGAATGACGGCCCGAACACACTGCACGGCGGCGTCGACAAAACTTTCAACAAGGTTGTATGGGAGGGTGAGGCGCTGAAGGGCAAGACTGGCGTGGCTTTCACGTACCTCAGCAAGGACGGGGACGACGGTTTCCCGGGCAACCTGAAGGTTAAAGTGACTTATACGCTGACCGACAGCAACCAACTGGTCATCGACTACGAAGCCACGACTGATAAAACCACGGTCGTCAATCTCAGCCAACACAGTTATTTCAATCTGGCGGGAGAAGGCACCGGCGACATTCTGAATCACGAAATCATGATCAACGCTGACCGATTTACTCCGGTCGATAAGAATCTGATCCCTACCGGCGAGCTTCGTCCGGTAAAAGGAACGCCACTTGATTTCACGACGTCGACGCGAGTGGGCGCACGCATCGACGACAGCTACGACCAGATCATTCTTGGCCACGGGTACGACCACAACTGGGTCATCAACCGTAAAGGCGACGGGCTCACGCTGGCGGCGCGGGTCTACGAACCCACGAGCGGGCGCGTGATGGAAGTTTCAACGACGCAGCCGGGAGTGCAGTTCTATACCGGAAACTTTCTCGACGGAACTGTCACTGGAAAGCATGGCCACGTGTATAAGCGCCGCTTCGGCCTGTGCCTGGAGACACAGCATTTCCCGGATTCACCGAATCATCCGGATTTCCCGAGCACGACTCTGAAGCCGGGAGAGACGTTTAAGTCGGAGACGGTGTTTAAGTTTTCGGTGAAGTAGGTCGATCAAGGACGGAGCGCCGGATGCCATAGGGGTGTTTGAAAATAGCCCGGCGTTTCAACACCGCGTGCGAATCAACCTACCTCATCCCGTTAGGGACGATACAAGTCTCATCTCGAACCGGCCGCCCGCACGAGACTGGCTGAGCAGACGGGTACCCGTCGCTGAACGCAGCGGGCGACCGAATCTGCTTCACTCCTCGCGGAGTTCCTCCAGCAGCGCCTTCTCGACCACACGGCAATGCTCTGCCTTGAGCTTTGCTCCTGCCGAGGTCAGATAAAACGTGTCAATCGCCATCTGCCCCTCGGTGTCGATCAAAGCGATCTCAATGTTGCACTGCTGATCTGACAGGCAGGATGCGATGCGATGGAGCAGCCGCGGACGATCCTGCGTAATCACCTGCAGCAGGGTGCTGGTCGATGAGGATGAATCGTCGAACTCGATTTTCGTTTCTATTTTTACTTTTGCGATCGCGCCCTTCTCGGCGCGCTGGCGGTCGCGCAACATCTTTTCGAGATCCGCCTCGCCCAGCAGCACGCTGGTCACGCTGCGCGTGAAGCGCTCCCACTCGGAAAGATTCAGCTCCAGCGTGCGGAAGCGGTCGGTAAAGTAAAGCGTGTCGACCACGGTTCCGGCCTGGTTCGAAAACGCGTTGGCCTTCACGATGTTCATGCCCCACGCAGCCAGGACGCCCGACAGTTTGGCGAACAGAGATGGGCGATCCCGGGTCACCAGCGTCAACTCGTACCAGTGTCGCCCGCGTTTCAACTCGACCTGCACCGGATCGGTGCCTAGTTCGTCGGCCATACCCATGTGTCGCATGACTTCCTCGGCGGAATGGACCAGCAAATATCTTTGCGGGAAACCTTCCAGGAAGCTCTTGAACTTGCTGCTGGTTACCGGAGCGAGCGAGCGCAGGCGCGCCAGCTTCTCGTCATTCACGTCGGCGTGCACGCGCTGGTCGGCGCTGCGGTTGAGATAGTTTTCGGCGCCGATGTAGAGCTGCCAGACATTTTCCGCCTTCCACGGAGTCAATGCTTCCGGGTTTACCGCCTTGATGTCGGCGTAGGTCAACAGCGTGAGCATCTTCAGCCGCTCCGGCGTTCCCATCTTTTCGGCGAATGCCGCGACGGTCTCGGGATTGAAAATGTCGCGCCGCAGCGTGGCCGACAACTCCAGGTGGCTGTCGATCAGAAACAGCACCTCGGCACGCTCCTTCGGTTCCATGTCCAACCGGTCCATGGCGCGGCTGGCGATTTCATTACTCGCTTCCACGTGATTGCCGCCCGGAATGCCCTTGCCGGTGTCGTGCAGTAACAACGCCAAATACAGCAATTCGGGATCTTCCAGTTCGCCGAGAAGTCCGGCGTACCGCTTGTCCCACTCCGACTGCGACTGTTTCAGACGGTGTAGGCTCTCGATCGCGAGAAAGGAATGTTCATCAACCGTGAAGCGGTGATAGAAATCGCGCACGACCAGCGAGTCGATGAGCTTCAGTTCCGGCAACAGCAAAGTCAGCAGTCGCAACGAATGCATGGCGCGCAGCGCGTCAGCGGCGTGCGGCTGCAGCAATGTTTCTTGCAGGTAGAGCCAAAGTTCCGCGCCCCGGGGCGGCATCGACGCCAGCGCCGGAAGCGCCTGCTCGATGCGGTATTCGGTGGTCGCGCTCAGCTTGACGCCATGGTGCGCCATGAAATGAAACAGCCGGAGCAGCACTTCCGGATCCTGCAGCGCCGAAGGTTGCTGCAGAAAAATGAGGCCGTCCACCACGGAAAAATCCGGCGTGGTAAGCCGAGAGCGCCAGCTCTGCACTTGCCGATAGAGCGCCGACCAGGCTTCCGGAATTTCTTCCAGCAGCTGCGTGACCGTACGCTGCACGGCGCGGGCGTGACCGAAATAAATCCGCATCCAGTCGGCAGCCGAAAGTTCGGCAGAGTCCACGAGGCCTGGCGATGGAGCAGTGGGGGGTGTTCTGTCCGCCTCTTCGTCAGCTGGTGCCTCGAAAATTGTTGTTCCCACCTTGCGCACCGCGGCTTCGTCCTGGGCCTCCCAGCTCAGAGTGTTGTCATCGCGCCCGTGGCGGAAGTGCAAAAAACAGCGCGCCGACATCAGAAAATCCAGCGCGGCATCGAGTTGCTTGCGCACTGGAGGACGCAGCGGACTCGCATCCGGCCAGTCATGCAGCTTGTCGATGGCCGAAATCAGAGCGAGCCAGCTGGCCACGTTGCAGTCGCGCAAGCCGCCGGGCGCTTCTTTCAAGTTCGGTTCGAGGTGATACAGAGTCATCCCGTATTTGGAGTGGCGCTCGCGCGTGACGTCCGCCAGCCCCTGCAGCAGAGCCTTGGACTCGCGCATGACCAGCTTGGGAATCACCTTGTCGTGGAGCCTCCGGAACAAGTCGTGGTCGCCGGCGAGATACCGGCAGTCGAGAAGAGAAATGGTGAATTCAGTATTGTTGGGGTCGTAGCGGTCGCACTCGGCGAGCGTCCGCGACGCCGGACTCAGCTTCAGCCGCAGGTCCCACAACTCCTGCGAGAAGCGGCGAACCGGATCTTTGAAAACTTGTTCAGCGTTGCGATCGGCAAACAGAAAAAGCAGATCGATATCGGAATAGGGAAACAGCCATCCCCGGCCAAATCCTCCCGTAGCCAGGAGCGCAAAGTTGGCAGGCTTGGCTTGATCGGGCGAGATGATGTCGCGCCAGAGTCGCGCCAGAATATCTTCTACCAGCCGGGTGCGCTGCGCGACGGCGAAACGACCGTCCCCGGATGCCTCGAACTCCCGCTGAATGCGGGCCGATTCGTCGCTAAGGCAACCCCGTAACTCGCTGATTAATGACGACGCTGCCATGATGAAAGTTTCAGCCTGTGGCGTTTGCCACTGGGGGAAGGCCACTATGATCGCTGCCGGCTAGAACGCTCTCCGGTTGCGTCCCGGTATCACACGCGGTCGCGCCCTGGCGAAAGCCGCGCCGCGTCTTAAGCGCGCTACAGAGCCCCCTCGCCGCGCTCGTCATTGCGGATGCGAATCGCCTCATCCACGCGGGAGCGAAAAATCTTTCCATCGCCGATCTTGCCCGTGCGGGCCGCGGTCAGGATGGCCTGCTCCGCCTTTTCCACCAAGGCATCGGGCAGCACCATCTCGATCTTGGTCTTTGGAATCAGATCCACGCTGTACTCACGCCCGCGGTAGACCTCGGTGTGGCCCTTCTGCCGCCCGTGCCCTCGTACTTCGATCACGGTCATGCCTTCGACGCCGATTTCATGCAGCGCAGTTTTTACCGCTTCCAGCTTGGAGTTCTGAATGACTGCCTCGATCTTGGTCATCATGTCGTCAAGTCCTGTTTTGCATTCTTCGCGTTGTCGCCGCTTTCATTCCCCGGAAACTTCTGAGAGGTTCCGCGGCACCTCCCAATCATATCCCTCTTCACTGTGTTGGGAGGCTGGCCCTGCACTTTTACTCCCCAAGACAGGCGAATTTCCCATTCCAAGACCGCCTCACTCTACCGTTCGCAGGCAGTCTGACGGAAATTGAAACTATTTATCGTGCTTATCAGGTTTTGTTATTGAATCTGGTCAGGAGCTTGAATTGCAGGCTCCTCAAGTCCCGCCTGTTCGCGGGGCTATTTCGCCGGCCCCTTCGCTGGCTCGGGCGGAGTGGCAGGCTTGGCGAACTTCGCATCGTCGACGGGAACGTTCTGTTGTACCTCGCTCAACTGGATCGTGAACCGTCCACTCGGGCGGGCCAGCGTCCAGCGATAGGGAATCTTCACCCCACTGGTGTCGCGGTAATCGGCGTAGTCGATCTGCGTCGGAAGAAGCCCGAGCGCGGTGTCGGCATAGCGGACGAGCCGCACCAGCAGTCCGGACTGCTCGTCAAAGTACAACTTGAGCGGCGGCTTCCCCTCGCTCTGACCCAGCACCTCATAAGCCTCGTGGTCTCCAATCTTTTCCAGGCCCTGAACCTTGAACTCGCTGAACATCGGCTTCAAGTGTGTGGCCAGGTGCAAATCAGCATCCAACGCCGCCGCATCGATTTCGCTTCCGTGCATCTCGCGGGCTCCCGGTCGGCCCGGCGAGACCAACCATCCGTCGTGACCGTTAAATGCTGTGACGCTGTCGCCCTCCGGCATGTGCGTGAACGAGATGCGCTTGCCGGGATCCTTCGAATAGATGTCGATGGGCAGCGATTTGCCGCCAAAGTCGATCGTGCCTTTCATAACGCGGCTCGTCACCTTGTCGATCGCCGCCGCCCCGCCGGCGGCCTGCACATATTTGTCGAGCAATTGCTCTGCGGTTGGGCCGGCGTTTGGCCCCGCGTTTCCGTTCGCTGCGCCCGGCGCTGGTCCCGGCATTCGTCCAGCCGGCATCGCTCCCCCCAGCGCTTCCTTGGGTTCCTCGGTCATCACGGCCGGAATAGCTTGCGGCTTGGCGTTGCCGTTGTGGCAGGAATTGCAAGTGACCGCGCGGTGACCGTCAAAGTCATCCGCGTTGATGGCGATCATCATCCCCATCATCTTCCTGGCCGTCTGCTTGTTCTTCTTGTCGTCCTTTTCAAACGCTCCCTGAACATGGCAGAAGTCACACTGCACGCCCAGCGATGCCGCGACGAACTGCATGGTCGGAATAAGTTGCTCGGCAGGAATTCCTTTGAGCACCTGGATGTTCTTGAACTGCTCTTCAGCTTTCTTCGGCCCGGGGTTGCTGGTAGTCTGAGTTGCTTCTGGAGTATGCCCTGCGCCGTTGGACTGCGCTCCGGCGCCCACTCTGACGAATCCAAACGCCGCGAATAGTGCGATCACCGTCAGAAAAACCACCCGTCTTGAGGTCATCAATTCTTGTCCTTCGCTAGGAATTTCCAGAGTCTAACAGAGCTTAGCGTGAACCCATTCAAGCTTTGCAGAGGGCCAGCGCATTCACGATCTACTTTCGCCCGTCTATTTCGCAGTCCTATTTTTGCTGAGCATCTTGCATTACATCTTGCTTTAGATCGCCATGCCGCACAAAGAATTTCCATTTATCCATCGTCGCGGCCACGGCGACGTCAAAAAAACCGACCATCATTTCGTCGGAAGTCTGATCGCCCCACGTCACTGTCTTCTCCGGATCGGGATTGTGGGGATTGTTTTTCGAATTGTCATACCACGCAATCGCGCGGAGTCGTGTCCCGGCCTTTAGCATGCGTGGTTCCGCCAGCCGGTAACTCAACTGCCAGTGAAAGTGATAGTTCACCCGCAACAGCACTTCCACGCTGCCATCGTCGTGCACAATGTCATACTCGAAGCGCTTGCCACGCAGGTGCATGTGCGGAAAGAAGCTGAGCAGGGTTGCGTCGTTGGGCAGCGTGCCCTGCACTTCCACGCGAAAGTCGTCCGCGCCTGGGGGAATGATGAGCGCGTGATTGTTCAACTGCAGGGTGATGACTCTCTGCTTCGGCGGAGTCTTCGCAAACACCAGGCCGATGCTGGTCTGATCCTGATCGGCCGCGCCATTGGTGGTGTAGTGCATCTGAAACACAAGGTCCGATCCTGCCGGAACAAACTTTGCCATCCCGTCTGGCCACCGGTCCGGCGAACTTCCCGGCGCGTACACCAGGAGGAGATCGCTGGTGGTCTCGTGCGCCTCGCGCCGTTCCAGGGGATCGTTCAAGGTCGACGCAGTAAACGGCTCACCCACCGGCGCATGCCGCAGCCACTGCGAATCCGGAGGACGAATGTACACCACCGCATGATGCACGTGCGCCGGACCTCCCGGCCGGACCTCCGACATCTGCACCCAACGGTCCTCGGCGAAATGTGTCGGCACGATCTCGTAGGTATATTCAATCTCGCCCTGAGCCGGAATCTGCACTGGCCTGGACATTTTCACCACGAGATCGGGCTGCGGGATATTCCATCCCCCTGCCCATTTTCGAGGCAGGGGCGCGTCGTGCACATCCCCGGCGGGCGCTCCCGCTTCTACCCACGCCACCATCGTCGCAATCTGCGGCGAGGTTAAGGACACATCGTTGGCGAAACGCCCGTAGCGAGGATCGGCAAACCACGGCGGCATCAGTTTCGTCTCCACCGCATGCGCCATCGCTCCCGCCCACGGCCGCGTCTGCTCGTACGTCACCAGTGGCATGGGTGCCACTTCGCCCGGACGATGACAACTCTGGCAGCGATCCTGCAGAATCGGGAGCACGTCTTTATAAAAAGTTGGCGGTGCAGAAGTTTCCTTCCCGGCGGCGAGGCGCGGCATTCGCCAGGCCTCTGCTGACAAGAGCGAGGCAGCGGCGAAGAGAACCCATAATTTGCTCACGCTTGCAGGAACTCCAGCGTCAATGCCCATGCCTGCCGAGCCGCATGGGGCTCATACGATGCTCGCTCGTCGCAGAAAAAGGCATGATCGGCGTTCGAGAATTCGACGTTCACGTATGTTTTGTGCTGCGCGCTCAGCGCGTCGGTCACCGCTTTTCGGTGTTCGGGCGTGATGTGTTTGTCCAGTCCTCCCCAAATCAGCAGCGCCGCCCCATGAAGTTTCGCTGCCCGGTCCAGGAGTCCGGTAGCGATTCCGCCGCCATAAAACGAAACTGTCTTTTGCACCGGGACCACGCTATTCGCCAGAAACGACACACGTCCCCCCATGCAGAACCCGACACAAGAGATCTGGCTGGTGTTGATTTGCGGGTACGAACTCAGCCATTCATAGGTAGCTCGCACGTCCGCCTCCGCAAACTCATTCGTCAGAGCCTGAACATGCGGCATGACCGAGGGGAAATCTTTGTAGTCTCCCTCGAATCCTCGCGGCGCCGTGCGATGAAACAACTCCGGCGCGATGGCCACATATCCCTGTTCCGCGAACCGCTCCGCAACATTGCGGATATGTGAATTGACGCCGAATGCCTCTTGAAACACCATCAGTCCCGGATGCGGGCCTTCCCCAGCGGGTCGAGCCACATAGGCGGGCATCGGCGAGCCACCCGCTACCTTCAACTCAACTGCTTCTTTTACAAATCCGCCCTGCGCCATGACCTTCCAACTCTCCTGCAATTCGGTTTGTAAGCGGGCAGAACCGCTGTCCATCGTTTCCACTCAGTTTCGCACAAAACTACCCTCGATCACTGCACCGCCCGTCCAAAAATGCTACAGTCGAAAGTTCAATGTCTGCTCCTGACTCCAAGTTCGTTCGGGCCTGCAAGTTCTTGCCCGTTGAGCGCACGCCTGTCTGGTTCATGCGCCAAGCCGGACGCTACATGCCGGAGTACCGCGCAGTCCGCAAGCAGCACTCGCTGCTGGAAATCTGCAAGAAGCCCGCGCTCGCAGCAGAAGTGACAATCACCGCCGCAGAGTTTCTCGGAGTCGATGCGGCTATCATTTTCGCCGACCTACTGCTGCCGCTCGAAGTCATGGGGCTGCCTTTTCATTTTTCCGCGGGCGAAGGCCCAGTGATCGAGAAGCCGGTGCGCAGCAAGGACGATATCGCGAACTTGCGCACCGACCGCGCCGCCGAACTCGGATACGTTTCCGAAGCGGTGAGCCTGGTCGCGAAACATTTCGGCGACCGGCTGCCAGTGATTGGATTTTGCGGTGCTCCCTTCACTCTCGCCAGCTACATGATCGAGGGCGGAGGCTCCCGCAACTACATTCACGCCAAGAAAATGATGTACAACTCCCAAGCCGATTGGGAAAACCTGATGTGCAAGCTGGTCACGGTCACCGCCGCCTATTCCGCCGACCAGGTGCGTGCCGGCGCCGACGTCATCCAGATTTTCGACAGTTGGGTGGGATGCCTCAGCTTGGAAGACTATCGCCGCTATGTGCTGCCGCACGTGACTGGCATGGTGAAGCAGTTGCAGAAAACCGGAGTGCCCATTATTTATTTCGGCACCGACAGCGCCACGCTGCTTCCCGCCATGAAGGAAACAGAAGCCGACGTTATCGGCCTCGACTGGAGAATTCCTCTCGACGAGGGCTGGAGGCGCCTCGATAACGAGTGCGCCGTGCAGGGAAATCTCGATCCTGTGCTGCTTTTCGCCGACTGGAAAGAGTTGAGGTCGCGCGCGGAAGATATTCTCCGCCGCGCCGCAGGACGTCCTGGACACATCTTCAATCTCGGCCACGGCATTCTACCCGAAACGCCGGTCGAGAACGTGAAGAACCTGGCCCGCTTCGTTCAGGAGTATTCGGCCCCGAAGGTCTAACAGTCTTGAAAGGGCGCAGCCTCTAGTCGCGCCGTAGAGGTCGAAAAATCAAACCGGCTTTGACCACTGAGGAATACTGCTGACTCGCATCGCCATCATCGGAGGAGGTATTTCCGGCCTAGCCGCCGCGTTCGCGCTCGAAGAGCGCCGCCGTGGCGGCGCCGGTGTCGAGTACGTTCTCTACGAAGCTTCCTCGCGGCTCGGTGGCGTGCTCCGCACGGAACACATCGACGGATGCATTGTTGAAGCTGGCCCGGATTCCTTCATCACTGAAAAACCGTGGGCGACGGACCTTTGCCGCGCGCTGGGCCTGGGCGACCAACTCATCGGCTCCAACGACGCCGACCGCAAGACTTACATTCTGACCAACGGCCGCCTCGTCGAAATGCCCGACGGATTGATGTTCATGGTACCCACAAAAATTCTCCCCACAGGTCTCTCGCCGCTTTTTTCATGGAAGACCAAGCTGCGCATGACGCGGGAGTTTTTTCATCCGCCCCATGTTGCCGAGCGCGACGAGTCGGTCGCGTCTTTCGTGGAACGCCACTACGGCCCCGAAATGGTCGATCGCCTCGCTGACCCGTTGCTCTCCGGCGTCTACGGCGGAGAAGCCGCCAACCTGAGCGTGCGCGCCGTGCTGCCCCGATTCGCCGAGATGGAACGAACCCACGGCAGTCTCGGCCGCGCCATGCTTACCGCGCGAAAGAAGATGTCGGCAGGGCCGCGCAAGCCCGCACCGCCGTTATTTACTTCGCTGAAGAATGGCATGCAGCATCTGGCGGAAGCTGCGGCGTCGCGCCTCCCGCCGTCAGCTGTATTGACCAACACTCCGGTGCAGGCCATTCAACGCGAGGCAGAGACATGGGTGGTTTCCGCAGGAATGCAGTCGGACCAGTTTGACTCTGTCATTGTCGCATTGCCCGCGCCCGCAGCGGCGCAAGTGCTTCGTATGGCCAGCCCCGAACTCTCTGGCGAGCTCGCGGCAATCCAGTACAGTTCGTCCATCACCGTGGGGCTGGGCTACGATCGCCAAGTTCGGCGATCTCTTCCTCCTGGGTTCGGATTTCTCGTGCCGCGCAGTGAAGGCAAGAAGCTGCTGGCCGCGACCTTCGTGCACAACAAATTTCCCCATCGCGCTCCCGAAGAGCGCGCCCTCCTGCGTTGTTTTTTTGCTGGAAAGAATGCGGAAAGCGTCTGGGCGCTCGCCGACGATCAGATCGTCGGAATCGTGCGCCACGAGCTTCAGCAGATTCTGGGTCCACAAATCACTGGCGTGTGGGCCGAGCCGCTTTTTGCCCGCGTCTACAAATGGAAATCGGCCATGGCGCAATATGCCGTGGGACATCTTGATCGCCTGGATCGTATCGAGCGCCTGCGCCGGCAGTTTCCCGGACTGGCGCTGGCAGGCAACGCTTACCGAGGCATCGGTGTGCCCGACTGTGTCCGCTCCGGCAGCGACGCGGCAACACAACTTGCAGGGTCTTAGCTTCGTATCTCACTTCGCGCGCCTGCAAAATGCAAATGGCCATCAGCGAAATAGTTGATAGCCATTTTTGTAGTCTTCGACGAACGAATTGTTTCTAAGCGCTGACGTGCGATTCCTTCGCTGCCGCCTCGTCATAAGCAATTTCACTATCGGGCCCGCGCGGCCGCAGCTTGCGGCCAAAGACAGCTTCCTTCACCAGCTTGGAAATGGTGTGCCGATTTTCGGATACTACTTTGAGCCACGCGAACCTTCCCATCATGGGGAAATAGATTCCACGGAAACACAATCGCGCCAGGAAAATATTGATGCGATATCCCAGTGGCTGATCATCGAGCGAATCAACGGCGTGGGCCAAAGCTTCCGGACTGTAAGCTTGCGCCCACCCATATTTCACTTCGGCGTGCGCCTCTTCGATGGTCATTTTCAAGGGCGTGTGCGCCATGGCGAAGGGTATAAATTCCTTCCAATGCTTAGGCCGAGTGAGCCGGCCAGCGACCTCCAGGCGTTTATAGAGCGGCGTCGCAGGCAACGGCGTCAGCAAGCCAAAAATCGGCAGGCCCGGCGGCCAGGTGCACACTTGCGAGAGAGTGCGTTCGGCCACGCCAACCGTGTCGTTGTCCATGCCGAAAATAAATGACGTGATGGCATAGACGTTGCGTTTGGCCAACCGTTCGAGCACTTCGGCATACTCGCCGGGCTTGTTGAATCCTTTGTTCACGTCCTTGAGATTGGTCGGGTCAATCGACTCCATGCCGATGAATACCCACTTGCCCCCAGACGCTGCGATCAGGTCGATGAGTTCCTCATCGCGCAGAAGGTTGGCGCTGATCTGCGCCACCCAGTGCACCTGCGCCCCGGCGGCAATAATGTCGCGCAGCAGCGACTTGGTGCGCTTCACGTTGATGGCAAAATTGTCGTCGATGAAGAAAATCGCCATCTGGCCTTTTTCTTTGCGGGCGCGGGCCTTCAGCAGCAGCAGCTCGTTCACCACGCTCTCATTGCTGCGGAAGCGAATCGAGTCGCCAAAGAATCCGGTCACGGTGCAGAACTCGCAGCCGTAGGGACAACCTCTTCCGGATTCGACCGGAATAATACGAAATGTACCCCAGCCTTCGCCGACTTTCTTCAGCAGCGGGAACGCGGCTTTCGGGACCAAGTTGAACTGAGTCAGGTCGATCGAGTCCCACGGAATTACCGGATACGGTTTCAGCGAAGGTTTGCGCTCTTTGCCGTTTTCGTCAGCCGGTACATAGACTTCCTTGAGTTCGCCGCGCTCGGCATCGTTCACAATCCGTGGCCAGGTTTCATCGGCTTCGCCCAGAGCCACGGCATCGGCGTGGCGCGGGCCGCCGTCGCGGCCCAGAGCCTCATCCGCTAGCTCCGTGACGTGCGGTCCTCCCATGACGACTTTCACGCCGGTAGCGCGAATCGCATCTGCGATGCGATAGGCCTTGGCAATCATGCGGGTCATGGCGCCGATGCCGACCAGATCGATTTTCTCGTCGCGGACATACTGGGCGATTTGAGTCTCATCCATCGGCTTGGCGTTGCCGTCGATCAGCAGAACTTCGTGTCCAGGCGGAGTGAGCGACTGCAGCAGAAACATCCAGAGATGCGGCATGAAGTTGCGAGTGACACCATTGTCAGGGTTGTAAAGAAGAATTCTCATGACGCCCTCCTCGAAGAGCGAACGTGCTTTAGCGAACGTTTAAACGTTGCTCACCGCACGGAAGCGTCACGAGCGATGCCAAAAAATTGGCAGATCTACTTAGATTTCGTGATGATGTTTGAAGGGAATATTGAACCCAGAGGATTGTACACCCGCGGCGCACGTTCCAGTGTTTATAAGTTCTCGGCCGTGCAAGCAGTCGACTACCTGGCGTGCTGTTTTGGGAAAGTCTCGATCACGCGGGAATCGAGGTCTTGCTCTTACTCGCCTCGCGCCGCAGCCGCGCCACTACCAGGCGGATTTCATCGTATGTGATTTCTGGAGGCAAAACGTCTTTCAGAGTCTTGAGCCGTTCCAGGCGCTCCAGACCGAGAGTCGCGCAGGCAGCCTCGATCATCAACAGGCGGCTGCGATCAACCCATTCCGTGCGGAATTCCACTTCGCCTTTCTCCACCAGTCCGGCGACTGCGTTCACCACCGTCGCGATCTGCCGTCCGCGAATGCGGGCAATGTCGTCGAAACTCTTGCCTTCCGCCAGGAGTTGCAGAGTTTCGAGTGCTGGGGCAGTCTTTTTTTCGGGCGGCGCAGCCGCCCGCGCGCCTTCGCGATACTGCCGCAGCGCAGACAAAATTCCCTGCCCGTAGAGCTCCGCTTTCCGCTCGCCGATGCCTGTGATGTTCAGCAGGTCGGCAATCGAGCGCGGCTGCATTCGGCAAATCTCATCTAGCGAAGTATCATGCAACACGACGTAAGCGGGCGCTCCCTGTTCTTTGGCTGTGATGCGCCGCCACTCTCGGAGATAGTCGCGCAACTCCTGATCCGCATCTGCGACTGGACTCGGCGCGACTCGCACTCCGCCAGAACCGGCGCTCACCGCGCGACGGACGACTGCGGGAGTGACTTTCTCAGTCAGCCAGTCTGGCGCGGCCCCGCAGACGTCGCAGGCGCCGCACGCTGTCCACTTGGGAGTCTCGCCGAAATGGGTGCAGATCTGGCGGTGGCGGCAATTCGCTGCCTCGGCGAACCCGCGAATCGTGTGATATCTCTGCCAGGCGCGGTCGCGCTCGGCCGCATCCAGAATCTGGTTGGCAAAATATCCGAGCAGGCCCGCATCCTGTTTGCGCCAGAGCAGAATGCAGTCGGCGGGGTTGCCATCGCGCCCGGCACGTCCCGCCTCCTGATAAAACTGCTCCACCGACTTGGGCAGCGCCAGGTGGATCACGGCCCGCACGCTTGCCTTGTTAATCCCCAGCCCGAACGCGATGGTGCCTACGAGCACGCGGACTTCGTCCGACATCCAGCGCTCCTGGTTGCGACGGCGGTCGCTTGAATCCATCTTGGCGTGATAGCCGATGGCAGCGATTCCCTGATCTTCCAGAAAGTCTACGGTCTCTTCCACTTTGTTGATGGTCGGCGAGTAGACGATGACGTTGCCCTCGTCGTAATGGCGCAGCGTGGTTACCAGCAGCGCGGTGTGTTCGACTGTGTCGCACTGACGAACCAGGTAGCGCAGGTTGGGGCGGTGAAAGCTGGCAATGTATTTGTCGGGATTGCGCAACTCGAGTTGCGCCAGAATGTCGTGGCGCACATGGCGCGTCGCGCTCGCAGTAAACGCTGCGATGGGATGCCCCGGGAACTTCCCGCGCAGGCTGCTCAACTGCCGGTACTCGGGACGGAACTCGTGTCCCCACTCGGAAATGCAGTGTGCCTCATCAATGGCAAAAAATGAAATGGGTACCTGTTGCAGCCAGCCCAACGTGTCGGCGCGCTGCAGGCGCTCGGGCGACAGATAGAGCAGGCGGAAAGCACCTTCCCGGGCCTGGCGCATGACGCGGCTTTGTTCTTCGCTGCTCACCGAGCTGTTGAGAACCGCGGCCGGAATGCCCATCTGCGCCAGTTGGGCGGCCTGATCCTGCATGAGCGCAATCAGCGGGGAAATCACGACCGTAGTCCGCTCCGACACAACCGCGGGCAGTTGATAGCAGAGCGACTTGCCTCCGCCAGTCGGCATGACGACGCAGGTGTCGTGGCCGGCGAGCAAGCTGCGCACGATCCGCTCCTGGAGAGGACGGAACGAACTGTAACCCCAGTAGCGACGGAGCGGGGTCAGCAGGTCGGCTTCCAGGGTCATGGAATCAGTATAGGGCGAGCGGAAACGAAAATGTTCGGGTCGCAAATGTATTGGCGTGCTCGCTCCCAAGGCGGGACATCATTGAAACTTGTCATTCCGAGGAGCGCAGCGACGAGGAACCTGCTGTCGCCGGCAGCGGCAGTATCGCGTGCTCAGCCAGCGTACGAGAGCGAGGATAAGCCCGGTCGAACGCAATCCAAGCCGCCGCGATCACTACAAAGCAGAACACGCTGCCTTCCGGCCCGACCGAGCCGCCAGTGAGCCAATCTGCACCGTGCAGCGACGAACGCAGCAGGTGGCCGCGCCAGACCGTTCCGCTGTCGGGAACGGAATAGACAAACGTTTCGCCCCAATCCCACGCAGCGTGAAAGCCCACGGCAAACCAAAGATTGCCGGTGCGCCGCAGCGTTAGACAAAAGAAGAAGCCAATCAGAGCCGCCGCCAGCACTCCGGGCCAATGTTCACCATCGTTGCGCAGGTGAATCAGACCAAAACCAGCGGACAGAACCGCCGCCGCCGGCCAGAACCCGATTCCGCGCGCCAGCGTGAACTGCAAATATCCCCGGAGCAGAAATTCCTCAAACAGTCCCACCAGCAAAAACATGACTGCCCAGAACGCCGCGAAGCGGGCCAGCCGTGCTCCACGCAGCACGACATGACCGAACGTAAACGCGTGCAGGCCATACAACGCGACGATCAGCAGACTAATGCCGGCAAATCCCCACAGCCCACCCGCCCAGAACAAGCGCCCGAATACCTGCCTGGCTGGCAAGCCATACGCTCGCCACGGGCGATGCTCGACTCGCGCCAGCACGAGCCCCACGATCACCGCCGCTACCAAGTCCCCGAACTCCTCGAGCGTCATTGACCATAGGCCGCCGACGCCGAAGTCGTGCGCCCACGCCCACTGCACAACCAGCTTCTGCAACAAAAAGAACGTCCCTACATAGAAGGCTATTCCCCAACCCGGACGCAGCCCCTCCGAGCCGAGAAACAGGGTACGCGCGTACGAAGGCTGGGTCGCGACGGAAAAGTCCGGTGCGCGCGGCACAGCCTGCGGGGTCTCTGTCGTATCCGTCTTGGTGTTATCAACAACCACGTCGATCCCAATCCGCTGTTCTGGAAACGTATTTTAGGGGCTAGATTTCCTCGTTAAAGGTTAAGGCCGCCTATCTTACGTCAGCCATGCCGGCGTCGGTCACGCCGGGAATCTGGATTCGGACGAATCGAGGTTTGTAGTCGTCCGCACACACCAGATCGCTAGAATCGTTCGCATTCACGTTGTAGGAAATGAGAATTCCATCCGCATCGGTAAATTCGGCATGGGCTTTGGCGTTATAGGTCACCAGCGTGCCCACTTTGCATCCGTTCGCTCCCGCCTCCGGCGTGGTATATACAGTTGCCTTGCTCGACCAGGGCCCTTCCGGAGAACAGGAATACCACGTCGTAACCGCATCCCACAGTGGGTAAGGCGGATTCTGTGGATCCATTCCTGCGATCAGGTAGAACGTGCCACCGTTGTAACTCATCTGATCGACGGAATATTCGGGGGTCACGGCTGCCACGCCTGTCATCGCCGTGGCATTGGACTCTCCTGCCAGCCACTTGCCTTGGGTCGCATTCCAGAACTGCCACTTCGATGCGTTGGTCAAATTGTTGATGGAAGTCGTTCGCGCGAGGTAGGGAGTTTTGGTGTCTGTGCCAGGATCCTTGAGACCGTAAATATAGAAGTACTTGCCCACCGGCAGGATTTTCGTGCCCCATTCGATGCTGGTATCGAGTCCGGTGACCGGAGTGATGGAACTGACCGCAAGACCTGGCCAGGCGAGCGTTGCAACCGAGTGCCCAACCAGTTTGAATGCGCCAGTCCACTCCAGCAGCATGATCTTGATTTGGTAAGTACCGGCCGAGGGTTCCGCGACATACCCGCCGCCCTGCCAGTACCAGTCGTTCTTGTTTTTGGGGGCGAAATAGGACGTCGTCTTGGGAGGATAGCCAACCGTGGTCCACGATCCTGTGGCCTGATTCAAAATGGTGAGCGAATTGTGGGCGGTGAAGAGATCGCTGCTGCGCAGGCGGGTGGTCGGGTTGACGGTACCGATGTAGGAATCCGACCACATCCACAGATTCGTCCCGTCTGGCAGCGGAAGAGAATAAGTTCCGTCCGCCCCGGTCCAGCCTGGGCCATTCTGGGTAACGTAGCCGTCGAACGTCGAATCGATCGTGCCAGCCGTCGGAGTTCCAGGAAGCGCACATTGCCCCAGCGCTGGAAGAAATGCCAGCAAAGGAAGGCAACGAGCGATTAGCGCGGCAATAGACTTCATGGGAATCCCTGTCGAAGAAGGTGAAGACACCGGTTAGCTTAACCCAACCCGCGGCCAGCGTTATAGAGCCGAATTACCCCCTACGCTGCCCCCACCATCGTGGCCAGATCGCTACGTTCGCCCGCCAACTCGGCCACCCTCTGCCCCGGAAAGCCCGTTTGGAATGTGGGAGTGGGACTCCCGCTGATCGGCTGCCGCTGATTCCGCTCTGCGCTCATCCCGCTCATTGGAACTGCTCAGGTACAATCCAGCTTCGACCACGCTATGCGCAAGGCCGCGTTGCTCTACAATCCGGATTCCGGCGGCAGCAAACGACGCCAGCGGGAACTGGAATCCGCGCTCGCGGTGCTCCGAGGTGGTGGGGTCGAGGCGGAACTGGTTCCCACTGAATCGAAGCATCACGCCGGGGACGAAACCCGCCGGGCGCTTGACTCCGGCTGCGACACGATTTTCGCCTGCGGCGGCGATGGCACCATCCATAACATCGCCCAGTTCCTGGTAAACTCGCCCGTCGCTTTGGGAATCTTGCCCATGGGAACGGCCAACGCTCTGGCGCACGATATCGGCCTTCCTCTCGGAGTTGTGGCCGCCGCCAAAGCGGCGCTGCGTTGCCCTGCGCGTCGCGTAGCGCTGGGCCGCGTAACTTACGTCGACCTTCAGGGCCATCCCGGCGACCGTTATTTCATCGTCGCCGCCGGAATCGGCGTGGATGCCCATCTTTTTTACAAACTCCATACCGGAACCAAGCAGCGCATGGGCATGGCCGCCTACTACGCGAAGGCCTGGAACCTTTGGTTCACCTATGTCATGCCGCGCTTCATGGCGGAGTACGTCGAGACTGGCTCGAGCACACTCCATCGCGCAGAGGTCACTGAATTGTTGGCCGTGCGCATCCGGAATTTCGGCGGGGTTGTGCAAGAACTGGCCCCGGGAGCCTCGCTTGACCGCGACGACATCCGGCTCGTCCTCTGCCGCTCGGCGAGCCGCCTGACGTACCTCGCTTACGTAACTCGCGGCTTGCTTCGCGCTCGCTGGACGATTCCCCGCGTTGACCTCGTACACAGTACGCGAGTCTCCTGCCAGTACCTGACATCCTCAGCCGCGCCGCAAGAGCAAGGCAAGATCTACATCGAAGCCGACGGTGAACTGCTCGGAACGCTGCCCGCCGAAATCACAGCAGTGCCGGACGCCCTCACTCTGCTGGCGCCTCCGCGCTGAGCCGCGCCTCGCTCCGAATTTGTCTGAGCTTTTCTGGGCAGAATGGCTTTGCGATAGAATTCCTCGAACCGATTGGAACCGCTCACCCACTTCTTGACCGGCGCGTGCATGGGGCGCGCCGGGCTCAATCGTAAGACCGCCCTGGCCACGCTTACGCTCACGCTCGCCGCCGAAGCTCCCGACCTGGATGTGCTGGGCAGTTTTCGCGGCTCGGCGTTCGGCTTCGCGCACCATCGCGGATTCACCCACTCGTTTGTGGGAGTTCCACTCGATGCGCTAGCGGTTGTAGGCTTCGTGTATCTGATCTGGCGGCTTCGCGGATGCAAAATCAAAGACCCCAAACTGCCCCCGCGTTGGGGCCTGCTCTTTCTGTATGCGTGCCTTGCCGGACTCAGCCACATTCTGCTCGATTTCACCAACAACTACGGTGTTCGCCCCTTCTGGCCGTTTTACGAGAAGTGGTATTCGTGGGACATCGTCTTCATCGTCGAACCCGTCATGCTCGCCTTCCTGATTCTGGGGCTTATCGTCCCGGCGTTTTTCGGCCTGATCGATAAGGAAATCGGGGCGCGTAGTCGCGGTCCTCGCGGCCGGGTCGCCGCCACCCTCGCGCTGATCGGCATCGTCCTGCTGTGGGGCCTGCGCGACTATGAGCACCGCCGTGCGGTGAACGCCCTCGAAGCTCGCACGTACAACGGAGTCGACCCCCTGCGGGTTTCGGCCTATCCCAAGTGGGTCGATCCTTTCCACTGGGAGGGCGTAGTCGAGACTCCAGCGTTCTTCGCCCTCGCACCGGTGGAATCCCTTGGCCCTGAGGTCGACCCCGAGGGGCGCCTCGAAATCCGTTATAAGCCGGAAGAGACTCCGGTTACTCTGGCCGCCAAGAATTCCTACGTCGGACGGGCGTTTCTAGACTGGGCGCAGTATCCCCTCACGGAAACTGAGGCCCTTCAGCCTCCACAGCAGGGTTTTATCGTGTTTTTTCAGGACCTGCGCTATGCCGGGATCCCGCGCTCCCTGACGGCACGCCCCGGTCGCGGCGGTCTGAGCAAAGCCGTGGAGCTCGACCAGAACCTGCGTGTAGTCGGCGACGTGTATGAAACAGGCAAAGGTCAGATGGTCGTTCCTGAACCCGGTCAGCATTCGCCGGCGATCGGCCCAGGTGAGGAGTAGCTGGGAAGAACCAAAGAAACGCTGACCGCCCCATCCCTCTTGAAACTACGGGTTCCGGTGGTCCTCGCTTGACGCCAGCCTCGCCAGCGCCCAGAATAGGATGTCGAGTTCGAGGTGATGATGCTTCCCTATCTATTCGTCCTGCTGGCCGTTGCCATCCGCTTCCTTCCGCACCCCTGGCATTTCACGCCGCTGGCGGCTTCGCTTCTGTTTTTCGGAGCGCGCGGCTCACGCCGCCAGATGTGGATCCCCCTGGTTCTTGTCGCGGCAACCGACGTCATCCTCACCAAGTACATCTACGCCTACCACTTCACCTGGGATCAGTTAATCATCTGGGCCTGGTATGTAGCGATTCTGTGGCTAGGAACTAACCTACGCGAGAAAGCCGGCTTCTGGCGGGTTGTGGGCGCCGCGGTAACGAGTTCAGTCTCGTTCTTCGTGGTAAGTAACTTCGCCGCGTGGGTCGCTATGCCGCAAATCTATCCCCGGTCGATTGCCGGTGTAATGGCCTCTTACGCGGCTGGAATTCCATTCTTCCGCGGAACCGCGGAGAGCGATCTATTCTGCTCCCTGGCAATGTTTGGCACGCCCGCATTCCTGCACCTGCTTGCCGGATGGGTACGTAAATCTGGCGATCACACGGCGGCGGCCTAACCGAACACGCTCTGGATGGACGGGCAGTTCTACCGGCGAGCCTTGGGAATGAGCCTGATCTCGAAAACTCTAGGCCAGAGTTTTCCAGTGACAAACAGGCGTTTGCCAACTGGATCGTAAGCGATGCCATTCAGTACGGCTTCCGGGTCTAAACGGTACATGGGGCTCAGAAGTCCGGTGAGGTCGACCCAGCCCACCACATCACCGGTCTGCGGGGAAATCCGGGCAATGCGATTGCTGTGCCACACATTGGCGAAGATCTGTCCTTCTACAAACTCCAGTTCATTGAGTTGATTGACCGGAGTCGCCCCTTTGTGAACCTTGATGCGACGTTTTTCCTGAAAAGTCTCGCCATCCATCACCCGAATCTCTGACGTTCCGTCGCTCATGAAGAGTTCGCGGCCATCGGTCGCAAGCCCCCATCCTTCTCCTGAGTACGAAAACCTGCGCGACAAGTGGAAACTGCTCAGGTCGTACACAAAACCTATCTCCGATGTCCACGTAAGCTGGATTACTTCACCGTTGAGAACGGTGATTCCCTCACCGAAGAGGTCGGGATCCAGGTTCACCTGCTGGAGGATCTCTCCCGTTTCGAGGCGAACCTTTCGAAGCGACGACTGCCCTTTGCGTCCCGTGCCCTCATACAGGAAACCGTCGCGATACGCGAGACCTTGAGTGAATGCAGTTGTGTCGTGGGGATACGCCGAAACAATGGCAAACGTGTACTCCTGCGGAGGGGGCGCGGAAGCCGGATCAGACGTCTGTCCACTCAGAAACGGACAGCAGGCGGTTAGAAGGAACAGAGCAACACGCGAAAGCATTCCATCCATTTCACACCCAGCGTATTCTGGCAAGCGACAATCACGGGCGCGCCGAAAGTCGGCGCACCATCGTTACTCTCCGTGCCGCGCCCCGGCCGCTTTTCTCCGCCGCATCACTAGCCAAGCGGAAAAACCCGCCGCCACCCCCACCACCACCCAAACCCAGTGCCGGATCACCACAGTACCGAAAAGCTCCACAATCTGCGGCCCAAACCAAAGCACCAAAGCCGACAGCACCAGAAACCGAAGAAACCTTCCCACAAAAATCGCCACCAGGAAATCGCGGAAACGCATCTCAAAAACGGCTGCCGCTAGCACAAAGATTTTGAACGGCATCGGCGGTGGCAGCATTCCCGGAAACATCAGCGCCCAGAATTCGTGCTGCTCGAACGAGCGATGAATCTTCAGGAACCGCTCCTCCGAAATCCGCTTGCGCAGAACTTTTTCGCCTCCGAGATAGCCGATGACGTAAAGCGGAATGCTGCCCAGGGCCGATCCTAGCGAAGCCATCGCGACATACAACAGCAAGCGTCTACGATCCTGATAGACGTATGTAGCAACGATAAAATCCACCGGCATGCCCAACAGGGCGCTGTCGGCAAACGCGATCACAAACGGTCCCCAAAGCCCGAGTACTTTCATCAGCCCCAGGATCCAGGCCGTATAGCGCGCAAGTATGTGTCCAATGGTCTTCAAGGGAGACAGTTAGTGTACGTGATCGAGAAGAAATGCGTGAGCAGGTCTCTGCTTAAAATTATCGTCGGACAGCTCACGTGGACGGGCCAGGCGGGACGACTCAGGTTGTGTGGGGACGGTGCGCCTTCGCCCATCCAGGCCGCGACGCTTTCCGTCGTGGCTGCGGCGCAACTACGGCCTGTTATCATCGCAGCCTCAGAGCCATCTATGCGCAAAGTGATTCTCTGTCTCGCTATCGCCCTCCTGCCCACTCTTGTCGCCGCGCAACAATACGATCTCGTGCTCGAAGGCGGGCGTGTCATCGACCCCGAAACCGGCCTCGACGCGGTGCGTAATGTTGGAATTCGCGACGGACAAATCGATCGCATCTCCGCCCATCCGCTCAGCGGACGCCGCGTCATCCACGCTGAGGGCCTGGTAGTCGCGCCCGGCTTTATTGACCTGCACCAGCACGGCCAGGACCTGACCAGCCAGCGCGTCAAGGCGTTCGACGGTGTGACCACAGCGCTGGAAATGGAGATTGGCGCCCCTGACATAACCCAGTTTCTGAAGTCAAAAGAAGGGCACTCGCTCATCCATTACGGCACTACGGCCAGCCACGTCGCCGCGCGGGCGCTGGTCTTCGGCGCGCCTCTGCCTGAGGGTACGATCCTGCCGAAAAGCGGGACGGCCACCGACCAGGCTGCGACTCCCGAGCAAATACAGCGCATTCAGCAGCGGTTGCGCGACGAACTGGACGCCGGAGGCCTCGGCGTCGGCATGGGCATTCAGTACACGCCGGGCTCGACGCGGCTCGAAGTCATCGACATGTTTCGCGTTGCCGCAGAGCGCAGGTTGCCGGTCTACACCCACATGCGGAGCGCTGGCCGCATCGAGCCGGGATCTGCGATTGAATCCGTCGAAGAGGTAATCGGCGCGGCCGCGGTCACCGGCGCATCTCTGCACATCGTTCACATCAACAGCACGTGCCTGCGCGACTCGCTGGAGTGCATATCGCTAATTGAAGGAGCCCGCACGCGCGGCCTCGACGTGACCACCGAGGCTTACCCTTACATCGCCGGCATGACCGCCATCAATTCCGCCGTATTCAATCCCGGCTGGCGGGAGAAACTGGGCATCGACTACGACAATCTTGTCCTACCCGACACTGGCGAGCATCTCACCAAAGAGCGCTTCGACGAGTTGCACGCTTCCAGCAAGCAGCAATGGGTATTGATCTTCGCGAACACCCAAGAAGTGATCGACGCCGTCATCCCTAACCCACTGGTCATGATCGCGAGCGACGGACTTGAAAGCCATCCCCGCAACGCCGGCACGTATTCGCGGGTCCTTTCACAATATGTCCGTGAGAAAAAGACGCTCACCTTGATAGAAGCGCTTCGCAAGATGACTCTCATGCCCGCGCAAATGCTGGAATGTTCGACTCCCGCCGGTCGCAGGAAAGGCCGCCTGCAGGAAGGCGCCGATGCCGACATCGTTGTATTCGATCCTCAAACCATCGCCGACCGCTCCACCTTTGAAAAGCCCATGGAGCCCAGCGTTGGCGTGCATTATCTGCTGGTTGGAGGAACGCCACTTATCGATGACGAAAAACTTGTCCCCGACACGTACCCCGGGCGGGCGATTCTAGGACCGGGGAAATTAGTGCATTAACCCCGCCGTTGTATGTGCTTAGTGTGCCGCAGATGGATCGCCCGTAGCCGGCGGGGCGTGATCCACGGCAGCCGGCGGCCCCAGTAGCTCGGTAAGCATCGCTTTGAGTGCGTCGGCCCAGATTTGATAAGCCTTCACGGTGGGATGGAGTTTGTCGTTTGCGTTCATCATCCCGTCGAATAGCCTTCCATCGCCGCCATTGAGTTTGTCATTAATATTCAGGTAGCGAATCTTTTTGCCATCGGCGATGCCTGACAGACTGCGGTTGATTCTGTCGATGACGGGGACGAACGCCATATCGTCATTCCTTGGAAAGATCCCCATCACAATCACCGTGGCCGCGGGCGCCTTCTCTTGAATCACTCGCAGAATCGCCTGCAGACCTCGGGCAACTTCGTCGGCCCTCTCAGAGATTCCGGCTGGGGCCGATCGATCGCCAACGTTGTTTGTCCCCGCCAGCAGAACGACGACTTTTGGATTCACTCCATCCAACTCACCGTTCTCCAAACGCCAGAGGATGTTCTGCGTTCGATCAGCGCCCCATCCAAAGTCAGCCGCGTTCCAGCCGAAGAAATTCTGCTTCCAATTGGCGAGAAGATCCGGATAGTCGACGGCGCCCCACCTTCGGGTGATCGAGTCGCCTTCGAAATAAACGTCGATACCCGGTTGCTTCGCCTTCGCCAGCAACTGCGCATGAGCCACCAGCGAGTTGGCGTCCGTGCGAAACATCGGCTGATCGGCCGGAAGTTGCCACGCAGTCGGGTGATAGTCGAAAAACTTGTCCGCCCACGGAATGAAGTACTTCCAGTTCGGGGAATCGGTGTGGCCGGCGTCATGCTGCCGCCACGCGAGTTGGCCATCGAGAAGCCCAGTATTTACTGGCGGCATCTTCGCAATGTGATAGTCCTCATTCACTCCGAGATCCTTCGCGCCCAATAGACGGAAGACTGCACCGGCAGCCACGGTCGCAATGTAGCTGCCCTGATGGTCCAGCCACTTCGCGTCCCCCATTTCCGGGACCCCGTAGCTAATGAATGTCAGCCGCGGGGCGCACAGCGCAATCAGTTCGTTTGAATCCACCGGCAGGTCGCTGGCGTTCTTGCTTCCGAACGAAGCCTCGCTCGCCCCGTACTTCAGGAAATTACCGGCCATCCAGTGATACTCGCCGGACCCGGTCAGGCTCTCGACCGCTTCTCCGAAGTTGCGCCGATGCGGTTTCGTGCCGCCTTCTCCGGAGGACCCCACCAGAACCACGGCAAAGCGAGTATCGAACGCCAGGGTTACGAGCGCCGCCTTCCCATATCGAGAAACACCTTCGATGCCAATGTGCTTCGCATCGACGCTCTTATCCGTCTCCAGATAATCGAGACCGCGCGACGCGCCCCAGGCCCACGCCCGCAACGCACCCCAGTCGTCTGGCTTGCGAGGCATGCCTTTATTGGTGAGGCCGATGATCCCTTTTGTCAGGCCCGCGCCGTTGTCCGCCTGGATGCTGCTGGTGTCGAGCAGAGCGTAGCCCCAGCCGTTGGCAATGAGTTGTTCGGTCGCAGGCGGATCGCTCCCCATCATCTTCTTGAATTCCGGATGGCTTGCG
>Ga0209274_10000285_pt1 | contig 35482 bp, 35 predicted proteins | sample HubBroMetageREF1_FD_188343 | JGI IMG/M metagenome (GOLD analysis project Ga0209274, IMG submission 188343) | Reference soil microbial communities from the Hubbard Brook experimental Forest, New Hampshire, USA - Hubbard Brook CCASE Soil... | ecosystem: Environmental > Terrestrial > Soil >...
CGAATCCCTGCGGCGGGAGGCGCGGCGGGTGCTCGACGAGGTGCCGGGCGGACGGGCCCACGTCTTCAATTTGGGCCACGGCGTCCTCCCCGCGACGGACCCGGACCGGGTGCAGGAACTGGTGGAGTACGTGCACGCGGTCGGAGCCGGGCGGACGATTCCATGAACGCGGATCCCTCGCCGGAGACCACCGGCGCGCTCCTGATGGGGTACGGGAGCCCGAACGGGGCGGAGGACCTCCCGTCGTACCTGACGGAGGTACTCCACGGACACCCGGCGTCCGCCGAGATGGTGGCGGAATACGTGCGCCGCTACGAGTTGATCGGCGGCTCTCCTCAGAATCGCATCCTCGCTTCCTTGCGGGAGAAGCTCGAACGACGCCTCGGCCGGGACCGACCCGGGACCCGGGTGTTCCTCGGGGTCAAGCACGGACATCCCGCGCTGCGGGACGTGATCCCCGAGGCCGCCCGCGCGGGGTTCCGGCACCTCATCGCGGTCCCGCTCTCCCCCTACGCCTCGACGTGGATCAGCGAACCGTACCGGGAGGGCGTGGCGGAGGGGATCCGCGCGGCCGCCACGCCGATCGACGTCGACGTGCGCCTCGATTGGCACCTCGACCCGAACTGGATCGGCTACTGGGACCGAGCGATCCGCGCCGATCGGGCCGCGCACCCCGACCCGACGGGAGCGGTCCTGCTCTCGGCCCACAGCCTCCCCCAACGGATGCGGGACCGGGGAGATCCCTACCCCGAGATCCTCCACGAGACGTCCGACGCCATCGCCGGCTCCGCCCACCTCGAGCGTTGGTCGTTCACGTTCCAGAGTGCCGGGAACACCACCGAGGGCTGGCTCGGCCCCGACATTACCGAGGTGATGCTGGATTGGCAACGTCGTGGCGCGAACCGGCAGCTCGTCGCCTCCTTCGGCTTCGTCTTCGACCACCTCGAAGTCCTGTACGACCTCGATATCGTGGTGCGCGAGTTCGCTGAAGGCCACGGGATCGAGTACCGACGGGTCCCGATGCCGAACGACGCCCCGGAGATCGTCGAGGCGCTGGCCGCGAGGATCCTCGCCCCTCCGACGAGCCTACCGAGCGGCACTGCGCCCGGCCCCACCTAGGATGTTGGAACTATCCCGGTCGTCTCCGGTGAAAAGTTTCGGCACGCCTCTCACTCCCGGCAGATTTATCGGCGTTGCCTTCCTCGTGCCCGGTCGTGGATCTTTTTCCGGGTCCCCAGGAGCCGATGCCGCCGGACGGGCGGCGAGCGCATCCGTACTTCATGCGGGACATGATCCTCCGCCAAGCCTCGGCAGTGGAACAGACGCTCCGGGCGGTCCGTGACACCGCCTCTGCGCTCCCCGACCTCGCCCCGGACGCCCCGCTGTATCTGATCGGCCAGGGCACTTCGTTTCACGCGGCGCTCGCAGCGGAACCGGCGGCCGATCTCTGGCTCGGTCCCCGCCGTCGGGTCCGGGCGATCCCATCGTTCGACGCCGTTCTCTACGAAGATCAGCTCGACCCCGGCGGTCTCGCGCTCGTGTTCACCGCCTCGGGCGAGACCGCGGTGACGCTGCGCGCCCAAGAGACCCTCGCCCGTCGAGGCGTCCCCCAGCTTCTGATCACTCACTCGCCCGCGAGCCCGTCGGCCGAACGTGCTTCCCAGGTGATCGCGACCCGAGAGTCGGAGGAGGCTTCCTGGACCCATACTGTCAGCTACGTGGCCGCGATCACGGCCGCCTGGGGGATCTTCGAACACTGGTCGCCCCGGCGTCGGGAGATTGCGCCGGAACTCGATCGAACGGTCGCCGCCGCCCGCGGCGGTGTCGACCGGGAGAAGGAGCTCCGAACCGTCGCCGAGGCGATCCTCGACCGCACCCAGCTCCTGCTGCTCGGCTCCGGGGCCGGATATGCCACCGTGCGAGAGGCCGCCCTCAAGCTGCGGGAAGCCGCCGGTCGGTTCACGGCGGCGGTCGGGGTGGAAGAAGCCCTGCACGGACCTCTTCCCGCGGTCGACGACTCCACCGCCGTGATCGCCCTGGCGCTCGGTTCGGTCGAACGGGACCGCGCGGAGACTGCCCTGCGGGCGGCGTCGATCGCCGGCGCGCGGGTCGTGCTCATCGCCCGGGGAGATCCGGCGAAGGACATTCCGACCGTCCTCCTTCCGCCGGTTCCTCCGGTCCTCTCCCCGATCGTGGACATCGTCCCGTTCCAGTGGCTGGCCTACTGGACCGGAGTGCTGTCGGGTCGCAACCCCGACGTCATGGGACTGGAGATCCCCCGCATCCGGGCCGCCCGCTCCAGCTTCGGGATATAGGCCGATCTACCGTCCCGGGCGGGCGCAGCGCCGGGACTCCGAGCCGACCGGGAGCGGTGCGGCGGGAAGGGTCGTTCACTCGGTCGCCGCGGGCTCGGCCGCGGGTGGCGGGGGCGTTCGCCACGCGTACCGGATCAGGAACGGGGCCAGGATGGTGGTCACGACGGTCAACGCGCCGATGAACGGCAGTACGAACGGGCTCGTGGCGTTGATGTCGGCGCCCCCCTTGGCCACGACGATCGAGAGCTCGCCGCCGGAGGCGGAAAGTGTCAGGGCCGTCCGCCGGGCCTCGGGCCCGAGGATCCGCTCGCGGCGCGCCGCGAGGTAGGTCGACGCCAGCTTCACCCCGAACGCGAGGGCGAGGAACACGACGATCGGGAGGATGTACCGAGGCAGCAGGCCGAAATCCATCAGCGCCCCCATCGAGACGAAGAAGATCGCGCCGAAGAGCTCCTTCAGCGGGGCCATGAGCTCGTGCGCGACCGCCTGGGTGTTGGATTCGGCGATGAGCACGCCCGCGAGGAAGGCCCCGGTCGCCACCGAGATCCCGATCACGCTCGAGACGATCGAGAGACCGAACGCCACACCCAGGATCGCGAGCAGCAAGGTCTCCCGGCCGCCCGACTCCCTCACCCGGTCGATCATCGGGGAGATCGTGCGAGGTCCGAGGACGAGGATTCCCGCGATGAACACGATAACGAGGGTCAGCGAGACCGCGACCGTCAGCAGGGAGAGATGTCCCGTCTGCGCGGTCGATTGCAGTATGCCCAGCATCGAGACGACGACGACGTCCTCCACCACCGTGATCCCGAGGACGAGCGTCGTGTCGGGGGAACGAAGCACGCCGAGGTCCTCGAGAACGCTCGACAGGATCACGGTGCTCGTCACCGAAATGGCGAGGCCGATGAACAGACTGTCGTAGAACGTGAACCCGAAGACGCGGCCGACGAAGAACCCCGCGGCGAACGTGGACAGGGATTCGGCGAGCGCGATGACGATCGCCTTTCGCCCGACCGCGCGCAGGCGGGACACCGGGTACTCGAGGCCGACGGCGAACAGCAGGAAGACGATCCCGATCTCGGCGAGCGCCTCGAGGATATCGGGGTACTGGATCAACGAGAACGGCGGAGTGTACGGCCCGATGATGATCCCGGCGACGATGTATCCGATCAGGAGCGGCTGGTGGAGCCAGCGGAACAGCAGCGCCATTCCGAGGGCCACGACCACGACGATCGCGAGGTCCTGAATGACCAGGATATCGTTGATGGGCATCGCGACGGAGTCCGACAATTCCCGCTGCCTTATGTGACCTCACCTTCAGCTGGGGAGGGCTCGGAACGGGACGGAGCGTTTTCGGGCCACTGCGCGCTGGCACCCAAGACGGCCTCTCTCCTGCGCACCCTGGAGGGGCCAGCGGCGGGCGCGCCGGGGTCGATCGGGCGTCCGTCGACGGCCGGTGGGCTCGCTGCGCCCGGGCGGGCTCACTCGTACGATACGTCCGAGCGCAGATAGGCGCGGACCGCGAGGAACAGGATCACCACGGTTTCGACCCCGAGGACCGCCATCTGGTAGGCGTCCGTCAAGCTGAGCGTCCCGGAGTACGCCCCTCGCACCGTATCGGCCACGTACGTCAGCGGATTGATCTGGAAGAGGAACCGGAGAACCAGGGGGAGGCCGCTGCTCAGCGGGTAGAAGACGGTGCTCGCAAAATTGACCACGAAGATCAGCAGGATCTGGACGCTGTTGTAGGCGGTGTTCGACTTCACGAGTGCGGAGATGAAGAGCATGAGGGCTCCGAAGAAGATCGCACCGACGACGATCGCCGCGAAGATCACCCCGTAGGCGAACAGTTGGGTCGGGCTCGTGCCGAGGAGCGCGTAGGCGATGCCGAGCATCACGGCGGCCCCGCCGATCGCGAACAGCATGGAGGTGAGCATGATCCCCATCAGGTACTGGAGCCGGGTGAACGGCCCGACGAGGAGCTGCGAGAGCATCCCCCACCGACGGTCGGCCCAGAGCATGCTCCCCCCGACCGTCCCCGCCATCACGACCTGGAACGACATGATCCCCGGCGTCAGGAAGGCGAGATAGCTGACCCCGGATCCTCCCGACGAGGAGATCGACTGGAACCCGTAGCCGAAGAACACGAGGTACATCCCGGGCAGGCCGACCAGGATGATCAGGCTCCCGGGGTCGGTGTTGACGACGATGTTCCGGTAGATCAGTCGGAGGAGGTTAGGCACTCGCAATCGACTCGCCTCCGTGACCGACCGAGCGCAGGAAGACGTCCTCGAGCGTGTTCTTCCGTACGTTCAGCCATTCGAGCTGGATCCCCATCGCCTGCGAGAGTTCGGCGATCTTCGACAGCGCCTCCTTGGGGTCCTCCGTGAGGATCACGGCCGAGCCCCCCTTCGTCGTCACGGTCGCCCGGGTCCCGAGCCGCTCGGTCAGGGTCGAATAGAACCGCGCGGCGTCCCCGTTCCCGACGGTCAGGTCGATCGTCTTCTTGCCGCCGTAGAGCTGTTTCAGGTTCTCGAGGGAGTCGAGGACGAGGATCTTCCCTTCGTCAATGACGGCGACCCGGTCGCAGAGGTAGTCCGCCTCCTCGAGGTTGTGGGTCGTGAAGACCACGGTGAGGCCCCGTCGTACCTCGTCGCGGACGGAGTCGAGCAGGGTCCGGCGCATGATCACGTCGAGACCCACGGTCGGCTCGTCGAGGAACAGCACTTCCATGTCGTGCATGAACTCCCGGGCCACCTGGACCCGCCGCTTCTGACCTCCCGAGAGGTCGAACGCCCGACGTTTTCGGATCTCGTCGAGACCGAATCGCGTCATGAGCTCCTCCCGGCGACGCGTCCGCTCGACCTTCGGGATCCCCCACAGGATGCCGTACAGGTCGAGGTTCCGTTGCACGGTTGTGAAGTCGAACGACTCTCCCTGCTGGACGACCCCGATCCGGCTCCGGATCTTCTGCCCCTCACGGGCCGGGTCCATGCCGAGGACCCGCAGGGTGCCCGAGGTCGGCTGGATCAGTGTCGTCATCGCCTTGATGAGCGTGGACTTGCCCGCTCCGTTCCTTCCCAGAAGGCCGAACACTTCCCCGCGGCGGACGGTGAAGCTCACCCCGTCGAGCGCCAGCCGGCGGCGGTCGTAGGAGTGTCGAAGGTTCTCGGCATACACCACCGAGTTCGTCGACGACGTAGATCCGGGAGACAGCGGATTTGCGTTCACTGTTCCCGCCGAGACGGCGGTTCCGAATAAACGACACTCACCCGCGATGACCACGCGAGGAGAGCGAGACCGACGGCCCGGGGGCCGCCCTCACGCGAACCTCGCTCCGGGGAGGCGCGGCCGGTCTGCGAGACGGCGGTAGGAAAGGCAACGAGCGCCGGGCGGACCGGTCGAACGCGAACCGCCGGACCGATGGATTTACCTCGCCCGTAGAGGGCGAGTGGTCGGCTCCTTGCCGCCGCTCGAGGCGCCGCCATCCACCAGGAGCAGGCTGCCCGTGACCCACCGGCTCTCGTCCGAAAGGAGGTACCGTATCGCCCCCGCCACCTCCCACGGGCCCGTCGCGGTCGTGTCGGTCAGGGCAATCGGACGGTCCGGATTCGGCGGGTCGAGCTCGGCGACTTCTTTGGACATCGAGCCGGGGAGAACGGCGTTGATCCGGACCCCATGGGAGCGGTAGTCGCCCGCGAGCTGGGGGATCACATCGGCGAGGCCGCCTTTCGCGACGCTGTACGACACACTCCCGGCGTGACGCACCGCGGGAGCGGCGGAGACGAGGACGACCGAACCGTGGCCTTGTTTCATGAGCGGCGGCAGGGTCGCGCGAGCGACCCGGAAGACCGGGTCGAGATTGTCCCGGAGCGCGACGGACCATTCGTCGTCGGACATCCGGTGGAGGAGCGTCTCGCCGCCGAGCCAGTGTCCGATGTTGATCGACACGCCGTCGATATGACCGAACTCGTCGAGCACGCTTCGGACGGTCCGGTCGACCTGGGCTTGATCCGTGAGGTCCGCGGTCCGGGGGGAGAACTTCCAGCCGCGGAGACGCGCATGCGCCGCGATCTGGTCCAGCACCTTGGAGCCCCGGGCGACGCCGACGACGGTCGCTCCCTCCGAGGCGAGCAAGCAAACCACGGCACTCCCCAGTCCGCTGCCCACTCCGGCGACAAAGATGACTTTCCCTTGGAGCCCCATCGAATCCCCGAGACCCCGGACCCTTATCGCGCTGTTCGCGCCACCATCGGCCGACGGGGAGGGGGTTCCGCCGGTCGGGCCGAGGGGTCCGATACCTCCCGCCCGATCTCGGGCCGGCTCAAGTACCGGGCGGGGACTCCCGTTCTCCATGTCAGCCGACGACGGTCGCGTGGACCTCGAACAGGTGGAGCGGTACCAATTCACGACCAAATTCGCGGACGCCCCGTTCGCGGGGGTGACCCTGGACGAACCCCCGCCGACCGGTCGGGACACGGGCCCGAACCCGGTGCAGTCGCTCGCGATGGCCGTGGGCCACTGCATGAGCTCGACCCTGTTCAACACGCTCGAGCGAGCCCACGTCCCGGTCACGACGATGCACACTACGGTCTTCGCGACCATCGGCGTGAACGAACGGGGCCGACGACGGGTCCGGGAACTCCACGTGGTGATCCGCACCGGGCCTGTCAACGAGGGAGACCGGGAACGCTTCGACCACTGCGTAGAGATCTTCGCCGACTTCTGCACTGTCTCGGGCGCGGTCCGTGAGGGAGTGAAGATCGAAAGCCGCGTCGCCCCATGAGCGCCGGGGCTTCTCCCTCTCGGCGGATCGGCGGGCGGCCCCTGTCGGTGACGCGACGTCGACGGCGGCCATGAGCGACGATACGGGTCCCGTCCGGGGATCTCCGTCCGCGCTGCCTTCGAGCGGCCGGTGGGCACTCCAGCTCGCGATCGCGCTCACCGTGGTCTACGTCGTGCTCGATGCCATCGCACAACTTCTACCGCCGCATTACAGCCCCATCACGCAGGCCGAGAGCGACCTCGCCGTCGGACCGTTCGGCTACGTCATGACGGTGAACTTCGTCGTCCGGGGGCTCCTCACGCTCAGCTTCCTTCTGGGACTGGGCGCTACGACCTCGATCGCTCGTCGGTCCCCCGTCGGGGTGGGCCTGCTCGGAGTCTGGGCCCTCGGAGCGTTCGTTCTCGCGGCGTTTCCCACGGACGTCGGCACGGGACCGACCGTGCATGGGAGCATCCACCTCGTCACGGCGGTCGTAGCGTTCATCGCCGGAGCCGTGGGAACGTTGCTGCTGTCGCTCCAGTTCGAACACGAACCGCGACTCGCTCCCCTGCGAACGACGGCGCTCGTGCTGTCGATCCTGAGCGTGCTGGCGTTGCTCGTCTTGTTCGTGGGGGACGTACGACCCCGGATCGGGGACGAGGTGGGCGGCCTCCTCGAGCGGGTCTTCCTCGGACTGGTCCTGCTCTGGATGGCGTGGGTCGCGTTCGGTCTCCTTCACTCGGACCCGGCCCCGGTCGCGGCTCCAAGCTGACGGGGGGCGTCCCCCTCGCGGTCCCGACGAACCTACCCACCGCTCGGGGTCGCGAGCAGCGTGTCGAGCAGGCCGATCGGCGGACAGCCGTACCCGAGCAGGGTATCGTGGAACGTCTTCAGGTTCCCGCCGAACCGGCTCTTCAGGAACTGGGTCCGTGAGTTGAGGATCGCGAGTTTCCCGAGGGTGTAGCAGAAGTACTCCGGGTTGAACGTCCCGCGGATCGCCTCCCGTTCGGCCGGCAAACGCTCGAAGTGCGCCTCGTGCTCGAACAATTGGGTCGCTTGCTCGAGCGTCATGCCTTGGGTGTGCAGACCGATCGAGGCCAGCAGGCGGCAATCGCGGAGCAGGGCGTCGTGGATCTCTGCGATCTCGGCCGAGTGGTTCTCGTGGCCGAGCCCGGCTTCGATCGCGAGCTGTTCGCAGTAGTGGGCCCAGCCTTCGACGAACGACTGGGAGAGGTAGACCTTCCGCGCGAGGCTGCCCGAGGAACGGCGGAAGTGCAGGAACTGCAGGTAGTGACCGGGGAACACCTCGTGCACGGTGATGTTCCGCAGGAGGGAGCGGTTGAACGAACGCAGCCACTCCTCCTGTTGGACGGCGGACCACTTCGAGTCGACCGGCGTGACGTAGTAGATCCCCTCGGTCGGTCCCGTGTCGAACGGGCCCGGCGGGTTCATGCTGGCGGTTGAGAGGGCGCGTCCCCAGACGGGCGTCTCCTCCACGCGGCACACGGCCGGCTCCGGGATCGTGACGAGGTCCTTCTCGACGACGAACTTTCGAGTCTCCTCCACGTATGCGCGGGCGGTCGTGAGGACGTCCGCCGCCGCCGGGTGGTCGCGGTTCAGTCGCTGGAAGAGTTCCGGCAGTTCCACCTTCTCTTCGCGGGCGATCTCGTCGAGCCGGGCCTGGTTCCGGGCCAGGTCGGCTGCGCCGGCTTTGCGCACCTCCTCGATCGCGGCCTCGATCCCCTCCCGCACGAAGAGGAGTCGCTGGTAGCGATGGGGCCCGAGGGCGAAGTCGGGGATCGCCCGCGGGAGGCACTCGTCCCGCAGCCACGCCAGGAACGTCGCCACCGCGGTCTCGGCGGTCGCGCGCGCGGTCATCAGCTGCGGCAGCAGGGACGCCCGGGTGGCGAACGACTCGGCCTCTCCGAAATGCTGGGGGAGACCGCCCCCGATGGCGAGGGAGAGGTCGACGAACGGTTTCGGGAGCGGACCGTGCAATCGCCGTCGGCCTTCCTCGAGGAGCGCGGGTACGCCCTCGAGAATGCGGATGACCGAGCGGACCCGGTCCTCGACGGGAGCATACTCCCGGACGAGGTACGACGTGAGCGAGATCGAGCCGACGTAGACCATGGGGTTCCGGTCGAGGTCCTTGGACTCCCGAAGGTCGAAGAGCGGGCTCTCGAGAAGGAGTCGGAGAAGGAATCGGTCGATCTGACGACCGTCGGTGATCCCCGCGTCGTCGAGCCGGTTCAGCTGCCCGAGCAGGGCGTCGGCGCGTACCGACCACGCCTCCGTGGCCGTCGGGGAAAAGTCGGGCACGACCCCGTCGTACTGGTGCAGGCCGAGCCCTACGGCGAACGACGGCTGGAGCTCGAACAGGTGATCGACGACCTGCTTTTCGAGAGTATCGAGGTCGGACCCGGGGACCGTAGCACTCGGCATGGTCACAGGCCTCGGGAGCGAGAATCCCTCAAAACCTTAGGCATCGAGGGCCCCCGGCGTCCGCGTCGTCATTCGACCCACGTCATGCGGCACTTGGGACACTGGCCCTCCTGGAGGGGGGATCCGCAGACGAAGCACTGGGACTTCGGCCGGGGGACGATCGGGGCCGGTCCCGCGACCGGGGCGGGAGGCTCCGGGAGCGGAGGGGGCGCGGGGCGAGCCGGGACCTCGGGCGCCGGGACCGGCGCAGAGACCTCGGGCCGCACCCCTTCGGGCCGCACGACCGCGGGAGGAGCGGGTTCGGTCGGCGGCGGAGCCCCGGCTCCGGTCGCCGGAGCGTCGGTGTCGTACGATTCCGTCGGGGCCGGGGGTTTCTCGTCGTCCTTGGCCGGCTCGTCCTTGTCCCTTCGCCGCCGTCGGAAGAAGGACATCGGCCCCCGAAACTTCCCCGGGCTCTTTAGAGCTGTCGGGGTGACGGCACCGTACCGTTTTCCGCGACCGAACGTACGGGGGACATGGCTGCGAGCCCCTCCCAACGCCTCCGCGACCTCGGAATCGAACTTCCCCCGCCGCCCACACCGGCCGGTGCGTACGCCCCGGTGGTCGCCCTCGATGGGATGGCCTGGGTATCCGGACAGATCGTTACCGAGGGTGGAAAGGTCGTCCACCCGGGGTTGGTCGACCGGGACGTCTCGCCCGAGGTCGCGAAGGACCTCGCCCGTCGCGCCACGCTCCAGGGGCTCAGTGCGATCCAGGCATCCCTCGGGTCGATCGACCGGGTCCGACGGTGGCTGCGGGTCGCGGTGTACGTCGCGGCCTCGCCCGGCTTCGAGCGCCCGCACGAGGTAGCGAACGGCGCGACCGAGCTCTTGATCCAGCTCTATGGCGAGGAGGGGCGACCCGCGCGGCTCGCGATCGGCGTCGCGAGCCTGCCCCTCAACGCCGCCGTAGAGGTCGAGTTCCTCGTCGCCACCCAGTAGGCGAACCGGCCGATGGACACGACAGGTTGGCCGGGGGTCTACCGCGAGGGGCGGGACCTCTTCACCGTCAACGCATCGCCCGGTGAACGGGTCTACGGGGAGGAACTGCGCGTCTCAGGCGGAACGGAGTACCGCTTGTGGGACCCGTTCCGTTCGAAGCTGGCGGCTCTGCTCCTGAAGGGCGCCCCGTCCGGACTCTGGGGCGAGGTCGGAAGCGTCCTCTACCTCGGCGGGGCCCACGGCACGACCGCCAGTCACCTGTCGGACCTCTGGCCCGCCGCGAGGATCTTCGTGGTCGAGAAGAGCGCCACGTCGTTCGCCCCGCTCCTCGCGCTGGCCCGGCGTCGGACGAACCTCCTCCCGCTCCTGACGGACGCCCAACTGCCCGAGCGCTACCGTGCGGATGTCGGCCAGGTCGACCTGCTCTACCAGGACGTCGCGCAGCGGAACCAGGCCGCGATCTTTGTCGAGAACGCCCGCACGTGCCTCGCGCCCGGAGGCGTCGGCATCTTGATGCTCAAGGTGCGATCGGTCACGCAACGCCGCCCCGGGCCCGTGGTCGTGCGCGAGGCTCGGGGAGAGCTGGAGCGAGGGGGCCTCGCGATCCGCGCGGAGATCTCCCTCGCGCCGTTCTCGCGGGAGCACGTCGGACTGGTCGTCGCGCCGGGGCCGGCACCTTCCATCGTTCGCTGATCGGGCCGGGCGCAAGTAGCGCGACCCCGTCCCCCGCCCTCGGTGGGAACATGGGCGTCGCCAACGGACCCGCGCGGGCGGGACATACTTCGATCGCGGCCCTTGGTGCACTCCTGCTGATCCTGCTCCTGAACCTCTCGCTCGGGGTGGGCGCATCGGAACGGACGCCGGAGGTGCCGGAACCTGCGTCGACCCCCTCGCTCCGTCTCGTCGTGGACCCCGACTCCTGGTGGATGGCGGCGGGCAACGTCACTCCCTTTACGGCGACGTGGGGGGGCCCGACTCCCGGGTGCAATCTCACCCCGTACTGGTTCCGCTGGTCCGTCCCGGGGGGCTCGGCCGAGGGAACGATCGCACCCACGGCCGGAGCGAACGTCAACTTCTCCGCGACCTCGGCGGCGACCGGACGGACGACCCTGGTCGTTCGCTCGGCCGCCGTCCTCACGTGCGGTGGTCAGAACACGCCGGCGTTCGCTATGGCCGAGGCGAACGTGACGGTCGTCGCGCCGGTCGTCGTGCAGAACCTCTCCGTCGATCCGAACCCCGTGACGGCGGGAGGCGTTGCGTCGCTCCGGGGCAATGTCACCGGCGGGGAACCGCCCTACACGCTCCACATCGTCTGGGGAGATGGGACCACGACGGCCGCCGGCCTCAGCAGCCCCGGGTCGTTCTCCATCTCCCACTCGTTCCCCTCCGGCGACTTCTCACCGACCCTGGAGGTCACGGATTCGAGCGGACTGCTCGCCCGCGGTACCGTCGCCGAGACGTTGGCTGCGAGCGATTCCCTGGTCGCGGGGATCGGGGCGCAGACGTACATCACGGATGTGGGCCTCCCTGTGCGGTTCAACGCCACCGTGCTCCCGGCCCCCACCGGCGACGACATCGGCTGGTCCTGCGGCGTGCAGTCACGGACCGCCGACCCTCGTTCGTTCGCGTCCCCGGGCACCGGGTCGACGGAGTTCTCCTGTTCGTTCTCCAATCCCGGAACGGGATTCGTGTTCTTCGAGGCGTTGCCGCCCGCGCCGCTCGCGCCCGCCACCGCGACGCTCGACGAGACCGTCGTACCCGTCCCGACCCTGGGGGCCGAGACGTCCAACCTCTCGGCGGAGGTCGGGCAACCGACCCTGGCCACGTTCAACGTGACCGGGGGCGTTCCTCCGTTCCGCCTCGATTGGACGGAGGTGGGTTCGTCCGTCGCCGGCGAACTCCCCATCGCCACCGACGGTACCGTGCTGCTGCCGATCATCCCGCGCGAAGCTGGCTCGCTGGAACTTGTCGCCCGCCTGGTCGACGGGGAGGGATTCGCCACGTCGAACGTGACCGCGCGCCTGCGGGTCGACCCCGCCCTGAACGATTCGACGGTCGCCGACCGGACGCCGACGCCCGCGTCGACGACGCTCGCGCTGACGACGACGGTGGTCGCGGGGGCCCCGCCCTACTCGTGGGTGGTCGTGCCGGCCTTCGATCCGCTGAACGAGACCGACCCAGCCGGGAGCCTCGGCGGGGTGGGATGGTTCGGCTGGGCCGGGAGCTACCGGAGCGAAGGTTGGACCACGGTCACCGTCACGGTCGTCGACGCGGCCGGCGGGATCGTTGCTGAGACGCGGGTCCTCGAGGCGGTGCCCCCGCTGACCGGCACGGTCTCGGTCGCTCCCGACGGTCCTCCCGCCCCCGGGACGTTCGCGCTCGGATTCTCGTTCGCCGGCGGGATACCCCCGTTCGAGGTATCCGTCTCCGCCACCGATGGGGAGAGCTGGAATCGTACCGTCGCCTCGGAGGGGAACTCCTCCTGGGTCTTTGCCGCCGCCGGTCCCGGTACTCTGAAGCTCCGGGTCGACGCGCTCGACGGAACGGGCGTGGGCCTCGAGTGGAACGTGACCGTCGAAATCACCCCGGGGCCGACGCCCGCCTCGTACGTGCCGCCTGCTCCGACGCCCCTGGTCGGGGACGTTGCGGTCGTCCTCCTGTTGGTCGGATGCCTCGCCGTCGGACTCTACCTCCGCCGACGACGAAGCCGCCCGGTCCCGGCGGTCCCGCCCGACCCCGTGACCGTCCTCCGACGCATCATCGAGCCGGCCGACGGGGCAGACCGCACCACGGTCGAGTTGCTAGCGGAGGAGGCCGGGATCCCGCTCGCGGTCGTACGGTCCACGATCGACCGACTGGTTCGGGAAGGGACGATCCTCTCCGAGGGCGGGATCGACGAAGGGGAGGTGGTCTCGTGGTCGGCAACGTCGCCACCGTAGGGCTCGCGCGTCGACGCTCCCGGGTCGTCCCGGTCCTCCTCGCCCTGTCGGTCACGCTACTGCTCCTACCGTCCGCCGCGGCGCGGCCGACGGGCGGGTCCGTGATCGGACCGGTCGCCGGAACGAGCTCGCCGACGACCAACACGTCGCCCGTGGCGAACTTCACCGCGTCGATCGGCCGCCTGGTCGACCTGCTCGGCGTCGCCGGTAGCGGCCTCCTCGCGCTGGTCTGGGCGCGAGTCGCATTGAGCTGGTTCTCGCACGATGTGACCAAGAAGGTCCAGGCGAAGGACCGGGCCCGGGACGCGCTGATCGGCACCCTCCTGTTCGTCGCGGCGCTCACCGGTCTGGTCTGGGGGCTCGCCCACTGGGTCCTCACGGGGACCTAGGGGAGGTCGGGTGCGACGTGTTCGGCCTGAACCTCGGGTCCCTGATCCAGGCGATCCTGTTCTTCCTGTTCGCGGGGCTGACCGCCATCCTCACGGCCGTCATCGGGCCCACCTACGACCAGCTCCTCGTTCCGGAACTCGCCCCGAGCGCGCTCTACCCGACGCTCTCCTCCGGAACCGGCGGCTCGGCCAGCTACCTCACCGCGGCTTCCCAGTTCTCGACGTACACGCTCGCGAACGTCGTCGACCCCGCGATTGCGCTGGTCGGCGTCGGGGTCGCGGTGCTGTACTTCTCGCGCGTTTTTGTGACCCGTTGGGCGCAAACGCTGGACGGCCTCCTTCCCCGGCTCGTCATCGCGGTCGTCGTGGCGAACTTCACCGTGCCGATCGCCGGAGCCGTCCTGGACCTCGGGGGCGGTCTCTACCCGGTCCTCGCCGGCTGGGACGACGGCGTGTGGGAGCATTGGGTCAACCTGGCCGGTGAGGGTCAGGTCGTCTTCTCCTGGGACAACGGCGCCGTCGCGTTCGTCCTTTCGCTCGTGGAGTTCGTCCTCGTCTTCGCCCTGGTCCTCGCGGTCGGCCTGCGAGATGCACTCCTCGGCGTGCTCCTCGTCCTCCTCCCAATCTTCACGTTGCTCTGGCCGTTCCGACCGCTCTCGACCCTCGCTCGCCGGGCGTGGTTGCTGTTCGGCGAACTCGTGTTCCTGCCGTGCGTCCTCGTCATACCGCTCGAACTGGCGGTCGGCAGCCCGAGCGCGGTCCTGCTAGTCGGCTACCTCGCGTGCGCTCTCTCCTCTCCCTACCTCCTCTCGCTCGCGGGAACGCATCTTAGCGCCTTCGGATTCCCGGGGAGCGCTTCGACCATCAGCTCGGGTACCCAGCGGGGTCTCTCCGCGGCGCCCGCGGGGGCGACCGGGTACGCGGGACCGGCGGCGACGGCCTTCCGGAACTCGGGACCGATCGGCCAGGCGGTGGCCGGGACCGCGCGGGCCGCCGGATCGGCCGCGGCCCCGGTCGCGGCGCCCCTCGCCGCCGCGCAGATCGTCGGCCACGGGGCACTTCACCTCGTTCGGCACCTCCAGGGGTCCGTCGACCCGTCACGATCCTCGGGGGCGTCCACCGGCAAGCCGACCGGGCGATGGCCCCCGATCCGGGGCGGAGGGACCGGATGAGATGGGCGACCTCTCCGACGGTCCTCCCGTCGTCCCGCTCCCCGAGCGGTTCGACCGACGCCTGCGTCTCGGACCGTTCGCCTCGGCGCGCGACGCACTCAAGTTCGTCACCTACGCGGCGGTCGGCGCGTTGCTGGTCCCGTTCACCACTCCCGACCTCTGGCTCGCCGTGGTCGGAGTGGGGTTCGCGATGTGCGTCGTTCGTCCGGACGGTCAGGGACTGGACGAGCGGGCGGTCTCGTTCGTCCTCTGGAGGCTCCGATCGGCCGCCGGGGAGGCCGCGATGAGCCGCCATCCCGCGAATCCGGTCGGCCATGGCGCCTTGCTCGCGATCCGACCGGGCCGGTACGTGGCGGTCGTGCGGACCGGCGGCACTCCGATCGCCTATCTGCCACCCACCGAGCTGGCGCACCGGTTCGAACTGTTCCGGAACCTGCTCCGCTCGGTCGACCCGAGCCTCGCGTTCACGGTGGCGTCGGTGCCGATGCGTTCGGCCCCGGTATCGCCGACACCGGTTCCAGCCGACCGCTCCGACCAGCCGGCCGCCGCCGGATACGCCGAGCTGGTCGAACTCCTCTGTCGTCGACGCCTCGTTCGGAAGGTGTACCTCGCGCTCGCCTCCGAGAAGGTCGGGGCCGACGGGATATCGGACCTCGAAGGCCGGGTGGCGACCCTGACCCAACATCTCGCGGGTCTGGGCCTCCGGGTGGTCCGTCTCCGCGACCGCGGGCTCTCCGACGCGGCGCATCGATGGGGGTGGTCGTGGGGGCGATCCGCGACGTGAGAAACCCTCACGACGCCTGGGCCACCGTCGAGTTCGATACCTTCAGCGTGTCGTTGGGCATCGCGGTGATCGCGGGAGGGCTCGCGCTCCTCGCACCGTTCCTGGATTCGTTGACCGCCGCGCTCGTGGCCCTCGCGGGCGCCGGCTGGGCCGCCGGACTTCCTCGTCACGGAGCCCGAGCGGCGGACTGGGCCCGTCCCGCGCGGGTCGGAGGGATCCTCGCGCTCGGAATCGGAACGGTCGCGTTCTTTGCGCTCCCCGGACCGTTCGACATCGCTCGGGGCCTCGCCCTTTCGGTCTCGTTCGTGCCGCTCTGGCTCGTGGAACGTCGGGCCGGCCTTCGGCGGCCGGAGCGGCTCGCGGAGGCCCCGTGAGCGACCGTACGGCTCCGCACGACGTACTCGAGGCGGCGACGTGGCTCCGCGTCGGTCGGAGCTACCGGGCGCCGTTGCTGGTGCGGCAGTTCCCGCCGGAGATTCCGTTCGGCTTCATGGGTCGGGTCCTCCCGACGACCGAGCCGGTCGAGCTCTCGGTAGAGATGTACCGCATCCCGTCGGCGCGCGCACTCGAGATGCTCCACGGGGTTCGCGCCGTCGCCGAGACGGAGCTGGCGTCGGGGGGAAATGCGCGCCATACGTCCGAGCTCGAGGTCGAGCGGGAAGCGGCCGAACAGTTCGGGCGCGCCGTCGCGCGTCGGACCCAGGAGCTCTGGAAAGTTGGCCTCCGATGGGTCGCCGTCGGAACGTCTCGGCCCCGCGCAGAGTCGGTACGGACCCGGCTGACCGAGCGTCTCGCCACCCTGGGATTCCGGACCCGCATCCCGCGCTACGAGGTGCGTTCCGCACTGGCCCCCTCGGAGCTCGGCGGCGGGGACTCCCGCCCCCTGGGCTACTGGCAAACGCTGCCCACGGACGGGGTCGCCGCGTTGTTCCCGTTCGTGGACGAGAGCATCGTCGAACCGGGCGGGATCCTCGTCGGCCTCGCGCTCTCCGACGCGAGCCCCGTCTTCCTCAACCGGTGGAGGCACCCCAGCCATTCCTGGGGGATCTTCGGAACCACCGGCGCGGGGAAGTCGTTCGCGGCCGCGCTGACGCTCCTGCGCACCCGATGGATGCGGCCGGACGTCGAGGTCACGATCCTCGATCCACTCGGGGAGTTCGCCCCGTTCGTCCGTGCCTTGGGAGGGTCGGTCGTCGGCCTCGCGGACGGTGCGGTCGGGCGACTCAATCCCCTCGACCCCGTCACCACCGGGGGCGACCGGCGGGAAAAGGCCGCGCGCGTCGGCACGATGCTCCGCGCCCTCTTCCCGAGCCTCGGAGACGAGGAGTCCGCGACCCTCGACGCCGCGGTCTCCCGGCTCTACGCACGCGGCCCGGCGATCCCGACGTTCGACGACCTCCTCGCGGAGGTACGGGAGACCGACCAGCCCTCGAGCCGGCTGGAGTCGTTCCTCGGGGTGTTCCGCACGGGGTCGCTGCGGGGCATGAACGGTCCGACCACCGTGGGCGCCGAGCTCGACCTAGTGGCCGTCGACTTCCGAGGGGTTCCGAACGACCAGCTCCCGTTCCACCTTTCCTACGTGCTGGAGTGGGCGTACGGCCGACTCCGGCACCGACCCGGGCCGAAGATCCTGCTCGTCGACGAAGCACATCTCCTGCTCCGTCATTCGGCCACGGCCGAGTTTCTCGACCGGGTCGTGCGGCACGTGCGGCACTTCACCGCCGGGGTACTCCTCCTCAGCCAGTCCCCCGAGGACTTCCTCGCGCAGCCCAGCGGTTGCGCGGTCCTTCGGAACCTCTATGCCACCGCGTTCCTGCGACTCCCCGAAGTTTCGAGCGACGCCCGGTCGTTCTTCGGGCTCACCGCCGCCGAGGCCGAGTGGCTGCCCAAGGCCCGGCTCCCGCGGGAGGCGGGATACTCCGAGTCGCTCTGGCGGGTGGGAGAGCTGCACCTTCCGCTCGCCATCATCGCCTCGACGCCCGAGTACGAGTTCCTCGTCTCGACCTTGGGGCACGCCGTCGAGGCCCGGGACGATGCGCCTCGAACGGGAGGTTTATGAGGACTCCACCCGACGGGGCGGCGTGGACGCGGAAGCCTCGGTCGACGGGCCGCCGCGACGGCGCACGAGTTGGAACCTGAAGGCGATCGTGGAGGACGTCGCCGGTCGCCCGATCGGCGAGCTCCAAGACCCGGCCCGTCCGGTCCATCCGTACCTCGAGGGGAAGATCCCGGCCCCCGGCCGGTCGGAAGCGCCGCCCTGGGCATCTCCGCCCCGCCGCGTCGCCCCGGAGAACATCCCGTACGACCCGGTCGGCCACGTCTATCCGCCCCTCGTGGGGGAGGTCGGTCGAACGTACCACGGGACCGAGCACGAGCACCATCGGGAGACCCTCGAGCGACATCCTGCCGGTAACGAGTCGTCCCCGGGAAACCCGGCCCGGGAGTCGGGCCCCTCGCACCGCCCTGAGCGGATCTATCTCCACTACCTCTTGCTGCACATGGACAAGCTCAGCCCGTCCGCCCTCCAGTACCTGCGGCTCGCCGTCGACGAGGAGGTCGCGCACCGGGCGCGACCACCGTTGCCTCCCGCGGAGTGACGGTCGTCCACCCGAGGGTCCTCCCCCGGGATCGGAGGGCCGCAAAGAGGTCCGGGTCCCACTCGACCCCGATCGCGTTCCGTCCCCACCGCGCGGCGACTTCCAACGTCGTGCCGGTCCCCGCGAACGGGTCGAGCACGGTGTCCCCGACCAGCGAGAACATGCGAACGAGTCGCTCGGGGACGGCGGCGGGGAACGCCGCGCTCCGCCCTCGAGCGGTCTGCTGGGGAGCGCCCCGGATGTCCGTCCAGACCTGGCTGAACCACGTATCTCGTTCCGCACGGGAGAATCGGCTTTCGGTCCGCCGAGGGTCGTGCGGAGGGAGTCGCCGAAGGGCTCCCTTCCGGAAGAGCAGGATGAACTCGCAGTCGAGGGTGACGTAGGCGTTGGGGGGGAGGAACCCCGAGCCGAGGAACGCGTTGGGTTTGTTGGTCGGTTTTTTCCAGAGAATGTACGGAAGCGGGCGGAAGCCGACCCGCTCCGCCGCGACCATCGTCTCGGCGGAGTTCGGCCAGAGCCGAAACTCCCCGTCGGTCGTCCGGAGTGCGTCCCCGATGTTGACCGCGAGGATCCCTCCCGGAACGAGGACGCGGTGGCAGGCCCGCCACGCATCCTCCAGGACCCGGAGCATGCCGGGGTACTCGTCGGCCCCGAGGCGACGGAACAGGTCGTCCCACTGGGGGATCATCGGATACGGCGGAGAGGTCACGACGAGGTGGACCGACGCGTCCGGGAGGCCGTCGAGCCGGCGGGCGTCTCCGTGCAGGAGACGGACACGGCCGGCCCTCGGTGGCGGCACCGCGGGACGCCACGCCGCGACCGTTAATACGACCCCACCTCCTCCGAACGACATGCGGCTCGAACGGCCCGTGCTGCAGGTCGCCCTCGACTTCGAGAACCTCTCCCGGGCGCTCGGCGCGGCCCGGGAGGCGGTCGAGGGGGGCGCCGACTGGGTCGAAGCCGGGACCCCCCTGATCAAGAGCGAGGGGCTCGACGCGGTCCGCCAACTGAAGAAGGCGTTCCCGGACCGCCGGATCGTTGCTGACATGAAGATCATGGACACCGGCGCCTTCGAGGTGGAGATCGCCGCCAAGGCCGGAGCCGACTTCGTCACCATCCTCGGCGCGGCCGACGACGACACAATCGCCGACGGGGTCCGCGGCGGGGAGCTCTACGGTGCCGAGGTCATCGTCGACTTGCTCGGTGTCGCCGACCCGCTCGCCCGGGCCCGCCGCGCGGCGGAGCTCGGCGCGGGGGCGGTCTGCTGGCACGTGGGGATCGACATGCAGATGCAGGCGAAGACCCCGTTCGCCGTTCTCGCCGAGCTCGCCAAGGCGTCTCCCATCCCCGTCGCCGTCGCCGGGGGACTGAACTCCGAAACCGTGGCTGAGGCCGTGCGCGCCGGCGCCCAGATCCTGATCGTGGGCGGCGCGATCACGAAGAGCGCCCAAATGGTCGACGCGACCAAGCGCATCCGGGAAGCGATGGCCACGCAGAAGGAGGTCACGAGCGAGTTGTTCCGCAGGTACGGCGGCCAGGAGATCCGCGAAGCGTTTCTCAAGGTCTCCAGTCCCAACGTCACGGATGCGCTCCAACGCCAAGGCGCCATGCACGGGATCGTCCCGCACCTGCGCGACCGCAACGTTCGCGTCGCCGGCCCCGCGGTGACGGTCGTCACTCGGGACGGCGATTGGGCGAAGCCCGTCGAAGCGATCGACCGCGCCGGACCGGGCGACGTGATCGTCGTCGATGCCGGGGGAGGCGTCACGGCCATCTGGGGGGAGCTGGCGAGTTGGAGCGCCCACGGGCGAAAAGTCGCGGGCGTTGTGATCGACGGAGCGGCGCGCGACATCGATGCGATCCTCGACCTCGGGTTTCCCGTGTTCAGCCGGAACGTGAGCGCGAACGCCGGAGAGCCGAAAGGACTCGGCGAGATCGGCGTCGAGGTCGTCGTCGGAGGACAGCGGGTCCGGCCCGGCGACTGGATCATTGGAGACCTCTCCGGAGTCGTGGTCGTTCCCCGCGAACGGGCCCAAGAGGTCGCCAACCGTTCGCTCGATGTCCTCGAGCACGAGAACCGCGTGCGAGAGGAGATCCAACGGGGGTCTACGTTGAGCGCCGTCCAGAAGCTCGAGCGGTGGGAGCGGGTCGGCTGAAATGCCTGGGGGGATGACGCCGGCGGCCGCGGGAGGTGGCCCCGCACCTCAATGAGCGTCGTGATCTCGAACCAAGCGGCGACGACGTACCTCCTCGTCGCGGTGCTGGGGTTCATCATCCTTCGGCGCGCCTATCTGATGACGAAGGGGACCCACGTGAGCGTGGGCCGGCTGGTCGCCTTTCCGGCCTTCTACTTGGTCATCTACGCCGCCGAGTTGGCCGCCATTGGCTTCGCCGCGGTAGGTTCGAGCGCCGCGACCCAAGTATATCTCTCGTTCGGGGCCGACGCCGCGCTGATCCTCCTCGGGGTATTCTTGGCGTACGGGTACACGTTGCGCCACGTTGAGATCTACCAGGAACCGGGGGAGTCGGCGTGGAGCTACCGGATGAGTGCCCTGCTTCCGGTGATCTACGTGGTGCTCTTTCTGGTCCGAGTCGTCATCGAGACAGTCGTGCTCAACGAGTCCCCGTTCTCCTTCCCCGCACCGGGCTCGTTGGACGGGGTCTCGAGCCTAGCCCTGTACTTGCTGTTCGTCGTGGACGCCCTTTGGGGTCTCTCGACCGGATTCCTGATCGGTCGAAGTGCGGCGGTGTATCACGAATGGCAACAGCATCGAGCGTCGAACAACCAGTCGGCGAGCGCTCCGCTTTCGTGACCCTACGGGGCCCCGGTCTCCGTCGGTTCGCGGATCGCATCTAGGACTCGAGTCCGGACCCAGACCTCGGCGTCGCGCCGGGTGGCCGTTTCGACCTGCGGACGGTTGGGACCTCGCCAGAAGAAGGTCCAAGGGAAGGGGTACTCCACGTTCCAGAGCACGAGAGGGTCCGGTTCGGCCATGGGCAACGTCAACCGCACCCGACCTTCCAACGCCGCGCGCAGGCGGGAAAGGGGGAGTCGCTCCGCATCGACCTCGCGGAGCGTGGCCACGATCTTACGGACCATTCCCCACACGAACGCCGGGGCCCGTACCTCCACGACCCGGCCCCCGGCGACCGGCTGCTCGGAGACCGCATCGATGATCCGCCAGGCGGGCTCCGCAGAGGGTATGGACCGACCGAACGACCGGACGTCCACGCGGCCGGCAAAGAGTGCCGCCGCCTCCCTCCGGCGGTTCGAGACCGTGACCTCCCCCGCGTCGAAGTAGCGGTAGGTGCGGCCGACGACTCGACGCACTCGGTACTCGTCGGGGATCGGGGTCGCCGCCGTGAAGAACAGGTCGGGGTCGATCCCGTTCAGGGTTCGAAGGAGCGTCGGTCCCGGCAGCGTGGTGCGGACGCAGAGCGCGTTGCCGCGAGCGCTCACCCCTCGGTCGGTGCGACTGGCCACCTCCAGCGAGAGCGCCGCCGCGTTCTCGACGGCCCCGCTGCGGAGTAGACCCCGACGGATCTCCCCCTCGACGGTCCGCAATCCGGGCTGTCGTGCCCAGCCGTGGAACCTCGAGCCGTCGTAACCGAACCGGACCAGCCATCGCGCCGTAGGAAGACCCACGCGCGGGGGCCCCTATGACGGCTCTCGGAGGTGGCCCCAGCCCGCCCCAAGGACCGGTGAGAACTCGTGTCATATATCGACCTATTGTGAAATATACATTCTAAATGGAATCCCTATATATCCAATCCCGTGGTCCCCCACCCGATGGCGACGCCGCCGAACGGTACGACGACCCGGGGCGACGGGACCCCGCGAACGGCTCGCGCATCACTTGATGGACCTGGTGAGAACGAATGAGTGCACAGAATACGTCAGAAACGCCACAGACGGAACAACTCTCGACGCCGTCCCGAAAACGCTCGGGAACGGTCGGGATGGCCGCGGCCATCGGGATCGCGATCGTGCTCCTGATCGTGGGCATCGCCGGGGGATATTACCTCGGAAGCACGCTGAACAAGAGCTCGAGCACGAGCACGACCAAGGTGCAGTTGACCGAGACCGGGTCGAGCCTGCTCTATCCGCTCATGACGCGCTGGGCGGGCAACTACAGTGCCGCCACGATCTCTGCCGCGTCCACGGGCAGCGGCACGGGCCAGAGCGATGCTGAGCTCGGGCTCGTGAATATCGGCGGGTCGGACGGCTACCTCGCGAACGCGAGCACGACCAGCCTGATCAACGTACCCGTCGCGATCTCGGCCCAGTTGATCTACTACAACCTGCCGGGAGTGACGCAGCACCTGAACCTCAACGGCACGGTTCTCGCCATGATCTACAACGGTACGATCACGACGTGGAACAACCCCTGGATCCTCGCGGCCCAGCCGAGCAACGTCCAAACGGAATTGGGCGCCCTCTCCAGCGAGACGATCCACCCGATCAAGCGCTCGGACTCGAGCGGGGATACGTTCCTGTTCACGTCGCTCTGCTACATGTCGTGGGCGGGATGGTCGTTCGGCTACTCGACCAGCGCGTTGACGGGGGACACGGTCGCGACGGGAGCGACCGGCAACTCCGGCGTCGTGAGCGCCCTCGGTTCGACGGTGAACTCGATCGGATACGTCGGGATCAGCTACGAGAGCAGCGCGAATGCGGAGGCCAACGTCCACTACGCGGCCCTGGGGGACAACAACTCCCTCTCGGCGTCCGGAGGCATCACGGCCTCGAACTACATCCTGCCGAGCGCCGGGAACATCTCGGATGACGCCAACCTGGGTCTCACTCACCTCGAGTTCTCGACCTACCAGCTGGCGGTCAGCCTGATCCTCGGCGGAAGCCCCGCGGGCGCGATCGACCTCCTGCACGGGGGCGGCGGAACCAACCCCAGCAGCGCCTATGCGACGCCGTACCCGGACGCGAACCTCGAGTACACGTTGATCAAGACCGCCCCGACCGGGTCCGTCGTGACGAGCACCAACCTCGCCGCCACGGTCCAGTTCCTCCAGTGGGCCCTCTCGGGAGGGAACTGGGCGTCGGGCGGAAACCCCTCGGTCTGGATCAACTCGGTGAACTTCATCCCCCTGACGCCCGAAGTCACCGGCTACGACCTGCAGGAGCTCGCCGGCGTATCGACGTGAAGCACCGCGTGGGTGGGTAGGGACCTCCGTGAGCTCGACCCCGGTCCCCGGCGTCACCGGAGACCGGGAACCCCTTCCCTCGCCCTCTTCCTCCGCCGCACGTCCCCGTCCTCCCGTGGGCTGGAGGCGACGGATCTGGCGGCTCGTCCCGTACGTCCCGGCGCTCGTTCCTGCGGCCATCGTGGTCGCCATCGCCGCGACCCTCGTGGTCGCGAGCGGCCTGCACAACTTCGGCTTGGGCTTCTTCGGCCTCGCGTTCAACAGCAACCTCAACCAATTCGGGATGCTGGTGTTCATCGTCGGGTCCTTTCTTACGGCCGTTCCGGCCCTTTTCCTCTCGATGGCCATCGGCCTCGGGATCGCGATCGCGTCCACGACCTACCTGCCTCCGTTCCTCGCCAAGATCTTCGACCCGTTCGTGGACCTCCTGGCCGGCATCCCGAGCGTCGTCTACGGGATCTGGGCCTTCCTGGTGATCGCGCCGATCTTCGGGAACTTGCTCAACCCGTGGGCGGTCGCCCACCTCTCCTTCATACCGGGGTTCGCCGGGAACTCGGTCTCCCCCACGACCGCGGGAGTCGGCCTTCCCATCTCGATCTTCGTCCTGACCCTGATGTCCCTCCCGATCACCACGCTCCTGATCCGCGATGCGCTCCGGTCGGTCCCCCGTGACCTCTGGGAAAGTGGACTCGCGCTCGGGGCGACCCGCTGGGAGGTGGTCCGTCGCGTGAGCCTGCGCCACGGGAGCCGCGGCATCTGGAGCGCTGCGTTCCTGGGGTTCGGCCGCGCGATCGGCGAGACCGTGGCCGTCGCGATGGTGATCGGCTCGACCGACAAGCTCCCGACGAACGTCTACGACGTGACCTGGACGATGTCGTCGTTCATGTTCCAGACCCTCGACGCCGCGTTCGGGAACTCGCTCTACCTGGCCGCGCTCGCCGAGCTTGCGCTCGTGCTGCTCGTGATCACCCTCGCGGTGAACCTGCTGGGACGCCGCCTGGTGCGCCACATCTACGCCGAGGAGGTGGCCGGCCTCTAGGCCAAAGCGATGGCGACCGCAGTGGGATCGGCGGTCCGGTTGGACCCTTCGGACGACCTTCGACGCGGCGACACGGGGTGGCTGCGGTGGCGTACCGGATTCGACCGGTGGATGGGGGTCCTTCTCCCCTTGCTCTTCGGCGTCGCGATCCTGCCGATCCTCGACGTCGTCTACTACATCTCGGCGAAGGCGGTCCCGACGCTGAGCTGGAGCGTCCTGACCAGCTACGCCGACTACCAGGCCCAGGACGCGCTGGGAGTTCCCATCGTCACGACGTTCCTCTTCATGCTGGCCGCGACGGCGATCGCCGTGGCTCTGGGGCTCTTCGGCGGCATCGCGACGGCAGAGTTCCTCCCCGAGCGCGCGGCCGGATGGGTACGGATGTCCGCGAACCTGCTCGCCGGCATGCCGTCCGTGATCGTGGGGTACTTCGGTTACTTCGCGTTCGTCATCTACTTCGGCTGGGGGCTCAATTTCATCGCCGGAGTCTTCACGCTCGCGTTCTTCATGACGCCCTACATCTTCCGAACCGCCGACCTCGCCTTCTCCTCGATCCCCCGGCCGATCCGCGAGGCCGCGTATGGCTCGGGGGCAAAGCCGGTCCAGTACATCCTCCGGGTCGGAACCCCGATCGCCTTCCCACAGATACTGACCGGTGTCTTCCTCGCGATGGCGATCGGCGTCGGCGAGACCGCGCCGATCATCCTGACGGTCCAGCCCGGCCTTCTCGTCCCGAACACCCTGTTCCAACCGGCCGTCTACATGACCTACCTCATTTGGACGGGGTTCAGCCAGCCCGCCAACTCGGTGGCCCTCACGCTGGCGTTCCAGGCGGCGTTCCTCATCATCATCGCGGTCCTCGCACTCAATATCGTGGTACGTTTCGTGGCGGCCCGGTATCGTAAGCGCCTGGAGGGACTGTATCAATGAGCGGAACTCTGCCGACCTCCGAAGCGCCGCCGAGCGCCGAGAGCACCGTCCTGAGCACGCGGGAGCTCTCGGTGCTCTCCAAGCAACGCTCGATCCTGACCCATGTCAACATCGACTTTGCTCCGAGAAGCCTCACGGCCGTCATCGGACCGTCCGGTTGCGGAAAGACGACGTTCGTTCGCACGTTGAACCGGATGGTCGAGCTGACCCCGGGACTCTCGGTCGAGGGGTCGGTCAACTACCTCGGCCAGGACATCTACGGCCGGGGGATCGACCCGGTGCTCGTCCGCCGTCGGATCGGCATGGTATTCCAGCGTCCCACCGTCTTCCCGATGTCGATCTTCGAGAACGCGGCGTTCGGTCTTCGGATCATCCACGAGTCCGAGGACGAGATCGACAAGGCCGTCACCGAGGCGCTCCAACGCTCGGGCCTGTGGGACGAGGTCAAGGACGACCTGAATCGCTCGGCGTTCTCCCTTTCCGGAGGACAGCAGCAGCGGCTCTGCATCGCGCGAGCCCTCGCGGTCCGGCCCCGGGTCCTTCTCCTCGACGAACCGACGAGCGCGCTCGACCCGATGGCGTCGCAGCGGGTCGAGGCGACGATGCGGGGGCTCAAGGAAGAGATCGTCCTCGTGCTCGTGACTCACAACGTCGGTCAGGCCGCGCGCGTTTCCGACCGGGTCGCCTTCCTGCATGCCGGGAACCTCGTCGAGGTGGGCCCGACCGCCGAGATCCTGGAGCGCCCGCGTGAGGCGCTGACCCAGCAGTTCGTTACCGGACGGTTCTCATGAACGCGACCGCACCCCCTCCGCATCCGCCGCGCCCCCCCGACCCGATCGAGACCCTGAAGGGCCACGTCGCCGCGATGACCGAGCTCGCGCTCGGGATGGTCGCGGACGGGACCCGGGCGCTGCTGACGAGCGACACCGCGCTCGCGGCGAGCGTCGCTGCTCGCGACTCCCCTCTCGACCGGTTCGACATCGCGATCGAGACCGAGGCGATGCGCCTCATCGCTACGCGCCAGCCCGAGGGACCGGACCTCCGGACGATCGGGGCGGTGCTCAAGGTCGCCAACTGCGTGGACCGAGTCGGTCGTCTGGGCTACGACCTCGCGAAGAACCTGTCGACCGCGCCCGAACCCGAAGACGTCGCGCCGGCCGACCTCCTCCGCCAGATGGACTCGAAGTCCCGCGAGATGGTCCAGCGCGCGATCGAGGCGTTCGTGCATGACGATGCGACCCTCGCGAAGACGATCTTCGCGATGGACGACGACGTCGACGAGCTGCATGAGAAGCTCCAGGACCGGGTCCTGTCCCTCTTGCAAAAGGGAGGTCTGACAACGGAGCGACTCGCCCGCTATCTGCTCGCGGGCCGCCATCTCGAACGGGTCGGGGACAACGCCTGCAAGATCGCCGAGAAGGCGGTCTATGCCATCACCGGGGAACGCCGGCCCGAGTACTTCCCCGCCCTCGCCCATCGCGCCACGACGGGGGTCCGACCTCCGGGGCCCACCCATTGAGTCGTTCCGTCGTCTCCGAACGTCGGCGGATCCTTCGTCCGCCCCGTCGGGCCGTCCGGGCTACGCCGGGCTCAGGACCACGGCCTGGGTGATCAGCACCTCGGTAGCGCCGTAGCGGTTGGTGTCGACGAACGTCAGGACCCAATTACCCGCCGACGGAATGGTGTAGTGGATCGTGCCGTTCCACACCTGACCGCTGGTCCATTCGAACTGGAGGGCAGAGAGATTGTCCGTCGTCACGAACGGTTTGAACTGGTCCTCCGTCAGGACGAAGACCGAGATCGTGTTCGTCGATTGGTATCCCCCCGAGATGTTCTCGGACGAACCGGTATTGAAGATCGTCGCCGCGAACTGCCCGTACGGCAGCGACGTGTACAGCGTGCCGGTCGGGTCCAACGTCGTGCTCCCGTTCGCGGACGGGCGGAGGATGCCGGGGAGCAGGAGCGCCGATGCGATCACCACGGCCGCGACTACGACGGCCACCGCGACGTAGCTCCATACCCGGCGTGGGCGCCCGGGCCATCCCTGGGGGCGACCGCCGGTACTCGAGGTCCCCGGGCCGAGGGCATCTTTCGAAGCGGGATTGCTGACGGTCCCCGCCGGGGTGGGGGATCCCGAGTCTCCCTCGGCACGAAACCGCGGGAACTCCGCCCGATAGGGGAGACCCAACGCCATCCACGCGATTCATGCGGGCAGGGTTCTTAGGGCGGCCGCACGGAATTTATCGAGGTTACGAACTCCCCGTAAGCGGCCCGACGGCCAAGGCTTCTGCCGCGGAGGTCGAATCGAGCCGAAAGGACTCCGGGGGTCCTAGCTGCCCACCGAGACGGTACGCGGTCGACCGAGGAACGTTCACGAGGGTCGCGGGCACGCGAATCGTAGACCTTCGGTGACATTCGGTGGGTTGGTATGATAACTATAGTCTATTGTTTCAACGCTTATCGCTCCGTAGTCCTAGACGGTAGCGGTTGTTCTGATGGAAGGGCGCAAGCTTCAGCTCGCGGGAGGCTCGACGTATCTCGTCTCGCTGCCCAAGCGGTGGGTGCTCAACGCCGGCCTGAAGGCGGGGGATACCCTGTTCGTCGACACCGAACCGGACGGTGCGGTCTCGGTCCGGCCGCACGCATCGGAGAAGGCGGCAGCTCATCGAAAGATCCTTCACGAGAAGGGGGTCGAGGCCCGGGAGCATCTGCTGCGGAAGTTCATCGGTGCGTACATTTCGGGCTTCGGTCTGATCGAGGTGCGATTCCCCCCCGACCGCGGACCCTTCGTTCGCCGGGTCGCGCGGGAGTTTTGCCGGCTCGTCATCGGGCCGGAGGTGATCGAGGAGAATCGCAACATGCTGGTGATCCAAGATCTCTCCGACCCCTCGGAGCTCAGCTCGGAGAAGTGCCTGCGGCGGATGCACCTGACGGTTCGAGCGATGCTCGAGGACGCCATCCTCGCCTTGAAGAAGTCGGACGCTACGCTCGCCCACGACGTTGTCCTTCGCGACCAGGATGTCGACCGGCTCTTCTGGATGGTCTCCAAGCAGTACTATCTCGCGCACATCACTCCGAGTTCCGTCACGAATGGCTCGGGAATCCGGGCGGTCCCGGGGCAACGCCTCGTGGCGATGCTTCTCGAGCGGATCGGGGACCATGCCCACCGCATCGCGGCGGCGTATCCCACGATCGCGGAAGGGAAGACCCTGGACCCGAAACTGGCCAAGGAGTTCGAGGAGGCCGAAGTTTCCGCCGTCGCCATCCTCGACAAGGCCTTCGGCGCGCTCATCTCGGGTGATATCGACGCCGCGAACGAGGCGATCGATGCCCGGGAGCACCACCAGAAGCTCATCGACGCGCTTTCCCACCGGGTGGCCACCCGCAAAGGCGAGGAGCTCCTGGCGCTGGGCGCGGTCGTCGACAGCCTCGGCCGCGCGGCGAGCTACTCTGCGGACATCGCGGAGCAAGCGATCAACCTGTCCATCCTTCTGGACAAGGACTCACCGTAGCCGGAGGGGAGGGGGCCTCTAGGTTCCCCTCACGCCCGGACCGGGGGTCCCGGCGGCGACCACCGAGCCGCCCTTCGTTTCCTCCGAGTACGAGGGCGCGCTCAGGGACGGCCCGGGCGGTACGGCCCCCGTCGCGGCCGCCGGGCGTTGCGGTTGCACCGTTCGCACGACGCTCGCGTCGACCCGATAGAGCCGATGCGTAACGCCGAATTCGATCGCCCGGTCCGCGACCTCGAGCAGGCGCCGCGGGTTCCCGCCCGACGCCTCGTTCAGGGCGGCGACGGCGGCCCGGTCGAACGGATAGATCGGGTCCAGGTCCTCGACCAGGCGTTTCGGGAGCATCTTCTTCGCGAGGAGGAGCGCGGCCTCATCGTTCGTGAGGCCCGGCAGGCGGAACGAGCGGTTGATTCGGGAGGCGAGCGGCGCATGGTTGACCGTCAGCCACGCGAGATAGCTCGGGTAGCAGACGAACATGAGGAGTACCCCCGGCTTCATCACGTCGGTCACCTCCTGGATGGTCTTGGCGAAGGCGTGCACCTCCCGAGATTCGATCAGGTTGTGAAGGTCGTTCATGAGGAGCAGGGACGGCGCGGTCTCGTTGAGGGCGAGGCCGATGGCTTTGCCCGCGGCGACCGCGTCGTACTTCTCGTCCTTCGCCTTCTCGAGGGCCGCGATTCCCCGCAGCCATGCCGGGGAGGAGAACGTCCTGGCGACCTTCCGCGCGTCGGCGGTCTTCCGGATCTCCTGGGCCAGACCGCGGAGGATCCAGGGAGTCTTCGCCGTCACGTCGTAGTAGACGGTGAAGGCGTTGCGTTGTCGGGCCTCGGCCGCGGCGAGCAGAAGACGCTCCGTCTTCCCCGAGCCGTGCTCGCCGACCAAGGCGACCACCGCGCGGTTCTCCTTGTCGAAGACCTCCTCCTCGATCGTGCGGAGGGCGTCGTCGACCTCCAGGTTCACGTGGAACAGCTCGACGTCGCTGAGATTCTCGGCCGCCAGCTCGCGGAACGGGTTACCGGTCAGCCCGTAGCGGTCGTACGATGCTCCCGTCACGAGCTCCCCCTCACGATCTACAGCACCCGGCTCCTCAGGTCGATCGCCAGCCGCTTCCCGTCGAACTCATAGTAGATGTTCCGGTCGACGAACTTTCCCTCGGTCCACTTCGGGATCCGGAGAAACCGCAGGAGTCCCTCGGGTCCCTCCCGGGCGTGGAACTGCAGCACTCCGTCGGCGAGGTGGGCCACGACCGCCTCCCCTCGGGGTTCGAACATTCCGCGGTCGGTTCCCAGCAGCACCGTCGTCAACTTCTCTCGACACTCCGTACGCAGGCCCCGCAGTAGGGCCGCCAGCTTCGGAGGCGGGAGGTCGAGGGTGAGGAAGGAAAAGGAATCGACCGCCAGCAACCCACCCTTGCTCGCAAACGGTCCGAGGTCGCTGACGACGTCCCGCTCCACGATCTCCAGGTCGTCGGCCAGTCCGATCGGACCCCCCTCGCGGGAGAGGAGGCCAAGCAGCTCCTCCCGGTCGCGCGAGATCACGAACGTCACGGGCCAGCCCGCCCGCAGGGCCGTCAGACCGAGACGGCGCACGAAGAAGCTCTTGGCCGAATCGGCGCCGCTCTCCACGACCACGACACGCCCTTCGGTGAGCTCCGGAAGGATGGTGTCGAGGCCCGGCACCTCCACCGGGATACCCATCAACCTCAGGAGGTGGCTCGGTCCCTTAACGGGGAGTTGAGTAGTGTTCGGGGAGATACGGGGAACCTCGGTCCGTTACGAAATCTTCGGAGGGCAGACCTATCCTTGGCCTCGCTCGTGGAGAGTCGATGCGACGCTTCCGCAGCAACGACCGGGGCCTGGCCGAGATCGTCGGCACCCTCATGCTCGTCCTGATCGTCGTGGTGGCCGCCGTCGCCTTCTCGGCGTTCGTCGCATCGTACCAGGCCCAGCTCCAGGCCCAGGAGGCCTACCAACACGACCAGGCCCTCGAGTCGATCCACATCCTGAGCATCTCCCCCGTCGTGAACGTCTCGAGCGGAAACTACTCGTCGCTGAATTTCACGATGATCTCCGAGGACGTCAATCCGACCACCATCACGGGCATCGCGATCAACGGTCAGTCACTCCACAACTACACGGCCACCGCCGTCCAGCAGAATGTCACACCGCCCCGGACCACGACGGTCACGGTCACCGACGGGGACGATTTCCTGCTCTATCCGGACGATGAGGCGACGGTGTGGGTCAACTTTACGCACGGTACGTCCAACGGGTCGTTCTACTCGCCCTTCAACCTCACGACCCTCAGCTTCGTAAAGGTCGACGTCTACACGGGGTATCTGAACGACTTCTCTCGCGTCTTCATCCCTCCCTCGGCCATCCTGCTCGTCAACACGGTCGTGTCGGGCGGCACGATCCCGACCACCGTCACGGTCCTGGACGGCAGCCAATCGGTCCAGCCGCAGGGAAACGCCACGATCGTCGCCTGGGCGTGGACCGTCCAGAACAACACGACGACGGCGAACTACACCGGCGTGGAGGCCGAGACGAAAGCCCCGCTCCTCTACGGGAGCTACACGATCACGCTCGTCGTGACCAACAGCGACGGCCTCGAGGGCCGAACGATCAACACCTATCAACCGGGCTGATGTCTCGCGGCGCCGTCCGCCCGCAGCGGTTCAGGGAAACAGGATCGCAAAGGCGATCGCCGTCGCGGCTACGAGGCCGAGCGAGTGGAGGATCCCGTAGCGGGCCCGTCCCTCCGTGAACGCACCGATGATCGCCCCGGTCCCAAGAGCGTTGATGAGCATGAGCTCGAAGAAGCGCTCGTGCAGACTGGCGGCGCTCAGCTTCGGTACCTGCGTGACCGTGGAGGCGCCCGACGGGAGTTTGCCGAGGCCGACGATCGATACGTTGAGGGTCCCGATCGTGGGCGCGATGTAGAGGAGGGCGAACAGAACGGCCATGAGCACGGCGAAGGCGATGTAGATCACCGCGACGGGTAGGAGGAGCTGCTTTTCGCGTTCCTCCTCGATCTTGACGAAATCGTCCATGTCCTTCGCCGCGCGGTAGACCACGAGCGCCGTCTCGCCGCCGGCGGCGGTCGCATCGGAGATGAGACCTGCGTACCGACGGATGAGCGGGCTTTGCATCGGCGCGACCATATCCTTGAGCACCTCGTCCAGCGGGCGACCCAGTCGGATCCCGTCCGAGGCGATCCGGAGGTGCTTGGCGAGGATGTTCGTGTGGGTCTTGGCGAGTTCCACGATCGACTTCGCCGGATCGAGTCCCCCGCGCATCGCGTCGGCCAGTTCGAACAGGAACTGGGCGAAGGCGCGCTCGTAGGCGCGGATGCGGTGCATCTCCCGACGCGCGTCGATCCCGAACGCCGTCAGTGCGATGAAGATCGCGATGATGAAGACCCAGTCGGGGGAGCTCGCCGGCCAGCCCGGATTGCTGTAGACGACCGACAGGCCCACGAGGACGAACAGGAAGGCCGCGATGAGGGGGATGTAGAGGGTAAAGTACGTCTTCTCGACCGCGTGGGTCGCAAAGTACCTACGGAACGTGAACCGGGTCGTCTGCTTCAGGTAGAGGATGTATCCGCCGACGCCAGCGCCGCAGAGCGCGGCCGCGAGCCCGACGTACAACAGCAGGGTGAGCGGGTTGACGCCGGCCAACGGGTTGGGAGTCGCCGCCGCGTTGGTGTTGACCGTGAAGTTCCAGGTGTCTTGGGCAGAGTTTCCCACGGAGTCGGAGACGTCCACGGTCACGTTGTGCACGCCGTTCTTCAGCGGTAGGATGGAGGGCGGGACGTAGGTCACGCTCGTCGCCGTGATGGTCGTGCTGTCGAGGCCGGTGACGTTGGTCCCGTCGATATAGATGAACACGCTGCTGATCGGGGAAGCGCTGTCCGAGAAACTGTCCTTGATCGTCGGGGTGGTGGAGCCCGTGACCGATCCCGCTCCCGGGGATTCCCCCGAGAACGAGATGGGACCGGTCGCACCGTTCGCGCGCGCGCCCGGCACCGCGAGTGCCCCGACGAGAAGAAGCGCGAGGAGTGCGGCCAGGAGGAGGAGCCGCATCCTCCTCACTCCGCGCGGGCGTACGCCATCGAGATCATGATGATCGTCATCGTGACGGCGACGGGCACGAGACCGAAGGTCAGCAGGAGGAGGAGCTCGTTCGCGTTCAGGCCGGCGGCCGTGCTCCCGAGGGCATTGATGAGAAATGCAGCGACCGCGATCATCAGGACCCCCACGAGAACGAGGCTGACGTACATGTCAAGAAACGTGGAGAGCCGCTCGATGAACTCCTTCTGGGCGAACCGTTTGAGCTTCAGCACGTCATCGGACTTGCTGCGGAGGTACTCGTCGAGATTCCCGCCCTGATGGATCATGTTCGCGAGGTCCCAGAAGGACTCTCGGACCGATTGGGACGGGGACTGCTTTGCGGTCTCCGCGAGCGCCGTGATGAGGTCCTTTCCTTCGACGTCGGTCCGATAGATGAGCCGCTTGAACTCGAGCGTCATCGCGGGGTCGTGGTCGCGTTGGGCCATCCGGCGGATCAGCGAGATGGGCGACATCCCGGTGCTCGCGAGCACCGAGAGCTCGCTCAGCGTGAACGGGAGCTCGCGATCGAGTTGCTCCTTCCGGTTCGCGATCCGGGTACTGATGAGGAACCGGGACCCCCCGATGACCGCGGCCAGCGTGACCACCGTGATGAGGGCGACGTACGGGTACCAGTTGGGGATCCGGAGCAGGACTGCGAACAGCAGCAGACTGAATCCTAGGGCAACTGCAACGCCGAGAGCCGTAGAAACGACCGTGACGGAATAGTACATGCCCGGCGTGATGTCCATTCCAGCCTGCTTGAGGCGCTCCGCGAGGAGTTCGGAAGAATCCGCCTGGTCGTACCGTGCTCCGAGCAATCGGTAACAGAACCGTCCGTAACCCGCGGCGAACGACGCCGTCTTCGGACCGGGGGTCGGAGTCGCCGTCCACGGGACGGGGGCCGTCTTTCGCGACGCCGCTCTCGCCCGTCGGAACATGGAGACCTCAGGCCGCCGCCCTCGTTTCCAAGCCGTTCAACGCGGCCTCGGCGTCGACGTAGTACATCGCGATGGCGCGGCTGACGTCCTTGAAATACGCCATCCCGAGACGATCCATGAGCTGGAGATACCGCTCCTTCCGGCGAAGTTCCGTGGTGAGGCTCTCGAACGATCGCCCCACGCGTTCTCCGATATGTTCGAGGACGAAGCTCCGGCCGAGATATTGGAACGAATCGTCGCTCGGAACCCAGCGGAAGATGTCGTTCGTCAGGAGCTCGTTCGTCGTGGCGTCGACCTCCAGGATCTCGGTGACGGATGTGATGCGACGCACGCGGTTGTTGTTCACGACGACCTGGGCGGGGAACGCCACCGCATCGAGCGCCTGGAAAAGTACTCGGGGGATGTTCATCGGTTCGTTCTCCACGCGGTGGAGAAGCTCGGCGATCGAGCCCGCGTGGATGGTGGACATCGAGGCGTGTCCGACCGAGATCGCCTGGAAGAGAGTGAACGATTCGGCGCCCCGAACTTCCCCGACGATGACGTACTCCGGCCGCTGTCGGAGCGCGGCCACGAGCAGGTCGAACAAGGTCACGCTCCCGAGCGGTTTGGCGCCCCCGCTCGATATCCCGGAGACGCCCGACGCGCCCCCGGACCCGGAGGACATGCCGTAGCCGGAGCGAGCGACCGATTGGATCCAGTTCTCGTGGGCGATCTGGATCTCGGGAGTGTCTTCGATGGAGACGATCTTGTCCTCGGGGCGGACGAACATGGAGATCGCGTTCAGGAAGGTGGTCTTGCCGGCCGCGGTCCCTCCGGAGATCAGCAATGAGCGATGGTGTTCGACGAGCGTCCAGAAGTACGCGAGCTCGAAGGCCGAGACCGAACCGAAGCGGAGGAGGTCGATGGGGGAGACCGGGTCGTGGGAGAACTTGCGGACGCTGAAGGTCGACCCCTTGCGGGTGACCTCGGTGCCGAGCGTCAGGTTGATGCGGCTCCCGTCTGCGAGGGTCGCGTCCAGGATCGGCTGGTAGATCGAGATGTGCTTGCCGGCGATCTGCGCGAGCCGGAAGATGTACTTGTTGAGGTCGAGCTCCCCCTCATACACGACGTTCGTCCGAAGGGACCCGAACACCCGGTGGAACACGTAGAGGGGCACGCCAGGTCCGAGGCAACTGATGTCCTCGAGGAATGGGTCGCGCAGGACCGCGTCGGTCCGTCCGAGCCCGAGAAAATCCCTTTGGAGATAGTAGAGGAGTACCGGGCGGCGTCGCTCGGACACCTCGATGTCGTACAGGTCAAGTACTGTCAGGAACCGCTTGTGCATGTACGCGCGAAGCTCGGGAGACTCCTCGAGACTCTCCCCGGAGGTGATGGGCAGTTCCTCCTGACCCATCATCGCCTCCATCCGGGTC
>Ga0209274_10000289_pt1 | contig 34931 bp, 29 predicted proteins | sample HubBroMetageREF1_FD_188343 | JGI IMG/M metagenome (GOLD analysis project Ga0209274, IMG submission 188343) | Reference soil microbial communities from the Hubbard Brook experimental Forest, New Hampshire, USA - Hubbard Brook CCASE Soil... | ecosystem: Environmental > Terrestrial > Soil >...
GACCGCCATATGCGCTATTTCCAGGAGAGCTTCGACCCCGCCGACGAGGCGTGGGAGACCATGTCCGATTCGGACTGGCTGAAGCCTCGCGCACCGGACATCGACAATATCCGCATCGCTCTCGATCTGGCGCTGGCCGAGCCGAAATATGCGCAGCGCGGCATAGCTCTGTTCGGCACCAGCGGGCGCCTCTGGTACATGCTCGATCTGGTACCGGAAGGACGACAATATGGCGACAAATTCGTCGCGCAGATCAATGAGACGACACCGCCCGCCGACGCGGCGCGGGCGCTGCGATACGCTGGCAGCCTCTGGCGCGAGGCCGATCGGCAACGTGTCTTGGCGCTGTTGGAGAGGTCGGCGGCGTTCTATCGGCAGATTGCGGACCGGCCAAACGTCGGTACAGTTCTGGGCATACTGGGCGGCGCGTACTACTTTTTCGGACGGTACGGAGAGGCCAAGGCAGCTCTCGACGAGGCGTGGCAGTTACTGGCGGAAACCACGCATCTGAAGTCTCAGATGAACATCATGAACGGTCTGGGCTTTCTTGCCGTGGGTAGGAACGAGACCGACGACGCGCGGCAGCATTTCGCATCCGCGCTCGATCTGGCGCGCAAACTGAAGGATAGCCTTCGGGAAAACAACGCCCTACTCAATCTGGGCGATGTCGAATTCCACAGGGGTGCGACCGATCTGGCGATCGAGTTCGCGCGCGAAGCCGCTACCGGATTCCGCGCAGCTGGCTTCACTGCGTATCTCGCCCGGGCCTTGACCAATCTCGGCGAATACCTGGCGCTGAGCGGCGATCTCTCCGGAGCGCAAAGCGCCGCCAAGGAGGCGTTGTCGCTCCTCGCCGGAGAAGGTGGGCATTGGCTGCGCCTAGATCTGCAACTGTTTGCCTTGATCGCGGCCCAGGACGCGCGATACGCTGAGGCGGCTCAGCTCCAAGGCTGGGTCGATGCCGGCTATTCCCGCACCGGCGAGATCCGCGAACCAACCGAGCAGAAGGTTTGCGAGGCGGTGATGGCGATCCTGGCAACACAGCTCAAGCCCGAGAGCGTGCAGGCGTTTCTCACCGAAGGTGGGACCTGGAGCGAGGAGCGCGCCGTCGATTACGCCTTGCGCCGGATCATTGCACCAAAATATCCGGGGCCGTGACCAACGCAACCAGATATACTCGACACTTTAAATATATGCTGGAAAGATGCTTCGGCCAATCGCAAACATGCAGCCGGAGCCGATGTGCACCGAACCTGGGAGGCATGAACACTATGCCCGTAGTCATTCCGCCCGCTCACCTCGATGTCCCGGCGATCGTCCTGAGCGCCGCCCGTGCCCCGGGTGCCCCGGCCGCGGTGCCGCGCCCGGCCACCCCGCCCCCGGGGGTGACGCGCCCGGCTGGTGGAAGTGAAGACCCCTTGATCGTCGTGCCACCGCCCTCACCGCCACCGCCCTCACCGGCCCCTCCGCCACCGACATCCACCGACACGGCGGCCCATGGCCCCCGATCCTAGCCGCCGCCGGAGCCGAGTGCACCGAACCTGGGAGGCATGAACGCTATGCCCGTAGTCATTCCGCCCGCTCACCTCGATGTCCCGGCGATCGTTCGCAGTGCCGCCCGCGCGCCCGCTGCCCCGGCCACTGTGCCGCGCCCGGCGACCCCGCCGCCGGGGGTGACGCGCCCGGCTGGTGGTAGCCAGGATCCCGCAATCGTCGCGCCACCACCCTCCCCACCGCCGCCTCCACCCCCTCCGTCGACATCCACCGACACGGCCGCCCGTGGCCCCCGATCCTAGCCGCCGCCGGAGCCGAGTGCACCGAACCTGGGAGGCATGAACGCTATGCCCGTAGTCATTCCGCCCGCTCACCTCGATGTCCCGGCGATCGTTCGCAGTGCCGCCCGCGCCCCCGCTGCCCCGGCCACAGTGCCGCGCCCGGCGACCCCGCCGCCGGGGGTGACGCGCCCGGCTAGTGGTAGCCAAGAACCCGAAATCGTCGCGCCACCACCCTCCCCACCGCCGCCTCCACCACCACCGCCCACATCCTCCGACACGGCGGCCCATGGCCCCCGATCCTAGCCGCCGCCGGAGCCGAGTGCACCGAACCTGGGAGGCATGAACGCGATGCCCGTTGTCATTCCGCCCGCTCACCTCGATGTCCCGGCGATCGTTCGCACTGCCGCCCGCGCGCCCAGCGCCCCGGCCGCAGTACCGCAGCCGGTGACCCCGCCGCCGGGGGTGACGCGCCCGGCTGGTGGTAGCCAAGAACCCGAAATCGTCGGGCCGCCGCTCTCGCCGCCGCCGCCTCCACCACCACCGCCCACATCCACCGACACGGCCGCCCATGGCCCCCGATCCTAGCCGCCGCCGGAGCCGAGTGCACCGAACCTGGGAGGCATGTAGCCCAGGGGGCTGTCGGGCGAGACCACCGCCTCTGAGGCATTTTCCCGTGATATCAATGCGTTCCCCACCTCACCCGACCTCTCCGCCCCAGTGGGGCGGAGAGGAGTTATCGAAGACACCACGCGAGAACCGGAGATGTGTAAACGGCGTAGGCCGAGGGGGGGCAAAGAGGAGCGCGCGTCGAGATCGAGATCAATTCACCCGGAGTTTCACCCCAGCCAGCTCATCAACGGCCAACGGCATCAGCGCCAAATTCTTCGATCCGGCCGGTCGGTCCGGTCCGGCCGGGGGCGTCACGCCAGGCTCTTCGAGGCCATCTCGAAACTGCCCTTGCTGAGGCCGTCAACCGCCAGCACCCGCTCCAATTCCCGCTTCATCAGCGCTTGCCTGCCGCTATCCTGGCGCCGCCAGGTGCCGAGCGGCTGGACCAGCCTTGCCGCCAGGGTGGCGTTCAAGGGATCGATCGCGATCACCTGATCGGCCAGGAAGGCGTAGCCGGCGCCGCTCGGATCATGAAAGCGCAGCGGGTTGTCCATCGCGAAGGCGCGGATGAGTGCCCGCGCCCGGTTCGGGTTCTCGAGATCGAAGGCCCGATGCCGGAGCAGTTCGCGGCAGCGTTCGAGCGTGTTCGGCAGCGACGAGATCGCCTGCAGCGTGAACCATTTATCGACAACCAGCTCGTCCTGCTGCCAAGCCTCGTAGAAATCGGCGAAGGCCCGGTCGCGCTCCGGGCACTCGATCTGGCCGAGCACGGCGAGGGCTTCCAGCACATCGGTCATGTTCCGCCCACCCTCGAACTGCGCCGAGGCGCGGGCGATGCCGTCGGCCTGGTCGGCGGCGGCCAGATAGCCCAGGCAGACATTGCGGAGCATGCGCTTGCCCACGGCGGCACTGTCGGGACTATAGGGACCGGTCTCGGTCAGGCGCTCATAGGTATCGGCCAACTCGCGGCCGAGGGCGCGGCCGATCCCGGCGGCAACGAAATCCCGGGCAGCATGGATGGCGTCGACATCCACGATCGCCAGCTGGTCGGCGAGGAAGGCCTCGCCGGGCAGGCTCAGGAACTCGGCGGCGAAGGCCGGGTCGGGCACCGGTCCGGCCAGGCACGCGCGGAAGCTCTCGACCAGATCGGGATCGAGGACCAGCGGCAGGCCGCGTTGCCGGAGGGCGACCAGATCGAGAAGATGGCGGGTTGCCACCTGCTGTCCGGCCTCCCAGCGGGCGAAGGGGTCGGTATCGCGCGCGGCCAGGAATTTCAGCCGGTCGAGCGGCACGCCGGCGAGCTTGACCGGTGCGGAAAAGCCGCGGAGGAGCGAAGGTACCGGAGCCGCGGGCACATCGACGAAATGAAAGCTCTGCCGGGCCTCGGTGACCAGGAGAAGACGCGTGCCCGATTGCGCCGCCGCCTCGCCTTCGAGGCGGGTCGCGAGTTCGCCGCCGTTCGGATCGAGCAGACCCATGGCGAGAGGGATCACGAACGGCGCCTTCACCGGCTGGCCCGGCGTCGCCGCAGTCTCCTGGCTGATCGTCAGAGTATAGCGCCGGCTCGCCGGATCCCAGGAATCTTCGGCCCTGACCACCGGCGCCCCGGCCTGTTCGTACCAGCGCTCGAACTGGGCGAGGTCGAGGCCCGAAACGTCTTCCATCGCCTGGGCGAAATCCTCGATGGTGACGGCGGCATTGTCGTGCCGGGCGACGTAGAGATCCATGCCCTGGCGGAACCGCTCGGGGCCGAGCATGGTGTGGATCATCCGAACGACTTCGGCACCCTTCTCGTAGACTGTCGGCGTATAGAAATTGTTGATCTCGATATAGCTGTCGGGCCGGACCGGATGCGCCAGCGGGCCGTCATCCTCGGGGAATTGCTTGGCGCGCAGGGTGCGGACCGCGCAGATCCGGGCGACGCCGCGGCTGTTCTGATCGGCCGAGAATTGCTGTTCGCGAAAGACCGTCAGCCCCTCCTTCAGCGACAGCTGGAACCAGTCGCGGCAAGTCACCCGATTGCCGGTCCAATTGTGGAAATACTCGTGGGCGATCACGGCCTCGATGCCGGCATAATCCAGATCGGTCGCGGTCTCGGGACGCGCCAGCACGTATTTGGTGTTGAAGATATTGAGGCCCTTGTTTTCCATCGCCCCCATATTGAAATCCGAGACGGCGACGATGTTGAACACATCGAGATCATATTCGAAGCCATAGACGTTCTCGTCCCAGCGCATCGAGGCTTTGAGCGAGGCCATGGCGTGGCCGCATTTGTCTTCGTCGCCCCGGCGGACATAGATCGCGAGCGCCACCTCGCGCCCGCTTCGAGTGGTAAAGCAGTCGCGTACCGCGACCAGATCGCCCGCGACCAGAGCGAAGAGATAGGCGGGCTTGGGATGCGGATCGGCCCATTTCGCCCAGTGCCGCCCGTCGCCGGCGAGGCCGGCATCGACCGGGTTGCCGTTCGAGAGCAGCACCGGATAGCGCGCTCGGTCGGCGAGGATGGTGGTCGTGTAGCGCGCCATCACATCCGGCCGGTCCTGAAAGAAGGTGATGCGGCGAAAGCCTTCGGCCTCGCACTGGGTACAGAAATTGCCGCCCGATTTATAAAGGCCGGAGAGCTCGGTATTGGTCTGGGGGGCGATTCTGGTCTCGATCTCGAGGGTGAAGGCATCGGGCAGATCCCGCAAACTCAGCGCCTCATCGCTCAGCTGATAGCGGTTCGGACCGATGGGCTCGCCGTCGAGTGCCACCGCGACCAGCTCCAGCGCCTCGCCGTCGAGGGTCAAGACACCGGTCGTCTCGGTCGCGGCCGGATTGCGCCTGAGCGTGAGCCGCGATTTCACCCGGGTCTCGTCCTCGCCCAGCTCGAACACCAGATCGACCGTTTCGGTCAGGAACTCCGGCGGCAGGTAATCGGCGCGACGGGTCGTCTTCGGCGGGGCGGCGTGGTCGCGCGAGGCGTCGAGCATGATGGCTCCGGGTCGGGGTAGCGATGGTTGCAGGCAGGCTGAGGATGCGGGGCGAATCGAGCGCTCTTCGAATGATGGCCAAGGTCTCGCGTTCCCCACCCGGCCTCCCCGCCCCGTGGGGCGGTGAGGAGAGCGCGGCGCGGTCCGAGCCAAAAATTGATAAAGCGTATTTTATTTCAATATATTGACTCCATCTTCTCCGCTCCGCCCCAGTGAGGCGGGGGGTCGGGTGGGGTGGGGAACGCTGCGGCCCATCCGCGGGGAGCCCCCATTGGACGCGGCCGTTACCCGCCTGATCCTAGAGGCGGATTCCGAATCGGTCAAAGCACTTCCCCGGGAGCCGCCGCGGCTGGGACGGTCCTCACACCCGCGGCGGCGGCGGCGCCAGCACCTCGCGTTTGCCGACATGGTTGGCGGCGCTCACCACACTCTCCTGTTCCATCCGATCCATGATCCGGGCCGCGCGGTTGTAGCCGATCTGGAGATGGCGCTGGACGAAGCTGGTCGAGGCCTTGCGCTCTCGCGTCACCAGGGCCACGGCGCGGTCGTAGAGATCCTCGCCGCCCTCGCCATCGCCGGCAGCAGATTCGTCGAGTTCGGCGGCGGGCGGTTCGTCATCCTCGGTCACCTCGTCGAGATAGCTGGGCGTGCCTTGGCTCTTGAGGAAATTGACCACGCTCTCGACTTCGGTATCGGCGACGAAGGGCCCGTGGACGCGGGTGATGCGGCCGCCGCCGGCCATGTAGAGCATGTCGCCGCGGCCGAGCAGCTGTTCGGCGCCGGATTCGCCGAGGATCGTGCGGCTGTCGATCTTGGAGGTGACTTGGAAGCTGATCCGGGTCGGAAAATTGGCCTTGATCGTGCCGGTGATGACATCGACCGAGGGGCGCTGCGTCGCCATGATGATATGGATGCCGGCGGCGCGGGCCATCTGGGCCAGGCGCTGGATCGCCGCTTCGATGTCCTTGCCGGCGACCAGCATCAGATCGGCCATCTCGTCCACGACGACGACGATGAACGGCAGCTGCGCCCGGTCGAGCGCCTGTTCCTCGAACAAGGGCTCGCCGGTCTCGGCATCGAACCCGGTCTGGACCCGGCGCGACAGCTTCTCGCCGCGCGCCTCGGCCTCGGCCAGGCGCTGATTATAGCCCTCGATATTGCGCACGCCGAGCTTGGACATGGCGCGGTAGCGGTTTTCCATCTCGCGCACGGTCCATTTCAGCGCCACGACCGCCTTCTTGGCGTCGGTGACGACGGGCGCCAGCAGATGCGGAATCCCGTCATAGATCGACAGCTCCAGCATCTTCGGATCGATCATGATGAATTTGCACTGATCCGGCGGCATCCGGTACAGCACCGACAAGATCATGGTGTTGATGCCGACCGATTTGCCCGAGCCGGTGGTGCCGGCGATCAGCAGATGCGGCATCTTCGCCAAGTCGGCGATGATCGGCCCGCCGCCGATATCCTTGCCCAGCACCAGCGACAGTTTGGCGTTGCTCCGCTCATAGGCGGCCGAGGCGAGGAGCTCGTGCAGATAGACCGTCTCGGATTTGGCATTGGGCAGCTCGATGCCGATGACGTTGCGGCCCGGGACGACGGCGACACGCACCGAGATGGCACTCATCGAGCGGGCGATATCGTCGGCGAGACCGATCACGCGCGAGGATTTGGTGCCGGGCGCCGGCTCCAACTCGTAGAGCGTGACCACCGGGCCGGGGCGGACCTTGACGATCTCGCCCTTGACGCCGAAATCTTCGAGCACGCTCAGCAACAGGAGGGCGTTTTGCTGCAGCGCTTCTTCGCTGGGACCGCCGCGCGTCCGGTCCTTGGGCGGCTCGGCCAGGAGCCCGAGCGGCGGCAGCGTATAGGTGCTGCTCGGTTCCAGATCGAGACTCGCCTGACGCGGTAGTTCGGCCCGCCTCCCTGGGGTCGGACCGGCGGATTTGGGGGCGACGACATCGCGCGGCAGCTCCCGGCGGGCAGTGGCCCCGGCGGCGGTCATGAAGCGCGGCAGCTCGGGCAATTCAGACCCGTCGAACGGGACCGTCGAGAAGCCCATCTGCGGCTCGGTCCGTTGCCTCGGCTCGGCCGGAGCCGGACCCGGATCGCGCGTCCACCGGAAGGAGGCCATCCGGCCCAGAATCGGGCGGGCCCAGCGTCGGCCCCAGGCCCAGGTGAAGAAGCCGGCCTTGCCGCCGGCCCAGGCCACTCTGCCGGCGCCCCGGCCGACCTCGCGCCACTCGCCCGGCGACAGACCGAGCACGAAGACCAGCATCAGGCCCGAGACCGCCGCGAAACCCATCGCAGCGAACGGCGCGGCGTCGCCGAGGGCCAGTACTTGCCAAAACAGCCGGCCGAGCACGCCGCCGGCCGTGTTCGGCAGAACGCCGAGGCTGATCGCCACGGCCAGCATCAGCACCGGCATCATCGGCAGCCGCAACCAGATCACCCGGATCGGCCGATGGAGCAGCAACCTCAGCGCCCAGGCCGACAAGACGATCGGGACGACGACGCTGGCGGCGCCGACCGTCTGGAGCAGGAGATCGGCCAGGATGGCCCCTGCCGGCCCGCCGAAATTGGCCGGGACTTTATCGACCGCCATGTCCCAGGACGGGTCGGTGCGGTCATGGGTCGCCAGGACCAGGGAAAATACCAGGGCGGCGATGAACAACAGCGTACCGATCAGCTCGTCGAAGCGCCGGCGCAGGAACTCCCCGGCGCCGAAACTCGATCGAGTCTTGTCGAAACCCGCGGACAAGCTGGCCAGATCCGTCCTCACAGCAGTCTCACTCCTCGTTGGAACAGGCTAGAGCACGCGGACCATCCGCTCCAGCGCCGCGGCGATCGTCGCATCGTCATGAACCAGTGCCAGGCGCAGATATCCGGCTCCCGGGTTGTGTCCGCTCGATTCGTCGAGGGCGAGATAGGATCCGGGCAGAGATTTCACGCCGGCGGCGCGCCACAGGCGGAGTGCCGCGGCTTCGCTGTCGCCGACTTCCAGCCACAAGAAGAATCCGCCCGGCGGGCGATAGAAGCCGAACCGGTCGCCCAGGACGCGCTCGGCTGTATCGATCTTCGACCGGTACCGAGCCCGATTCTCGACGACGTGGGCTTCGTCGCGCCAGAGGGCGGCGGCGGCGGCCTGAATCGGCAGGGGCACCTGGCTGCCGGCATAGCTGCGCAAGGTCAGAAAGCGGCCGATCAGGCGTTCGTCGCCGGCGACGAAACCGGCGCGGAGCCCGGCGCCGTTGGAACGCTTGGACAGGCTGTGGAACACCAGCAGATTGTCCAGCCCTTCGCCCAGCGCCTCGGCTGCTTCGAGGGCACCCGGCGGCGGCGCCCGGTCATAGATCTCGCAATAGCATTCATCGACGAACAGGACGAAGTCATGGTGCCGGGCCAAGCGAAGGGCCTGCTGCAGATAATCGAGGCTGGCGATGGCACCTTGCGGATTGGCCGGGGTACAGAGGAAGAGGAGGGCCGTACGGTCGAGCAGGGCGGCATCGATGGCGCCCAAATCGGGGAGGAACCCCGTCGTCCGGGGGGCCGGCAGCGGCACGATCTCGGCCCCGGCCATGATCGCGGCGGCCCGATAGGTCAGATAGAGCGGGTTGGGCAGCAAGGCTGCCGGACGCCGACCGGATTTCAGCGCCGGGACGACGATTTGGGCGGCGAGGAACAGGCCTTCCTTGGTGCCCGCGAGCGGCAGAATGTGCCGCTCGGGATCGAGCAAACCCGGGGCGAGGCAGTAGCGCCGACCGAGCCAGTCCAGGGCGGATTGGCGAAATTCCTCGGTTCCCTGGATCGGCGGGTAGCGGTTCCAACTGCCGGCATGGGCGGCGATCACGTCGGCGACCCAGGCCGGGGGGGCATGCTGCGGCTCGCCGACGCTGAGGATCACCGGGCGCTCGTTGCCGTGCGGCGCCACGCCCCGCAGCAGCGCGTTCAACCGCGTGAACGGGTTGTCGCCGAGTTGTTCCAAACGCGCGTCGATCTGCACGGCCGCACCTGCCCAACCTCGTCTCACCCCCGCCAGTCACCCCAGTCTAATCACGAGGTTATCCGAGAGTATTGCCATGGCGGTATAGCGGAATGGGCGATCTCGCGACATAAAAAAAGACGCCCGCCGGTCGGGCGGGCGTCGTCGAACCGATCGGAGAGAACCGCTACTGGACGACTTCGCCGTGGAGGGCCAGGTCGAGACCGTCCCGCTCGATCTCGGACTCGACCCGCAAGCCGATCACGACATCGATGATTTTGAGGATGACGAAGGAAACGACCGTGTCATAGACGATGACGATGCCGATACCGATCAGCTGGTTGACGATCTGAGAGGGATTACCTTCGATAGCGCCGGACGTACCGCCATATTCGTTGATGGCGAACACCCCGGTCAGAATGGCGCCGGCGATGCCGCCGACGGCATGGACGCCGAAGCAGTCGAGCGCGTCGTCATAGCCGAACAGATGCTTGAGCGAGGTGGCACCGAGATAACAGACGATACCGGCGACGCCGCCGATCACGAGCGAGCCGATCGGACCGACGAAGCCCGAGGCGGGGGTGATCGCGACCAGACCGGCGACGGCACCGGAGCAGATGCCCAGTACCGTCGGCTTGCCGCGCGCGGCCCATTCGACGAACATCCACGAGAGTGCCGCGGCAGCGGTTGCCACCTGGGTCACGGTCATCGCCATGCCGGCCTGGACACCGGCCGACGTAGCCGAGCCGGCATTGAAGCCGAACCAGCCGACCCAGAGCAAGGCGGCACCGATGAAGGTGTAGACGACGTTGTGGGCGGGCCCGGTATCCTTGCGCTTGCCGAGCAGGAGCGCGCAGACGAGACCGGCGACCCCGGCATTGATATGGACGACCGTGCCGCCGGCGAAATCCAGGACCTTGACCTGGGCATCGGCATTGGCGCTGTTGAGGAAGCCGTCCGGTCCCCACACCCAGTGCGCGATCGGCGCGTAAACCAGAATCGCCCAGGCGCCGATGAACCACAGCATGGCGGAGAACTTCATGCGCTCGGCAAAGGCCCCGGCGATCAGCGCCGGCGTGATGATCGCGAAGGTCATCTGGAAGCACATATAGACTGTTTCGGGAATTGTCGGCGCCAGCGAATTCGGCGAGGCGAGGCTGTTCGCCGTGTCACTGACCATGCCTTGCAGGAAAGCACGATCGAGCCCGCCGATATAGGGCGACCCGGCGGTGAAGGCCAAGCTGTACGATACGACTGCGAAGATCACGGTGACGAGGCAGGTGATCGCGAAACTGGTCATGACCGTATCGCCGACATTCTTCTTGCGGACCATGCCGCCATAGAAGAGTCCGAGACCGGGGATCGTCATCATCAAGACCAGCGCCATCGAGGTCAGCATCCAGGCCGTGTCGCCAGAATTGATGGTGCATTTCACCAGGTGCGTGGCGTCGCAGGCCGGCGGCGCCGGTGCTGCCGCGGCGGCATCCGCTGCTGCCGGCTGATCTTGGGCGAGCGCGGCACCGGCGGTCGAAAGGAATGCCAGCCCCGCAATCGCGAGAAACAGCGAGACTGCCATGACCAAGGCGGCGAGGCTCCCCCGCCCCCTGGCCCTTCCGTGATCCAACATATGTTCTCTCCTGATGAGTCGTTGATTAGCCCCTGCCGCCAATAGCCGTCGAACGGCCCTCCCTGCGGTCGGCCTTTATAAAACAAGATCCATGCCAACCAGATTCAGGAGGCTTTGCTCGGCGCTGCCCAGGAGGGAGGCCGATTCCGCCGCAATTCCGTCCTTCTCTGCCTAAATATTGAGCAATCGCCTAGAGAGAAATAAAATTCGCCGCTCTCGAGGCCGCATTCGGACTGGTCTTGCGCGCAGCGCTCAGGCCCTGCGCGATGAAATAACCCCGCGCAAGTATTGTGCCAGACCAGCGAACCCGCTTCCGATGGCGTGCCTCGAGGGGGATTGGTATTTATGTAAAATAAGTATAATTTTTATTATTTATTTATTTTCCCGGAGTGCCCGAAGCCTGTTTTCGGGCGATGCCGGCTGCCGGTGACACCGAGTGTCGGTCCAAGCTGGACAAGCCCCGGCAGCGAGGGCAAGGTCCCGCCCATGGCCAAACTGCGCGCGCCCTCCGAGGCTGGAGCCGTGGCCCGGCTCGATGCCGATATCGTCGTCCTCGGCGGCGGTCTCGCTGGCTTGCCGTGCGCGATTGCCTGCGCCGGTGCGCAGCTGCGGACCATCGTGATCGACCGCGAGCCGCCCGGGCACCAGCTGGCGGAGCCCTTCGACGGACGCAGTTCGGCCATCGCCTACGGCTCCCAGCGCGTGCTCGACAGCATCGGCGTCTGGCGCCATGTCGGCCGAGACGCACAGCCGATCCTCGATATCCGGGTGGCCGATCAGGGCTCGCCGCTGTTCCTCCATTATGATCACCGCGAGGTCGGCGACCGACCCTTCGGCTGGATCGTCGAAAATCGGGTGCTGCGCCAGGCGCTGTTCCGGCGCATTGCGGAATTGGGCGACCTCCTTCATCTGGCTCCGGTGGAACCGGTTCGATGCGACCGGGAGCCGGCGGGGGTCGAGATCGAACTCGCCGATGGCCGCCTCGTCCGGGCGCCGCTGGTGGTCGCCGCCGATGGCCGGAATTCCGCGCTGCGCCGGGCGGCCGGCATTCGCACCTTCGGGACCGACTATCCGCAGCACGCGATCAGCGGCACGGTCACCCACGAAAAACCGCATCATGGCGTCGCTGTCGAGCATTTCCTGCCGGCCGGCCCCTTCGCCATCCTGCCGATGACCGGTAACCGCTCTTCCATCGTCTGGACCGAGCGGGCAGCATCGGCGCCTGCCATGCTCGATCTCGATCGGCCTGCGTTCGATCGCGAGGTGACCCGCCGCTTCGGCGATTTCCTCGGCAGGGTCGAATGGGTCGGGCCGCGCTGGTCTTATCCGCTGCAGGTCCTCTATGCCGAGCGGGTGATCGATCGGCGCCTGGCGCTGGTCGGCGATGCCGCCCATGTCATCCATCCGATCGCCGGCCAGGGTCTCAATCTGGGCATCCGCGATATAGCGGCACTGGCCGAACTGGTCGTCGATGCCCACCGGCTCGGCCTCGATCCGGGAGCGGCCGATGTTCTCGACCAATATCAGCGCTGGCGCCGCGTCGATACGCTGGCGCTGACCGCCGTGACCGACGGGCTGAACCGGCTCTTCTCCAACGATCTGGGGCCGCTCAAGCTGGCGCGCGACCTGGGCCTCGCCCTGGTCCAGCGGGCGCCGCCGCTGAAGCGGCTGTTCATGCAGCACGCGATGGGCGTCGTCGGAGCCTTGCCGCGTCTCGTTCGCGGCGAGGCGCTCTGACCTGTCGATGCGTCACAGTGCCGGCGCCCCGGTGAGCGCCGCCGAGCGGGTCCAGAGCGAGGCGGCGAGGCCACGATCCGAGGCGATCGGATTGGGTGCCGCCTCACGCCCCGGCGGCTTGAAATAGCGACCGGTCACCGTCGCCAGTTCGGGCGCCGTGGCGACATGGAGCGTGGTCTGCGCACCCTGCTCGGGGCTGAGCAGGACCCGCTTGATCAGCGGCGTCAGCACTCCGACGACGGCGCCGCGCCAGCCGCCGAGATTGAAGATGTTCGTCGCGACCACGCCCGGATGGACGACATTGGCGGTCACGCCGGTTCCGTCGAGCCGGCGCGCCAGCTCGAAGGTGAACAGCATGATCGCGAGCTTGGACTGGGAATAGCTGCCCATCAGGCTGAACCGCCGCTCCGATTGCAGATTGTCCAGATCGATCCCGGCATTGTCCGAAGCCTGCGAGCCGACATTGACGATCCGTGCCGGTGCCGAATGCCGCAGCAGATCGAGCAGTTCCAGCGTCAGGAGGAACGGGGCCAGATGATTGACCGCGATCACCCGCTCGAACCCGTCGGCGGTGAGTTCGCGTCGGGGGCGGGCGAGACCGGCATTGTTGATCAATAGATCCAGCCGGGGATAGCGCTGCCGAACCTCGCCGGCGAGTCGCCGCACCTCGGCCAGCGAAGAAAGATCGGCGAGCAGCAGGTCAAACCGGGCCGAGGGAGCTCGCGCCGCCAGAAACTTCTGCATCGCCTCGCCCCGGATCCGGTCGCGCGCGACGATGGCGACGGTGGTCCCGCGGGCACCCAGGCCGAGTGCCGTCCAGATCCCGATGCCGTTGGTGGCGCCGGTGACGAGGGCGATTTTCTGCGACGGTTCGCTCATCGGGAGATGGGATCCTGCGAGAGGGTCAGCCGGCCAGTGCCAGCACGGCGCGCAACAAGGTGTCGGCGCCGGCGCCGGCTTGGTCCGGCGCGATGCTCTCGGCCTCGTTGTGGCTGAGACCGTCGCGGCACGGGACGAAGATCATCGCCGTCGGGGCGACCGACGCCAGATTGGCGGCATCGTGGCCGGCGCCGCTGACGATGTCGCGATGGCTGAAACCGCAGGATTCGGCGGCGGTGCGGATCTCGCCGATGATGCGCGGGTCGAAGCGAACCGGTGCTGCTGCCTGGACCGGCGTCACCTCGAATTCGAGCCCGGTCTCGGCGCCGACCGCCGCGATCGTCTCGCCGAGCGCCGCCTCGATGGTGTCGAGCACGGCCAGCTCGGGATGGCGCAGATCGATCGTGAAATCGACTCGGCCGGGAATGACATTGGTCGAACCCGGCTCGACCCGGCAAATTCCGATGGTCGCGACCGCGTGCGGGCCGTGCCGGCGGGCCAGGGCGTCGAGCGCCACCGCCACCTGCGCCGCGCCCTGAAAGGCGTCGCGGCGATGCGACATCGGAGTCGTCCCGGCATGGGAGTCGCGGCCGGTCACCTCGACCTCGTACCAGCGGATGCCTTGCACGCCGGTCACGATACCGATCTCGGTGCCCGAGGCTTCGAGGAGCGGACCCTGCTCGATGTGGAGTTCGAGAAAAGCGCCGTAGCGCCGGCCGCCGCACGGCGCCGGCCCGGCGAAGCCGATGCCGTCGAGGGCGGAGCCGACGGTGATGCCGTCCTTGTCGCTGCGGGCGCGGGCGTCCTCGAGCCGGTATTTCCCGGCGAACACGGCCGAGCCCATCATCGAAGGCGAAAAGCGGGCACCTTCTTCATTGGTCCAGTTGACCAATTCCAGCGGTGCCGCAGTCTCGTAGCCGGCATCGTCCAGCGTGCGCAGGATCTCCAGTCCGGCCAGCACACCCAGGATCCCGTCGAATTTCCCGCCGGTCGGCTGGGTATCGAGATGGCTGCCGAATCCTACTGGCGGCAGCGTGTCGTCGCGGCCCTTGCGGCGGGCGAAGATGTTGCCCATGCCGTCGATCGTGACCGTGCAGCCGACGGCTTCGCATTGGGCCACGAACCAGACGCGGACCTGCCGGTCGAACTCGCCGAGGCTCAGCCGGCAGACGCCGCCCTTGGCCGTACCGCCGATCGATGCGGTCTCCATCAACGCCGACCACAACCGCTCGCGATCGATCTCGAGATTCGACATCCGGAACCAACTCTCACCCGCCGAGGAGAAGCCAGCCTAGCGTGATCGGCGGCGCGAGGAAACCGGCGCGTTCAAGGTGCCGGCTTGTTGGGCGGTTGCACGGGCGAGGATTCGGCCCCGGGATAGGCCGCGCGCAAGCGGTTGATCGTCTCCGCGGTCTTGAAATCGTCGCCGTTCGGCGTTTTGGTGAGGGCGATGGTGAGCTTGGCCTCGACCTGCAGAGTCGATTCCGGCGAGGGCCCCAGCTGCCCGTCCCAGTCTCCGCCCCAGCCGAAGCGGCCGAAGAAGCGCCGATTGTGAAACCCGTAGCCGCCATACCAGTAGGGATCGGCGGAAACGTCGGAAATATTTACCGCGTCGGTGCTGGAGCGCCGATCGGTCACGGCGAACCCGGCATAGCCTTTCGCCTCCGCGATCTGGCTCGCATGCCAGAGCGCCAGATCGAAGGCCAGGGTCTTGGCCTGGGCCTCGGCCGGCGACCGGTCGAAGCGGAAGCCGTAGCCGGGCTGCTCGGGTGTGACATAGGAAACGACCCAATGAGTGTCGTCGATCGGCTGTTCGAAATAGCCGAAATTCTTGGCGACTTGGATGGGCGTCAGCAGCGGGTAGGTCGGGATCGCGGTACAGCCGGCCAGCAAGAGGCCGCCGCCGATGGCCGCCGTGAGGGCGAAGGTGCGATTTGCCATGAAGCCTCCTCCTTTACCCTAACAGACGCGCAGGGATCTCGATCTATTCTCGACAATCCGCGCTTCGCATCTCACTCGTTTCGGCCCCGAACGGGATCGACCGAAATTCGGCCCAGCCACCAGCCCAAAGTGGTGCCGCGCAGGATCATCAGGATCATCAGCGACGCCCACAGGCCGTGATCGCCGAACGCCGGCTCCAGGATCAGCGTCGCCGCGACAAAGCCGGCAGCGGCGAGCGCCATACTGTCGCGCAAGGCCCGGGTCCGGGTCGCTCCGATGTAAACCCCGTCGAGCTGGAAACCCCAGACCGAGATGAACGGCGACAGCACCGCCCAAGGCAGGTACAGGGTCGCCGCGGCACGAATGACCGGTTGATCGGTTAGCAAATCGATAATGGCCGATCCCAGGAGCAGATAGAAGACCGAAAACGCAGCGGCACAGCCGAAGGCCCAGCCGAGCGACAGTCTGATCGCGCGGCGCAGGGCAGCACCGTCGCCGGCGCCGATCGCGGCGCCCACCAGCGCCTCGGCGGCATGGGCGAAGCCGTCCAGACCGAACGCCATGAAGCTCTGGAAATTGAGCAGGAGCGCGTTCGCGGCCAGGATCGTGTCGCCCAGGCGAGCGCCGATATGGGCGAACCAGCCGAAACTGGCGACCAGGCACGAAGTGCGGATGAAAATGTCGCGATTGACCGCCAGCAGCCGGAACAGCGCCCGCCGTTCCAGAACCTCGGGCCACCGCACCGGGGCCAAGGCTCGGTGCCGTAGCCGCCGGAGCAGGACCGCTCCCAGCGCCAGCCCGGCCCAATCGGCTCCCGCCGTCGCCGCCCCGATGCCCGCCACGCCCCAGCCGAACCCGAACACGAACAGCACCGCCAGCACGACATTGACCAGATTGATCGCGATTTGCAGCAACAGCCCCAACCGCACGCGCTGGCGCCCGAGCAGATAGCCCAGCACGACGTAATTGCCGAGCGTCGCCGGTGCCGACCAGATCCGCGCCCGGCAATAGAACGTCGCCTGCTCGCGCACCGCGTCGCTGCCGCCGAGGAGATCGAGGGCGAGCGCGATCAACGGCAGGCGCAGCGCCAGGAGCGCCGCACCGATCGCGGCGGCGAGTACCAAGGCGCGGAGCAGGGTCAGGCGCAAACCGGACCAGTCGCGCGCACCTTCGGCTTGGGCCACGAAGCCGGTCGTGCCCATACGCAGGAAGCCGAACCCCCAAACCACGAAGTTGAAGAACAAGCCGCCGAGTGCCACACCGCCCAGCGAAGCGGCACCCGGCAAATGCCCGGCAATGCCGGTATCGACGGCCGAGAGGATCGGCTGGGTCAGATTGGCGAGCACGATCGGAACCGCCAGCGCCAGCAGCCGGCGGTGTCCGACCGCGGTCGAGAGCCCCGGGTCGGTTGAATTCTCCGAATTCTCCATCGCGACGGCGGAACGCTCCCGGATATCAGCAGAGGGCAGAGTGCCGCCGATCGGTCAGTCCGATCCAACCCCGCCGACGCATTGCTGCTCAGCTTTGGCGATCCTCCATCGGTACCGATTCCGCCTCCGGCCGACCGGGACGAATTGGGGGGATAGGGCGCTTGATTTTTCGGGTATTTTGACGCCTGCTGAAGCATCGTAGCCAGGGGACCCGCGCGCTGGCCGCGCGCAACCCCTCGGCTCTCTGGGGAGTGACATCATGACGACTTATGCTCCGTCCATGGCCGTGAGCGAGCCGACCGGCAAGTGGCTGGTCATCTTCGCGTCTTCGCTCGGTACCGTCTTCGAGTGGTATGATTTTTATCTCTATGGCACGCTCGCCGTGTTCTTCGGGGCATTGTTCTTTCCCCCCGGCAACGATACCGGGGCGTTGCTGGCCAGCCTCGCGACCTTCGGCGCGGGATTCGCGGTCCGCCCCTTCGGCGCGATCGTGTTCGGGCGGATCGGGGATCTGGTCGGCCGCAAATATACTTTCCTGATTACGATCGTGATCATGGGAGCGTCGACGGCGCTGGTCGGCTGCCTGCCGACTTACGGCCAGATCGGGATCTGGGCGCCGGTTCTGCTGGTTTCGCTCCGGCTGCTCCAGGGCTTGGCGCTCGGCGGCGAGTATGGCGGGGCCGCGACCTATGTCGCCGAGCACGCGCCCGACAGCGAGCGCGGGATCCAGACGAGCTGGATCCAGACGACGGCGACGCTGGGGTTCTTTTTGTCACTGATCGTGATCCTGGCATGCCGCATTTCGATGTCGGCCGATGATTTCAAGGTCTGGGGCTGGCGCATCCCGTTCCTGGTGTCGGTCATCCTGCTCGGCGTGTCGGTCTATATCCGCCTGAAGCTCAGCGAATCGCCCGTCTTCACCGAGATGAAGAGCAGCGGGCTGGGTTCGAAATCGCCCTTGACCGACAGTTTCGCGCATTGGGGCAATGCCAGATTGGTCCTGCTGGCGTTGTTCGGGGCGACGGCCGGGCAGGGGGTGGTCTGGTATGGCGGGCAGTTCTATGCCCTCTACTTCGTCTCGTCGACCCTCAAGGTCGACTTCCAGACGACCTATTGGCTGATCGGCACGGCGCTCTTGATCGGGACGCCGCTCTTCGTCTTCTTCGGCTGGCTCAGCGACAAGATCGGCCGCAAGCCGATCATCATGGCCGGGCTCCTGCTGGCGGTTCTGACCTATATCCCGATCTTCCAGGGCCTGACCCACGCGATCAACCCGGCGCTCGAAGCCGCGTCCGCTTCGGCGCCGGTGTCGGTCGCCGCTGGCGATTGCACCTTCCGGGTATTCTCGCCGCCGTTGACGGTTTGCGACAAATCCAAGGACGTTCTGGCCAAGGCCGGCGTCAGCTACGAGAACCTGCCGCCGGTCGACGGCAAGGATGTCGTCGTCAAGATCGGCGGCGCCGAGATCGACGGATTCGATGCCAAGGCCATGACCGAGGCGCTGAAAACCGCCGGCTACCCGACGGCGGCCGATACTGCCAGGATCAATTGGCCGATGGCCTTGGCCCTGCTGAGCCTGCTCATGGTCTACGTCACCATGGTCTATGGCCCGATCGCGGCGTTTCTGGTCGAAGTGTTCCCGGCGCGGATCCGCTACACCTCGATGTCGCTGCCCTACCATATCGGCAACGGCATCTTCGGCGGCTTCCTGCCGCTGCTCGCTGCGGCGATCGTGGTTGCCACCGGCAACATCTATGCCGGGCTCTATTACCCGATCGGGATCGCCGCCATGTCGTTCATCATCGGGGTTCTGTTCATTCGGGAAACCAAGAACGAGCACATCGACCGGTAAAGCCCGGGCAGTCGTGCCGGTTCCGCTGCAGGAATCGGCACGCCGCCGCGGAGGATTCCCAAAAATGAGCGTCTTGAACGACCCGGCGCTGGAGCAATTGCTGGCGGGGCTGCACGAGCGGAGCGACGAGCAGACCACCATCGTGTTCGGCGACGACGAGGCGCGCGACCGGGCGGGGGCTTCGCCGCCGACGGACGATCCGGCTCGCCTCAAAGCGTTTCTCAGCGACAAGCTGGTGGCGCTCGACCGCGACAAGGCGGAATTCTGCTACCAGCTCTGCCGTGCCGGCAATGCCCGGCGGATCGTCGAAATCGGCACCTCTTTCGGCGTCTCGACGCTTTATCTGGCGGCGGCGGTGCGCGACAACATCCGCGCCCTCGGTGGCGGCGGAATCGTCATCGGCACCGAGTACGAACCGCGCAAGGCCGAGGCGGCGCGGGCGAATTTCGCCGCGGCCGGCCTCGGCGAGTTCATCGATCTGCGCGAAGGCGATCTGCGCCGAACACTGGCCGGGATCGAGGGCCAGGTCGATTTCATGCTGGTCGACATCTGGATCGCCATGGCTCGGCCGGCGCTGGAACTGGTGGCCCCGCATCTGCGGCCGGGTGCGATCGTGATCTGCGACAACACTGAAAAATATCGCAGCGCCTATGCCGATTATTTCGCGTTCATCAACGCGCCGGACCAGGGGTTCCGGACCATGACTCTGCCGTTCGACGGCGGCTTGGAATTCTCGGTCCGCTCCCCGGCCTGAGCGCGCCTCTACACGCCGCGCCGCTTCTGCGCCGGCACCTCGTGCTTCTTCAGCACCGCTTCGGTGCTGGCATCGACCTCGAGCAGCTTGACCGTATAGGTCCAGAGTTCGGCGACATAGCGCAGCACTGCCTGACAGCTCTTCTCGTCGAGCAGAATGCCGTCATGGACGAAATGCTTCAGCACCAGCGTCCGGTCGCCGGCCATGTCGACATCGGCGATCTGGATATCCGGCTCGCGCCGGGAAATGTCGTAGGAGCGCGCCAGCGCCGAGCGGATCTCACGATAGCCGCCTTCGTCGTGGATGGCGTCGACCAGCATGTTGGGCTCGGCCGCGTTGTCGAACACGCGGAACAGCCGATGCTTGCGGATCACGTTCGGCGACAGGAATTGCAGGATGAAGCTCTCGTCCCGGTAATTGGCCCAGGCGTCGCGCAGCGTGCCGTAGGGATCCTTGTTGCCGGCGAATTGCGGGAAGAAGATCCGGTCTTCCGGGGTCGGGGCCAGACAGATCCGCTTGATGTCCTCCATCATGGCGAAGCCCAGCGCATAGGGGTTGATGCCGCTGTAGCGCGGGTCGTCGAAATCCGGCTGGAACACGACGCTCGTGTGGGAATGCAGGAATTCCAGCATCGAGCCGTCCGAGATCAGCCCCTTGCCGTGCAGGCGGTTCATGATCTCGTAATGGACGAAGGTGGCGCAGCCCTCGTTGATCACCTTGGTCTGTTTCTGCGGGTAGAAATATTGGGCGATGTTGCGGACGATCCGGCAGAGCTCGCGTTCCCATTCTTCGAGATTGGGCGCGAATTTTTCCATGAAATAGAGGATATTCTCCTCCGGCAGGCCGAGCCTCTGATTCTGCTCGCGCTGGATGCGCGCGATCTCCTCGGCTTCGAGGCTGCGGATCACCTCCGGCGCCGGCACCGTCCGCCAGAGATCGTTGTAGGTCGTCTCGGCATGGAGCCGGCGTTCCTGCTCGCGCTTGCGGTCGTCGGCGAAATTGAGCGGCTTGCGCCGCGTATAGCGGTTGACGCTCTCGTCCATCAAGGCGTGCGCGGCGTCGAGCACGGATTCGACCCGGGCGATGCCGTAGCGCTCCTCGGCCTTCAGCACATAATCGCGCGAGAATGAGAGATAATCGAGGATGCCCGAGGCGTCGGTCCATTGCTGGAACAGGTAATTGTTTTTGAAGAAGTGGTTATGACCATAGGCGGCGTGGGCGATGACCAAGGTCTGCATGGTCATGGAATTCTCTTCCATGATGTAGCAGAGGCAGGGGTTCGAATTGATCACGATCTCATAGGCGAGGCCCTGCAGCCCGCGGCGATAGAGCGCTTCGTTGTAGGCGAAACGCTTGCCGAAGCTCCAGTGCCGATACATGAGCGGCAGGGCCGAGGAGGCGTAGGCGTCGAGCATCTGTTCCGAGGTGATCACTTCGATCTGGGTCGGATAGACGTCGAGCCCGAGTTCCCGGCGGGCGATGAGCTCGATCGCGTCATGAACGCGTTTCAGCTTGTCGAAATCCCATTCCGGACCGTCATAGAGCAGAACCGGTGCGTCGAGAATCGCTGCCATGGGTTTCTCCAGCATCAAGCGGCCGGTGCCTTGCCGCGCGAAAACAGATCGTGGAACACTGGAAATATATGCGAGGGATCGCCGACTCGTCGCATGGCGAAATTGGGATGGGCCGGTGCCACCTCTGCATAGGAGCGCCAGAGATCGGTCTTGTCCATCCGCCGATCGCCCAGCCCGTCGGGCGACTCGCTGACTTCGATATAGGCGAAATACTGGCAGACCGGCAGGATGTCGCTCAAGAGGGCGATGCAGCGGCCGCTGTCCGCGCCGAAATTGTCGCCGTCGGAAGCTTGCGCCGCATAGATGTTCCAGGCGTCGAGCGGATAGCGTTCGTGGATGATCCGCTTCATCTCGGCCAGTGCCGTCGACACGACCGTGCCGCCGGTCTCGCGGCTGTAGAAGAAGGTCTCTTCGTCGACCTCCTGCGCCGTGGAGGTATGGCGGATGAAGACGAGATCGACCTGCTTGTAGCGCCGGGCCAGAAAGATGTGCAGCAGCATGAAGAACCGCTTGGCCAAGTCCTTCATCCGCTCGGTCATCGAGCCGGAGACATCCATGAGGCAGAACATCACCGCCTGGACATTGGGCTTGGGGATCCGCTCGAACCGATTGTAGCGCGTGTCGATCGGGTCGAAATACGGGATCGCCCGGCTGCGCCGGCGCAGCTTCTCCAGCCGCTCGAGCGCTTCGCGGTGTTCCGCCTCCGGCCCCTCGGATTCGAGCGACTCGATCTTCTGCTCCAGCTCCTGCAACTCTTCGCGCTTCGGCCGTTTCATCGACAGGCGCCGGGCCATGGAGTTGCGCATGGTCCGGACCAGGTTGAGATTGGCCGGGTTGCCGCTCACCGAATAGCCGGCACGCGACAATTCCGGGGCCGCGGCCTCGGACAGCTTTTTCTTGACCAGATCGGGCAGTTCCAGATCCTCGAAGAAAAGGTCCAGGAATTCTTCCTTGCTGAGCGTGAATTCGAAGCCGTCCGTCCCTTCGCCGCTGTCGGCCGCTTCGGAACCGCGGCCCTGGCCACCTTGCGGCCGCTCGATTTCGTCGCCGACGACATGCTCCTTGTTGCCCGGCACGATGTAGTGCCGCTTGCCGCCGCTCGAACTCTGGCGAAAGCTCGGCTCGTCGATGCCACGAGTCGGAATCGACACCCGCTCGCTGCCTTCGACATCGGTGATCTTGCGCTTGCGCAAGGCGTCGAGCACGGCACCTTTGACCTCGGCCCGCGCCCGCTCGATGAAGCGGCGGCGGTTGCCCAGGCTCTTGCCTTTCGGGTTGGCGCGCCGATCGACGATGTTCATGTTCTGCCCGGCCTTCCCGTCAGCCCGCCTTGTTGACGCGCATGTACCACTCGACCAACCGTCGCACCTGTCGCTCCGTATAGCCGCGCGAGACCATCCGATCGACGAATTGCGCGTGCTTCTTGTCGCTGTCCGAATCCTTCTTGCTGCCGAAGCTTATCACCGGCAGCAGATCCTCGACCTGGCTGAACATACGCTTCTCGATCACTTCGCGCAGCTTCTCATACGAGGACCACGCCGGGTTCCGACCCGAGTTGGCGGCGCGCGTGCGCAGGGTGAATTTCACCACCTCGTTGCGGAAGTCCTTCGGGTTGGCGATGCCGGCGGGCTTCTCGATCTTCGACAATTCTTGATTCAAGAGTTCGCGGTTCATCAGCTGGCCCGTGTCGGGGTCCTTGTAATCCTGGTCTTCGATCCAGGCATCGGCGTAGGCGACATAGCGATCGAACAGATTCTGCCCGTAATCCGAATAAGATTCCAGATAGGCTTTCTGGATTTCGTGACCGATGAATTCGCTGTAGCGCGGTGCCAGATCGCTCTTGATGAAATTCAGCAATCGCTTCTCGGCATCCTCGGGAAACTGGTCCCGCCGGATCGCCTGCTCGAGCACATACATCATGTGAACCGGATCGGCCGCGATTTCCTGATTGTCGAAATTGAAGGTCTGGGACAGGACCTTGAAGGCGAAGCGGGTGGAGATCCCCTCCATGCCTTCGTCGACGCCGGCGGCATCCCGATATTCCTGGACCGATTTGGCGCGCGGGTCGGAGTCCTTCAGGCTCTCGCCGTCATAGACGCGCATCTTGGAATAGAGGTTCGAATTCTCGTGCGGCTTCAGCCGCGAGAGCACCGAGAATCGGGCCAGCATGTCGAGCGTGCTCGGCGCACAGGGCGATTTGGACAGCTCGCTCGACTCCAGGAGCTTGTTATAGATCTTGCACTCCTCGGTCGCGCGCAGGCAGTAGGGGACCTTGATCACCGAAATCCGGTCGATGAAGGCCTCGTTGTTGCGGTTGTTCTTGAATGTCTGCCACTCCGCCTCGTTGGAATGGGCCAGGATGATGCCCTGGAACGGCAGCCCGCCGATGTTCTCGGTGCCGATATAGTTGCCTTCCTGGGTCGCGGTCAGCAGCGGATGCAGCATCTTGATCGGGGCCTTGAACATCTCGACGAATTCGAGAATGCCCTGAGTCGTCCGGTTCAGCCCGCCGGAGAAAGAATAGGCGTCGGGATCGTTCTGGTTCAAGAATTCGAGCTTGCGGATGTCGACCTTGCCGACCAGGCTCGAAATGTCCTGATTGTTTTCATCGCCCGGTTCGGTCTTGGCGACCCCGATCTGCTTCAGCCGCGAAGGCTGGACGCGCACCACCTTGAAGCGGGAGATGTCGCCTTGGAATTCGTCCAGGCGTTTTGCCGCCCATGGGGACATCAGCCCGGTCAGCCGCCGCCGCGGAATGCCGTACCGGTCTTCCAGGGCCGCTCCGAACTGATCCGACCGGAACAAGCCCAGCGGCGACTCGAAGAGCGGGCTGATATCGCTGCCGGCCTTCAGCACATAGATCGGGAACGTCTCCATCAGCGCCTTGAGGCGCTCGGCAAGCGACGATTTGCCGCCGCCCACGGGCCCCAGGAGATAGAGGATCTGCTTGCGCTCTTCCAGGCCCTGGGCGGCGTGGCGGAAGAATCCGACGATTCTCTCGATCGTCTCCTCCATGCCGTAGAAATCTTCGAAGGCCGGATAGACCTTGATCGTCCGGTTCATGAAGATCCGCCCCAGGCGCGAATCCATGCTGGTGTCGACTACTTTCGGATCGCCGATCGCCTTGAGCAGGCGCTCGGCGGCACTCGCATACATCATCGGGTCATCCGAGCACCCTCGGATATAATCATCGAGCGACATCTCGACTTCCCGCTGGTTCTCGTAGAACCGGGCGAAGGAACTGAAGAGGCTGTCAGAAGACGGCATTGTCAAACTCCGCGGTGAAGGCCTGCGTCACCAGAGCGCAGCGTGGGCGTCGAACCGGTCTCGGCCGATCGCCGGATAGGTCGGCCGGGCCCGGCCGAAGACGGGGAGGAGAAGGGCTTCTCCGCCAACATCGGGACGCGCTCGACATATCGCCGGCAAAACACGAGGCCGCGCGATCAGCACCGATACTACATGCCATCGCACTCGCAACAAGGGCAAAAATTCGTGGCTTCGGGTCCACGATCGCACCATGATTTACACGGCCCGGCGCAAGTCTTGCACCGTTCATCTTAAAAAATTCTTGCCCTTTGCCGATCTTTGGACTTTGTATCGTCGCCGTGCCCCTGGCGGAAGTCGGCCGATCCTGGTCCCATGGCGCGCGTCCAGATGCCATCGTTCGTATCTGAAACCCCTTGCTCCGTCGCGTGGCGTCGTTGCGGCACCCTATTAGATGGGGCCGGTCGGCCCACATTGCAATTACAGGGCCATGCGAGCAGTGCATCGACCGGCGAGATCCATCGGACGAAACCGACAGTGCGGAGCGGCCCCGATGACCGGAGCAGCCGGGCAGCGCTGATGCCCTCCTTGGAATGACTCTGGGCCGAGCAGATTCGTTCCCAGGGAAAAACGAGACGGACGAGCCGATTTGCCGAGAAACAGGCAGGCGAATCCCGGTCGCGACCAGACCTGCCCCTGCTCCCGCACCCTGGATCGCTCGAATCCAGCGCTGCATCCCCGCCTCCTCGATACTCGATCGGCCCCCCGGCCCTCGCTCAGCAAGATAGAGGCTGAACCGACCCGTCGCATCCGACAAGTTAATTTGAGACAAGCAAATTGGGTATTTATTAGGCACTGTTGCAGAAGCGCGCCGGCCCGGACATTCCGGCCGGACTTTCGGCAGCCGGTTGACCCGAAGCCTGCCGCCGCCCTAGTGTCGCAGGGCAAAGTCTTCCTGGAGGAGTAGCGGAAATGACCGAGTTCGACCGCACGCGTCGCCGCTTTCTGGCGAGCACGGCACTGACCGGGCTGGGCTTGCTGGCCGGGGTCGGCGCCGCCCGTGCCTTCACCCCGCAGCCGATGACGGCCGAAGAGCACAAGGCCTATCGCAACGCCTGCAGCGCCGCGGCCGATCCCTATCACGCCCAGCTCGTCCAGCAGGCCGAAGCCGAACTCGGCGGCCGGATGAGTGCGGCGGAGATCGAACAGGCGGTGGCGGCGCTGCGCTGCCCGATCTGCGGCTGTCCGCTCGTCGCCGCGGCCCCGCCGCCCGGAGCCGCCAAGGCCGGCTGATGTTCGTCGAGCGCGCCCATGATCACGGCAGTTGCATCGAGACCGCGCTCGATCGGGCCGAGACGGTCTGCCAGGCCCGCGGCGTTCGGCTGACCGAGCTCAGGCGCCGGGTGCTCGTGCTGGTCTGGCGCCGGCACGAGCCGATCGGCGCCTATGATCTGCTCGACGAGCTCAAGCTCACCCATCGCCGGGCGGCACCGCCCACCGTCTATCGGGCGCTCGATTTTCTGATCGATCAGGGGTTGGTGCACCGACTCGAATCGCTGAACGCCTATATCGGCTGTACCCGCCCGGAAGAACTGCATGCCGGGCAATTCCTGATCTGCAGCGGCTGCGCCTCGATCGGCGAGCTCGACGATCCCGAAATCGCCCGCGCGGTTTCCTGCCGCGCCGCTTCACTGGGTTTCCTGGTCGAGCGCCAGACCATCGAAGTGCGCGGCCTGTGCGCCGATTGCCGCCGGGCACCGGCGGGGGCCCCGAACTGACGGGGAGCAGTCAGCCGACCATCCCCGCCCGCGCCGCCAGCATCCGCCGCGCCGCCGCGCGCACGCTTTCCGCGGGCCCGCGCCGGTAATCCCAGATCGGATCGGGGGAGGGCAGGGCCGCGATCATGGTGGCATTGGCCTCGAACAGCAGGATCTCGCCATCGGCCGAAAGACCAAAATCGATGCCGCCATAGTCGAGGTCGAGCACGGCGCGAATACGATCGAGCGCCGCCATGGCACCCGCTCCGAGGCTGCCCTCGGGATCGGCGAGATATGCTGCCTCTTCGGCCCGGTATTCCGGGCTATCGGCCATGTCGGCGCTGAAATAATGCACCTTCCAGCCGCGCGAGACGGCGAGATGGAGGGGGTAGAGCCGGCCGTCGACGATCATCGCCCGGTATTTTCGCCAGAACCCGTCCGGTCCCTGCGAGTCGAGATACTCGATCGCCATCAGGGTCTCACCGGGCAAGGAAGCCGCGGCGGCCGGCAGCGCCTCGGGGTCGGCGACACCGGTGAAATGCCGGCCCATATGGAACCCCGGCGCGCGCAACAGCAGCGGGAATGCCAATCCGGCTGCAGCCAGGCGGTCGGGGTCGATCTCTCGGCGCGGCAACTCCAAGGTCGCGGGGACGCGCACGCCGGGCAATCCCTGGAGGCGCCCGGCATTGCCGCTCCGCCCGGTTGCGAGCACGGCTTCCGGCCGGTTGACGACAGGGGCTCCGCTCAGCCGGACCACGGCCTGCGCCTGCTCCAGCGCGGGCCGGCACAGGTCGGCCTCGCCGATCGCGTTCAGGATCAGCCGATGCGGCGGCAGCCCGCGGGCTCGGTCGAAATATTCGGCCACCAGCACCGATACCTCGAAGACGGATTGGTCGACGATCGTCTCATAGGCGAGATTGCCGTTCCGGGCCGAGACCAGCACCAGCATGGGCACCGGCGCCGCCGTTCCCCGATAGGAGAGCAGCGTCACCGGCCGGTCGCGAAAGGCGGGTGCCCGATGCTGCTCGGCTTCCGCCTCGTCGCCTCGAGCCGAGAGCAGCTGGGCCAGCCCGCGATGGGCCTCCGGGTGCGCGGGGTCGAGCGCCAGCACGGCTCGGTACTGGGCTTCGGCCGGCTCGATCTCGCCCAGCGCTTGCAGCATGTTGGCGAGATTGACCCGCCCCATCGGATCGTCGGGATGATATTTCACCGCCTCGGCATAGACCAGCCGGGCCGCGCGCCGATGACCGCCGAGGAGCAGCAGGGCGCCCAGATTGTTGAGGGCGCCGGCGTGATCGGGTTCGCGGGCGAGCAGCGCCAGATACTCCGCCTCGGCCTCGTCGTTGCGCCCGGCACCGGCCAGCAGGCAGGCGCGGTCGAAGCGTGCCCCGACGGCCTCGGGTTCGACGGCGAGCCGGCGCTCCAACTCGGCGAGGACCAGGGCCCTCGTCTCGGGCGGGATCCAGTTGCTCATGAACCGACGGGACCCGTGTCTATTGCTTCGCGCCCAATTGGCCGTCCAGACGCTGCAGAGCCGGCTCGATCTGTCCGACGAGATCCTTGACCGCCTCGAGGCGCGCCGTGTCGGCCCGTGCGCGCAGCGAGTTGCCGGCAGAATTGCTCGCGGTAATTCCACTCGACCGGCCATTGCCCTGGAGCGTGGCATAGGGATAGCCATTGCGGACATCCATGAACAGCGCCTGGGCGTGGCCATCGGCCTCGATTTCGGTCGATGGGACGACGTAGTAGCCGACTACGGTCCAGTTCAGCAGCTGCAGCGCCGTATCCTCGCGCCGGGATTTGCCGGCCGGCTCGTAGATGAGGACGGCATCGACGTGCTGACGTGCTGCGCCAAGCCGGATTTGCCGCACCATGGCCGCCATCGGCGTCAGATCGCGTTTCGGCGCGCCGATCGCCTGAACGGCGATTTCGGCGATCAGCGGATCGATCGGGGCGAAGGAGCCGTAGCGGTCGCCGAGCCGTTGGGCGAGATCGTTCCAAAGCGCGCCCTCATCCTGCGGAATCGGTGTCAGCCGGCCGTTCTCGATCCGCGCCAGCCCCATCTTCATGGGAAAATGCGCCTGCGGCTCGACCGAGGCGGCCTCTGCGACCTCGGCATCGATGTCGAGTCCGGCGGTTGCCGGGCCGGCACCGGACGGAATGCGAGCAGCCGGCGGCTGCAGGAGCGTCGATGAATTGGCGACATAGGCAGCGCCGGAATCGCCCTGGGTCGTGACACACCCGAACAGAGTCAGCATCGCCAAGAGCGACCCTACCCGAACTCTATACATGTTGACCTCCAAAATTCCGGGCGGGAGACCGACCTTCGAATCGTGCCTCGCCTTCGAGTAGCCCGCAAATATGGCGGAACTGGGCCGAACTCGGTGCATTATCTCGGCGCCGGGCCTGCATGGTGCCCCGGGGCCTGCCAGCAGGCTGGCGCGCTCGAGCCCTGCGCCGGTGGCCTCGGGTTCGACGGCGAACCGCCGTTCCAACCGGGCGAGCACCAGGGCCCTCGTCTCGGGCCGGATCCAGTTGCTCATCGCTGCCTCGCCAGCCTGTCAGCGCAGGCCGAAGCGGCTTTCCGCGCCGGCCCAGCGGTCGATCTCGGCGGCGTCGGCCCAATTCGCCCAGTACTGATGCCGCCCGTCGGAGGTCAACGCGAACTCGCCCGGCGCCCTGGTGAATTCGGCGAATTTCTCCAAGCGGTTGGTCAGGCTGTGATGGTCGCGGGCGAAGGCGTGCCGGCGGGCGACGCCGGCCGCCCCCTCGGCATCGAACCGGGCCAGCCCGTCCCGCCGAGCACTGATCGCGCTGTCGATCGAACCCGGCTGATAGCGCAGGATCGGCAAGAGGGTCTGCAGGTTCGGCGCGATTACGCGGTCGAGATCCGCGACATCCGAGGGCACGAGCGGGATCTGGCCGGTCAGCAGCGCATCGAATACTCGAGTCGACAGATCGCGGGCGATCGGAACGATGATATGGACCTTGTGGCCGGTCCAGAGCGCGAGCCGGCTCGGCTCCGGCAGCGCCCGATAGGCCTCGACTGGTCCCAGCGTCAGAGCATGGTCCGGACAGGCTGCCATCAAGCCCTCGATGAAGGCGCTTCGCGCTGCCCACTCGTAACGGGCGAAACCGCCGAACAGCCCGTCTTCGCGCCGCGCCGGCAGTCCGCCGGGATAGGCCGCCCCGATCAGGCCGCTCGACCATTGGGACGAGGCGGCCGGCATATGCGGCCCCGGAAAGATCAGCGGATGGTTCAGATAGAGCCGATCGTACCAATGCGCGACGAACAGGCAATCGGCCAGCATCGCCGTCCGCATCTGCAGGGCATGGTGATGGTGGTTGTCCCACAACCAGGCGAAATAAACCGACGCGACCTGGGCGGCCCGGAGCTGGAAGAGCAATGCTTCTTCGTCATCATTGTGGCAACACAAAATGCAGATGTCGTAGGCCGAATTGCCGCCCCAGACCGTCGGGAAGTCGGGGAAGACGTCGAACTCGACCCCGTGGAAGCTCGCCTTTCTGACTTCATGCGAACAGAAATGCCGGCGCTTCCGAGAGATCACGACGGCTTTCACCGTCGATTTCCGGGCGATGGTATCCAGCAGGGACTGGATGCGGTGGAGGCCCTGGACGACTCGATCCGTCATCGCGGAAGCGGCCTGCCGCCCCTTCCGCCTCTCATCCTCACCGCTCGCAAATTGCATCAGCCTCTCCTCGATGAACCGGCCGTCGGGGCCTGCCGGCAACGAATCCGACACTTGGCACTCATTTGCCGGCGGTTACAATCGTGTGGGCGCGGATCGCGGTAGTCTCGCAGTTGCCGTCAGCGCGGCGCCGGGCCGACATAGCGCGCCCGCGGCCGGATCAGGCCGGGTTGCGACCGCTGCTCCAGGGCATGGGCGATCCAGCCGGTGCTGCGGCCGACCGCTAACAGGGTGAAGGGCGCGCCGCGCGGCAGGCCGAGTGTGCGGGCCAGCGCCGCCAAGCCGAAATCGAGGTTGGGCGGATGGCCGATGAGGCGCTCCACTGCCGCCAGGATCGCCCGATGTCGGTCGCTCTCGGGGAGCAGATCGACCAGGGCCCGGGCGCGGATCGCCGTCCGGATAGAGCGGATGACCGAACCCCGCAATCGGATCGCCGCGCTGCAGCCGCCGGGCTATGACCGGTGCCGGGTCCCCCGCCCGTTCGATCTCGTCGAGCAGGGTCTCGCAGCGGGCGGTCATGCCGCCATGCTGCGGATTTCCTGAGAATGCTGCGCGGCACGACGGCGCCGACCGGCGAGGTCGCCGCCCTCGAGACCTATCTGGTCACGGTACTGGTCTGGTCACGGTGCTGGATCACGGCTTGAACGCCTCGACCTTCACTGCCCGAGTCGTCGCCTCGACCCGGGCCGGGATGGTCTCGTCGATCGTGGCGGCCCTGTGTGCGCTCGAGGGGCCGCTCCATGGCGGCGCCCCCGGCTGATGAGGTTCGGGCACCGGGTCTACCGGGTGCGCGATCCGCGTGCCGACGTGCTGAAGCAAGTGGCGCTGCGCCTGCGCAGCGGCGGCAACGGCTTCGTCTTCGCCGAACTGGTCGAGCGCCGGGCTCTCGCTCTCTTGGCCCTGCGCGAGCCGGGACGCCGGCTCGAAACCAATGTCGAGTTCTATACGGCCCTGGTGCTGGACGCCCTGGCCTTGCCGCGTGCGCTGTTCACGCTGATCTTCGCGATCGGCCGGGTCGCCGGCTGGAGCGCCCATGTCCTGGAACAGGAGACCGGCGGGCGGATCATCCGGCCGCAATCGCACTATGTCGGGCCAGAGTCTGCGCCGCTTCGAGCGCTTGCAGGATGAGGCTGCCGACACTCGGCAAGGCGGGCAACGTCTCGATGTCCTGGATCCTGAACCAGCCCAGCGCCTCGGCATCGTCGGCGGCCTCGCCTTCGCCCGAGAGCCAGTCGAAGGCGACGACGATCAGCGTATAGTGATAGCGGATCCGCCCGTCCTCATCGCGTTCGATGGCGTCGAGGGCCGTGAAGATGCGCGGGTCGGCAGCCTCGATCGCGGTCTCCTCGGCCAGTTCGCGCCGGGCCGCTTCGAGCACGGTCTCGCCCAGCTCCTGGACGCCGCCCGGGAAGCCCCAGTAGCCTCGATTGGGCGGCTTCGCCCGGCGGACCAGCAGGAACCGGTCGCCGCGGCGCACCAAGGCGAGGATGCCGATGATCGGCTGGGTCGGATAATCGCGGCTCATGGCGCACCGACTATGCGGGCTGGCGCCCGCCGGGTCAAATCCCCGCTGCTCAGGCCGCATCGTGGAGAATGATCCCGAGGGTGGCCCGGGCGCCCGTTCGCACCGTGCTCACCCCATGTCGCAGGGCCGTGCGCCGCCAGCCGCGCGCGCCCTCGACCGGGCGATGATGGACGGCGAAGACGACCATGTCGCCCTGGGCGAGCGGGACGATCTCGGCTCGCGACTGGGCGCGCGGCCGCTGCTCGACCAGGACGAATTCGCCGCCGGTGAAATCGATGCCGGGCCGGCTCAAGAGGATCGCCGCCTGGAGCGGAAACATCAGGGGCCCGTAGAGATCCTGATGCAGGCAATTATAGCCGCCTTCCTGGTAGCGCAGGAGCAGCGGCGTCGGCCGAGTCTGGCCGGCAGCGGCACAGCGTGCGAGATATTCGGCATGATCCTCCGGATAGGCGGCACCGGATGCACCCAGCCGATTGCGCCAGCACTCGGCTTGTCCGGCCAAGGCGGAATAGAGGCCTCGGCGCAACGCCGCGATCGGCGCGGGCAGCGGATAGTCCCAATATTTGTAGTGACCTCGCCCGTATCCGTGCCGTTCCATGACGATCTGCTTGCGGAATGCGGCCTCTTCATCCCAGAGCGCGTCGATCGCGATGCATTCTTGCGCCGCCAGGAACGGGGCGAGGGCCCAGCCTCTTCGGTCGAGATCATCCTCGAGACGAGGCCAGTCCAGTGCGCTCAGCCGCTCGTCGAAACCCGCCATCGCCGCCTCTCTTCCGATCCGCTGCTCGAGCCGTACCATCGCGCCGCGGCGCCCGGCAGGCCATCCGCTCCTTGCGCCCGAATTCGAGGAGAATGCCCTTGGAGCAGGGGCCGAGCGGCCTGGCGACGGAATCGAGCCTCAGCCCGGCTTGTGCTTGGTAGCGGGCGGCTTGCGGATCGGGGTCGAACTCGCGGGCTTCGGCGCTTTGGCCTTGGCTGCCCTGATCTTGGCAGCCTGCGCCGGCGTGGCCGCCGCCGCTCCGGTCGGCAAGCCCGGCAGGGAGAGAGCGGCCGCGCCGAGATAGGACAGCAGCGCAATCGCGGAAACGAGGGCCTTCATGCAAATCTCCTGATCTGAATAGACAGAGTCGTCGGTGGAACGGCGGATTTCCGCACGGGGCGGCAGGGCGAACCCTACCTGCACGCATCGGCGGAAATCAATCGGCGCGCGCGCCGGGGATCAAGCCTCCCAGCCGCAAGATGCCAGGGCCGGCCGCATATGGAGCGGCGGCGGAGCCGCTGCGTCGATTGCCGGCGCCTTCGCCCCGAGCTGGAACCGGACCCGGCTCGCATGCAGATGCAGCCGCAAGCCGACGCCGGGCCGGGCGCCATGGGCCGCATCGCCCAGGACCGGGCAGCCGAGCCCGGCGCAATGGACGCGGATCTGATGGGTCCGGCCAGTGCGCGGCTGAAGCTCGAGCCAGCTCGTCGTTTCGTCGCAACCCAGCACGCGCCACGCCGTCACGGCTTCCTGCCCGGCCGGATCGGCGATCATCTGCCAGTGTCCGGCGCGCCGGACCTTGAGGATCGGCTGGTCGACGACTCCGGCGGGACCCGGCGGTCTGCCCTCGACCACCGCCCAATAGGTCTTCTCGACTTCGCCTGCGGCGAAGAGCGCCATCAACCGCCGGAGCGCCCGGGGATGGCGGCCCAGCACGAGGCAGCCGCTGGTGTCGCGATCGAGCCGGTGGGCGAGGGCCGGCGGGGTGCCGAGGCCGAAAGCCAGCGCCGGGAACATGGCTTCGAGCGGGGCACCGGCGCCCGGTGCCCGATGGACGGCGATGCCGGCCGGCTTGTCGATCACCAGCACATCGGCGTCGCGATGGAGGACCCGCAGGGTCAGCGCTTCCGGCGTCATCCCGATTGCCCCTCGTTCCGCTGCCGCGGAGCTTGTAACATGAAATCTGCTGTGCAACCGCGTTCGGGCGACAGGAGTCGCGAGGAGAAACCATCATGGCAGGAGACATCAACCGCCGGATCTGCTTGGCCGCACGGCCGGTGGGCGAACCGGTTCCAGGCGATTTCGCCCTGGTGGAAACGCCGATCCCCGTGCCCGGCCCGGGCGAGATCCTGCTCCAGACGCTCTGGCTCTCGCTCGATCCCTATATGCGCGGCCGGATGAACGCCGGCAAATCCTATGCGCCCCCGGTGGCCCTCGGCAAGGTCATGGTCGGCGGCACGGTCTCGCGCGTGCTCGCCTCGAACCAAGAGGGGTTCCGCCCGGGCGACTTCGTCGAAGGCCGGACCGGCTGGCAGGAATATGCGCTCGCCACGGGCCGGGAATTGCGCCGGGTCGATCCGGCGCTGGCGCCGCTCTCGACTGCGCTGGGCGTGCTCGGCATGCCCGGGATGACGGCTTACACGGGCCTGCTGACGATCGGCCGGCCCGAGCCGGGCGAGACCGTCGTGGTCGCCGCGGCGTCGGGGGCCGTGGGCTCGCTGGTCGGCCAGATCGCGCGTCTCAAAGGTGCGCGCGCGATCGGCATCGCCGGGGGGCCGGCCAAATGCGATTATGTCGTGAGCGAACTGGGCTTCGATGCTTGTCTCGATCACCGCAGCCCGACTCTGCCGGCCGATCTCGCCGCTGCCTGTCCCGAGGGTATCGATGTCTATTTCGAGAATGTCGGCGGCGCGGTCTGGGAGGCGGTGCTGCCGCTTTTGAACCCGTTCGCGCGCATCCCGGTCTGCGGCCTGATAGCCCATTCCAATGCGACCCGGCTGCCGGAGGGCCCCAATCTGGTGCCGGCGCTGATGCGCGCAGTACTCTCGAACCGGCTGACGCTCCGCGGCTTCATCGTCGGCGATTTCGCCGACCAGCAAGAGGAATTCCTGACCGACGTCGGCGCCTGGCTGCGCACCGGCCAGATCCGCCACCGGGAAGACATCGTCGACGGCCTAGAATCGGCCCCCGCCGCCTTCATCGGCCTGCTCCAGGGGCGCAATTTCGGCAAGGCCCTGGTCCGGGTCGCAGCCGAAGGCTGACGCGGCCGAAACCACGGGGCAGTTGCGGCCGGATCACCTCCCCGCTGGACGCGGGCGGGGCCCGCCGGAACGATCCGACGCCCGGAACGATCAAGAGTGGGGAAACCCGGTGGGGCGGGCATCCCCGCCCGCCTTGCCGCGTCAGCGGCGATCCTCGTCGGATCGGTCCCTCTGTGCCCCGGTTGTCCCGCCCGGCAATATGAGGCAAAGTCTGCCGCAAAGCCGGCCGGCGCCTTCGCCTCGCACAGATCGCCGCGGGTGCGGCGAGGCGGGCGGGGACGCCCGGCCCACTGAATATTTGTGACAGCTCGTATGCGGCCGTGCGACAATTCGTATAGTTGTGGGCACCCCGCTAGAGCGGGCGGCGGTTCGGCCCGGGCCTGGCGAAGTATCCCCGCGGGTTGGGCTTGGGGTCGAAGGTTCCGATCGAGCCGAAGGGCGGATCGCAGTCCCAGACCATGTCGAACTCGTGCTCTCGTTCCGGACTGAAGGGAAAATCGAGATAGCCCGAGCCCGGCGGCC
>Ga0209274_10000290_pt1 | contig 34811 bp, 34 predicted proteins | sample HubBroMetageREF1_FD_188343 | JGI IMG/M metagenome (GOLD analysis project Ga0209274, IMG submission 188343) | Reference soil microbial communities from the Hubbard Brook experimental Forest, New Hampshire, USA - Hubbard Brook CCASE Soil... | ecosystem: Environmental > Terrestrial > Soil >...
CAGCCTCGATGTGGGCCTCGACCCTTTCGTGACTTTTGTGCTTCCAGTGGGCAGACCGGGCCAGACCGCGCAGATTCTCGGCCAGGGCCTCACTGGCACAACCAGCGTAACGTTCAACGGCGTTGCAGCTACGAAGTTTAGTGTGGTGAGTGATACGTACATGACGGCGGTGGTGCCCGCAGGCACGAGCACCGGCCCGGTCGTGATCACCACTCCCACGGGCACGCTGACTAGCAACGTGAGTTTCAGAATCAGCAAGTAAGTGCGCGCGCGCGGTCGGAGGAAATATGATTCACTCGAAAACGGGTTGCTTTGCCTCTGCGCTATTTGCCGCGATGGCGATTGCGGCGTCGGCACAGGGTTTCAAAAGGATTGTGAATTTTAATGGGAGCAACGGAGCCTATCCAGGATATGTCACTCTCGTGCAGGGCACGGACGGCAACTTCTACGGCACGACTGAAGGTGGCGGATTACTGTTCGACGGTACCGTGTTCCGCATTACGCCGATTGGGACTCTCACTATTCTCTATTCGTTCCAATACGAATTCCCAATCAATCCGAACGGCTACGCTCCTTACGGCGGGCTCCTTCTCGCCACAGATAGGGTGTTTTATGGGACCACGTTCGGAGGGGGATTGAGCAACAACTCCTGCCTTTCTACGCTGGGGTGCGGAACCGTTTTCAAGATTACGCAAGGCGGTGTGCTGACCACTCTTCACGCATTCGCCTCCACGGACGGTGCGAATCCCACCGGCGCACTGACTCAGGGTACGGATGGCGACCTTTACGGGACGACCGAGTTCGGTGGAGGCAGCGTTTGCACTTTGGGTAATACCGGTTGCGGGACCATTTTTAAGATCAACTCGAAGCGCGGCTTTACGATGCTGCACAGCTTCACCGGTGTTGATGGTTGGGGTCCGTATGCCGGTTTGATTCAGGGCATTGACGGCAATTTCTACGGAACAACTGAGCAAGGCGGGGCTTACAGCGGAGGAACCGTATTCCGAATCACCCCGGAGGGCGAACTGACGACTGTATACAATTTTTGCGCTCAGACCAATTGCTCTGATGGTGAGTTTCCAGTCGGCGGCGTGATCCAAGCTGCGGACGGAAACTTTTACGGAACTACTGCGGAAGGCGGAATCTATTACGGATGCTACTACGGCGAACAAACTGGCACGATCTTCAAGCTAAGCCCGGCAGGTGCGCTGACAACGTTACACGATTTCTGTCTTGGTGATGGATTCTTCCCCACAGCTCCGCTCATTCGCGCAACAGACGGGAATCTGTACGGGACAACCTATGAGGGGGGAAATGGCACGTACTGCACTGGCATCTTCTCACCCGGCTGCGGAGTGGCGTTCAAGATTGCTCCAGACGGTACATTCACATTGTTGCATCGCTTCTGCTCCCAAGCGAATTGCAACGACGGAAGTGCCATTTACGGCGGGCTGCTTCAGGGCACGAACGGCTACTTCTACGGGACGGCGTTGACCGGTGGAACCGGCCTGGATGGTGTCGTCTTCAGATTGGATGGCGGCCTTGGTCCTTTCATCACCTTCGTCCTTCCCTCTAGCAGGATCGGCCAGACCGCACAAATTCTCGGCCAAGGGCTGACCGGCACAACCAGCGTGACATTTAACGGAGTCGAAGCCACGAAGTTTACCGTGGTCAGCGATACCTACATGACCGCGATCGTCCCCGAGGGCGCGACTACGGGGGCGGTTGTCGTTGCGACTCCGGCGGGGGACTTGACGAGCAATGTGAGTTTCAGAATCAGCAACTGAGTGCGCGCGGTCGGAGGGAAAATTATGAGTTACTGGAAAAAAGTTTCTCTGGCCTGTGCGATGTTTGCTGCAATGGGGATTGCTTCGTCGGCGCAGGCACAGACTTATTTGGAAACTGTGGTCCACAACTTCGCCGGGCCTGATGGGGATGGTCCGGGTGGGTTGGTCGTGGGTAAGAACGGAAGCCTGTATGGCATAACCGGCTCTGGGGGTGCATACAACTTGGGAACTGTATTCCAGATCGACAAAGCCGGCGAACAGAAGGTCCTCTATAGCTTTAAGGGCAAACCGGACGGATACGCTCCTCAGGCTCTACTAGTAAGGAGTTCGGGCGAGTTCTATGGCGTTACCTATCGAGGCGGCTCTTTTGGCGCCGGGACGGTCTTCGAGTTGGATATGTCAGGCAATGAAGTTGTGCTCTACAGCTTTACCGGTGGAGACGATGGCTGGGGTCCCTACGGACTCATTGACGACCCGGCGGGGAATCTCTACGGGACGACGCTTGGCGGCGGAACATCAGGTTTGGGGACGGTCTTTAAGGTTACCCCGGACGGCATGGAGACTGTGCTGCACAGCTTCACGGGCGCGCCCGACGGAGAGTCTCCCTCGAGCGGCTTGGTCCGAGATGCGGCAGGGAACCTCTACGGCACGACCTTAGTCGGCGGCCCCTACCAAGATTGCGGCTTTTGGGACACCGGCTGCGGAATTGTATTCAAGATCAGTCCCGAGGGCGAGGAGACGGCGTTCTATAGCTTCTATTACCGTGGCAAGGGGCTGGACGGAGAACAACCTTCCGGCACGTTGATTCTGGACACGGCGGGCAACTTGTACGGCACCACCCAGGATGGCGGCGGGGACGGCCTCTATGGCGATGTGTACATGCTTAGCCCGACCGGGGAAGAGACGATACTTTACAGTTTCTTTGGGGATGACGATGGCGAAAATCCCATGGCGGGAGTGGTGCGCGACGCGGCGGGCAACCTCTACGGCACTACTTACCAGGGCGGAAACAAAGGAAACTGCTACGGAGGCTTCTTCTACTCCGGATGCGGTACTGTGTTCGAAATCGCTCCAACTGGCCAAGAGACTCAGCTCCACATTTTCACCGGCCGGGACGGAGAATATCCCTTGGGCAACAGCTTGATCCGCGATGCCGCGGGAAAACTGTACGGCACCACCCGGAGCGGTGGCGCCTATGGAGCGGGAGTAGTGTTCAAGCTCACGCCTCAATGACGAGCACGCGCGGCTCGAAGGAGACTACTAATGCATACATCATTCCGAAGACAGGTCGTTATCTTTACCGCATGCATCCTCTACTTTGTCACTCTCTGCGCGGCCTCACACGCGCAGACTTTCATCTTAATGCACAAGTTTGATGAATATGACGGGAGTAATCCCTACGGGAATCTGACGCGGGACGCCGCGGGCAATCTGTCTGGCACGACCTACGTTGGTGGCGCTAACGAGACGGGCGTAGTGTTCAGGCTGGATACGAACGGAAAGGAGACTGTGCTATACGACTTTCCTCCTTATACAGACGGGGTGTGGCCCCACGCAGGTCTCGATTTGGTGGCAGGCAGCTTTTACGGCACCACCCTCAGCGGAGGCGATCTTTCCTGCCTCATCGACGGCTGCGGCACGGTCTTCAAATTCGATAAGACCGGCGAAGTTGTTCTGCACAGCTTCACTGGCATGCCGGACGGGGCAAGGCCGTATGCTGGCCTGATACACGACAAGACCGGCAACCATTACGGCACAACCGGGAGCGGCGGCGCATACAATAACGGAACGATCTTCGAGATCGACAGGGCTGGCAACGAGACGGTGCTGTACAGCTTCATCGGTGGATCTGACGGTTCCGATCCCGAAGCAGCGTTGATTCGAGACAGCCTGGGCAATCTCTACGGCACTACCTTCCATGGCGGCTCTTATGAGGCGGGCACCGTGTTCAAGCTGGATACGGCTGGCAACGAGACCGTCCTCCACAGCTTCACCGGTGGAGCGGATGGTTCCAATCCCATAGCAGCGTTGGTGCGAGACAGCCTGGGCAACCTCTACGGAACAACCGAACTTGGAGGCGCCTACAACCTTGGAGCTGTTTTTAAAGTGGATACGGCCGGCAACGAGACCGTCCTGTACAGCTTCACGGGTTTGTCGGATGGGGCTTATCCTGGGACGGGCTTGATCGCGGACGGGAAGGGCAATTTTTACGGCACCGCGTCCTATGACGGCGATCCTCGATGTTCCTGTGGAACCGTGTTCAAGCTGAGCAAAACAGGAATAAGTGTGCTCCACACTTTCATTGGGTCGGACGGCGCAGACCCTGAAGGGCTAATCCGAGACACAGCTGGTAATCTCTACGGCACCACGGTCTCTGGCGGAGATAACACCGGCGACGGAGTCGTTTTCAAGATTGCCCCCTAAAGCCGAACGTCGCCGCGTTACTTCAGCAGCGCGGCCACCGCAGCTATCACGTCGCCGCTGTTCATCGTGGCAGGCTCTCGGCTTTTTCTTTACGGCTAAGCTGCCTCAGCCTGCTGCTGTCGCGCATCAGCAATCGCTTGGACGGCGTAGATGTGCCGGAGATGCCAAGCCTTGCACCTGTCGCAATAAGCGGCCTGCTCTTTGTACCCGTGGCAGGCGGCGAAGATGTCATTTGCATTGGCTGCCGCGTCTTCGCTCTCGAAAGATGTTGCCCGTAAGGACGACTTTAGCGCTGAAATCTTGCACTCCATAAACTGAACCCGAATCTTGCAGGTACATTTTTTCCGGGCGGTCGCTTGAGGTCTAGGAGTCGATTCGTCAGCGGGCGCAGGCGGTTGAGTCTCAGCGCGCGGAACTTCATTCCCATCGCTAGGATTGGCAGGAGGCACGCTTTTCCCAGCGCCTTGCTGCTGCTCCCACTCAGACAATATCTGCACGATGAGCAGGTGAGTCTTATCGGGACGGGAAGCGCGAACTGCGAGCGAGTGAAAGAGGTTCTCGGGCAACCGCACGTTATGGAACTTTCCGCTTTTTCGCTTCCGGCGCGGGTCTGAACCGTATCGCTCGACCGCCAACGAGTAAATCTGCTTGCAGCTCCGCCAGCTGTCTGCGACTTCGGGAATGAACCGTTCGAGAAATGACAACGGAAATCTAGCCAAGACTTCGTACGTGTGAAAGCTCAGCTTTGGAAACCTCAGCTCGGGCTGGTAGTAGCTCGCGACGGCAGCGCAGCGGGTATAAAAGTTCCTCGTGTTTTTCGTGCCAGTAATCTGCTGTGCAGCATCGAACGCGGGTATCCGACCGAAAGCTTGTATCCCGACGTTCACCCAGTCGCCGATTGCAAACTGTGAGTTCTGATGCGAGCAGTAGAGCTGACGCCCCTGTTCGAGCCATGAGTTCTGATTCATGGTGAGTGTTCCCCTGTTGACAGAGGAATGTGACGATGCTCCCCGCAAGGCGCGGAACAGGTTCGAACACGCGCCTGCGAGAACTTGAAGGGGGCGAGGGGCGTCTGTAGCGCCCCTCTATCTCTGCTTCCGTCGCTGGCCGGAATCTCAAAGGGTCCGGCTCTCGGAGGGTCTTTCCCCCATCACGAGAGTTCCCGGAGTTGTCAGCGCGATTCAATCAAGCAGTTTGACTAGAACCGCTTCTCGTCGCCGCTCTTTGTTATTGCCCGACGAGGGGCACGCTTGTCGAAAACTTGTGCCGGATTTCAGTGTCGGCGCACTACGCCATCTCAATGAACGTCCGCTGGCGTTATGCGGGTGCAGAATCCATCGTCGTCCACCTCTCTACAGATGTACGACTCTCCGTCTGCCGGAGGAAACCCCGTTGCCGGGGAACTTATTACTGAACTTTTACAGTCCCGCGAGTACCTATGATGGTCACGGACGGCTTCAGCACAACGCCAGCAGCTTCCGCAGCTTTGGCTTTCTCCGCGAACGTCGGTTGCGGCTTCGTGGCCGAATTCGCCCGAAGCTCATCGAGCTGCGCTGGTGTGAGAGCTGGCGGGCGAACTGAACAGTCCGGACCATTCCAGCGACCTGGGGCATTCCTGTAATCATTCTCAATCCTGTTAGACACAAGACCGGGGTGTCGCACGGGTTCCGCTTTTTGATGCGGCTGTTCTTCGTATGCCTTGTGCAACTCCCGTGCTGCTGACTTTACTTTTTCTTGAGCAGCGTGAAGTTCTGACTGCGCGTTGTTTAAGTTATTCTGTGCTTCTCCTACGATTGACATGACACTCCCCTCGATTTCAGTTTCTACTTCGTTCCACAAAGGTTGTTTCACAGATTTTCGATGTCCCGGAGGATGCTCTCTAGATGCTTGCAGAAGTGGCGCTGAGTTCCGTTGGTGCCTTGGTTGTCAGCGATGCCCTGCAAGATTCTCCCAACGAAGGCTGCACGCTGGCGGAGCAGCTCAGCCCGAACTTGCTTCACTGCGTCAGCAACTTCCTGCGGTCCGATATAAATAACTGAACCCTGAGGTCCGGGGACTGTCGAGTCACGACCGTCGCGACCATCTTTCCCGTCGACAGGGACTCTGATGCTTGACTGGATGACGTTCTTTGCGTCAGAAATCGCAGTCTTGAGTTCGCCAGCCAGATGAACGCGTAATCTTTTGTTATCGGCTTCCAGCTCCGTTACCCGGGAAGTGAGGTCAGCGAGTCGTTGATGGACTGTGTACTTGTTGTCGTTGTGCGTCGGCATCTTACTCGACTCCCAGCTCTCGCCGAAGCTCCGCGAACGCTTCCTCGCGTTCGTCTTTCTCGATGATTGCTCCGATGCGTTCCCCTTTCTGACGCAGCTCGAAGTCGGTGATGAGGTCGTTGGAGGACTTGTCTCGGCATATCATCGTCCCGATGGCGAGCAGTCGCTTTCGGTTCTCTGCATCGACTTGCTGCGGAGTCTGCAGAATGTGTTGGGCGAACCTCTGAGTCTGCATCGGTAAGCCGTAGTCGCATGAACGAAACTGGCGAGCATTGACGTTCGTCGCATCTCCAGGGTAAGCAGGGTGGGTCACGATACTTGTGTCAAAGAGTTTCGCGGAGCGAATTGTCCGACGCGCGATTGACCGACCAGCATTGTTTGGATCGACGATGGTGTCGAAGGTGTCGCCCCCTTCATCCACTCCAAAGGCAAAGGAACACGAGTCGAGCAGGCCGGACCGTACAGCGGCGTGAAGGTCTTTGTGCGCCTGAATCGACGGGTTCAGCTTGCAGACGAAATCCAGACCGTACTCGCTGTCATTGAGAGTGAGGGTTTTGTTCCGGGTGCGACCAAGAAGTTGGCTTGGATCGTGATTCACGCAGCAGACGACATCATCACCGTTTCGGAGGGAGCGCGAGAAGCACCCCGGCTGCAGGCGCTCGACAAAGCCGCCGAGGTCCTGCGAGAGCATGTTGTAGCTGGCGGCACGTCCGGCGACTTCGAATGCTGGTCCGGCGCGAAGCTCCGTCACTGCGATGGTGCGCGTTTCTACTTTGATTGCCATAGTGATACTCCTCTGCCCTGCTCCTCTGCCTCTGCTCTTGTGTTATCCGGCTTCGGCCTTGGCGGATAGTTGCGCTCTAACCACGCGAGAGCGTCGGGGTCCGTGATGCCGCCGTATTGCTGCTTTGGCTGTTCGTTCATTTCAAGCCTCCGCGAAACACCTCAGAAGCAACTCGCGATGGTCGGCCGAGGGGTTGATTTTTGTTGGCGAAGTCAGTTTTCTGCGCGTGCTCACGGTCTTGACGAATTTGCGCGTAGATCCCTGCTTCTCTGCGGAAGTGCGCGACGACCGAAGGGGGACAGTCTGCTGGCGGTTGAGTGAACGTCATCGTTTCAATAACGTTGGCGCCGAGACTCGTTGTCTTGAAGATGAGCACGCTCTCCGGCTGAGACTCAGGCGAGCCCGTACAATGCTTTATGCCCCACGAGACTGTCTTCACAAGCGTCGGCGTCGCAGCCATTTCAGCAGCGAGGCGCTCGCGAAAATCTTTGTACGGGACAATTTCGATGATGCCCGCAGACGCGAGCACTTGGAATTCTTGTGAGTTAGGGACGTGGTCGATTTGCCCAGACTTCGGGCCGGTGAGATATTTGATTTTCACGGTGCACTTACCTTTCGGGTGAACTTGCCGCCCTGATTGAATTGTCAAAATGATCGAGGGCTGTGACGGGCACGATCTACTGCACCTGTTCTGTCGCAACGTCTTCTGCTTCCAGCAGTGCATCGTCGACAGCGTCGCAGAACTCCTTCGGGAGACGCTTGCGGGCCACCGCATTTATCATCCGCAATTGGTCGATTCTTTCCTGCTTCTCTGCTCCGCTGAGTTGCGCCGTCATACGCTCTCCAAGTCGATTGAATCGAGCAGCGCCTTGTCAGCCGCTTCTTCCATCTGTAGTCGCTCGCGCTCGTCTGGGCGATGGAGAAGCTCCATCTCTGCTTTCGATAGCGGGTCGGGATTGTCAATCTTGGGCGGCTTGGTCAACTTGCGACTGACAGGCGTCGCGCTGAACTGCACGAGGTAGGCGCGCATCTGGGATTCAAGACGCGAAGCGATCTTGCTGGCGGGGCTTTCCTCAACCTTGATGTGTTCGTTCCCGTTCTTGTCCAACCAGCTTGTCTCACTCAGCGGACGCTCAGACGCCATCGCCTCGACCTTGCGCCAACGTGCGTAGATGACTCAGTAAAAGAAAAGAAGCTTAGACTCTCACACAGCCCCGCGCTCTGCGGGGCTTTTTATTTCCGCCCGCAGTTGCTTTGCAATCGTCTTGAGGGAGTTTGCAGCGTCGTCCGTGTTCCGTGCGATTGCAACGACGCAGAGCAAGAGCTGACCGAAGGCGACGACTGGAATCCCGAGCAGCACTGCACCGACGGCAACTGCGAACCCCACAAGAACAGTTGGCGGGCTGTTGAGGTTAGCACCATTTTCGAGGATCAGGATGGCAGCAATGATGCCGGGCACCATAAGGAAGAACCCAGCAATCACGGTCATTTCAGCAAAGAACCGCAGTGCCAAGAAACGAGTAGCTTGATGGAGCGTTTCCTTTATCTCCGACCAACTTCGGAAAACTGTTTTCACCTTCACCTCTCTTCCTTCACAAGACCCATCACGTAGATGGTCGTTACTTTCTTTCCGTCGAATGCGCCGTTCATGCTGACACAGAAGTTTTGTCCGTGGTCAGTCTCGCACTCTTCATAGCCCAATTCGCCTTCGTTGATCGCCCACGTGTTGTAAGTCTGACCTGGACGAAGCGGGTAGCAGTGTGGATAGAAATCGCTGCACATCATCCACAACTTGATGTCCTTGTGATCTTTTCCCATCGGAATCGCGGCCTTCACCATCTGGATGTTGTTGACGCCGTGTTTAGATGGGACTACTGTGACTTCCTCCACACGGACCGGAATGGAACGCTTTTCTTGCGCTCCGAGCGGTAACGACATGAGTAAAAGCAACCAGTATTTCACCTGCACACCTCACATTCCGTGGGGTCGTTTATATCACCTCCCCACTCCGTCCTGACCCTATAATCCAGACCATGCATATCACAGCAGCCGTTGTTATTTCGGTGGTATCGGCGTGCCTCGCCTTTGCCGCTTGGCGAACGAGCCGCGAGAAGCTGAGACTCGATCTCTATAATCGGCGGTTCGACATCTACAGTCGTACCTTGGATCTTCTTCACGCTCTTGAGAATTGGCACCCATCCGAATTAGAGAAAAATTCGACATCGTTACAGCAGTCCCCGGAGTTGGAGCAGGCTCAACGGGCTTTTGTCAAAGCGAGTCGAGAAGCGCAGTTCCTTTTTGATGATGCCTCTGGAATCCCGAAGCTGCTTGAACAGATGCACGCAGACGTGATCGCCATGATCGGATTCAAGCGTGACATCGTGCCTAAGCTGCGCGGGGAAGCGTTCATCGCTGAGAATCAGAAGTTCACTGAGCGCTTGAGTCGAGTGTACGCCGTTGCTCCTCTGCTGGAAAAGGGGATGAAGAAGTATCTCGACTTTCGTACTCTGTCAGCGTGGAGCTTTTGGTGAGGGTTGCCCCTATCCAACGCAGCGCTTCTTTCACGCCTGTGCATGCTGCTGGCGCAGCGAGGCTCGCGTGCTCTGAATGAAGTCGTTCACCTGAATGCGAATCTCTTCTTGCTCTTTCGAGAGGTCAACTTCCGCCGCAGCTCGCAGATGCCAAATCGGGTGACCGTTGCTGCAGCGCTTGCAAAGGTAGGGCGCTACGATGTAGCCGCGGTCTTCGCTATACTCGCGGGCGCCTTCGAGCGCAGCTTCCAAAGTGCCAAAACGAGTAGCGCGACTGGCCGCTTTCGGAACCTTCACAGCTCCGCGTTCAGTATCGACGAACTCTTCATAGCGCCCTTTGCATTCAGAAAACGAGATAGATATTTTCGACTTGAACTTCCCTGCAGCCTTTAGCTCTGCCTTCCGCTGCTCTTTCGCAGCGAGTTTCGCTTGCCGCTTCTGTTCTGCGGCGAGCTTCTTAGCTTCACTTTGAGCCCTCTTTGCTTCTGTCGTCTCGCGACGCTGCTGCGCTTCGGCTTCCTTTGCGGCTTTCTGAGCTGCCCTGCGCTCTGCGTAGGTCGGGCGCTGCTGAGTAGCGTCAGCTTCATTCCCTAAGCTCTCCGTGTCAGGAACCGATGCTTTCCCAGCGCCTTGCTGCTGCTCCCACTCGGAGAGAATCTGCACGACGAGTAGGTGAGTTTTGTCCGGGCTGGAAGCGCGAACTGCGAGCGCGTGAAAGAGCTTCTCGGGCAGGCGCACTGCATGAAACCTTCCGGCTTTGCGCTTGCGGCGTGGGTCTTCGCCGTACTGCTCGACTGCCAGCGAATAAATCTGTGCGCAGCTCCGACCGCTTGCCGCAACTTCGGGAATGAACCGTTCGAGAAACGACAAAGGGAATCGAGCCAGGACTTCGTATGTGTGAAAGCTCAGCTTTTGAAATCTCAGCGCCGGCTTGTAGTAGCTCGCGACGGCAGCGCAGCGGGTGAAGAAGTTGACGCATCGACTGGCCGATTATTCTGACGAGTACAGCTCTGAGCGCGACGTTCGCTCGATTGCGGACGAGCACCTTCGCTCATTGAATCTCGGCGCTATCACGCCTGAAGGCTCGACTACGGTTTCAGACTTCGCCGCCAAGTACTTTCTCCCATCAGTGACTGCGAAGAAGAAGCCATCGACGGTGAAGTTCTACAAGGACATTGTCGACAATCATCTTGAGCCGCTGCTTGGAAGTCTCCGACTTCGTGAAGTAACGACTCGCGACGTTCAACGGCTTCTCGACGCCCGCTCTTCGCTGTCGCAATCCAGCGTCCTGCGAATCAAGACTGGCGCCAGCGCCTTGCTCAATCACGCCATCCGTCTCGGCTTCTTGAACGGCGGTAACGTTGCACGCGAAGCACGAGCCGAAGGGAAGCGGACTGACTTTGAAGGCTACGCTTACACGCTCGATGAGGTGCTCTGGATGCTCGAACGACTCCCGGAGCCTGCACGCACTGTCGTCGCGACAGCAGCGTTCAGCGGACTGCGCGAGAGTGAAATTCGTGGTCTTCGATGGGTCGATTACGAGAACGGTTTCTTCCATGTACGCACGTCCGTTTGGCGAACTCACGTCGGCGACACGAAGACCAGAGAGTCGAAGAACTCAGTCCCTGTCATCGAGCCTCTGCGACTGATTCTTGACGCGCACAAGAAGAAGAACGGGAGTAGCGAGTGGATTTTCGCCGGGGAGAAGAAGAAGGCGCCGCTGCATCTCGACAATCTTTGTCGGCGCGTAATCAAGCCCGTCGTCAGCGACAAATGGAAAGGGTGGCATAGTTTCCGCCGAGGGCTTGCGACAGTGCTCTTCGGTCTGGGCGTTCCGGCAGAAGTCGCTCAGACGATTCTGCGCCATGCGAACGTTGCGACCACACAGCAGCACTATCTGATGCTAAAATCTAAAGCTGAAGGCAGCGCAGCTATGAAGCGGCTCGAACGGATTGTTAGACAAAAGTTAGACAGGCAGTCCCGCAAAAAGCACAAATAGCCGCGCCAACACTGCACAGGCCGACGTAGCTCAGTTGGTAGAGCAGCCGATTCGTAATCGGCAGGTCAGCGGTTCAAGTCCGCTCGTCGGCTCCATCCTTCCAACTAGTTGCCTTGCCGATATTGCGCCTTCGGGCGCCTATCGCAGCCCGACCCATCGAAAGACGTCAGAGGCCATTCATCCACCCCACGACACGTCAGCTACGAGCCTTGAACTTCGCAACGATCGCTGTGATGTCGTCGTGTTGTTCCTGAAAACTGAATCGCTGAACACGATCAACGATTGCGGTCAGTAAGGCCTGGCACGGCAGGTCCCGATGTTGCTGAAGTGATTCAAGCAGGCACCGCTCGCCAAATTCGTCTCCTCGCTCGTTGCTGGCTTCGGTGATGCCATCTGTGTAAAGCGCAAGCACATCCCCAGGAGAAAGGCGCTGCTCCCGCATCGAGCAATTCCACTCCCTGAACAGCCCGAGCAGCGGGCTGGTGGACTCGAGCCGATCCACTTTGCCATCGCACCTCACCAACAGACCCGACAAATGGCCGCAATTGACGTAGCGCAGTCGCCCCGCCGCCTCGTCGTAATCGGCAAAGAAAAGCGAGGCATAGGCACTGTCGCCGGTGTTGTCGTAGAACAGGCGGTTCACAGACCGGAGCAACGTCTCGGGCTCATCGAAGGCCAGCGCCGACTGGCTCCGCAGGCTGGCCTGCAGATTTGCCATCAGCAGAGCTGCGGCAATCCCCTTGCCGGAAACGTCGCCGATGATCCACCCCAGACGCTGCGGCCCAAGATTCAGGAAGTCGAAATAATCCCCTCCTACCTGTCGCGCCTGTACGCAGATACCCGCGTATTCGACCGTTTTCAACTCCGGCTGAATCTGCGGAAACAAGCGCGCCTGCACCTGTCGTGCTATTTCCAGTTCCTGGGCGGTGCGGCGTTCGGATTCTAGTTTCTGGGCGTGCGCCTGTCGGCGCGACTCCAGGCTTTGCCTCACCTCATCGAACCCTTCCAGGCCAAACGCATTTCCGTCTGGATCCTCGAAGCGCGCATAGGTGCCACCCCACCCCGGCGTCTCCGGAGCAGTTGTGAAACGGACACCGCGTTCGCTCCATTCTTTGTACTTGGCGTCAACATCTTCGGTCATGAATAGGACCCAGCGGTAGCCGCCAATCAGTTTGTATTCCGCAGAGTCGGGCTTTGGTTCAACCAGCGCGAGATTCGCGCTACCGTCGGGAGGTGCCACTTCGATCCAGCGTTCGCCAGTGGGAAGGTGTTGTTCTGTGAGGAGTTCGAAGCCCAATTGTTGCAAGTAGAATCGCTTACTCACTTCCAGATCGCGGACGAAAACCACGATGTCCTGGATCGAGAGGTAGGGCTCTTCGCGGCCCGGGCGAAGAACGGTCCGATTCGCCCACGAGAGAAAGGCGTCGCTGGCCATCGGCGTGATTATAACGGGCCCGACAAGAGTTGAAATCAGTCGGTTTGCCGAACGAACAAGTTCAGCGCCCAATTGCACGCGTCCCGCGACACCATACGCTAAGGACCGGTCCCATCGTACGTTTTGGCACCCTTGGGGTCCTAAAATTGCGTTGGAAAGGTCAACCGCTTCAATACACTCCTTCTACCGATTCGTGGTCGCCAGCTTGGGTTGACAGGCGCGGCTCCGCCCTGCTCTTATCGTTGGCGAATTTTGGTACAGCTGCTGCTTCTTAATTAACGCAATCGTTTGTCTTTTCGAAACAGGGTCGTACCCTTCGTCGGCTGGAGTCTTCATGAAGCTGAGACTGGTCTTGTTTTCGTCTTGTGTCGTGCTGTTTTCTTCCCTGTCGTCGAACGCGCAGCAGGAGCGGGAGGCGCGGCTGTGGCTGACGACGCCCGACCGGGTTGCTATAGTAGCGCCGCAGGCAACCTCGCTGCGTTTTTCCTCGGCAGCGGGTGAATTGCCGGTGCTTACTGTGGACGACGCGCAGCACTTCCAGACAATGGACGGCTTTGGCTTTGCGCTGACGGGAGGAAGCGCGCAACTGCTCACGCGCATGCACGCTGCGCAACGGGCGACGCTGCTGAAGAAGCTGTTTACGACGGGCGACGACGGGATCGGAGTGAGCTACCTGCGGGTGAGCATTGGGGCGTCCGATATGAACGAGCGCGTGTACTCGTATGACGACCTACCGCCCGGCCAGACCGACGTTGAGATGGCGAAGTTCAGCCTGGGGCCGGACCGCGCGGATGTGATTCCGGTGCTGAAGGAGATTCTGGCGATTCGGCCGGAGATCAAGATCCTGGGATCGCCGTGGTCCGCTCCGGCCTGGATGAAGACGAACGACGACGTGAAGGGTGGCGAACTCAAGCCGGAGTATTACGGCGCGTTCGCAAAGTATTTCGTAAAATACATCGAGGCCATGCGGGCAGAGGGGATCGCGATTGACGCGATTACGGTCGAGAATGAGCCTCTGAATCCGAAGAATACGCCCAGCATGGTAATGTTTGCGCAAGAACAAGACACGTTCATTGCGAAAGACCTGGGGCCTGCTTTTGAAAAGGCTGGTATCAGGACGAAGATTTTGCTTTACGACCACAACCCGGATGTGGCCTCGTATCCGCTGTCAATTCTGGGCGATCCGGCAGCGAGCAAATATGTGGATGGGACCGCGTTTCACCTGTACGGCGGCGAGACCAGCGTGCTGACGCAGGTGCATGATGCATTTCCCAAGAAGAACCTGTATATGACGGAGCAGTCGGTGACGGAGTGGCGCGGCGAAGGACCGCTCGGCATTGCCGAGCCGGTGAGCCGCGTGATGATTGGCGCGACGCGGAACTGGAGCCGCAATGTGCTGTTATGGAATTTGGCGGCCGATCCGCAGAACGGACCGCACACAAACAACGGAGGGTGCACCGGATGTTCTGGGGCGATCACGCTGGATGGCGACTCCGTAACTAATAATGTCGCTTATTATGTAGTCCAACATTTCTCGCAGTTCGTGCCGCCCGGCTCGGTGCGCGTGGCTTCGAGCGAAATGGAGCAGTTGGCCAGCTTAGCCTTCCTGACGCCGGAGGACAAAGTGGTTCTAGTCGTTTCAAATACGGGAAATTTTCCCAAGCCTTTCGCCGTGAAATACCACGGGAAGGCCTTCCAGACGGTGATGCCCGCGGAATCTGTGGGGACTTATGTCTGGTAGGTGCGTGCTTCGGTTCCTGGGACAGTTGGGCTTCACGGCCGGGCTGCTGGTAACGGCATTGTCGGCGTTTGCGGCGGGTGGCGCGAAGCCGGTGTTCGGACCCAATGTCCTGATCTTCGATCCGTCGATGCCATCGCAGGCAATCCAGAAGCAGATCGATGCGGTGTATGCCACACAGCAGTACAACGAGTTTGGACAACAGCGGCATGCGCTGCTTTTCCTGCCCGGAAATTATTCGGTGGACGTGCCGGTGGGCTTCTACACGGAGGTGATAGGGCTTGGCGCGTCGCCCGATGCGACTCGGATTGCCGGCAACATGCATGCGGACGCCAGCCACGAGCACAACAATGCAACGACGACCTTCTGGAGAGCTGCGGAAGGTCTCTCGGTAGCACCCGCGGGCGGCACGATGCAGTGGGCGGTCTCGCAAGCGGTGTCACTGCGGCGCATGCATGTGCGCGGCGACCTGGTCCTGCACCAGAAGCACGGCTGGGCAAGCGGCGGCTGGATGTCGGATTCGCTTGTGGACGGCAATGTCGACTCCGGCAGCCAGCAGCAATGGATCTCACGCAACTGCGATTGGAAGAGTTGGACGGGCTCGAACTGGAACATGGTGTTTGTCGGCGTGGTGCACCCACCGGAAGGGGCATGGCCTGCGCCGCCGTACACAAGCGTGGCGCAGACGCCTGTGGTGCGTGAGAAGCCGTTCCTGCAGGTCAATGCGGCGGGAGAGTTCAGCGTGCGGGTTCCGGACTTGTACCGTGACAGCGTCGGGATTACTTGGCGTGGTGGAGAAACGGCGGGAGAAACAATTCCGATTGAGCGGTTCTACATGGCGCACTCGGACGTGGATACGGCGGATACGATCAACGCGCAGCTTGCACTCGGCAAGGATCTGATTCTGACGCCTGGGATCTACGAGCTCACCACCCCGATTCGCGTGACACGGCCGCATACAGTGGTGTTGGGGCTCGGCTTTGCGACGCTGCGTCCCGTGAAGGGCACGGCAGCGATGACCACAGCGGACGCGGACGGAATCGAGATTGCGGGAGTGCTCTTCGATGCTGGGCCGAACGAGTCTCCGGTGCTGCTGGAGGTGGGGCCGGACGCAAGTCGGTCGCGCCATGTGAAGGACCCCATCATTCTGCACGATGTTTTTTTTCGTGTAGGCGGCGCTGCCGTGGGCCGGGCCAAGGTGAATTTGAGGATCAACAGCAACGACACGATCGTGGACCATACGTGGATCTGGAGAGCGGACCATGGCGCCGGAGTGGGTTGGGAATTGAATACCAGTGAGAACGGGCTGGTTGTGAATGGAAACGAGGTCACGATCTACGGCCTGTTTGTGGAGCATCACCAGCAGTTTCAGGTTCTTTGGAAGGGCAATGGCGGGCGGACGTATTTCTATCAGTCCGAGATTCCTTACGATCCTCCGAACCAGGCGAGCTATATGAGTGCGCCAGGAGTGAACGGCTGGGCCTCGTATAAGGTGGCGGATGGAGTGACGAGTCATGAGGCGTGGGGGCTAGGCGTGTACAGCGTCTTCGAGCATCCGGATGTGGTGCTGACCCGCGCAATCGAGACGCCGGACCTGAGCGGTAAGACCCTGAGCAATGAGAACCCGGCGATACGATTTCACGACATGATCACGGTAGCGTTGGGCGATCACGGCGCGATCAACCATGTGATCGACGATACCGGCGAAGCGACCGCGATGCATCCTCGCGTGACGCCAAAGGTAACGAACTTTCCCTGAGCTCAGAGTAGAGCCAACCGGCGGGCGCAGTCGGCCATGATTTCTGCCTCCCACGCGGGCCGCTGCGGATTATTGGGGTGCGTACGATCGCTGGGAATCCGCCCGATCAGGTTTAGGAACACTGCGGCGGAATGTTTGTAGGCGGGAACCGGCGCACGAAAGGCCACGTTTCCCAAATACTGCAGAGCGTCCGAGAGCGTGTAGTACCCAGGGTCTCCGCCCTCCCACATTCGATCCCGCTCGGCGAATTTCTCCGGCGCAAACGCGGCAAGTCCCAGCAAGTAGTCCGATCCATATTCGATCATGTTGATTCCCACGTCGTTTCCGGTGTAAATGCGAAAGTCGGGCCGGTGCGCATCGCGAACAGCGAGTCGTTCAAGTTCCAGAAGACGGTCGAGGGAAGAGTGTTTCATTCCTTTGATCTCTGGAATGTCCATCAAACGCCGCACCGTCTCCGAGTTCCATATCTCGCCGTTGGGCGCGAACATTGAACCCAACTCGAACGCCAACACGTGCGGATAGTCCCTGCAAATGTCTCGATAAACTTCAGCGATCTCTGCCGGAGACTTGCCGTGCAACCGAGCGGTCTGGAACAGGATCGGTATGCCACCAAAACGAACGACGGTGTCGATCTGCTGTCGATAGAGCGAGACAATGTCGTCGCCGACGAGATGTTCAATGTACGCGCCGGCCACAAACGGGATCCCTTTCCCAAGAACCTCGCGCGTCCAGCTCAGCACCTCTTGTTTTTCTGTATCGCTCAAGTAGTTGACGTAGCCGGTGTCCATGTTGACCGCATTCATGAGCCCAGCTCGATGCGTAGCAGTCAGCTGTTTGGCAAACGCGTCGACTGCGACGCGGCCATCTGGCTCGTACGGCAACAGGGCTGCAGCAATGCCCTGTACTTTGCGTCGCGGTTTTTGGAGCGCGAGCAGATCGTCAACTGTCATCCTGTTCTCATCCTTGATCATGGGCTCGGCTCTGCGCGCGACGAATCGATCTCAGCGTTTCTTGAACTCCTTGAGTTTGTCGGCCATGTCGGAGTCCTTGTAATATTCGTCCAGCGGATAACAACCGGAGGGCAGTCCGTTTCGTGGTGCCGTGGTGCAATCACTGAAGGTCCTGCAAAGACGTTTGCGTTGAATCTCGCTCCCCTCCGACGCGTCCCAGAGCAATTCGGGATAGGTCAATACCATCCTGCCGAGGCCCACGAAGTCGACCCAGCCTTCGCGCACAGCAGCCTGCGCTACATGAGGTAAGAAGTCCTGCAGGTAGGTATACCCTGATCCAACCATGAGCAGTTTTGGGAACCGCCGCTTTAGCTGACGTGTAACTTTCATCTGCCGGGCAACTCCAACCAACGGGTCCTCCGGGGGCAGATATCCGTCGGAAGGCGGGTACAGTGCCGGACGCTGGATATGCGGATTGTAGTAAGGACTGCCGACGGTGATATTCACCAGCTGAATTCCAAGCTCTTCTAATAGTGATAAAAAACGCTCCGGCTCGCTCAAGTCGCTATCCGTCGGGTCGAGCGGATTCACGCCAAACCCCCAGCGGTATGGAAGCAGCTCAGGGCTCGTCTCTGCAATTCCAGTGGCGGATTTTCCATTCACGCTCTGAGTTGGGTCACTGCGGAATGGCACGGTGTCGATGGCCGATAGCCGAACACCAATGTGCAATCCCGGACAGAGCGCGCGGATGCCTTGCACGACCTCGCGAAGAAAGCGCGTGCGGCCTTCGAAGGTGCCGCCGTAACGTCCCTCCCGCGTGTGAGCGCTCAGAAATTCATGACCCAGGTATCCGTGGCAATGCTTGATGTCCACGAAATCAAAACCCAACTGCCAGGCCATGAATGCCGCCCGATGGAAGTCTTCGATGATCGACTCGATTTCTCCGTCGGTGAGCAGAGGGTAATCGGCGGGCAGCCCCAGACGCCGGTCCAATATTGGATGGTGATAAAGAATGCGTGGTTCCGGGCGTGCGTGTTCATTCGGGCGGCAGTACCGGCCAGAGTGGGTCAATTGCAAACCAATGACTAACCCATCGTCACTGCCGGTTGTCAGAATATGCTCGCGCCTCAGAACAGTTCGCAAGTGCGCAATACTCTCATGCGTGTGCGGCGCCGCGAGAAGCTGATTTGGGTTCGCTCGCCCTTCGTGGGAAACCGCAACCGCTTCTCCACCCCAGATCAACTTTCCGCCGCTGCGGCCGAACCGCTGCCATCGGCGAACGGTACTCTCCGAGGGCACCCCATCCGGAGTCGCGTCCCAGCCCTCCATGGGCTGAACCGCGATGCGGTTGCCGATTTTGAATGGCCCGCAGTTCAGCGGCCAGCGCAGAGGAGATTCGGCTCCCGTCACGATCTGGCCATCGCATGGGATCTGTAGATCGAGGGCCTGAACGTGAGCTTGAAAGCGCTCAACGCCCTTCAAGCTCCCCAGGCGTAGGATCGCTCCGGTGGTCATGCTTCCCTCCGTCGGCCTGGTAAACCCAAAACGGCAACTCCGCCCAGCAACGCGATACCGACCAGGACAAAACAACTCTCGCGATAGCTTCCGCTGGAGTCTCGTAAGCGGCCTATCAACCAGGGCGCAACAGACTCTGCAATGCCACCCGCGGTCAGGATCACGCCCAGCAATCTCCCGAGGATTTCGATCCCAAAGATTTCCGCTGTCATCAGCGGAATGATCATGTAGTCGCCACCAAGACCAATCCCAAAAATCGCACCGGAGAGGTAGAGCGTCAGCCGCGTAGTCCCGAGGAACATCAGAGGGATTCCCGTTGCGACCAGCAGATACGTCAGCAGCATGACGTATTTCTTGGAGAAGCGGTCAGCCAGCCAACCAATGAGTAACCGGCCAGCAATACTGAAGGCCAACACGAGCGACAGGACACTCGCGGCATCCCGCTGTGTGAAGTGCCGGTCGAGACTTAAGAAAAGTTTAAGATTCTGCTGTGTGCCGCTGACTGCGGCAATCGAGCACATACTCCCCAGAGTAAGCAGGTAGAACGACGATCGCTTGAATGCTGCCATCGGACTCGGGGACGTAGCCGTGCCAACGGTCGTTTTCGCGGGGAGTTCTTTCAGCAGGAGTACCAGGGGTAATGACGCCACGACGATCAACAGGCCGAGAATCCGCAGAGAGGTCTGCCATCCGAAATGCTGGGCGAGCGCATGTGATATCCACGGGACGGTTGCGCCTCCGATGCCGATCCCGAGATAGGCAAACCCCATCGCCTTTCCGCGCGATCGATCGAACCACTCCGTCAACAGGACCTGATTGGGAAGCGGGCCCCCGCAAACGTAACCCAGCGCGTTAAACAAGTAAAAAAAGTAAAACAGGCCAAGGCTTGAGATCGAGCCCAGTCCTACCAATGCTCCACCCGCCATCAATATTCCAATCATCATCAAACGACGGGGCCCAAAGCGGTCCACAATCCATCCTGCGAGGAACCCAAAGATGGGGCCAACGACGAGTTTGCTCAACGCGTTGCCTGATGTCACTTGAGCGCGCGTCCAACCAAACTGCTGGACCATGAAGTCGTAGTAGAAAGGCAGGCCCCAGAGGGAAATTCCAACGACACAGAAGAGCACCACAAAAGCTGTCGCCGCTGCCTGATACGCATCGCGCGGCCTTGCGGAAACTTGGGTCGCACCCGGCCCGGAGGTTCCTGACAACGCGCAGATCGATGAGTTCAGCGCTGTTGCGCGTTCACTTTCGGGTCCGGTCATGGTGTGTCAGTTTAACGTAGAGGGGATTGATCCGGCGGAGATTTTGCGCCGGGATCGCTGCCGGGACCGAGGTCCCTGGATCGACGGACAACGCGGAAGCGGTTTACGCCGATAACGAAGCTCAGAATCTGGGGTTGTTGATTGGGGCGTTGTTGAGCTCGCCACAGGCGTCCGCAAGGTGTCCTGCCTCGCTCTCAATGTTGCACAGGTCTTGTCCCACTCCACAGAATTTCCCCGCTTCCCCAACCGGTTTGTCCCATGAGTTTGCTGACGTTGGCGCCGGATTTCCATTACATTGGATTAGAGTTTGCGGCTGAATGAAGGGCCTGAGTCGTGCTGATTCCCCACTGGCGCAATGCCTAAGAAAACAACCTCACGCAAGGCGGCGCCTGGGTCACGGCCAGTGCGCCGCAACACCGGTGAAGCTGTACATCGCTCCCAACAAGGGGATCGATGGCGGATATGGGCGCTCTGTCTGCTGCTGGCGATTATTGTTTTTGCGGTGTATTTGCCGGCCTTGAGGCATCCCTTTGTTATTTATGACGATGTGGACTACATCAGTCAGAACCGGCAGGTTCAGCAAGGGCTTACGCTGGGGACCATCCGCTGGGCGCTGACGTCGATGCAGTTTTCGAATTGGCATCCGCTGACGTGGATGTCGCACGCTCTCGATTGTGAGCTTTTCGGCCTGGATGCTGGAGGGCACCACTTTACCAGCCTGTTGCTGCACGCCATCGACGCGGTGATTCTGTTTCTGCTGCTGTCGCGAATCACAGGCAAGATCGGGCGCAGCCTGATGGTGGCCGCACTGTTTGCGTTGCATCCGGTTAATGTTGAAAGCGTGGCGTGGGTCGCTGAACGAAAAACCCTGTTGAGCATGTTGTTTCTGCTGCTCGCGCTCTGGGCGTATCTCTGGTACGTGCAAAAACCTGGCATCGCCCGGCACGGATGCGTAGACGCGCTGTTTGCATTGGCGCTTGCCGCCAAACCGATGGTAGTCACGTTTCCGTTCATTCTGCTCTTGATCGATTACTGGCCGCTGCAAAGGATCAGGCTGCGTTGGACCAAGCTGCATTCGACCAATCTGCATTCGACCAAGCTGCATTCGACCAAGGATTGGCAATCCCCTTCGGAAACCATTCCTTTGCCTCAGTTTCCGCCACTTCGATTGCTCATAGAAAAGCTGCCGCTGTTTGCGCTCAGCGCGGCCAGTTGCGCCGTTACGGTGATCGCCCAGCACCGGGTCGCCATGAAGACGATGGAGGCTTTTCCGCTGAGAGACCGCGCTGTGAACGCGATTTTTTCTTATGTGATGTATTTGTGGAAGGCTGTCTGGCCAGTGCATCTTTCGGTTTTCTACGCGCCACAAGGCTCGCGGCTGGCGATGTGGCAGGCGCTTTTATGCCTGGCATTCTTAGCAGGCATCGGCATCCTGGTGTGGCGGGAGCGGCGGTCGCGGCCTTATTTGTTATTCGGGTGGTTGTGGTTTTTGGGAACGCTGGTGCCCATGATCGGCATCGTTCAGGTGGGCGACCAGGGAATGGCCGATCGATACGCCTACCTGCCCTATGTGGGAATCTTCATAGCTGCCGTTTGGGGCCTCGCCGATTTGGCGCAGACATTCCGCATCGAGCCACGGTGGAGCACAGCGGCAGCTTGTGCAGTTCTGCTCGTACTATCCCTTCTGACACGGAGGCAGCTGCGAAACTGGGAAAGCAGCTCCGCGCTTTTCACGCACTCCCTGCAAGTAAGCCCGGACAATTACGTGGCAGAGGACATTGTTGGGACGGCGCTGCTGGAGGAAGAATTCAGATCGACCGGACAAAAGTGCTCCGCAGAAGCGCTGCTTCATTTCCAGAATGCCGTGCGCATTAATCCAGAAGACGCTCTCGGACACATCGACCTCGGCTTTTGCAGGGAGACGCAAGGGAATCTGCAGGAAGCCATCAAGGAATATCAGACGGCGCTGCAAGTGGCGCGCAGCAAGTTTTTGAGGAAGAGAGCATTGATCAATCTGGGAGGGGTGTACCGCGTGTTGCGCCAATTTACTCTTGCGCGAAACTGCTACAACGAATGTCTGAAGGTTGATCCCGGCGATCCCGATGCTCTGATTGGCCTTGCCCGAGTCGATAAAGAAGAGAAGATGCCGTCTTTGGAAGAGACGATGGCCGCGCTTTCCCGCGCGGCAGGCGAGCATCCGGACGCGAAGCTCTACCTTCAACTAGGGAATCTGCAGCGGGCGGCGGGACGTCTGCCGGAAGCGTCAATGTCGTATCAGAGTGCTTGCAGTCTTGATCCGACTCTAGCAGAAGCCTGTGTGGCACTGGAGGAATTGGATCCTTCGCAATGAAGTTTAGGAATCCGGGGAACCCGAGCTAGAAGTCGGCGTGTGGGAAGTTATCTTCAGAAACTCGCGGCGATTCCCGTCCAATTTCAACCTGGCTACTACTCTTTTCTCTGGTAGCAGCCAATGTCTATGCTTCCGGATTTGACTCGAGGTGAACCGTCGAGATCAAGTTCTCCGACCGGCACTCCTTCAATCGTGCCCGTTGAGATTGCGGGCGATTCTGGTCGCAGACGAAAGTCTTTGATCGCGTCAACAAAATGCGGATCCAGAAAGTGGGAATGGCGGTCGTTCCCGCTTGACTGCACATAGTTGTCAAACCCGGTTACGGTTGCGGCAACCTCCTGCCATGTGCTCGCCTTCGATCCAGACGCACAGTAGTAAAGGTTGTGATCGATAAGGACCGGCGGGTGCTGTTTATCGACCTGCGATTTGTTCACCGCGATAAGACAGCGTGGCCCTGCATAGACGATGTTGTTCGCAAAAACATCGTCCGCCATGTTCCACTGCATCTGGAACTCGCCCGACCCAGTGTTCGAAGTATCGTTGTCGTACAGAGTATTGTTGACTACCGTGCTGTGCTCGGTGTGTCCCCGCTCAGGCGCATAACCTCCGATAGAAACACCCGCGGTATGGCAGTGATAGATCAGGTTATTGCGTGCCGTGATGTAACTGGTGGCGCGGTCCTTGTGCTCACTGGCCAGCTCGATTCCGAAGTCCACATCATGCATGACGTTCTGCTCGATCAGGATCCTGGTGCCGCCGTCCACGTATATGCCATCGGAATTTACATCATCGCCGTACGCCGGATTGCCGCGCGAAGTAATGTTGTAAACCAGATTGCCGCTGACCACCCCGTCGCGCGCCTGGTCGACGGCAGGGTCGGGAGCGGTGCGCTCGAAACCGATGACGTCGATTCCAATGTTGTTGTTGTCGTGGACCGTGTTGTGCGTGATGCGGAAGTTCGTGACGTTCCCGTTTACCACCAACGACTCGCTCGATCCGGTCTGGAGATGATGCACTTCATTGCCGTCAATAATCAGTTCACTGATCGGAGTCTTTGCGTCGGTGCCGTATACCGCAATGCCAAACCCGTTGCCGCCGCTGCCCGGACGATCGCGGCCGTTAAACGTCTGCTCAATATGATGGACGTTGTTCTTCACCAGTTCGATGTGCGAGCCGGCTCCCATAACGCTGATGCCCAACGGAGCGAGCCGATGTTCGGCGGTGCGGAAGTTGCAAATTTCAAAACCTTCAATTCGAACGTAGCTCTGATTGTGAATCGTTAGCACGCCCTGTCTGCCAGAGGGAGTGAAATGTTCCGCGTCCAGGATTGCCGTCTCGCCGGGATAGCTTCGAAACGTAATGGATCCGTCGGTCGCATTGCCGGACACGTTGATGCTTACGAGTTCTTCATAGACCCCACCGCGCACGTTGACGGTACTACCAGCGCGCACCGTGTCCGCGGCATGTTGAACGGTGCGCCAAGGAGCCGTTTGAGTCCCGGAATTCGTGTCACTCCCCATCCTCGACACATAGAAGGAGAAGTTGGTCTGGCCAAAAGCCGTGGAGACGCACACCCACAAGACAACCAGGGACAGAAATTTCACGTTCGTTCCTCCCAAGAAGAGCACTGCCAATTTGTCAACCCTGTTCATCCTGGCCAAAGTTCGTCGCTGCGGCACTCCTGCCAGCCGATTCGGTCGAACTCAACTGGCCGGTCCGCATTGTGTCCGGACACGTACCAGGCCCTCCTGCGACGTAGTCCGCGAAACGTTCGTTGTCTTCGGCAGGACAAACGAAATAAAACGATATAAATAGTAACAGTTCGACAGTCGTTTCGCGATTCTTCCGTGCTGGCGAAAGTCAATCCTCTTTGGCCGAACCCTCCAACTCCTGATTGCATTCCATTCGCCTGACACCCGGCTCGAAACCGGATCCGCACGGCGGCTTGAGAGTACGATGCAGGCCTCGCCTTCGTAATCCGCCGAAGGGCGAAGTGTCTGCAATCGAAAGATGCCCTTTGCGTTTGCCAAATTGATTCGGGGTAGCTGGTTTGCTAAGGTCGTAATCATGTCCGAGCGTGTCATCTCCGAGCGTTCCCCCGAGCAAAAGCATGAGCAGATACGCGAATTGCTCGACTCCCTTTATCGTGTGGATTCGGGACGAATCCTCGCAACTCTGATTCGCTTGCTCGGTGATTTTGATCTGGCCGAGGAGGCGATGCACGAGGCCTTTGCGGCTGCGCTGAGCCTGTGGCCGAGCAGTGGAGTACCCGGCAACCCGCGGCCCTGGCTGATTTCGACGGCCCGATTCAAAGCCATTGATACTCTGCGTCGACGGGCACGCTTTGATGCGTCTCAAGACGAGCTCGTGCGACATATCGAAGCGCAATCGAGTTCGGCGCAAAGCCCCAACAAAGGGGGCAGCCTTGAGAATGACTCTTTTGAGAATGATTCTCTCGAAGACGACCGGCTGCGCCTGATCTTTACCTGCTGTCATCCATCTCTGGCGCCGGAAGCGCGCGTTGCGCTCACCTTGCGGGAGGTGTGCGGGCTGACCACCGAGGAGATCGCGAAGGCCTTCCTCACCACTCCGCGTACGCTGGCGCAGCGCATTGTGCGCGCCAAGGCAAAGATTCGAGAGGAACGGATTCCCTACGAGGTGCCGACGCCGCAGGAATTGCCGGAGCGGCTGGGCGCGGTGCTTCAGGTCATCTATCTCGTCTTTAACGAGGGCTATTCGGCTGCGGCGGGAGCGGAGGTAACGCGGGCCGAGCTCACTGGCGAGGCGATTCGACTGGGCCGCTTGCTGATGGAACTCCGGCCAGAGGCCGAAGTGATGGGGCTGCTTGCCCTGATGTTGCTGCAGGAATCCCGTCGCGCCGCGAGAACCTCTCCGACCGGAGAGCTGATTTTGCTGGAGCATCAAAACCGCGCGCTCTGGAACCGGGAGCAGATCGCAAAGGGAGTCGCATTGCTGGAGAAAGCCCTGGGTTACAGTGGGAATTCCCGCCGCTTCGGCTCCTACACACTGCAGGCTGCGATTGCGGCTGTTCATGCGGAGGCGGAATCGGTCGCTGCGACCGACTGGCGGCAGATCGTGGCGCTTTACGACCAACTGGTACGAATTCAGCCTTCGCCAGTGGTACAGCTCAATCGTGCCGTGGCCATTGCCATGCGCGATGGTCCAGAGGCCGGTCTGGCGCATATCGACGCGGTGTTGGAACGTTGTTCAGGAAAACAAGGCGACTTGGCAAATTATTACCTGGCGCATTCCGCCCGCGCAGATATGTACCGCCGGCTCGGCAGGACAGCTGAGGCTCGGGCGTCTTATGAGAAGGCGCTGGCCCTGACCCAACAGGAACCGGAGCGGCAATTCCTCGCCAGGCGGCTCGAGGAATTGAAGTAACAGCAGTTCTCCTCCGCTGTCGCAATGTTCCTGCAGGAACGTAACGTCATGACGGTAACGGGTATACGATTGTGTCATGACAGCCAAGAGCAAGAAAGACCTCCGTCTGTCAATATGCTTCCCACTGATTTCCGCAACGCGCACACATCCAACACTTGTCCCAACTGGACTGGGCGGTAGCCAATTCTTCCGGCTTCTTTTTCGCCCCGATTCCTCCCAACAAGAAGAACAAAGCAACGATCCCGATCACCGCCGCGAATCCGGTTGCGTTCTTGTCGGCGGAGCCAATCAACAGCGCAAAGAGCAACCCGCCCACACCTATGAACATGAGCAAATAGGCACCAACGTTAGACGGTCGTTGAGGAAGGCTGGAAACTAAATCGGATTTGTAAGTGCTGCTTGAACCCCACAAGGAACGTCGGGAAACTCCGACTGTACTGCGGCGACGGGTGCCAGACGCTATAGCTACCGATACGGGCTTGGTGCGTCCCGAACCACACTTAGGACACTTGAATTTGTCGGCAGTCTTTGTTGCCATTCGGTCCTCCGCTAAGGAGCGGAAATAACAAATGGTTGCGGGGGAACAGGGGAATTGTACCCTGAGTGCCAAATTGCCGGAAGTTGCCAGCAGAATAACATCGGAAAACCCACGCTACGCGAAAAATCTGCAAATCGGGTGTCGATTCCCCGCCACCCCGTTCGACTAGTGAGTGGAGCCGCACCGCGCACCCGGCGCCTGGCAACTTTCCAGGCCCAGCGCGGTCCGAGCTCTTATATAAAAGGAGCGGCCCTGATACGGTGTCCGCACAACAGTCAATACTCGATAGCCGTTACTCATTACACAAGGAGAACACCATGCGCTTCATGATGATCATGTTTCCGAAAGAGTACCAAACCGCAAAACCCGGCTGGGCGCCCGACCTCAAAGCCATGGAGGCAATGGGCAAGTACAACGAGGAACTAGGGAAAGCCGGCGTGCTGCTGGCGCTCGACGGGCTGACTCCGCCCTCGACGATGAGCGCGCGCGTCACCTTCAAAAGCGGAAAATCGAAAGTTACCGACGGTCCGTTTACCGAAGCGAAGGAAGTGGTCGGCGGCTACTGGATTATCCAGGTGAAGTCGCGCGAAGAGGCGCTGGAATGGGCCTCGCGCATCCCTGGAGGGGACAACGAAATGGTCGAGGTTCGCCGGATGTTTGACATGACCGACTTCGATCCCGAGACGCAAGAGTATATCCAAAAGAAGTTCGGCGACGACGTGGCCGCTGAGATGCGCCAGTAGTAAATGCTCTGCGCGATTTGTCGATATTGGCTGGGTGGCCTCATCGTGAGCTCAAGTCAAAAGCCCCATTTCTCGCAAAGAACGCGAGAAATGGGGCACCCAGCCTAAAGGCTGCCAGAGGAACGAAGACCGTTTCAGGAGAATGGAGAAATCATGGCGCAATATTTGGTTGCGATTCACCGCCCCGACGATTACGACCCGTCCGTCGAGACTGGAGCGATTTCCGAGGAGATCCACGCGCTTAACCGCGAGATGATCGCTGCCGGGGTCAGGGTTTTCGTTGGTGGCCTCGCCCCAGTCCGCGGCGCGAAGTCGCTGCGGGCGCAGGCCGACGGCAAGGTGCTCATCACCGACGGGCCGTACCTGGAGACCAAGGAGCACGTAGGCGGTTTTTGGGTGCTGGAAACCGCTGACCTCGACGAGGCGCTGGCGTGGGGACGCAAGGCTGCCGTCGCCTGCCGGGCGCCGGTCGAGGTGCGCGCGGTCTTTCAAAAACCGGCGACACCCGCCGGAAGCAAGTAATGGCGGGTGGCCGTCAAAATTTGAAGGGGTCAAATGAGAAATGTAATCTACGCAATCAACATTACCCTGGATGGCTGCTGCGACCACACCAAATTCAATCCCGATGAAGAACTGTTTGAACATTACATTCACCTCTTGCGAGATGATGCTGGCGTGCTCGTCTATGGGCGTAAAACCTACCAATTGATGGTTCCTTACTGGCCTGATATCGCAAAAAGCCAGTCCGAGGCAAAGGCGGATATCGAATTTGGTCAAACCTTTGTCTCCAAGAAGAAGATTGTTTTTTCGCGATCGTTAGACAGCGCTGAAGATACAAATACGAGAATTGTTCGCACGAACCTTCGCGATGAAATACTGAAATTGAAGCAAGAACCAGGCAAAAATATTTTGGTCGGCGGCGTAGATGTTCCTTCACAACTGATGGAGCTTGGCCTGATTGACGAATATCGTATTGTCGTTGCGCCGATCATTGTTGGCGCAGGGAGACGGTTGTTCGAAGGTGTCAACCTGCCGGAGAAACGCCGACTAAAACTTATTGAGTCAAAGACTTTTAAATCGGGATCTGTTGCGCTTCGTTACTTGAAACAGTGACAGAAAAATCTGCAACTTCACCCGTGGAGTCAATCATGAGAAAAACTATTGTGCTTGAATTCATCTCCTTGATGGCGTCATGAAGGCCCCAGGTGCCCGGAGGAAGACACCATTGGCGGCTCCTCGCATTGCCCGCCGTGGTGGATAAGGCTATATCGCGCCCCTGTTTCTTCAACGGCCCGGGTGGCCCAGGCTTTTGATCTTGCGGGCATTACCAACGCGGTGGAAATGGCGCACGCAAAGATCGTTAAAGCCGGGGCGGCCCTTCGTTCCGGTTAATCGCTAGTTGGGCAGGTGTTTTTCTTGCCGAAGTCCGCCGTGCCAGTGAGGGTGACGGAGGACTCCTCGCCAAAGCCATTGCCGATAGTTCCCTTGCTGGCCGGGGCGACGAATATCTGGGTTGCGAGTTCGCCGGTGTCGCTTCCTTCCAAAAAGGTGGCCACGAACTCGCCGTTGATCACCTGGAAAACTCCCGTCAGATTGGGATTGCCGGTGCTTATCAGAGTGGCCGGTCCGCTGTGCGGGAAGCCTACACTGCCGTTATCGGTCAGCTTCAGGCAGTACGTATAGGTGTTGCTGAATTGCTGAGGATAGGTGACATCCCAAGTAATCGGAAATTTGCCGCTATAGCTCTGCGCCGCGGCGCGGTTGGGCGCGAGTGCGAAAACCGCAATGGCTAGCGCCGCTGCTGCGAGTACGCCGACGTTTTTCATGTTTGTCCTTCCTCCTGGAGTGCTCGCACCTTGCTGGTGCCAGCAGACAATAGCAACGAACACAGGACCGATTGTCATGGAAATGTAAAGCATCATCAGAACTCGACAGGGAATTTGGGGAGCGCAAAAGTGCGCCGCATGCCGAGGAAACTGGAAAACCGTGGGCAGGCTCTTGCAAAAAACGCAAGGATGGCGCACCCTCAGGGGGAATGGCGCACGCAAACGTCATTAAAGATAGGCCACTCGCACAAGGCTCGCTGCTGTGATAGTGTCATCGTCGTTCGCTGGCAGCTACGGTCTGTTTCTTCCTCCCTTGCTACTCGGGCTCTCGCGGATTCGTTGCGACGGCAAGTGCAAACCCCGCTGCTATTTCACATTTACGAATTTAACTGGAGGAGAACCGTTCATGGACCGTCGATCCCGTTCGCACTCCGCACTTCGCCCCTACCGATCAGACAAATCCGCCCTGCTGTTCCTGCTGCTTTGCGGCGTGGTTTCCCTGACCAGTTCTGGCTATGCGCAGGTGAATTGGCGGCAACAAACCGTTACCGCCAGCCCCACGCCGCGATGCTGCATGGGCAGCGCCTTCAGTCCCACGCTGCACGGCATCGTGGTCTTCGGCGGCGGCGACGGCACTACTGACTACAATGACACCTGGCTGTGGACCGATCACTGGACGAAGCTCCCTATCGCTTCTCCGCCTCCCGTTCGCGCCGGGGCGGGCATGGCTTATGACGCCGCCACAAAAAACATCGTGATGTTCGGCGGCCGCAACGATAGCGAAGGCGCCGTCCTCAACGATACGTGGATCTTCAACGGCACTGCCTGGACCCAACTGTTTCCCGCCAATTCCCCGCCGGGGCGCGCCTTTGACGTTCCCGGCATGGTCTATGACGCGGCTGCAGGCAACATCGTCTTCTTCGGTGGCGCGGGCTTCGGCGTTTTTTTCGATGACACCTGGACTTGGGACGGTTCCAACTGGACTCAGCAGTTTCCGGCTACTAGTCCCTCGACCCGCCGCGCTCCGCAAGTCTATGACCCAGTGACCTCAACTGTGATTCTTTTTGGCGGAGATGGGCTCGACGGGGTTGGCCTCGGCGACACCTGGTCCTGGAATGGAAGCACCTGGACACAACTGTTTCCTTCCAACTCACCCAGTGCGAGAACGCTGGCCCAGGTTGCCTTCGATTCGTTTCTCAATCGCGTCGTCCTTTTCGGCGGCAACCAAACCGGCGAGATCTTTTACGACGACACCTGGGTCTACGATGGATCAACCTGGACACAAATCAAGCCTGCCACAACTCCGCAAAACCGTTACGGCGGGCTTATGGACTACGACCCACTCACGAACAGCATTCTGATGTTTTCCGGCTACGGCTACGGCGGTACTTCACCGCGAACCGATACCTGGCTGCTGGCACCGTAGCATAAGCAACAGCAGAAGCGTTGATGGAGAATAGATCGAGCGGCTGGCCCGGCGATCCGGGCTCTTGATCTTGCGGGCATTACCGGCACAGCAGTCCTGCGGGCATTGCTCGTGTTGTCGGGGTTTCATCGTACAATTCTGGCGCAGAACCTCAACGAGGTGCCTAATGTCGTCCTCCGCGCCTGGCAGATTCGAAACGTTTCTGAAGAAGCACAACCATATCCTGACATATTTGGGAGCATTGATCGTATTCTCCACGTTTATCGTGAAAGAGGGGCTTCGCGAGCATTGGCAAAATGTAGCTGAAGCAATAGATAGAGTTCGATACATCTACATTCTGCGATCCGACATTAGTGGTGAGACCTCAAACACGTCGAGGCTAATGAGACTGTTGTCGGTTCGGAAACTGAATCACAAGCAATCTGACATCTTAGACATAAAGGGGTACTCGTTGATATGGACGAGAGCCTTACGGAGCTTCTCCCTCTTATAAGAGTTTTGCGCGACCCAAAGAACGCAATCGAACGAAATCGTTTAGAGGATCAGGTCTCACTCGCCGTGCCGGAGTTCGAAATCGTCGCTGCGCAAACATTGCATCCCCCCTCGACGACTACCACGAATGGGATGTGGACTTATAAGTCTAAGTATGAGGCGGGAATAGCTGAGGCCGACGAGTGTGTGGACGCTGAGGATAAGGGAACAAGAAAAGGGACCTTGTGGCATTCTCTATGTGGGTTGCAGCACGATGTGGGTGAGTTCGGATCAGGAGTGCTTTTCGTGGCGGAAGGGACGCAGGCTCAGAATGAGCTGCTTGCCAGATTCGCGTGGTGGATCAGTACCTGCCTGTATGCTTTCGGCTGGGGTCTCGGCCTCTTAGGCAAGCTCTACGGCGTACCTGAAGCAGCCGGAGGCGCTGGCGCACCTTTGTTTTCTTCGGGCGGGTGGCCCAACTTTAGTTTCCGTCGGCACCATAATAACTGAGTCTGCCCCACCCTTCGTGGCTTTCGAAAGCTAGGCGCCACGGGCCTCGCCCTATTCGTTCGTTCGCCACGGCGGGGGCGAGTCCGCATGAAGCTAAGGTACTGTCCGCCGAGCCCCGATACCATCGTCCGTGGTGCCCACCCTTCGAAAATCGCGAAGGGTCGGGCAGCCTCAGTCGTGGTAGTGCCAACCGTAAGAACCAAAGTGGCCAGCCTCTGACTAGCCTAAAAAATGGAGCAGGCTGTCGATTTTCGGTTTCCCGAACGACTATCTGATAAGAGAGCGATGAGCAACGGCTCTGGGTCGCAGGACACAAGGCGGTGGTGCCGTTTGGCTTGCGCATTAGGCCGGTTAAGCGGGAGATCCTTCGCTTCGCCTGAAAGGCGCCTACGCTCAGGATGACACAGTCGTGTAGAGGTCAAAGTGCACCACTACAGGAAACAAGGGAGAATGGATGAAATACGTCTGTTTGGGATACTACGATAAAGACAGATTCGAAAGCATGGCCGAAGGCGAGCAACAAGCGATGTTTGACACCTGCTCTCAATATGACGACCATCTCCGCGCCAACGGGCAATTTACTTTCGGAGAAGCGCTTCAGCCTGCGGAAACCGCCTTGACCCTGTACTGGAAGAACGGCAAGGTCGCAACCACGGACGGTCCTTATGTGGAAACCAAGGAACAACTCGGCGGCATTATCGTTCTTGAGGCACGGGACATGAATCATGCTCTACAACTCATGGCGCAGCATCCGAGCCTGAAGTACGGCAGCATTTTCGAGATTCGGCCAGCGGCGGACATGAACGAAATCATCAAGGCAAGAGAGCAGCGGCGGCGGAAGGATGCCGCGCGGTGAGTGCGGCAAGAATGGGTTACCCGCGAAATGCCCCACTCAAGCCAAAGGACGGCTTGAATGGGCCACCTGCCTGGCTGGCAATCCTGATTTTCAGCCTGTTTGATCTTGCTCAGGCATTTATGAAATGAGTAGTATTTTCGGCAACTGTGATGTTGACACCCCGCAGGGAGGCTAAGAACATGTCATTCATTCGCGATTTGAGAGTTGCGGCTTATTCGTTAGTTCGGACTCCAGGGCTGGTGATCGCCGTGGTGCTCACCCTGGCGCTGGGCATCGGCGCGAACGCTGCGATTTTCACGCTGGTACGGGGAGTGCTGCTCAAGCCGCTGGTCAATCGCGGCGAGGACCGGCTGATTTATATCCGACAGAGCGCTCCCGGCATCCACGACGAAAACTCTACGTTTTCCGTACCCGAGATACAAGATCTGCGCGCTAGCGTGAAAACCGTGGGCGCGTTCGGCGACTTCTCGGCGATGGACTTCACCATGATCGGGCTCGGCGAGCCTCGTTCCATTCAAGGTGGCGTTGTCGGCGGCAATTATTTCGACGTGATGGGGCTTCGTCCGGTGCTCGGTCGCCTCATCGGACCTCAAGATGACGGTCCTAATGCTGCCGGCGTCGTCGTTCTCACCTACCGTTTTTGGACGAACGCTCTTCACAAGGATCCTTCGGTTATTGGCAAGACCGTTCGCCTGGGTAGCGTTGGAGATCGGTCTGCAACGGTCATTGGCGTCCTCGAGCCCTGCGTCCCATATCCGCAAGAAACCGAAATCATTTCCAACATCGTCACCAGCCCGCATCATCTTTCCGCAACCATGGTCACGGGCCGCATCCATCGCATGACCGAGCTTTTCGGCCGTCTGGCTCCCGGAGTCGCCGTCGATCAGGCTCGCGCCGAGTTGCTCTCCGCCTACTCCGCGATGAAGCACGACCATCCCGAAGCCTATGCGCAGGAAGCGGACTTTCAGATTGGGGTGAAGTTGCTGCGGGACCAGATCACGTCGGGCGCCCGGACCGTGCTGCTGGTGCTACTCGCAGCGGCAGGGCTGGTCTTCATCATCGCGTGTTCCAACGTTGCCAACCTGATTCTGGCGCGGACGGTTCGCCGCGAAGGTGAGCTGGCGGTCCGCGTGGCGCTGGGTGCAAGCACAGGTGCGTTGCGCCGCATGTTGTTGGCCGAAAGCCTTCTGCTCTGCGGCGCTGGCGCGGCACTGGGCGTGATCAGCGCGCAGCCCATGGTGGCTGTCCTGGCCCGCTACGCCTCGCGCTTCTCCGTCCGCGCGCTCGATTTCAAAGTCGATTCGAGTTTGCTTTGGGTCGGAGCAGCGCTGGCAATCGTCGCCGCGGTGATTCTTGCCTACGTCCCGCGCCTACCTTCTTCTTCGGGCACGTCCGGCACATATTCCGGAACTCGGAGCGGGCTGAACCTGGCAAGCGGAAGTGTGCGGATCACCGGCAGCACCAGCCGGCGCCAGCGAATCTTCGCGGTGACACAAATCGCCGCGTCGTTCGTGTTGCTGGCCGGCGCAAGTACGTTGATCACGACGCTGATTGCACTGCAAAGGGCGCAGACGGGGCTGGACACGCAGCATGTCCTCGCTGTCGACGTTCCCGCTATGTCCTATGGGAAGACTCAACAGCAGGTCGTCGATTTCTACAAGGAAGCGATCCGTCGCGTTGATACCCTGCCGGGCGTGAGTAAGACCGCCTTCGGCAACGTCGTTCCCTGGCGCGATGCCGGCGGCCCTACGTCTCCTGGTCTGCAATTCTCCGCCGACGGACACGTTCATGCCTCCGGCATAGAGGATCCGCGGGCGCAGTGGCGCGTCATCTCTCCCGGATTCTTTGCCTCGCTTGGGGTTCCTATCATTGCCGGTCGCGATTTCAATGCGCTCGATGGCCAGAATAATGGTGGTCAGAATAATAATAATAATGGTCAGAACAAGAATGACGAACCCGTGATAATCGTCAGCCAGACTCTCGCACAGCGCATGTTCCCCAACCAGGATGCGGTCAATCGGCATGTCTATTGGACGGATCCTGTGCTGCAATACTTTGGCGGGAGCGATGCCGAAAAGGCGCGTCTTCTCGCGCCCCACCGCATCATCGGTGTCGCCGCCGATATTGACGACGAACACGTGGTTCCTGAACCCGCGCTCACCGTTTACGACAATCTTGACGAAGGTCCACTATTTGGCGGTCGTCTCTTCATTCATACGGGTGCAA
>Ga0209274_10000291_pt1 | contig 34720 bp, 18 predicted proteins | sample HubBroMetageREF1_FD_188343 | JGI IMG/M metagenome (GOLD analysis project Ga0209274, IMG submission 188343) | Reference soil microbial communities from the Hubbard Brook experimental Forest, New Hampshire, USA - Hubbard Brook CCASE Soil... | ecosystem: Environmental > Terrestrial > Soil >...
TCGAACGCTTCGGGACCCGCCTTACGACGTGTCCCGCATGACTCGGGGTCAGGATGGTTCGCTACTCCTTTCCTGTGTGACTCTTTCATTCACTACTCAATGCCGGTTTTCACCAGCGCTCCAGACGATCGTTTTATGGTCGTCTGCCATCGCTTCCCGAAGGCGCCAGACCAGACTGCGAAAGTGCGATTCGTCTGCCCCACCTGGTCAGAACGGAACGAACTGGAAGACTGTGCCGCAGCCCAAGCTGCCCTGCACAGGGCAGCCGTACCCACCACCCTCGGTTGTGGTGCCGATGAAGGAACCGTCTGGCCCATTGATCAAGCCCCAGCCCGGCAGGAAACCGTCCGTACCAAAGCCCGCTGGCCCGAGTCCTCCAGGGCCCGCGAATGAGTAGCGGATGTTCCGCGACCACTGCCCGCTGCCCTGAGATGGCGGTTGGAGCTGGAAGATCGTGCCGGCGTAATAGACATTGCCGTTGTAAATATCCGTCGCCCCGCCTCCGTAGGATGTCCCCCAGAAGGAACCGTCCGACGCCAGGGCAAGATTCCCGTTCGGAAAAGAGCTGTCCGGGGGGTCCAAATTCGGGATGCCGAAGTCGGTCAGAATCATCTCTGTCCAGAGTGCACCCACGGTTCCTGGGGAGATCAACTCGAAAATCGTGCCGTAATTGGTGTCGCCGCCGATGCCGCCGACGCCGACCAGATGCCCTGGGCTGAGCAAGGTCATGCGGCCACCCGGTTGGGCAGTGTCGGGTTCGCCCTGGAACCTGTAGATTACGGACTCCTCGTAAGTAGCACCGGAACCGACCGGTGACAATTCATAGGCGGTGCCGCAACCACTACCGCCGCAGCCCGTTCCGCCGCCGGAGTAGGTCAGGCCATAAAGGATGCCGGAGGTGTCGGCGATCACACCGGAGAAAGGTATCGCCCCGTCATCGAGACCCTGAAACGCATAGAGCGTCTGGAATTCCGGAGCGGAAGTGCTAGTCCGCAACGTGTATTTGAAGACCGTGCCTTCGCTGTCTTTTCCGCCGTAAGCGGTTGTGCCATAAAGGGCGCCGCCAGAAGCCAGCAGTCCGTCGCCGGGATTGGCCCCGTCGTCGCAGTTCTCCCGGCGGCAGAAGCTGTAAAGGACTTTTTCCGTCCAGGTGCTGCCACCGCCTTTCGGCTCCTCAAGTTCATAGAGGGTGCCCAAGCCGCTTCCGCCCGAAGCGCCCGGTCCACCGGCTTTGGCGGTTCCATAAAGCACGCCCTTCCCTCCGTAGAGCAGCGTCCCGGGAAACGCGCCGTCCGCGCCGCCGGTGAAGGTGTAAATGGTCTGCTCAGTCCAGGGATCTCCGGGGGCGACGGGTGGAATGAGCTCGAAAACGACGCCACAACCTGTGGTCTGCCCGCCGGACCAGTAATCGACGCAGTTGGTGCCGCCGCCGTCCGGGGCGGTTCCATAGATTATCCGGCAGTAGGGCACCCCTTCGGCACAAACGCCTTTCGGACCCAGCACTAAACCCGTAGCAATGTTTTCTCCGTCGGCGCCCGTGAATGCATGCAGAACGGTTTCGCCGGCTGTTTGCGCCACTGCGGGAATCGCCAGGAACATTGCGGCCAACCCGCTTGCAATGCACCCTCGACGTCTTTGTATCGTAAGAAAAAACCTACTAAGAAAATTCATCTCGAAAGCCCTCCTGTCAGGCCTTCTCAAGTTTGAGCGGGCCTGCGGGATAAGATCAATTGTCTTGGGGTCAATTAACCGTTAAGCGGAAATAACAATCGTAGAATCAATAGCTTCACCAAGTGTAACTGCGCGCCGTGCGACTTCTGTGGCAAAGTTAAAGAGTCTGCGTTTTCCAAGCTGCAACCCGTGCAATGCCGCATAGCGAAGTGACTTCGAAAGCCGCGATAGCGAACGGCGCCGGGGGACGGCCGTCGCCCGACGCAGTGAGGGTGGAACTGGAGCGGGTACTGGCTTCCCGAAACTTCAGGGGAGCGCACCGGCTGAGCCGCTTCCTGCGGTTCATTATAGAGGCCACGCTGCGGGGCGAAGGCGCCACGATCAAGGAGTACGTACTGGCGCTCGAGGTATTCGATTGCGGCCCGGAGTTCGATCCCAAAGTGTATTCCAAAGTGCGTGTTCAGGCCGGAAATCTACGATTGCGGCTGTCGGAATACTATGGCGCGGAGGGCCGCGGCGATCTGGTACTGATCGAGATTCCGAAAGGGAGCTACGTGCCTGTGTTCACGGCGCAGCAGCCCGAGGCACCACCCCTGGCGGACCCGCCGAAAGAGCCTCGTGCGACCGCCGCCCACCCGCGCTGGCTTACGGCGGCCAGCTTGGCCGCATTGCTTCTGATGGCAGTGGCGCTGGCGTATTCCGTGAACACACACAAGACCGTCTCCATTACACTCCGGCGCTCGGTGGCGGTTTTGGGCTTCGACAACCTTTCGGCGCGCGACGATGCCGTTTGGCTATCGGCGGCGCTCTCCGAAATGCTCACGACCGAGCTCGGAGAAGGTTCTTTGCGCACGATTCCAGGCGAGGAAGTCGCGCGCATGCAAAAGGATCTATCCCTAATCAGTGCGGAGGCTCTTTCGCGCGAAACGCTGTCCCGAGTTCGCCACGCGTTGGGGGCGGATGTGGTGGTCGTGGGCGGCTACACCGTGCTGCCCGCGCAGGCGGATGGGAACGGGCGTCAAATCCGGCTCGATTTGCGGGTGCAGAACACCATGACGGGCGAGACCGTCAATTCTTTTGCGCAGACTGGGACGGAAACCGGGTTATTCGACCTTGTTTCACGCGCCGGCGCCAAGCTTAGGGGATCGCTGGGCGTCGAACCGGCGCCGGCGGCCGTGGCCACGGCACTGCGGGCGTCGCAGCCGTCCACACCGGACGCCGTGCGCTTCTATTACGAAGGCCTGTCTCGCATGCGAATCTACGATTGGGTAGGCGCCAAAGAGTCCCTGCAAAAAGCCGCAGCCGGCGATCCTTCGTTCTCTTTGGCGCACCTGGCTTTATCTGAAGTATGGGGTGCGCTTATTTATAAAGAGCGGAGCGCCGACGAGGCCAAGACCGCCTTCGATCTCTCGCCCAACTTGAGCCAGGAGGAGAGACGCCTGGTAGAAGCCCGCTATCGCGCGGCGCGCGGAGACTGGGGCAAGGCCGAGCGGATCTACCAGGAACTCTTCGACAGCTTTCCGGATAACCTGGAGTATGGGCTGCGGCTGGCGGACGCGCAAGGGAATCAACAGAAAATCCGCGCCGTTCTGGCTACCATCGAGCGCCTCCGGCGGTTGCCGGCGCCGCTGGGCGACGACCCGCGCGTGGACCTGCAGGAATCCCTCTCCTACATGCGTCTCCAAAAGAACGAAGAGGCTCTTCGCGCAGCCGGCCAGGCCGCGCGCAAGGCCCGTACCCAGGGGGCGCGGAGGCTGCTGGCTGAGGCGCGTCTGCTGCAAGCTGGCGCATGGCAGCCGCTGGGCGACGTCCGGCAGGCGAGTGATGCGGCCCTGGAGTCGCGCCGGATCTGCGCGGATTTGGGCGACCGAGTCTGCGTGGCGAGGGCTCTGGCGCGCCTCGGCATCCTGGAGGTTGGCGTCGACATGGCGGAGGCCGAGAAACTATTCCAGGAGTCCTACCAGACCGCCCGGATTGCGGGCAGCTACTACGCGGCCAATGCCCTGAGTAATTTGGGAGGCGCCTTGTCGATGGACGGCGATTGCGCCGGCGCCGACCGCGCCCTGGACGAGGCATCGCAGGGAGCTGAAGAAGCGCGGGACGGCGCCTTCCTATTGAGATTGACGATTAATCGCGAAAGCGTATTGTTGCAGGCCGGCAAACTCCACGCAGCCGAAGGTTTGTGCCGCAAGGCGGCTGCAATCATGGACAAGGGAGACGATAAGACGCATCTTCCGGCTAACCTCGTCAACCTGGGTTATGTCCTGGAATCGGAAGGGGAGCTGGCCGGAGCCATGGAGAGCCGTCAGAAATGGCTTGCGTTGGCGCGCGCCACAAGCGGCGACGTTTACACGCCGCTGGTCCAAGTGGCGCATACGCTTCTGATCCGGGGCGATGTTGGGGCGGCACGGCTAATGCTCGACCAAGCCGAGGCGGAAGCCAGGAAAGCCGGAAGCGACGACCTGCGGGCGGAATACATAGATGACTTCGTGGGTCTGGCACTCGAGGAGGGCCGTACGGCTGACGGCGAAAAACTCGCTCGGCAGGCCGAAGAACGGTCCAAAACGCGCAACCGGTTCCAAGAGGCCGCGACCGCTTGCAACCTGTTAGCTCGGTGCTTGCTTGCAGAGGGAAACGTGGAGGCCGCGCAGGCTGCGATCGACCGTGCACCGCGGTACCTGGCGGGAAAATGCGCGGCCGGCACAACCTTCGACATTTCGATCACCGCGGCGCGTGTCAAAGCCGCCACGGACAACTACCAGGACCGGGGCAACATAGCCATTGCTCTCCGGAATCTCGATGCGGTGATCGCCGAAGCCCGGAAGGCGAACTTTGCCGGTGTCCAAATGGACGCTCGTCTGGCGCGGAGCGAGACCCAAATCCGTTCCGGCCACGTCGCGAAAGGCCGCGCGGAGTTGGCGCAGCTCGCGAAGGAGGCGCAAGCCAAAGGCTATGGGCTGATCGCGCGCCGTGCGGCGGCGTTGGGCAAAACGGTGCCGTAGAAGCCGCTTACCACACGAGCCGCTCGAAGAACTCCACCGATCGCCGGGCACACAGGTCCCATCGGAAACGCTGCGCATGGATTCTGCCAGCCGTAGCCAATTGCGCGCGCGCGGCGGGCGAGGTGAGCAGGTGGTCCAGTGCGGCGCGCAGTTCCGCCGGGCTGTGGGGATCGATTAGTGCAGCCGCGCCGCCCGTCACTTCAGGCAACGACGACAGATCGGAAGTAATCACGGGGACGCCGGCCGCCATAGCTTGCGCCACAGGAAAGCCGAAGCCCTCATACAGCGACGGATAAACAAAGACAGTCGCGCCGGCCGTGATGCCGGGCAGATCGGGCTCGGGCACGTAGGCGAGGTAGCGTATGCCCGGAGTGGGCGCGCGCAGCCGGGCCAGCGTTCCAGCGGACTGCCACCCTTCGGGACCGGCAACCACCAGATCGAACTGTTCGCGCACCGAGGCGGGCAGAGATTGCCAGGCGTCCAGCAAACGATCCAGATTCTTGCGCGGCTCGATGGTTCCCACGTAAAGGGCGTAGGGCCGGCTCAATCCATGCTTCAATCGCGCGCGTACGCTGGTGTCGGCGGTGGCTTCGAAAAACGGATCGGCCACGCCCGGATAAATCACCTCGATCGTTTCCTGTTTCAGACCCAGCACTTTGACGGCATCGCGGCGGGTGTTCTCGGAAACGGCGATCAGGCCCGCGGCCCGCTTCCAAATGCACTCGGAGAACCGCTTTTCGGCCGCTACATTCGCGGACTGGTGAAACTCGGGCAGCAGCCAGCAAGTCATGTCGTGCAGAGTCGCGGTCAAACGAAGGTGGCGCGGCGGATAGAGCAGCTTGGTGGCATGGAAGATTCCGTCCGGAGGCGCCAATAGGTCGGCAGCGTGGTTCGGCCACAGGTTCATGGCGAATAACAGCGCCTGGCGTGCCAGCGTCCCCGGCGGGTCCGCGACCGAGCCTTCATGATCCAAGGCCGGCAGCCGCTCGAGGAAGGGGAAAAGGCGCACCTGCTCGTCGCCCAGCAGGCGGCGAAGCTGCACAATCCAGTGGAAAAGGTAGTTCTTGACGCCGGCGCTGCGAACCAGGAGGGGAATGGCGTCGATGAAAATGCGTATCGTATTTTTCGTACGTCCAGAGAGTTACCGAAATGGCGGCAACATTCCATCCTTCCAGACGAGCGTAGCACGGCCCCAGGCGAGAACCCGGAGAGATCGGGAGTAGGCTGCTGAACCTCAATGCACCGTGCTTTTCAAGCGACAACGACGTTTTCCAGGGTTGCGAAGGATGGGTTTTGCAAGCGGTCGGATACGGTAGCCTCGATGCAGGCGCGCCAGCCGATAGACTGGTAGAGTGGGCGAGAATTTGTGAGCGGGTTGGCGGCGATCCTGTTTCTGACAGGCGCGGGGTTTGCCTTTTATATCGTGGTGGGATATCCGTTGCTGCTGGCCGGGCTGGCGCGCTGGAGGCCCAAGCCGGTCCGCAAGCGCTACACAGATTCCACCGTGACTGTCTTGCTGACCGTCTACAACGGCGAGCAATGGATACGGGCAAAGCTGGAATCCATCTTGCGGCTCGATTATTCCCGGCCGCGCATGCAGATACTAGCGATCTCGGACGGCTCCACGGACCAGACCGACAACATCGTGACGGAGTTCCGGGCGCAGGGCGTCGAACTGGTGCGCGTGCCGCATGGCGGCAAAGCGGCAGCGCTGAATGCGGGCATGGCGCGGGCCACCGGCGAGATCCTGTTTTTCACCGATGTGCGGCAGCCACTGGAGCCGGATGCATTGCGCCAGCTGGTGGCCTGTCTGGGCGATCCGGCGGTGGGCGGCGCTTCCGGTCATATCGTTTTCGTCAAGAGCGACGGTGGCGGGGAAGCCGATGTGGGGCTCTATTGGCGCCTCGAAAAATGGCTGCGGGACAAGCTGACCGCAGTGGATTCGCTGCTGGTGGCGACGGGCTGCATCTATGCGCTGCGCCGCAAGTTGGCCCGGCCGTTGCCCGCCGGCGCCTTGATCGACGATGCCTATCTGCCGCTTGCGGCTATCTTGGCAGGGTACCGGTTCGTCTTCGAGAGGCAGGCTATCGCTTACGATTACCCGACGCAGTTGGACGTGGAATTTCAACGCAAGGTGCGCACGCTGGCGGGGCTGTTTCAGGTGGTGCACAGCTATCCGCGGCTGCTGAATGTTTCTACGCCGGTGGGCTTCCACTTCTTCTCATACAAACTGGGGCGTCTGCTGCTGCCGTATGCGCTGCTGCTCATGGCGGTATGCGGCTTTTGGCTTCCGCGCCCATGGGCGGAGGCGGCTATCGGCGGGCAGGTGTTGCTATACGGATTGGCGGCGGTGGACCATTGGGTGCCGACGGACTTCGCACTGAAGCGGCTGTCCGCGGTGTGCCGCACGTTCGTGGTCCTGATCGCGGCGGCCTTTTGCGCGGGATCGATTCTGTTCGTGCCGGCCGGCCGGTTGTGGAAGGAGACCCGGGTGAAGCGGGGCTTAAGCCCCGCGCGGGCTAAAGCCCGCCCCCCTCGGATTTGACGAACTGCAGCGAGGCTGAGTTCATGCAATAGCGCTGGCCGGTGGGCATGGGTCCATCCGGGAAGACGTGTCCCAGGTGGGCATCGCATTTGGCGCAGAGCGCTTCAGTGCGCATCATCCCAAAGCTGCTGTCGGTTTCCTCGGTGATGTTCTCTTTGGCGATGGGCGCCCAGAAGCTCGGCCAACCGGTGCCCGACTCGAACTTGGTGTCGGAGCTGAACAAGGCGTTGCCGCAGCATACACAACGGTAAAGACCTTTATCGTGCAGGTTGTAGTACTTGCCGGTGAAAGCCGGCTCGGTGCCCTTTTTGCGGGTGACCGCAAACTGCTCAGGCGTGAGCTGGCGCTTCCATTCGTCGTCGCTTTTGATCACTTTTTGGGTCGTCACAATTCCTATTTTCTTCCCTGTATCCGAGAAGTCAACCAGCCGGACCGTACCAGGGTCGCGCCGTTTGGTATCGGCGGATGCCGTGCTGTCCGCGCTGCGTGCATCGCTGGTGCACGCCGTGGCGGACAGGAAGGCGAACGAGGCCAGGAAAAAAGACCGGCGGTCTACAGGTAGTTCAGAGGAATGGCCCATTTTCCAAATGGTAGCGCACACGCAGGGTACCCGGTACGGTACAGCCAGTTCTTGGCGCGTCTGCCGGGGTAAGGTTAGAATTCAAGTAGGCGGAGATCACGCCGCCGGTTGTTTCCTAAGTTTTGAGCCAGACGGCAAGGGGGCGGGCGGAGTCTGAAAAGGCTCCGCCCCTTGCCGTTTTAGCAGGTGAATTCAATTACTGCTGAACGGTGTTCCCGTTCCTGAAGCTGGCCAACTTCGTGTTAATCATACGGCTGCCCGACCCGAACGGCACGCCCATAATGGTCAGCGTGTCGCCACCGTTGATAAAGGCGGTCAACTGCGTCTGGGTGAATGGTCCGACACCGGTCGTGTTGGTTATATAGTTTCCGGCGGCGGGCTGGTACAGCAGCGCGGTCACCTTGCCGTTGATGGTGCCGTTGGCGATCAAATCGAGCATGCTGGCACCCGCCACGTTCTGCAAGGTGCTCCAGTCGCTTTGCGCCGGCGAGGTGCCGACAGTGGACGAAGTAAGGGTGCGCGAATAGCCGGTGGCGGGAGGTGTTCCGGTGTCGAAGCACAACTCGTATGCTTCGACTTCCTCATCAAGCTGGACGGCCTGGGCAGGGTCGTTCGTATTGAACTTTGTGGAGAAGATGCCGAACGACCCCTGGTTGGCCTGGTTGGCGAGGCCGGCGATATTTCCCTCATGACCGTAGCCAAAACCGTTCACGCTCACCGCTCCCTTATTGAAGTTAGCGTTCGTTTTCCAATACAGATTGCGTAGATGCGGAATCTTAAGCGGCTGGTCGGCTCCGGGTCCGTTGCCGAACGGGATGCGCACTAGCAGGTTCGTTCCGGGAGCGTATCCCGGGATGGAGGCTGGGGCGGTGTGGCAGAAGCTGCAAGTCTGGGTCGTGTCGTCCCCCTGGCCAAAATCGCCAAATTGAACGGTCGTAAATGTGGTGTATCCGGTATTCGGGTTGGCGGTCACACCCGGATGATCTGGCAGCCCAATCGAATCCGGCAGCGTACCATCCAGGTTCTCGTTGGGATTCGGTTGATACACGATGGTGTTGATGTAATTGGTGAAAGCCGCCATGTCCGCGGGTGAGATTTCCGAACCACCCATCAGTTCGGCGAAAGCCCCGTTGAACGCAGCCAAGTCCGGCTTATCGCCGCGCCAGTGGTAGGGTTCCACGTTGGCCAATCCGCGCAAGCTCTGGGTAGTCATGGGGCCCTTCATGGGATGAAATGCGAAGAGCGTGGTCTTCTCGTTGGAGTTGGGTTCGTAGAGATAGGTATAGTCGCCGGGCGGGTTGCCCAGATTCCAGGCCAGCAGGTCGATTTCGGCATCCACATGGCAGGAGGCGCACGAATTCGTGCCATTGCCGGAAAGCTTGGCATCGTACAGGAACCCGCGCCCGTTCTTAATCGCCGCCGGCGTGGGATCGGTGGAACCCGTGGCGATTTCCTTCACCACTGAGCTATTGGTGAGATTGACGACGGAAATCGTGTTGGAGATGCGATTTAACACATAGAGGGTGTTGGCCGAACTACCCAACGCCAAGCCGCGCGGCCCGCGCTTGGTGGCCGGATTTGCGATGGAACCGAGAGCTTGCGGGTTGATTTCAATGAAGCTCGAAACGGTGTTGGTGGTGGTGTCGAAAATGCCGATACGGTCGGTTCCGAAAGCCGCGATGTAGAGGTACCGGCCGGTAGGCTCGAATATGATCGCGGTGGGCATGGCCAAGGCCGTGGCTAGCGCCGTCGGATTGGGCAGTTGGCCATAGTTGACGTTCGGATTCAGATCGAACATCTGCGATTGCCCGTTGGATACGTTCACGGTGGTGATCTGGTTATTGACATCGTGGCCGTTCAGCGTAGTCTGGAAATACACCAGGTTGAGCGCATCCATGTTGGCCACGTATAAATTGCCCGATACGGGATTCACCGCCAAGCCCATGTTGTCGGTACCCAAGTGAGAATAGTAGCTCACGCTGAAGTTGCTGGCATTGATGGCGGCCACGTCGTTATCCGGCATGGTGTACTGGATGACGCTCGACCAGGTGGGGTCCGAAGCGTCTACAATCAGCCCGACCGTGGGAGGAAGGTTATTCGTGGTTTGAAACAACGGGTTCATGTCAGACGGCCACGGCGTCTGATTCTGAGGAAGTCCCTTAGCGGTGTTCGGAACCAGGGTCGAGTGGTTGCCGGACAGGGCGAAAGCGGTATAGACCGTATTGCCGTTCGGACTCACCGCCAAAGCTCGCGGCTCCGAGCCCACCAGCGAAATCGACTGGACCAGAGCGTGAGTGCCGGCGTTGTAGACGTTCACCATGTTACCGCGCGCGACGCTTACCCACGCCAGCCCGTTTGGCGTGAACACCACGTCTTCCGGCTCGGGTTTGGCGTAGAGTGTGTCAGTCACAATTCCCTTCGAAACCGAGACGACGCTGACGCTGTTGGAGATCTGGTTGACGACCCAGGCTTCATCGTCAACTATGGTGCTATTGGGGTTGATGTTAACCGAAACCGGTTCAATGCCCACGGGAATTTCGGCGATCAACGCCGGACTGGATGGCGTCCCGGTGCAAGTGGACGAGGTCTTGACGCAGAAGACAGACAAGGTTCCGTTAGGAGTGTTCACGGCAAACAGGCGAGTGCCGTCGGCGGAAATCCGAATGGGATTGGTCTGCGCGCCTTCGAAATTGACAAAAGCGCTGGGCGGCGCTTGCGCCGCTATGGGACCGGCTGCGAGCGCGGCAAACAATACGCTCAACACACCCGATTTAATCGTTCTCATCAAACCCTCCTAAACTGCGTTTTGTAACAGGTATACGTGTAAAGTTAACGGGTCCTAGCGTAACACAGCCGGACCAAATGGTCAAATAGTACGGTACTAGGCAAAGAAACGTTACCCAATTTATATCAGAACCTTAGCGGCCATTTATCCCGCGCATTATTTTCGCTTGGTCTTCGCCACCGGCCTCCGCGCATCTCCGTTCAGCACCCCGTCCAAATCCCGATCGACACCCATACGCACTCCCGAGCCTGGCGGCACGCCCATGATGGTCAAGGTATCTCCATTCTGAACGAAGCCGGTCAATTGCGTCTGTGTGAACGGACCCAATCCCGTGGTGTCGGTTTGATAATAATTGCTGGCCGGCACGTAGAGCAATCCGTGGATCTGACCCTGAATGGTGCCGTTGGCGATCAAATCGATGTTGCCCGCGGAAGCTTGGCTTTGCAAGGTGTTCCAATCGTTTTGCACCGGTGAGTTGCCGATCGTGGCCGAGGTGAGCGTGCGGGAATAGCCCACCGCCGGAGCCGTTCCGGTATCAAAACAAAGTTCGTACGCCTCGATGGCCTTCTTTTCGAGCGGCTTGTTCGCAAAATTTGGAAACCTGTCTCCAAAGAACACGAAGAGACCGCCTATGGATCCGTCGTGGTCGAATCCAAAGCCGTTGACGCTCACATCCCCAGACAGGAAGCCGACGCTGGTCCGCTGATACAGATTGCGCAACTGGGCGGTCTTCATGGGCTGCACCATGTCCGGTTCAGGCTCGACAGAGAGCTTGAGCTGCAGATTCGTTCCAGGGCCGGGATCGGAGGTATGGCAACTGTCGCAGGTAAGCCCTCCCGGGCCAACCGCTGTGGCGAGGAAGAGGTTCTGCCCCTCGTTGGGGTTTGCCGTTTGACCTGGAAAATCCGGCAGAGGAACGGAGTTCGGCAGTGTGCGATCCAGATTCTGATTGGGATTCGGCTGGTAAGCGATGGTGTTAATGAAATTCGCCAAGGCGGCCATGTCCGCGCTGGAGAGCTGCTGCCCGCCTAACAGGCTGGCGAACGTGCTGTTGAAGGCCAACAGGTCCGGCTGATCGCCTCTCCAATGATACGGCTCCAGGTTGGGCAAACCGCGCAGGGTTTGGGTTGTCATGGGCCCTTTCATGGGGTGGAATTCAAAGGTTTCAGTACCTTGCAGCAGGCTGGTCATGTTGCCGGCCGGGTTGCCCAGATTCCACCCCAGCAGGTCCATTTCGGCGTCAATGTGGCAGGAGGCGCAGGCCCCAGTTCCGTTACCGGAGAGCTTGTGATCGTAGAGGAACCCGCGCCCATTGCGGATTACGGCGGGTGTCGGATCGAACGACCCCGTGGGAATCTCCGCGGTCACCGTATTGTTGGAGAGATTCACGATGGAGATCGTGTTGTAGATGCGATTCAGCACATAGAGCAGGCTGGCTGAAGAGTTCAGCGCCAAGCCGCGGGGCCCACGCTTGGTGACCGCGTTGACCGCAGCGCCGGTAGCCTGTGGGTCGATCTCGATGAACTTCGTTACCGTGCCGTTGGTGGTGTCGAAAATCCCCACACGATCCGTGCCGAACGCGGCGATGTAGAGATAACGGCCGGTGGGCTCGAAAACCACGGCTGTGGGCATGGCCAGCGTGGTGGCCAGAGCGGCCGGGTTGGGCAGTTGCGAGTAGTCGATCCCCGGATTCAGATTCCAGATCTGGGTTTGCCCGGTGGTGGGGTTCACAAAGGTAATCTGGTGGTTGACGAAGTGGCCATTGAGGTTGGTTTCAAACATGGTGAGGTTGAGGGCGTCGGTATTAGCCACATACAGGTTTCCCGATTGGGGATTCACAGCCAGGCCCAGGTTCACAGTTCCGAGATGCGGAAAATAGTTAACCACGTTCAGGCTGCTGACGCTGATAGCCGCCACGTCGTTATCCGGCATGGTGTACTGGATCACGCTGGGGTAATAGGTGGGATCGGAAGCATCCACGATCAGCCCGACTTGCGGCGCAGGCGGCAAGTTCGGATTGGTTGGGGCCGGGGGCGGCGGGGCGTCGGTAACTCCAACGATGGTGGTATGGTTGCCGGATAAGGCGAAGGCCACATAAACCGTGGAACCATCCAGGCTGACGGCGAGGGCGCGCGGCTCCTCCCCAGTCAGCGGAATGGATTTGACAAAAGCGTGCGTGAAAGCGTTGTATACGTTCACGAGATTGCTGCGAGCAACGCTGACAAAGGCCAGCTTGCCCGCGAACACTACGTCGGCCGGCTCTGCTTTGGCGTAGAGCGTATCCGTCACAATTCCCTTGGAAACCGAGACGATACTGACGCTGTTCGAGATCTGATTGACGACCCAGGCTTCGTCGTTGCCGGGGACATTGGGGTTGATGTTGACCGAAACCGGTTCAATACCTACTGGTATTTCGACGATCAATGCCGGGCTGGATGGCTGCGTAACGTCGAATACCGAAACCGACGCATTCGGAGTGTTTAAGGCGAACAGGCGCGTACCATCCGCGGAGATCCGGATGGGATTGGTTTGGGCGCCTTCAAAATTAACGAAGGCGCTGGGCGGTACTTGGGGCGTTGCGGGACCGACCGCCAGGGCGGCAAAGAGCGCGCTCAGCACGGCTTGTTCGATCCGCATAGTACTCTATGTGAAGGGATAGCCTAGAATGCCATTGTGCAGCTATCGCGGCCATGCTACCATAACCACCAATACCGGTCAACATAATTTTGATCCGCTGCTAAAGGGTACGGGTACTTTCGGCTAAAGCGGCATAAATTACGTTTTGGAGACAGTACCTATTTTTGCCCAAATCCGGTGCGCGCAGTTGACCCGGATGGATTTCTATCCTATGCTCTATGTTGCACTTCGAGGAGGTTCTCTTTAATGCATACGTTTGTTTCGACTACGCTCGGCAGAGCCGCACGGCTCACCGTGGCCCTGGCTGTCCTGGCACTTGCAGTTGTGGCTCAGACCCCGTCTTTAACCACAATCTATAGCTTTACGGGCGCCGGTGGCGGTTATACCGGCGCCGGCGTCGTCTTCGGAACCGGCGCCCACAGCACCAGCCTGTTCGGTACCACACCGCATGGTGGAAGCGCGAATTTTGGCACGGCGTTCGAGCTGACGCCGGGCGCCACTTGGAGCCAGACGGTGCTTTATAATTTTCAAGGCGGCAACGATGGGGCCAGTCCCCTCGCGGCGCTGACGCCCGGCAAGGGCGGCGTGCTCTACGGAACGACCTCCGCAGGTGGAAATTCGGGGAATGGCACGGTGTTTCAGTTGACGCCGCCGGCCAAGACAGGCGACTCCTGGACGGAGACGGTGCTGTATAATTTCCAGGGCAACGGCGCCGATGGAACCGTGGACGTAAACGGGACCACAGTTACGCTGACATCTGGAAGTTCATTTGTGACAGGCACCGCCTGGAATGGTGTATCGGTGGTCATCGGCACGGCCACCTATACCGTTGCGAACGTGGTGTCGTCTTCGGTCCTGACCTTGACCACCTCGGCGGGCACCCAAACGGGAGTGCTCTATTCCACCGCCGATGGCAGCGGCCCTGCGGCCAGCGTGACTCTGTTCCCGAACGGCAAGCTGTATGGAACCACATTCGGAGGCGGAGCCCTGTATGAAAATGGCGCAATCAACGGAGGCTTCGGCACGGTGTTTGAATTGACTCCACCAGCCGGCGGGACGGGCGCCTGGACCGAAACGTTGGTCTATGTCTTTGGAAGCGGCAAGTTCGGCTCGGGTCCCGCAAGCGAAGTGATCGCGTATAAGGGAAACCTGTATAGCAACACTTGCTGCGGCACGGTGGGGGGGACGGTGTTCAAGCTGACGCCGCCAGGCGAGGCTGGCGGAGAATGGGCGAAACCGCCCGTGTACAGCTTTAGTTCAGGCGAGGTGGGGGAGAATCCCATTGGAGGCCTGGCAATAAATGCCGACGGCGTGCTCTATGGAACAACCATAGAAGGCGGCGCGGACGGCCAAGGTATTATCTTCTCATTAACGCCGACCACCAAGGGGAAGCCGTATACGCTGACGACGATCCACACCTTCACGAACGGCACTGACGGGGGCGCTCCCTACGGAGGGGTGGTTCTTGGACCGAACGGAGTATTATACGCCACCGTCACCACCGGATGTGATTTCAGCGCTGGCGGAGTGCTTCAATTTACGCCGCCTACCGGGTCCGGCCCGTGGACCGAGACTGTGCTGTACAGCTTTACCGGCGGTTCGGACGGCAGCCAGCCCGTTGCCGGCGTCACGCTCGGCAGCAACAACGCACTTTACGGGACAACGGAGTTCGATGGAGCTTCGGGTTACGGCACAGTTTACGAGCTGATTCCGTAAGATACACCGCGGGACAGGATCTCCAGGCCTGTCCCGGGCCTCTGCAAGCGGGGCTGAAGCCCCGCGCCGGCTAAAGCCCGCAGTCCAAGGTTCTTGCTTTCGAACAAGCGTGGAAGGTGAAACATCCGTGTAACATTTGGGGTGCTCAATGCCACTTACTTTTCCCATTGACCAACACCTGCATTAATCGGCGAAGAGCGGGTCCTGGAGGACCCGCGCAGACCTGGAGGTCCGCCCCACAACATTCCGCAGCATTTCCCGACATTGAGAAAAGTAAGTGGCATTGGGCAGGGTGCCTGCGCCACGAACCAATTAGAAGGTGAAGCGGCTGCCGAGCTGGAAGGCGCGCGGGCCGCCCGTGCCGAAGATATTCGACGTCCTCTGCGATGCCTCGCCGAAACCCGGCGCGTTCAAAACTTCGTTATAGAAGGTGAGGTTCGCAATGTTGAAAACATTGAAACATTCGCCGAAAACCGACAGCCTCACGCGGTCGCCATGTAGCCGGAACGCTTTGGTCACGCGCAAGTCCTGAGAAGTGAAGGGTCGCGGAAAGTTAAAGCTTGAGGGCAGCGTGATGGTGGGGTAGGTGTGTCCCAACGGATCCGTCGTTCCAGCGTAAGTCTGGTTGTACTGGTTCACCAGTTGTATCAGATCGCCCTTTCCCTTGCTCACGTCGAACTGGTTGAACCCGCCGCCCGGCAGGGGCGCTCCAGGGTACACGGTTTCACCGGCGGAGGCGAAAATCCCGTTGCCATCAAAGTCTACACCCGTTACGAAAGGCTGGAACGGGACGGCGCTCTGGAACGAGCTGATGCCCGATACCTGGATGCCCCAGGGCAGGAACGCCACGATCGAACCGGTAAGCGTCTGATGACCGGCTTGCGGGCCCCAACTCGCAAAGTAATTGCTGTTATCGATCAAACCGTTGTAGCCGACCTGATCGGCATAAGCGTAGGCTAACGTGGCGGTGGTGCGGTGAGAGAGCCGCTTGTCCAATTTCATCAGCAGGCCGGTGTAGTGCGATCGCGCCCCGGAGATTTCCGTCTCTATGGGACCTATCGAGCATTCCACTCCTATTTCGAGCGCTTGCCCGGGTCCGCATTTGGGGATAACTGGGCCTCCCACACTGGCGTAATGATTCAGGTCTGCGTTATTGATCAACTGGTGCATGTATTGCCGGAACACAAAATCCGCGCTGAGCACCAGATCGCTGCGAAGCTCGCGTTGTATGCCAATACTGAAATGCTCGGAATATGGCAGCTTGAAATTATTGGGGATCAGACCCTGCGCGGTCTTAAACAAATCGACGTTAGGAACAGCCGCGCCGGAATTGAGTTCCTTCGAGGCGCCAGCCACCAAGGCCGGATATAAACTCTCGAATTCGGCGCCTGTGAAGCTGGTAGGTTCGCTGCTGAAACTGGTGGGCTGAATCGCCGCCGGCAGACTTCCGAAGCCGACTATTGAGGAGATAGATCCGTAGAAAGAAGTGTCCGGCAACGGGATACGTCCGACGCCCAGCGGACTCAGAATAACGCGCTCAATCAGCCGGTTGAATATGTCCCAGGTGTCATAGTAGATCGCGGAGCCACCCCGGATCACAGTCTTGTTGTCTTTGGTTACCGTCCACGCGAAGCCCAGCATTGGGCTGAAATCGTATGGCTGGTGCTGCTCATGTCCCAGCCCATTGGCCCCGAAAATGGGCTCCAGGTACGCGGGCTTCGTGAGATCGAAGTTGAGCGCGTTGCTTTCGTACGACCATCCCAAACCGTAGTTCAGGCTGAAGCGTGGACGAATCTTCCAGGTGTCCTCCGCGTATAGGTGAAACTGATTGTCGTGGTTGGCATTACCGCGCTGATACAAAGGCGGTTGAGTGGGATTGCCGACGCCGATCGTAAACGCGTACACCGGCAGCCTCAGCAGGTCGGCCATCGTATTGAAACTGGAAGGAAGCTGGATCTGATCGGCCCCGTAGCCCTCGCCTGCGATTTTCTGATTGTAGGCCTGCACCAATTCCGGGGACCAGAGTTCCATGGCGGCGGGTTGGGCATAAGCATAGGACCCCGTCCCTTTTTGATATTCCCAATAGCCGCCGAACTTGATCGAGTGGGTGCCTTTCTGCGAACTGACATTATCGGCGAAGGTATGCCGCCGCAGCAAGCGGCTCTGCGGTGTAGTGGCGGACTCCCCAAGTGCGAAGTTATTGACTCCCAGGACGGTAATCATGGGACCGTCCGTGGTCACGGGACCGGCGTCCGTATTAAAGCCATAACCGTTACAAGGAGCCGGGCACTCCGACAAAGGGGGAGGCGCGTTGGTATTGGACCAGAAAGTATACGAGTAGCGGAACTCGTTCACGGTGGCGGGCGTGAGCACGCTAATCAGCGAAAAGACTCCGGAATCGGCCCAATTCGTATTCACGGCCCAGTCCGATGGCAAGTCTCCGATGCCGGGCGGCGCAAGAGAATTGTTGCCGTCGTGCGAGTAACGGAGAAAAGCGTTGTTCTTGGAGTTGATCCGCCAGTCCAGCCGCTCGGTAAGTTCATTGGCGTGATACGGGCTGGGGGTGTTCGCCCCCAGGCCCTGGAACAACGGATCGCTGGGGAAAGCGCTGAACAGGGAGGTTTGGTCGATATGCTCCAGGCTGGTAAAGAAGAACAGCTTGTCTTTCTTGATGGGCCCCCCGAACCAAAAGCCTTCCTGCTGGCGGGCGAAGTAGGGGCTGTTCGGCTCGCCCGGCTCGTGCGCCAGAAATGGGAAAGCCGACAGGTAGTGGTCGCGGTAGAAAAAAAACGCGCTGCCGTGAAAATCGTTACCGCCGGAGCGCGTGACCACGTTGATGGCGCCGCCCGCGCCGATGCCCGTCGAGAGGTCGAAGTTGGTCGACGAAAGCTGGAACTCTTGAACAACTTCTTGGGAGAAATTCTGCTGCGTGCCGCCGGTGATGGAGTCCTGCACGGTCGCGCCATCCACGGTGATGCGCACCGAGTTGTTTGCGGAACTGGCGCCCAGAATGGATACGTCGAACTGCTTGTTGTACTGGCCGACGTTGTTGGGCGTCACATTCACGCCGGGCTCCAGCATGGACAACTGCAGGAAGCTGCGGCCGTTCACCGGCAGGTCTTGGATGGTCTCATGCCCAATCACGCCGGAGATCTCGTGGCTGTCATAACTGATCTGCGCCGTCTCGCCCTGCACGTTGATGACTTCGGCCTCTGCGCCGATCTGCAGTTCCAGATCCACGGTAGTGACTTGGCCGGTCTTCACGGTGGCGACGACCTCCAAGCTGCGGAAGCCCGTTGCGGAGGCCTGGACAGTGTAGTCGCCGGCGGGCAGCGAGGCGGCGCTGAATATGCCCGCATCCGACGTGGTCATGGGCCGCTTGAGCCCCGTGTCCTTGTTGGTTACGGTGACGCTCACGCCCGGCATCACGGCGCCCGTGCTGTCGTGCGCGGTGCCCATCAGGGATCCTACCGGCGCCTGCGCCAAGCAGGAGCCCGCGCCCCAGACAACCAGACTCCCCCAGACAACCAGATTCAAAAGCGACACTGAATGCCGCAGCCGATCAAACATCAAAAAAATCCTCCCATGGTGTGTTCCGTAGAGACGTACCATCTATACAGCGTGGTTATGATGAAAATTTGTAGTTCCACAACGGCTGAGACCCTGCGGCGCCTGTATCGCCAGTGTACCATGCGGAAGTTTGGCGGCGCGCCCCGCTCGTACTAGGCCATTCGGTCCGGGCCAGGCCGTCCCATACGGCCAAGCCGGTGACGATGAACGACATCCACCGATGCCGGCTCGCTTCCGTGGTGGACAAATTCGAAACCAATGGGATACCTTAAGGGAATGCCAGAGTCCATTAGCGATGACGAGCTCGTCACGTATATCAAAGCCCCGGTCAGCAAGCTGACGCCCGAGGAGGCCCGTGAAATCGCGCAGACGCACCCGTTCGCGATCTTGGGCGGGCTGCATCGCAGCGGCACCACCCTGTTGTTCCGCATGCTGCGGGAGCATCCCGAGATCAGCGGCTTTGCCAACAACCAGGACGCCAATGAATGGCTGGGCGCGGAGGACGAGGGCCAATATTTGCAATCGGTGTATCCCCCCGCGATCTTTTGGGGAGGGCCCGGCAAGTTCGCGTTTTCACCGGACGCCAACTTGACGGAAGAATCCGAGTTTCTGACGCCGGAGAATAAGACCACGCTGGCTTTGGAGTGGTTTCCGTTCTTCGATCTATCGAAGCGCTTCCTGCTCGAAAAATCTCCCCCAAACATTCTCTGGACCCGTTTCCTGCAGAGCGTTTTCCCGAACTCCTGGTTCGTGATCATCGAGCGGCATCCGGTGGCCGTCTCGCTGGCGACGGAAAAATGGAGTCCCACGGGGCTGGTCTCCCTGGTGGAGCACTGGTTGGTAGCGCACGAGACTTTCGAGAAGGATCGCGCGCATTTGCGCCGCGTGATGACCATCAAGTATGAAAACCTGATCTCGCAGCCGTTAGCTACGATTAGCACTATCTATAAGTTTCTGGGACTGGATCCACATCCCACCACGTTCGAGGCCACCTCGGAGCACAACAAGAAATACTTCGGGCAATGGCTGGCGCTGGCGAAGGATCCGCAGTCGAGCGCCTCCATCCAGGAGTGTATCGACCGGTATGAAACGCGCGTGCGCGCGTTTGGCTACAGCCTGCAAGACTTGGAGTTACGCTAGCGGCCCGTGGCAGAAGCCGCTCCCTGACGGTCACGGCTCTGTAACACATGTCGCGCGGGTTTACAAATTCGGTGGGTTGTACAGATTAGGCATCTGCCAACCGCGGTACGAGTAAGACGAACCTTCTACGTTCAGAACCACCGTACCCGTGGCCGAGCCAGACGTGGGGGATATCTCGATGGCTTCGGCAGGCGTGGCAGTATTAATTCCAGTGGCGAAGAAATAACTCATGTTCGACAGCAATCCGGCGCCGCCTAATGCCGTGGCCTTGACTCCCAGATTCTGCAGCAATACGGGCGTCACGGTCCCGGCCGCCTCGTCTACAATCAAGGCCATGCCCCGGCTGTTGCAATCGTTCGGGCCGCCGCTCAGATCGCAGTTGCCGCCCAGTCCTAGCGGAGCAGCCGAATAGCGGGTGTTGCCATTATCGAAAATGGTCAACAGGGGAGCCGTGTGGCCGCCGATGGTCACCTTTTGACCGCTATTTGCGTAGGTGACATCGTGCTGGTGCGAAAACCACGGCCAGGGATCGTTGGTAATGTTGTTGAAAATGAAGTTGCTCGGCGTGTCATCGTCCGGAGGCCCCATGTACCAGCCGATGCAACTGGCAGGCGGCGCGCAACTCCCGGCGCCTTGGTTGTAGTCGATACGGATCACTTGGTCCTGGTCACGCATGGAAACCAGAAAATCGCCGGAATCGAGGTTTTGCTTGCTGCTGGCGGCCACGTAATCGACCGTGTTGGCGTGCGTCCAGTCATTGGCCGTGGTGCTCAGGAAAAGATTCGTGGGACAATCCGAGGTGCCGGGCGAGCAGGTTTCTCCTAGCGGCGCGACGCGATTGATGTTGAGCTGTTCGAACGCATCGTAGTACCACACCACCTGCCAGCTTGCATTCAGCACAATCACCATCTCGCTCAAAATATCCACCGGAGCGGTGCCTGTATTGCCTTGCGTTCCGGCTGGAAAAAGCTTTTCGATGTGTGCCATAAAGGCGGTATATTCGTTGCCGCCGATGGTATAGCGGATCGCATCGTGGTGAAAATCGTTCAGGCAGGCGTCTCCTACGACGGGTGGTTGCACGATCTGCCCGCACGGAGTCGCATCCGTGGCGCCCAGGGCCACTAACTGGTTGGCAATCACGCCCGTGTTGGTTTCGTGTATGGTGTTACCCGCCAGGTCGATTTCGTCCAGCAGTTGCTGCGTGCCGTTCGAGGAATCCCAGGAAGTGCCGTTCTGAATGGTCAGCATGGTGCCGCCGGGAACCGGGCGGGTCAGCAGAGTAGCCTCGCCGTTGCCGTAATACCACATGATATTGCCGCTCAAGTCCGTGGCTACCGGAACGACGACATCCGTAAAAGCCCACAGCAGCATGGGATTCGGATCGTCGGGGGCCGCCGCGGTATTCACCGTAAACGTGGGGAAGTAGCCGTACGGCAACTTGGACGGCAAGGCTCCCGTGGTGACACTCAGCGTCGTGCCATTGACGACCTTGCCGCCGGTGTCCGTTTGAGAATACATCGAATAGGTGGTCGAGGGCAGCATTCCCGCAACATAGAAATTCATACTCACCGGCGGATTGCAAGGTGCCCATGTGGTGTAGTTCGGAGCCGCGCTCCCGGTATAAAAGGCGACCCGCATGTTGCTTCCCGCAGGGCAAGAGGGCGCACTGAACTGCGCCACCAGAGCATTTCCGGTCTTGTGTATGACGGCCGCTTCTCCCGATATGCGCGTGTTTAACTGGAACGAGGCGGTCTTAGTGGCTGTCGCGCCGGAAACGAAGTCCTTCGCGACCACCTCAACGGTGTAGATGCCTTCCGCGGCGATGGTGGTCCAGATAAAAGGCTGGGCAGTCCAGGTCCCGGCCGACAACGTTCCGATGTTAAAGTCCTTCACCAACGCGAGCGTCCCGTTAGGGGGGGCGACGTTGAACTGGAACGTCAGATCGTCGGAGTTGGAATCGGTGGCCGTCACCGTCCAGGTCACGGTCGTGCCCAGCGGTTGCGGTGAGGCGACCGAAGGCGTCATCGACTGGATCGTCACAGTGGCGTAAAGCGGGGCCATCCCCAATGCGGCCAGCAGGCCCACGGCACAAAGAATATGCATACGTTTCAAGGCAGAACCCCCTTCAAATAGAACCGGCCCGAATACTCGTCAAACGCACACACACATACACAGGCGTGCCAAGCAAGTTATGGTAGGCAATTCATTATCTGAACCCAACAGAACGGAAAGTCAACTCTGCCCCGTACCGGTACTGAACGTAATATTACCAAAGCTTGGGACATTAGGGTCTGCTTTGATTTCGGCTCACAACGCTACCGTTCGGTCCAAAAGGGCGGTATCCTTCGGTTCGCTGCCAACCCCACTGGTACTCATACCCGCTTAAAATTCGACAGGCATTGCTATACTACTACTTCGGTTGATCGAAAGATTCTGCGACTCAGGGTAGGCTTGCGCGCAAATCAATGAAAACAAATGGCTATGGGTGGACGGTTGCGGTTTAAAGTTGCAGGATGCGGTCGTGCGCCTTGTCAGCCAAAGGGGAGAGATAATCATGAAAATGCCAAACAAAACTCTGTCGTTTCTTATCGGGCTGCTCGCACTACTGTCGGCGCCGGCCTTTGCCACCGTAACAATTGAGTCGTTGAAGCCGTCGCATGCGTCTCCGCAACCGATCGGCAAAACCATCACGCTTACGGCCACCGCCACGGACAGCGGTGCGGGTCCGGTGGCGTTCCAGTACAACATTACTCCCCCTAACGGGTCGCTCACGATGGTGAAGGACTTCGTTCCCGGCACGCTCAGCGGCGGCATTTGGACGGGTCCGTCTCTGGTGTGGGTTCCCACGGGCATCGAAGGCTCCTATAAAATCCAGGTTGTCGCCAAAGATTTCATCTCCGGCCAGAGCGCCTCGAAAGCGATTGCTTACGTAGTGAATGCGGTGGTCACCGGCAGCACTCCAGTCATCGAAAAGACATCCAACCCTCTGGTGGCCTTGTTCAGCGCGCCTTCCTGCGCCGGTGGAAGCTACATGCGCGTCGCCTATCAGGAGCAAAGTGGGGCTAAGCCCGTCTCGGTCACGAATTGGGTCGGCTGCCACCCCCCCGCTACCATGACATTTGAAGTCGCCGGCATGTATGCGAGCACGGCGTACAACATGTACGCGCAAACCAAGACCGGCAGCTCTATAACGAATGGCACCACGGTCGCTTTCACTACTAGCGCGCTTCCGAAGGCCGGCATTACCTTCCCCACATTTACGGTCCCGGTCGCGGCGCCCACTAACGACCCCAACCCAGTCGTCCTGCATAACTTCATCACGTTTGCAACGGGTGGCACGACGACGGTTTATCCCGATGTGGCGACGGATTTGAGCGGTAAGATCATCTGGTATTACTCGTCGAAAGACGCTACGGACAGCGACGTTCTCACCCGCCCTGTCGCGGGTGGCGGGACCCTCACCTTGCAAGACGATCTGGCCTGGGATCCGACGATAACCCAGGAGCAATATCTGCGCCAGATCGACTTGGCGGGCAACGTCGTACGCGAAACCAACATGGGCGCGATCCAGCGGGAACTGATCGCGCTGGGGTCCGTGGATGGCGGTTCTTGCACCGGGATTGCCGAACCGGTCCTCGTCGGCACGGCATGTGCGGGATCTTTTCATCACGATGCCATTCAGACGCTGCCGAATGGCTATATGGCGGCATTGCTGGATATTGAAAGGATTTACCCGGCAGGAACCCAGGGGGATACCAGCGGCAAGCTGGTGGACATCGTTGGAGACATGATTATCGTGCTCAATGCCAACTGGCAAGTCGTCTGGTATTGGGATGCGTTCGACCCAACCAGCGGCGGCCAAGCCAACGGCTACCCTCAATTGCCGGTTACCCAGACGGCCCCCTTGGGAGAAACGTGCGGAATCAACACGTCCGGCTGCCCTCCGATGTTTCTGCTTGGCGGCAGTAACGTCGCTCCTTTGGCGCATGACTGGCTGCACGCCAACAGTCTGTATTACTGGCCTGCGCCGCAGGATGGCAACAGCACGGGAGGCGATATCGTCTGGTCGTCGAGACACCAGGACCGCGTCTACAAGATCGATTACAAAGACGGCGCCGGCACCGGAGACATTTTATGGCAAATGGGGCCGCCGGACGATGGTCTCTTGCAGGCCAGCAACTTCACTTTCGATAATATTTATAACGATTCGTGGTACTGGTTTTCGCATCAGCACTGCGTCGGTATCCAGAACGGCGGCACCGGACCCATGACGCTGTTCGATAACGGCGATACGCGGATTTCGAATCCGCCTCTCGGACTGGGCAGCGAATGCGGGAAGTACGACTGCGACAGCCGCGGCATGGCCCTCACGGTCGACTACACTACCATGACCGTGACGCCGCTTGTGAGTTTCGATCTGGGCGCCTACTCTACGGCGATGGGCAGCGCCGACTTGCTCAGCAACGGCAACTACTTTTTCGTGAATCCGATCGTCTTTGTGCTGGCACAGGACAGCACGTTCGCGTACAGCTTGGAGGTCGATCCCAGTAACCCCGCTCCTCAAGTAGGGCCCATCAATGAGGTTTTGGACCTCTCCGGCCCGCAACAGTACCGCGGCTGGCAGATGCCTAGCCTTTACAATCCCCCGACTACGTAGGAACGGGCTACTTAGGAACGGGCAGCGTGAGGACAACGTCATCTTCAAAAGTACCGGTACCCGATAGCCGGACGGTCTATGATTTGACAGGCTTTAGACGTAGCGCTTATACTACATTCCGTTGATTCGGGGATCTTTTTGGATCCAAACGGCAAAGGTGTGCGCTCATTTTGGAAGAACGGCTTGCCGACCTGCCGGGAAGCTTGCACCTTGTGCTTCGATGGAGTTTTCATGAAAACACTCAACTGCCTGTGTTTCTGTACCTTAGCATTGTTTCTTGGGTTATGCGCGCCGGCTTTTGGCGCCGTGGCCATCGTATCGTTTACGCCGTCCCATAAATCGCCCGAGCCGATCGGCAAAACCATCACCTGGACGGCGACCGCCACAGACAGCGCGACCGGCCCCCTGACGTTCCAATTCAACATTACTACCCCTAACGGGCAAACCACGCTGGTAAAGGACTTTAATGTCGGCACCCTGAGCGGCGGGACCTGGACCGCCCAGCCTTTCGTGTGGGTCCCTACGGGCATCGAAGGTCCCTATCAAATCCAAGTCGTCATCAAAGACTTCACAACGGGTGAAACCACCTCGAAGACGGTCCCATTCACGATCGACCCGGTGGTCACAGGCAGCACCCCGATAATCGTCAAGACAGCCAACCCCCTAGTGGTTTTGTTCAGTGCGCCTTCCTGCGCGGCGGGCAGCACCATGCGGGCCGTCTTTCAGGAAGTAACTTCCAATCCGCCGGCGGCGACCGTGACGAATTGGGTGGGTTGCCATCCGCCCGCCAGCGTGACGTTTGAAATAGCCGGCATGCTGCCCAGCACTCCATACAGCCTTTACGCGCAAACAAAAACGGGGAGCAAATTAACGAACGGATCCTCGGTCAGCTTCAAGACCGGAGCTCTTCCGGACACGGTTCCGTTCCCCACATTCACAGTCAAGATCCCGAAGACCGGTGCGCCTACAGATACCAGCAACCCGGTTCTCCTCCACAATCTGCTGCAACTCGGAGGAGGAACAACCTACCCCGATGTGGCCACGGACTTGTCCGGCAATATTATTTGGTACTACTATGCGGACGACCTGACGAATGGCGACGTGATGACGCGCCCCCTCCCAGGAGGCGGTTTGCTCACCATGCAAGACGATGTTTCCTGGGATCCGACTGTGACCAAAGAGCAACTCCTGCGCCAGATCGACCTGGCGGGCAATATCGTGCGCGAAACCAACATGGGCGTCATCCAACAGCAACTGACCGCACTGGGGGCAGTGGACGGAGGCTCCTGTAGAGCGTTCGCCAGCCCGCCGCCGGTCGGCTCGGCTTGCGTGGGAGCGTTTCACCACGACGCCATTCAGACCTTGCCCAACGGCTGGACGGCAGCTCTGCTGGACATTGAAAAGATTTTTCCGGCCGGAACTCAGGGGGACACCAGCGGTCTTCCGGTGGACATCATCGGAGACATGATTATCGTCCTCGATACCAATTGGCAGGTGCAATGGTATTGGGACGTCTTCGACCCGGCTCACGGCGGCAACGGCTATAATAAACTGCCTGTCAGCCGGACGGCGGTTTTGGGAGAAACCTGCGGAACCAGCACGTCCGGGTGCCCGCCAGTATTTCTGCTGAGCGCCGGCGCCATCGCTCCTTTGGCGCATGACTGGCTGCACGCCAATACCCTGTACTATTGGCCGAAGTCCGGCGGTTCCAATAATCATGCGGGCGACATCGTTTGGTCCTCCCGGCACCAGGACTGGGCCATGAAGATCGATTATCAGGACACCCAAGGTTCGGGAGACATTATCTGGCGCATGGGCCCCAGCGGCGACTTCACCTTTCAGAATGCATACAACGACCCTTGGCCGTGGTTTTCGCACCAGCACGACGTCGGTATCCAGAACGGCGGCGCCGGGCCAATGACACTCTTCGACAACGGCAACACCCGGGTTTCTCAGCCGAGCGCTTCAACTGGCGGCGTGCCCGGGCTGGGCAGCGCCTGCAGCCCCAACGACTGCGATAGCCGCGGGATGGCCTTCGCCTTCGATGAAAGCGCGATGACCGTGAGTGTTTCGCCAAACGGTGTCAGCCTGGACCTGGGGAGCTTCTCCACGGCGATGGGAAGCGCCGACCTGCTGGCCAACGGCAACTACTTTTTCGAGAATCCGATCGTGGTCATCAATCTGAACACCACCGAAGGCTACAGCATGGAGATCGGGATCCCCACCCCTGCCGTGCCACAACTCGGCCCCGCGAATGTGATCTTGAACCTTGCCGGCCCCGAACACTACCGTGGCTGGCAGATGCCAAGCCTATATTCTCCACCTGCCACGTAGGGATCCCCCGGACTCGGATCCAGCGATTCGGTTGTCGTAGCGCACGGCCTGCCAAGTTTTACAATTGTCATACGTTTGCCGCAGCTTCTGTTAAGCAAATGTTAAGCATTTCTTTGACAACACGACTGCCATTCCCGCAACCATCACCTGCCATTGGACTTATGTAGTACGGCAGAAGTACTAGACACCCCTTGAAAACTTGACTCCGGGGTTGCTGTCATGGTTTGATGCCTTAATAGCGAAGCTAGCAGGTTTCCAGTTTTGCCCTGGGCGCGAAACTACATCCTAAACGGTTTTGAAGAAGGCATGACGTGAAGACTCTTGTCATTGGGCTGGATTGCGCGGCTCCCGAGATTCTATTCCATCACCCGGGATTGAACCATATCCGGGCGCTGATGGAGCGCGGTTGTTATGGCCGGTTGGAAAGCGTGATTCCGCCCATTACCGTGCCAGCCTGGATGTGCATGTCCACCAGCCAGGATCCGGGATCCCTGGGGGTATACGGATTTCGCAACCGCAAAGATTATTCCTACCACGGCCTCTCCGTTGTGAACTCCAGTTCCATTCAGCAGACCGCAATCTGGGACGTTATGGGAGCACACCACCTAAATGTGGTGGTCGTGGGAGTGCCGCCCAGCTATCCGCCGCGGCGCATGCATGGCGTCAATGTGGGGTGCTTCATGACGCCGGACACCAAGACGCACGATTATACCTATCCGGTCAGCGTGAGACAGGAGATCGACCGCTTGGTCGGGGAGTACCCTGTGGACGTCAAGGGTTTCCGCACCGACAACAAAGAGTGGCTCCGGGACCAGATTTACGACATGACGCGGAAGCATTTTGAGGTGATCCGCTACTTGATGGTCACTCTGGAGTGGGACTACTTCCAGTTCGTAGAAATCGGCGTCGACCGTGTGCATCACGGCTTTTGGAAGTACCACGATAAACAGCACCGTCAATACGTTCCGGGCAATCCGTACGAGACGCTCATCGGCGACTACTACGCGTACGTCGACCAGGAGATCGGCAACCTCCTGGAACTGCTCGACGACGATACCAACGTGCTGGTGGTTTCCGATCACGGCGCGCAACGCCTGGAAGGCGGCTTCTGCGTTAATGAATGGCTGCGGCGAGAGGGCCTGCTGGTGTTAAAAGAACCACTTACAAAGCCCACTCCTTTTTCGCCGTCGCTGGTGGACTGGCAACGCACGCGGGTCTGGAGCGAAGGCGGCTATTACGCGCGGGTTTTTTTCAATGTGGAAGGCCGTGAGCCGCAGGGCATCGTACCAGAATCCGCGTACGACGATTTAATTCAGGAAATGACGGCGCGTTTCCACGCGTTGCGCGACGATCGCGGCGAAGCGATGGGATCGCTGGTGTTCCAGCCACGCGATCTTTACCGCCGCCTGCGCAATGTGCCTCCGGATCTGATTGTGCATTTCGGAGCGTTATACTGGCGCTCCATTGGCGGGTTGGGGTATGACTCGCTTTATCTGCAGGAGAACGACACTGGCCCCGACGATTGCAACCATGCTCAGTTTGGCAGCTTTTTGCTAGCCTCTCCCAATCTGCCGGTGAAGGGTGAAGTGGAAGGCATGCATTTGCTGGATGTCGCCCCCACTTTGCTGGATTTAGCGGAACTTGAAACGCCGGAATCCATGCAGGGATGTAGCCTCATGGCGCGCAGCCGCAATGAAGTCGGCTGCGGGCGAATGCGTTAATAATTCGTTAAGATAAGTACAGTTCTAGGAATTTGCAGTCGGCAAGGGTGGTAAAGTACCTAGAGGCCTAGTACTTGCCCTTCTGCGTAACATTAGTCGGCAGGGTATCTTTAATTTTTGGCTCACATAGCAATCCGGACAGTAGGGCCAGTTTGACGACGGGGTGCAATCCCCGGTTTTTGCCCGATCTTCCGCTTGCGCCAACGCGGCTATATTAGGCTTTGCCTGCGCGCTCCCGTCCGTCGCGCGAAATGAAAACAACGAACTTTTGGAGAAATATGGAATCTATGAATAAAGTCGAATTGAACACGCCTTACGGCGGCAAATTGCTCGATCTTCGGGTTGAAGGCAGCGAGCGCGAAGATTTGGTGCGCCGCGCCGGCGAGGGGATCACGCTGCAACTTTCGCCGCGCAGCATATGCGATCTGGAGTTGTTGGCCTTTGGCGGGTTCTCCCCGCTCGACCGCTTCATGGGCAAAGCCGATTATGACAGCGTGCTCAACAACATGCGGCTGGCTAACGGATTGATCTGGTCAATCCCCATCACCTTACCGGTCGCCAAACTGGATGGCATTCACGAAGGGCAGGAAGTCGCCCTGCGCAATGCCAACAACAACCTGATCGCCTGGATGCGCGTGGACGAGATCTTTGAAGCCGACCCGCATGAAGAGGCAACCAAAGGCTTGGGATGCTCCGATGAGGAGCACCCCACCTACCGTGAGATGCTCTCCTGGGGCAAGTTCCGTCTCAGCGGGCCTCTCAAAGTGCTCGAGATGCCGCAGCATTTCGACTTTCCGGAATTGCGGCGCACTCCGGCGGAAGTGCGGGAACTGTTATCGCAGATGGGTAATTCGGACGTGGTGGCGTTCCAGACCCGCAATCCTATGCACCGTGCGCACGAGGAACTCACCAAGCGCGCCGCTCAGGAATCCGGCGCGAATTTGCTCCTCAATCCGGTGGTCGGCATGACCAAGCCCGGCGATGTGGATCATTACACGCGCGTGCGCATCTACAAGGCGCTGGTCGAGAATTATTACGACCCGAATAAGACGTTGTTGAGCCTGCTGCCCCTGGCCATGCGCATGGCCGGCCCGCGGGAAGCTATCTGGCACGCCATCATCCGCCGGAACTTCGGCTGCAACCACTTTATCGTCGGGCGCGACCACGCCGGTCCCGGCAAGAACTCCAAGGGCAAGCCCTTTTACGACCCCGCCGCCGCTCGCGAACTGCTGAAGAAGCACGGTGACGAGATCGGCGTCAAATGCCTGCCATACGAGGAAATGGTTTACCTGGCCGAGGAGGACCGCTACGAGCAAGTCACGGAAGTCCAGCCCAACCGCAAAGTCTTCTCTATTTCGGGCACGCAGGTGCGCGACAACTACCTGACCAAAGGCCGCCTGCTGCCTTCCTGGTTCACGCGCAAGGAAACGGCCGAGATCCTCAGTTCGGCGTACCCCGCGCGCAACAAGCAAGGCTTCTGCATCTGGTTCACTGGCCTGCCCAGCGCCGGCAAGAGCACCATCGCCGACGTTTTGACGGTGATGCTGATGGAACACGGCCGGTCGGTCACGGTGCTGGATGGCGACGTGGTGCGCACACATCTCTCCAAGGGCCTGGGCTTTTCGGCCGAAGATCGCGACACCAATATTTTGCGCATCGGCTTTGTAGCCTCGGAAATCGTGCGGCATCACGGCGCGGTCATCTGCGCGGCGGTAAGCCCATATCGCGAGACCCGCAACCGCGTGCGCGCCATGATGCGCAACGACGCTTTTATCGAAACATTCGTGGATACTCCGGTCGCCCTCTGCGAACAACGGGATGTGAAAGGCTTTTACGGCAAAGCCCGCGCCGGTGTGATCAAGGGCTTCACCGGTGTGGACGATCCGTACGAAGCGCCGGTCAATCCGGAAATCACTCTTCTCACCGGCACAACGACCCCGCAAAACAACGCCGAGATCATCATGGAGTACCTGATCGGCCAGGGATTCCTGCTACGCGACACGGCGGAGGTAGCGAAGGAAGAAGGCGCGGAGCTGCTCGCCGCAGTCTAAATTTCCCGGCTTGATATCTGAAAGCTGAACGCCGATGCACAGAGTGGTTATCACCGGAATGGGCATGAGCACCTCGCTCGGTCCGGATCTGCGCACGTGCTGGCGGCGGCTGCTGGCGGGTGATAGCGGCATCGCCCCACTCAGCTTCTGGGACCCCTCGGAGTACAACACCAAAGTAGTGGCCGAGGTCAAACACGTGCCGCGGGAGACCGGCTCGGATTTCATCCCGTCGGCCTGGTGCCGCCGTGGCGTGCGGCTGTTTCTACCGGTCGCGCGGGAGGCCCTGGCGGACGCCCAACTGGACCGCGGCGGGGAGGGACCTCCCGGGCTGGCCGCCGCGGATATCGGAATCGCGGTGGGCACCAGCGTCAATTACCTCGACATGTCTCTCATGAAGCATTATTTCCAGCTCCGCAAGCCGGACAGTCCGGCGCTGGACATGGCGCGTTTCGCCCGCGAAGGACGGCAGCCGGACAATAGTTTCTACCGCCGCCTGGGGGACATGATCGGCAGCGTGCCAGCCAAGCTGCTGAAGCTCGCCGGGCCGGCGTTCGTCATGGATACAGCCTGCGCGGCCAGTTCGCATGCCATCGGCGAAGCTTTCCGGCTGGTGCGGTTGGGCAGAGTCAAAGCCATGCTGGCCGGTGGCGCGGCGGCCTTGGTGAGTCCGCTGCCCATTCTTGCGTTCAGCCTCCTGGGGGCCTTGAGCCGCAACGCCGATCCGGAACTGGCGTCCCGCCCCTTCGACCGGCAGCGCGACGGCTTCGTAATGGGTGAAGGCGGCGGCGCCGTGGTGCTGGAAACTCTCGAGAGTGCCCAGGCGCGTGGTGCGCGTATCTATGCCGAACTCGCAGGGTATGGCTCCAGCCTGAATGCCCACACACTCACCGACCCCTCCCCGGATGGCAGTGCCGAAGCGCAGGCTATTACGATCGCATTGCGCCAGGCCTCCCTGGCCCCCGAAGAAGTGGACTATATAGCCGCACACGGCACCTCGACCCCCAAAAACGACCCCATCGAGACTGCCGCCATCAAACGCGCGTTCGGCCCGCATGCCAAGCGTTTGATGGTATCCTCGAACAAGGGCCAAATCGGTCACACGATTTCCGCGGCGGGCGTCTGTAACGTGATTTGCGCAGCGAAGGCCATCGCCGAGGGCCAAGTCCCGCCCACCATGCACCTGCGGTCGCCGGATCCTCAGTGTGATCTCGACTACGTACCCAATCAGAGCCGCGCCGCCATAGTTCGCGCCGCTTTAGCTAACGCTTTTGCTTTTGGCGGCCAAAATGCCGTGCTGGCCGTGCGCGCGTGGGCCGGATAGAGCCGCGGATATTCGCAAGGAGAAGTCAAAATGCCAAGTATGACTGAATCGGAGGTGTTCGATAAATTTGCCCAGATCGTTGCGAAAAGTTTGCGCATCGATGCGTCGCAAATCGCCTTCGACACGCACCTGACCGACCTTGGCGCCGAATCGCTCGATCTGATCGAGATCACGATGGAGACGGAGACCCAATTCCACATCTTCCTGCCTGATAAGTCCATCCTGGAGACCGCCGTTGAAGTCTTCGGCCCCGGAATTTTGGAAAAAGACGGATACCTCACCGAAGAGGGGAAACGATTCCTGTTGTGCCGCATGCCGGAAGCCGACGGGCGGGCCTTCGATGGCGAAGTGGCCTTGAAGGACCTGCAGCATTATTTTCTAAGAGTCGGCACCTGGGTGCGGATGGTCCAGGGGTTAGCGCAGTACACGCCCGCGGAATGCGCGTTCTGTGGCGGCCCCATGGGGGCCTCCATGGGTTTTCGCATGAAGTGCGCGCAGTGCGGCCTGGAGATTACATTACGTTCCGGGGAAGAGCTCAACCGCGAATGGGTACGCGAGTATTACGATAAAGAATACCGTACGCAGGCGGGGGCCCCGGTTTCGGCCACCGCTGCCCAGTAGTAGATCCACACGGCCGGCCTGCATATGAATGCCTTTGGTAGCCTGGTTTACGATTCGTCTGTGGTACAGGCGCGGTTGCCTGCAGGGTGCCCTCTGGTTCCTTGGCCCGAGTCCGCGTGCTGCCGCTTGGATGCCTTTCCGTGTGAGCCGGATGTGCTGGCAGACCTGATCCTCAGCCGTGGCGAGCGGGACCATTGGAAGTCGATGCGCGCAGTCGAGAAGCGCCGTCAGGAATGGCTGATGGGCCGTTGCGTCGCTAAGGAAGCGGTGCGGTCGCTGCTCGTAAGGAATTTGGACCTGCACGTGCCGCTCACTGAAATCGACATTGTGCCAGACTCCTACGGCCGTCCGCTGGTGTCTGTCGCGCCTGGCCGAGCCGCGACCGTGAGGGAGCGGCTGCGGCCCTCCCTTTCCATCGCGCACAGCCATGGCACGGCCGTGGCGCTGGCAGTCCTCGACCCGGGTGCGCGGGTAGGCATCGATTTGGAAAGTCTGACTCGCCGCCGCGAGGATTTCGAATCCATCGCTTTCAGCCCGGATGAACGCAGCCTGCTGGCCGCGCTGGCGCCGGAGCTGCGCCGGGAATGGGCCTTGCGGATGTGGTGCGCCAAAGAGGCCGTGGGCAAGGCGCTGGGGCGCGGTTTGAGCGCCGGCCTGCTGGCTTTTCATATCACCCGCGCCGTCGCCCCCAGCGGCATCTTGGAAGTGCAGTTGCGGGGCGGCGCGCTCAACCAGTTCCCGCAATTGCAAGGCAAGTCTCTAATTGTTTACACGGTGCGTGAATCCAACTTTGTGTTTTCTGCGATTATTTATCAACACTATCAAAATGGAGCAGTCCGAATGAGGCCAAGCCGGCAGGAGATACTTGAATACCTGCTGCATAAAATGGGTGAGTTGACGCAGGATTGGGACTATCCCGATCCCGTGAGCGCGGAATCGAAGCTATTCACCGAACTGGGATTTGAATCGCTCGACGCCGTGGTTCTGTGCACCGCCATCCAAGAGCACTATCAAACCCCGATGCCTTTCGCAGAATTGCTGGCCGAGATCGGCCAGCAACAGCGCGATCTGTCGATCGACGAATTAGCGGATTTCGTGGATACCCACCTCGGCGGCCCGGCTGGAACCAGCGGCGCCACAAGGCGGGTCCAATGAAGATCCGCACGCTGCTCATCGGCCTGGACGGCGCCACTTTTTCTGTTCTCGATCCACTCATGGATCAGGGCGTCATGCCCTTTTTGAAGTCCTTCTTCGCGGAAGGCGCGCGCGCCGGATTACGCACCATCGTGCCTCCGCTGACACCCCCTGCTTGGACCTCTCTGATGACCGGGCGCACTCCCGGCCAGCACGGCGTGTTCGATTTTTTCCGCATGGATTCGCCCGCCAGCCGGCACATTCGCTTCTTCAATTCCAACGACGTGCAATGCGAAACCATCTGGTCGCTGGCTTCCGCCGGCGGCCTGCGCACCACGACCATTAATTTTCCGGCAATGTTCCCGCCGCCGCACATTTCCGGATATGTCGTACCGGGATGGGTGCCCTGGAAGCAGTTGCGCCTGGCCTGCTGGCCGGAGGATCTGTTCGAGAAACTCAAAGCCATCCCCGGCTTCAACCAGCGTGAGCTGGCCATGGATATCAAGCTGGAAGAAAAGGCCACCGAAGGCATATCCGATCATGCGGAACTGGGACCGTGGATCGAACTGCACGCCCGCCGTGAGCAGAACCTGTTCCAGGTCCTGCGGCATCTCACTGAGGAAGACCCTTCGGAGCTGACTGCCGTGCTGTTCGACGGCGTCGATAAGCTGCAGCACCTCTGCTGGCGCTACCTTCGCCCGGAGGACGACCGGCCCCTCACCGAAGATTGGGAGTTTCAGATACGCAAGCTGTGTCTCAATTATTTCGGATGCGTGGACAATCTGCTGATGGAGATGTGCGAACTGGCCGGTCCGGAAGCCACCGTTCTGATCGCCTCCGACCACGGTTTCGGGCCCACCTACGACGTGCTGCACATCAACGCCTGGCTCGAACAACACGGATACCTAGCTTGGACCGAAGCGGGGGAAGCCCACGATACGCAGGGCGCATTATTGGGAGTCGGACAGGTAGCCAAACACACTTGGCTGATGGATTGGAACAAGACCAAGGCTTTCGCCACCACCCCCACCAGCAACGGTATCTATGTCGTAGTGAGCGACGGAACTTCGCCCGGCGTGCCCGCCAGCGAGTATCCCGCCTTCCTGAAAAAGCTTTCCGACGATCTGCGCACGATCCCCAGCTTGCAGACCGGCGAGCCGCTGGTGAAGGAGGTCTTCACGCGCGATGAAGTTTTTCAGGGCCCCCATCACGACGCTGCGCCGGACCTGACGCTC
>Ga0209274_10000292_pt1 | contig 34501 bp, 35 predicted proteins | sample HubBroMetageREF1_FD_188343 | JGI IMG/M metagenome (GOLD analysis project Ga0209274, IMG submission 188343) | Reference soil microbial communities from the Hubbard Brook experimental Forest, New Hampshire, USA - Hubbard Brook CCASE Soil... | ecosystem: Environmental > Terrestrial > Soil >...
TTGTTGCCGCTATTGGCGACCGAGATCATGATGCCGACGCCGAGCAAGATCGCGACTCCGATCAAAGTCCATGTGGTGCCGATGCGTTGCAGAACACCCAATTTCCAGAGCGCGGCCAAGACACCGCCGATCAGCACGACGAAGCCAACCAGATACATACCTGCCCATTTCATGACGAACTCCCACGGCAAATACCTGCCGGCCAGAATATGTGCCGGCGCCGGCGCCGTCTGTGTGCTGGCGAACGGAAGCAGGGGGGCGGCGGTCTCGAGCGGCGACGACGCGGCTGTCGGATTCATCTCACCGCAAAGTCGGCGGCGCACCCGTGCGCATTCTGCGGGCCGACCCGTAGGAATGCGCCGACAATTGTCCTTAACTCGCTGATCGGTCAGTCATTTCGGGCGAAAATATCGCGGGGAACTTCGGGTGGGCGATCGCCTGTCAAAAACACAAACGCAGCGACTGAGGAGACTCTCGTGAGCAAAACTCGCAGTACCATCGAGGTATCTCGCCTTGCGCTTCTGCTCGCGATCGCAGCGGCCGGCGCTGGTTGTGCATCAAAGCACGATACGCGAGGGCCCTTTGTCGAAACGGCTCCTTTTAGTAAGACGATTTCCGGTTCAGGCGATTCCGTCTGTTGGAGCATAAAACGGGCTCTGCTCGGCCAAGGGTACATGTTGGAGCGATCCAGTGAAGCGGGCGTCCTGACCGGCACCAAGGACTATCAGCCTGAGGAGAAGTTGAATGTCACCGTTCGTCTGCAGACCAGCTGCGCCGACAATAAAGACGGCACGAGCATCGTCTTCGCAACCGCAGATCGAGAGGAGAGCAAGCTGCAGAAAATGAAGCAGACGACGAGCGCCGGAATCGGACCGGCGACGATTACGATGCCGGCCGGTTCCGCCAAGGTTCTCGGCGTCGTGAGACGAGAGACGGTTGCGGATCCGAACTTCTATAACAGTTTCTTTGCTCTGGTCGAAAATTACGTCGCGCAAGATGCGCGATCGCACCCGGAACAGCTTGCTGAATCGTCCAAGCAGGGCGAGCAGAGCAACAAGTAGGGCGGACCGGGGAAACTGGCGCGGCGAGCGAATGCTCGGCCGCATACGCCCATACCATTTCCAGGCAACAACAGAGGAGATACTCCATGCACCGCAAGGCGCTAATTGCAATTGCTGTCGGATCGATCCTCGGCGCTACACTGCCTGCAGCGTACGCCGTCGATCAACAAACTGCTGTCGATCAACAAACTGCGCCGTCAGGCCAGAACAATCAGCAACAAGCTGCAACGCCCGCCACGGAAACGGCTGACCAAAAGGACATGGCGCAGGACCGCAGGGACATCCGCACCGACCGCAAGGACATCCAGGCGGATCGTAAGAATATCCAGGCGGACCGTAGCAACATTCAAACGGACCGCAAGGACATCCAGACGGACCGCGAGAAGATGCAGGCGGACGGCAAGAATATGACCCAGGAGAGGGCGAATATTCGCGCCGACCGGAGCGTTCTGCGCCACGACTATGCGGAGCAGCGCGACGGTGTGAACGAGCAGGCGAATATTGCGCGGGAAAAAACCCATATTCAGGCTGACCGCTGGGACATCCAGAGGGACAGCAAGAATATGACGCAGGAGCGGTCGAATATTCGCGCGGACCAGCGGGACATTCGCACTGACGAGCAGGGTATTCGCGCTGACCGGCAGGATATCCACACTGACCGGCGGGATATCCGCAGTGATCAGGGGGACATCCGCAATGATCAGCGGGACATCCAGACGGATCGTCAGAACCTGCGGGCGGATCGCAGCGATGTGCGCAACGACCGGGCCAATCTGGGCAGCCTCAATCAAAACGAAGGCCGCAATGATTGGCAGGACCAGCCATCGTCAAGAAATGCTGCCCAGCCCGCGGCTGTCGCCAAGCCGGGGATAACGCCGGCGACGATTGCAAATAATGCGGCTCAAAATAACCAAAAGGCCCAGACCACACAAAACGTGCAAAAGGCTTGGTATCACTTTTGGTAGTTGACGCGAGTGATTGGGTCTGCACGAGACACCGGTCTCGTGCAGGCCCTCGAGCGTTAGTTCGGGATAGCCGTAGTTCGGGATAACTGTCGGTTCGAAAGCCCCTGTCAGCGGGCTCTCCCAAGCGGTTCCAGCGCGAGCAACCTCGCCCGCGCTAGTGAACGGCAACACCCTAGTGTAAGCTGCGCGGCTCGCGATTTTTGACCTCGGGCTAGGTGGCAGAGTGGTCATGCAGCGGCCTGCAAAGCCGCGTACAGCGGTTCGATTCCGCTCCTAGCCTCCAACCCCCGCCGGCCCCGCTGTAAGCGTAGCGCCCGCGAAGGATTCGCGTGCGGCGAAATACCGCATGTTGCACCGCAATATCGGATTTTCGCTTGATCAACAGCCGGTTCTGTTCGCCGTTGCCGGTCGGCTTGCAGACCGGCGCCGACGGCGCCGAACCGGCGTACAGGACGCTCGATCGGCGCGAGGCGAACTGAAATCGGGTACCATTTGCGTCATCGATTGGAAGCCGAATGCCCGAAGATAGATCGCCCTTAGTTGCCATGCATGCCGCAAATCCCCTTGGCGCATTCGATTTGCGCCGCGTGGGTGCGCACCCTGATTATTGGTATCCGTTGGCCTGGTCCGATGAACTGGAGCCAGGCAAGACGCTCGGCCGGCGTTTCGCCGGCCTACCCATTGTGCTGTATCGAGGCAGGAGCGGGCAGGTATTCGCGCTCGAAGACCGCTGCGCTCACCGCCAAGTACCCCTGCATCTCGGGGTGGTGAGCGGCGATGAGCTCAAGTGTCATTATCACGGGTGGACCTACAATCGGTCGGGCAAGTGCGTGAACGTGCCGTACCTGGGTGCGGATCGATCGCCGGCCGGCGTGAAGAGCTACCCTGCGCGCGAGGTCGACGGCCTGATCTTCGTCTTTCCCGGCGATCCCGCGCAGTCGGAAGCGCGCTTGCCCAAGGGTCTGGGCTCATCGCAACGCAAGGACTACAAGACTCGCCGCTTGAACCGGGAGGTGGCCTGCCACTATTCCTTCATGCACGAGAACCTATTCGATATGAATCACCAATTCATGCATCGCAAACAAATGGGATCGATCAAGGCGCGCTGCCTTGGACGAGAGCACGGTGATGATTGGGCGCAGGTGGAATACAGCTTCAGCCGTACCGAAGGAAAATCCTCGGTGGGCGAGCAGGTCATCGTGGATCTCATGCGCAAAAGGGGCGTGCCGAAGAAGGATTTCTCCGACCACATGCGCATTCGCACCGACTACCCGACCCAGAGCCTGAAGGTCTGGGTGGGACGCAACATTCAGCCCAGCTTAGACCCGGTGCTCGATGTGTGGCTGGGCTATACGCCGCTCGACGCTGGGCAGCGCACCAACCGCACCTTTGGTTATCTGTCGGTGAAGAAACCGCGAATTCCCGGCATCATTCACGTCGTGTGGCCCTTCGTGACGTGGTTTACCGAGAATATCTTCCGCGAGGACAAGGAAATCGTGGAATACGAGCAAAGGGCTCATGACGCGCAGGGTGAAGACTGGAACAACGAAGTGTTTCCTCCGCTACGCGATCTGCGGGCGGTATTGGCTCGCTGCGGCAAGCCCATCGATTAGATCATGTCGGCGTCCGAGCAATCTACGGTCTCCGCGCCCGCGGTTCAGCGTCCCTGGGATGCGCGGCTCGCGCGGCGCCTGGTCGAGCCGCTCAAGGACAGCTGGGTCACACCGAATCATTTGACCACGATTCGCCTAGGGGTGGGTCTGGCCGCTGCAGCGGCATTCCTTCCCGGGACCTACGGTTGGTCGAATGTCGCCGCGCTGCTGCTGATCGTGTCGAACTTCCTCGACCACACCGACGGCGAACTCGCGCGAATCACCGGCAGGAGCAGCCGGATTGGGCATCTCTACGACCTGGCCAGCGACGCCGCGGTGACCGTATTGCTGTTCATTGCCATCGGCATCGGCGTTGCCGCGCGGCACGACACCGTCTCGGCGGTGCCGCCGCCGGTGCTCGGCGTGGTGGCGGGCTGTGCTGTGGCACTGATCTTCCTATTGCGCATGCGCATCGAGGACATGGTCGGAAAGAGCGGGAGTCGTCAGGCGTCGCTTGGCGGATTCGAGACTGAGGATGTGTTGTACCTGCTGCCTTTGGTCACGCTCAGCGATGCGGTCGTACCTTTCCTGACCGCGGCGGCGTTGTGCTCGCCATTGTTCGCCGTATGGGTGGTGTTCGATTACCACCGGGTGCTGCAGCATCAATCTGTGCAGGACGGACGGTAATGTCCTTGGCCGACGCGGGGAGCCGCGCGCCGCCCAATGCCGATGAGGCAATGACTTCGCGCCTGGCGGCACTGTCGACCGGGTCTTTGCGCCGCGAGTTCGCGGAGCAGGGCGCGTTCCTGCATCTGCGCGAGTTTCTGGCGCCGGATATCACGGCGCAATTAGTGTCCGCGGTCGCCGCGCTGACGGCCTCGGTGAACCGCAACTACCTGCCGGGGCACAAGCAGGGCGGCAGTGTCAGTCGCCACACCATCGACCGCCTGGCACCGTTCATCGGCGACCTGTATCGCTCTCCGGGTCTCATCGGCTGGTTGGGAGAGCTGGCGGGCGAGCGGCTGCAATTGTCTCCACCCGCGGATCCGCACGCCTACGCGCTGTACTTTTATACGCGCGCCGGGGACCACATCGGCTGGCACTATGACACCTCTTATTATGCAGGCCGCCGCTACACGCTACTGATCGGCGTCATCGATGAGTCCACCTGCCTGCTCGAGTATCAACTGCATACCCGCGATCCGGGCAAGAGTTCGGTGCCTGGTTCGTTGAAAATACCGCCGGGCGGGTTGGTCTTTTTCGACGGCGACAAATTGCGCCACCGCATCACACCGCTCGCCGAAGGCGAGAGGCGCGTCTCGCTCACGTTTGAATACGTGACCGACCCGCGGATGCGTCTCTGGCGGCGGGTCATCTCCAACATGAAGGACGCGGTAGCGTACTTCGGATTTCGGCAAGTATTCCGCCGGCCCTCATGACGCGGACAGCGGCCTCGGCATTGTCGCTGGGCGTGCTGCTGTTCATCGGCGTGCTTGCCTCGCAGGGATTGCCGGCAGTCATCGCCAGCCTGGCGCTCGCCGGCTGGGGACTACTGCTGGTCGCGCTGTTTCATCTGCTGCCGCTGGCCCTCGATGCGGCCGCGATTCGGGTGCTGTTCGTGACCGGCGGGGCGGCTCGGGGGTCGATGCGCGATGCGCTGCTGGCGCGGTGGGCCGGCGAATCGGCCAATAGCCTGATGCCGGCCGGTCAGCTGGGCGGACCGGTGCTGATGACCCGCCATTTGATGCAGAACGGCCTCCGGCTGGAAGAAGCCGCCGCGGCGATTACCGTGAGCACCACGCTGCAAACCTTCTCGCAAATCGCTTTCGCCCTCTTGGGTGTTGCGCTGCTGGGCGCGCAGGCCACATTCGCCTCCCAACACGCGCTGCGCGCCTCCTCGCTGATCGCCAGCGGCATTCTGGCGCTGCAGGTGGGGGGATTCTATTGGTTGCAGCGCCGCGGCCTGTTTGCCAAGTTGATGCGGGCAGCGACGCGGTTCGCGGGCAAACGCGATTGGTCGCAGTGGCTGAGCCACGCCGAAGCGATCGACCGTGCGGTGCAGCTCACCTACGCACGCAGCGCGCCGGTGGCAGCGAGCTTTTTGCTGAGTTCAGTCGGCTGGCTGGTGGGTACCGGCGAGGTATATCTGATACTGCAGTTGATTCATCACCCGGTGGGTTGGCTCGATGCCCTGCTGCTGGAGAGCTTGGGGCAGGCCATTCGGGGGGCCGCCTTTGCCATTCCCGGCGCGCTCGGCGTGCAGGAGGGAGGGTATCTGCTGCTTGCGCCGCTCGCAGGCCTGCCGCCCGATGCTGCGCTGGCATTGTCGCTGGCCAAGCGAGCCCGTGAATTGCTGTTGGGCGCGCCGGGCCTCCTGTACTTGCACCTTTCGTCGCGCGCCGCCGCCGCCGCCGTGTAAAATTCGGCCCCCATGCGCGCCATCATCCTCGCCGCAGGCCGCGGCCTGCGGCTGCAACAAGCCGACCAGAGGCAATTACCGAAATGTCTGCTGCAATTCGGCGGCATGAGCCTGCTCGAGCGGCATTTGCGCCTGCTGAGAGCTGAAGGTGTCGACGATGTCGTTCTGGCGCTCGGCTATCGTCACGAACGAGTCGCGGCGGAGCTCGATCGATTGCGCTGGCAACCGCGTCCCGAAATCGTGCTCAACCCGGACTACGAGCTGGGAAGCGTGCTGACGGTGCACAGCGTCGCCGAAGCCTTGACGCGCGGCGGCGATGTGCTGCTCATGGATGCCGACGTTCTTTACGATGAGCGGATTGCGCGGTCGCTGGTGATCGGCGAGGGGCCGGTGAATCGCGTGCTGATCGACCGCGAATTCGAAGCCGGCGATGAACCGGTCAAGCTGGCCCTGAGGGCCGGGGTACCGATCGAGCTGCGCAAGCAACTGGCGGCGGACTTGAAGTACGACACCATCGGCGAGTCGGTGGGATTCTTTCGGTTCGATGAACACACCGCGCGCCGGCTGGCGGCGCTGGTGGCGGGCTACATCGAGCGGGACTGCGCCCACATGCCGCACGAAGAGGCCGTGCGCGATTTGTTGCTCGAACTCGGCCGCACTTTCGAGGTTGCCGATGTCACGGGATCTCCCTGGATCGAGATCGATTTCCCCGTTGACGTGATACGCGCGGCGCACGAAGTGCTGCCGCAACTGCGGCTTTTGCCGGGAGCTGGGTTGGAGTGAGGATGAGCGCCGCGCGACATTACCTCGTTCTGGCCGCGCTTCTGGTCTCTTCGGCGTGGGCCGAGGCGCCGCCGGAAGAGGTTTCGACGCAAGCACCGACGCAAGCACCGACGCAAGCACCAACACAGGCGCCGACACAGGCGCCGACACAAGCGCCGACACAAGCGCCGACACAAGCGCCGACACAAGCGCCGACGCAGGGGCCGACAGTGCCCCCGGCCGCCCCCAGCACCGGGCTGTCGAGATGGTTCAATCCCGCGACCGCGCCGTTCATTCCGATTCCGTCGATCGGGACGGACCCGAACAGCGGTACCACGGTCGGCGTCATTCCGACCTGGCTGCAGACCGATGACCAACACGAAATCCGGCGCATCATCGCGCCCGATTTGGTTTACAACCCGGATTTCGGCTGGGGCGCGCACGGTCGGGTCTACGGGTACACCTCCGGGGACGAGCAGTGGTCGGTGGTCGGCGGCATCAAGGAGCGTGTCGAGCGCGAATTCGATGCCGAGTTTCAGCGCGGCCGCTTGCGCGATGAGCGCTGGTCGGTCGGTACCAGCCTGATCTTCGATCGCGACGGCACGCCGCGATTTTTCGGTATCGGCAATGAGTCGCCGGTCATCGAAGAGACGAATTACACCGCTCAGCAGGAAGAAATGCAGGTGCAAGTGGGTTTCAATTTCACTCACGCTTGGCAGCTGCAGTACACCGCGCGTCTCGAGATCGAGGACGTGTTGCCGGGTACCTTGTCGGGAATCACCTCCATCCAGGAACGTTTCGGACGGATCCTCGGGGTGGGAGTCAACCGGCAAGTGCTCAATCGCCTGGCCGTCGTTTACGACACTCGCGATGATCTGGTCATTCCGAAAAGCGGCGTTCAAATAATCGCCTACGGCGGGTTGGCCAGCCGCGACGGCCTGCTGAACGATTCCATGTACAGCGAGGCGGGCGGCGACGGGCGCGCCTTCTGGCCTGTCGCGGCGGACACCGTCCTGGCCGCGCACTCCGCGATTCGCTACCTGCCGACTTCGCACAGCGTGCCGTTCTGGGCGCTCAGCAGCGTCGGCGGGGATGAAAGCGTGGTGGGGGGCCAACAGCCGCTGCGCGGTTTCGGCGACGGCCGATTCTATGATCGCGATTCCTTCTCCAGCAGCCTGGAACTGCGCCGCAAGCTGGCGACCTTCGACTTCAGCAGCAGTGTGGATCTGGAACTGACCCCCTTCATCGATGTCGGCAGAGTGTTTGCCCGCAACGGCACGTTCCCGCTGGATCAACTCCATCATGTCTATGGTGTGGGGTTCCGCGGTGTCGCACGTCCCTTCGTGGTGGGATACGTCGACATCGGCTACGGCAGCGAGGGAGTCGCCGCCTTTACCGGACTGAACTACCCGTTCTAGGGCGCGGTGCAGAAGCTGCGCACTCGTTCCGTGGGATGACGCAGGTAGTTGTCCAAGTAGTAGCCGATGAGAGTTCGCGCATAGCTCACATCCTTGGAAGCAATGAGCGTGGAGGCGTCGTCGATCCAGCGGTCGATGCAGACGAATTTCTTGTCTTTGCCCGCGGCGCAGTCGAGCAAATTGCCGAAGGCCTTGCGGTAGACGGCGAATTCGCGCTTGTGCATGGGTGCACCATGTCCGGGCACCAGCCAGTCGAAATGCTCTTGCTCGAGGCGGGAGAGCGAGCTGCGCCAACGCGCCGGACATGCGCTTTCGAAGAACGGAGCAGGCAGAGTGACCAGGTCGCCCGCGAGCAGCACGCGAGTCTCGGGATCGAACACCCACACATCGCCGGCCGTGACGGCATGCGATTCAAGGTGCAGGCGCAATTCCCGGCCGGCAATGGTCACCGGGCCTGATTTCGAAACGATGTCGGTGGGGCCGAGCGCCGCGCCCGCGTCGATGAGCGCGATTTCCGCGCGCGTGGCACTTCCCGCTTCGGGGTCCTTCGTGGCGGCGAGCTGCGCCACCAATTGCGCGCGGTAGTCGGCCAGGAATCCCCGGCGAGCCGCATCGATCGCGGAGCTTGCGTAGACTTGGGCTTCGGGAAAGGCGGCGCGCAGCAGGGGATTGCCGCCGACGTGATCCAAATGCCAATGAGAATTGATGATGGCGGCGATGGGCCGATCTTGCGCGCGGGCGAAATCGAGAATTTCCTGCGCATGTTCCTTGTGTCGGCCGGTGTCGAAAACGATCAAGCCATTCGGTGCCGTGAGGACGATGCTGTTGCCGTCCGGTTGACGGTTGGGCGTGGCCTCGCCTTCGATGAGATAAATTCCCGGAGCTATCTGCGAGGCCGCGCAGGCCAGAGCACCATGACATATTGCCGCCAGAGCGAAAATTCGGATAAGCATGAGCGGACGCTCCTCGCAAGACGCCGCGATTCGCTGCGAGTCGCGGATTTTAGCGCGCATGCCGTGATCTCGCCAAAACGCGGGCGGAGGGAGTAGGATTGCTGCTATGAAAACCCAAGCCGCGAAAGACTGCGCCCACCATCGTCCCACGCAATCGACCGAGTGAATACCTCACGACAAGCAGCGCCTACGCGCATTACCGAAGCCACGGTGCTGTTCGCCGATCTTCGCGGTTACACCGGAATGGCCGAGCGTCTGTCGGCGTGGCAAGTGCTGCCGCTGCTGGATGAGTTTCAGCGCACGCTCGCCGCGGCCACCGAGAGATACGGCGGCGTGGTATTTCATCTGGCCGGCGATGGAATGATGGCGGGATTCGGTGTGAACGAGAGGACCGGCAACGGCGCTCGCGAGGCGATGGCCGCGGGGCATGCCATGCTCAAGGAGTTCGCACCCATTGCAGCGCGCTGGCGCAGCGAGCTTCAGATCGATGCCGGAATCGGGGTCGGACTGCATTCGGGCGAAGTCGCCGTCGGAGAGCTGGGGCCGCCTCGCCACAAGACCACCACGCTGGTGGGCGACACGGTCAATGTGGCTGCGCGACTTTGCAGCAGGGCCCGTGCGGGCGAGGTTTTGTTCTCATGTACTGTGGCCGCAGCCCTCGACGGCGATGCGCCGGCCACGGGAATTGGGGTGGGAGCGCCGCAGCTTGGCCGCGCCACCGGGACGGCACTGCCGGCCGCAGGCGCGGTGCCGTTTCTGCAATTGCCGCAGTTCGAGTTACGCGGGCGCCGCGGCCCGATCGACATATGGTGCGTACCCGCTCCGGAGCGTCTCGCTCTGTAAGCGATTGTCGAAGCTGCTAAACTTTCCGCGTTCAAGCCCTCGTGGCGGAATCGGTAGACGCAACGGACTTAAAATACCGAACGTAGTTCCGGTTAAGTCTTTGTTTCAGTGAGCATATTCACGGTAAATGTGCATAGTCCGTGTGTAAAATTGCACACATGGCTCAACAGCTTCCCTCGGGTAATTGGCGCGAAGTTATTCGCCGGAAAGGCCTCGGCCTGCATACCGCGACCTTTCCCACGAAACAGGCAGCGTTGCGGTGGAAAGCCGCAAAGCTTTCCCAACTCTACAAAGCGAAAGGTGTGGTGGTCGTCGGACAGACGCTTGCCATGACCATGGCCGAGTATTTCAACAGCGCCAGGCACCTACAAAAGGCACCCGGCACCCGGTCACGGGAGAAATGTTGTGAGGCCCCCGTCTTGTACATTAACGGCAATGGTGTGGCGAAGCGCCCTCGGGCCTGGTCTAACAACCCCATCGACATCATTGATGGCTTGGACGTTCAAAGCTATATAGACGCCCGATCGCAAGAGAAGTCCTTAAGGAACTCGGCCCAATCGATCTCGCCCGACTCCATCAGATTGGAGGTGCGACTATTGAGTGCGGTTTTCAAACACGCTGTGCAGTGTCGGTACCGGGAGGGAAATCCCGCGCTCGCGAGACAGAGCGGCTATGTGCTACCTCGCTCAAACATTCGCGACACGCGCATTACACCGTCACAGGAATCCTCGCTGTCGCTCTCGGCAAGTAATCACGTGGCGTTGTCCCGTCGCACAAATCCGAGTCTGCATCCCTGGTTGGAATTTGTCCGGGCGACCGGTTGCCGGCCCGGTGAGGCGGCGAAAGTTGAGCTAGACTGGGTTCACCTAGATAAAGGCTATGTTGATGTGCCACGGCGGGGAACCAAGAAGCGGCACCCGCGCCGAGTTCTGCTTAACGTTGCACTGGTAGAAATTCTTCGCCATCAATTGCAGCGTGCGCGCAATGCACGATCTCTGTACCTGTTCTTTTCGCACAGCCGCCAGAATGCGTCGGAGACTGTGCCCTATCGGTACAACACCGCGTGGCGCCACATTCGCGAGTTGGCTGGCGTGAAGGCCGAGGCGCACGGAATGCGAAGGGAATATATCTCGCGGCTTTTCGAGCAATCGTCGCTCACCGATGGACAGATTGCGTTGATGGTGGGCGACGTGAATCCAATGTCTCTGGAACCGTACAAGCACCTGCGAGCTACGGAGCTGCGCGCGCAGTACGACGCATTTCAAGCGTTGCAAGATGAAGGGCGCAAACGCGAAGCCGCAAAGAGCGTGGTCGAGGGCTTGCAGAAGCTAGGTATCGACTTGGGTTCATTCCCGCCCGCACTACAAGATCTGCTTCAAGGGAAAGGTGATCCGGAAATGGAAGAGTACACCGACCCGGTAAGCTACCGAACTGCAGATTTGAGCCCGCAGACGGTCGAGACAATTCGCAGTCATAAAAAATTGATGCGGACCGCGCGACCCAAATCAAAGTGACGCGCTATTGCGCGTCAAATGCCGAATTGGTGCCCCGGGCCGGATTTGAACCGGCATGGTTGTTCACCGGCGGATTTTCTTACCTCTACGGCTTTCGCCGCCGCGCGCCATGCGCGTTTGGGGTCTGGAGTGCGCCACGACCGTAACAGCCGCACTCGACTGTCGTAGGTCCCCGCCGTCCACTCTCTACACCTGCCAGCACATATGTGCCAGATTGGCTCGGCGTTGCCTCAGGCTTGGCCCAGGGGGTTCACCGACTTTGACGGGATTCGGTCAAGCCGTTTCCGTGCCTGCCGCTCAAATTTTGGCTTTCAAGTCCGCTGCGTATACCGTTCCGCCACCGGGGCATCCACGCTATTGTAACGGGCTGTATGTGCCGAAGGCGAGCGTTCAAGGATATTCTTTCTTTGTCGGTTCTCCAGCCATTGTTGGCTGCGGACGGTATTCGAAATCCGATGTGGCCACGCACGGAGTCGAATTGCTGAGGGAGGGTGTGCCACAAGCACACTGCGCTACTTGATCGCGAGATTTTCTGCACGCTGCGAGAGGCTCAAGTGCTGATCGAAGAATGCATGCAACATTGCAACCGGACCCCATTTCAGGACATTTTCGGGAACGACGCATCTACTGGTGCGGCGTGCCAATCTACTATTTTCCCACGATGAGAGCTGGCAGACGATTATCTATCGTCCAAGACGGTAGACGCCCTAAAAAGCTCTGCCCTAGGAGAAGGCTTCCATTTGGAGGAACAATACTAGCTACGACATTTCTAATTTCGACGTCACCAATTCTTAGGCTACGTATGCGGACTTGCTGCGACGGTAGCGAAGAACCGTCTGCCAGGATATATGTCTGCCGGCCAAGAAAGTCCACGGCAGTAAGCGTTCTTGTTCGCATCAGAGTTGCCGCCACATCAGCCGGAATGCATACATCTGCCGCGCCACTATCTAAAGTGAAATCGAGAGTAAGTCGTCCATTGATGGAGGTGGGAAGAACGTATGTTCCACCTTCTCGACGAAGCACAATTGTCTCGCGATCTGCGGAAGTTCCTTGTCCGCCCGTCATTTGTGGATATCGTAGCTCCTCGATGCTGTGCCCCGGAGACCACTGATCGGCCAAATTTCTCGCAGTCGTGACCGCCGTTGAATCGAGACGCGCACTCAGGGCGTCTCTGGATTGGGAGGCTTTATTGAATTCCTCCAGGTAATATTCGTTCGAACCACCAGGACGGTTTCGTGCCGAAAGTATGTACCAAGCGAGAGCCCCCACGGGATCCGCTTTGACACCGCGGCCAGCCTCGAGCATAGAGGCAAAAGAAAACTGGGCAATAAAGAACCCCGACACCGCTGCGCGATGGTACCAATAGAGAGCCCGCGAATAATCCACGGTTCCCGCTTTACCGGTTTCGTACATATCAGCCAACGATGTTTGAGCGTTCACTTGACCGGACGCCGCGGCAATCGCGAACCAGCGAAGTGCTTGCTCGAGATCTATCGGCCCCCCAAGACCCTTTAAATACAGCTGACCGAGGTTGTTTTGAGCAATCGAATGGCCATCTAGGGCCGCGGTAAGGTATTCGCGCCGCGCGGTCTCGTAATCGCTTCGGCGTGCTGCCTTGACACCTTCTACATAACCAGCCAGAACGGGTGACGTGCTCATCGCGAAAGTGCAGAGAAGGAGAACGACTAAAGCAATACTTCGTGTATGGCACTTCACGAACATGAGCTCGCACTCAGGGTGTATCTCGGCGGCACTCCGTTATAGCTCAACACCTACAGTCCGGCGACAATCCGCGACAACTGCGCGCGAAGTGTCTTCAGCTTCGTATATCTCGTCTGGTCGGCGGAGAACCTGGCAATGTCATCCGTGGAAGTAATTCTGGCCTTCCCGATCGAATTTGCGGCCGTCGCCGCCTGGCGCGCGGCCATTTCATCGGCGAAGACATCTCCGATGAGACTCGGCGAGTCCGCGTCCTTACAATACCTGAATACCCTTGTCAGCTCGACGTCGGTCCAAAGGCCACCGAGCCGAAGCCGCGCCGCCGATTCGTTAGGGGCAACAATCGGTTGGAAGTTGCCCGTTTCTAAATTTTCAAATATGAAAACCTTCATCGAATGTCTCTCTGTCATTTTCGACTCGCTACGCGTTTAGGCGCGCGTTTCCCGCTTTTTGCATGTAAGTCATCGTGAGTTAGATGTACTCGCTTATCCGCCCCAACGCGCCCAGCATCGATCGCTGTTGCCGCAGCTGTAAGAATTACTGTCCGATACTGCTCGAATAATCGCAAGTACTCACCTTCAGGTTGGGTCTTACGGAATTCGCCGAGATCATCAAACACTGCTTGGGGCACAAACACCTCAACCTCTTGGCCGCGCCACTCGACTGGGATGAGCAATGATTCAAATCTTCCGAGTTTGATCGGCCAACGGAGAACATTGGGTATCACGGCGCGGAGACACACGCCAGGTCCGAAATCGCCCTCGCTTCGCAGGAAGTGTACATTCTCCCTTTCCAGCGCTTGGCGAATTGCCTTCAATCCTCCGACTACGACGATATCCCCTCGACGCTCCTTCTCGTAGTCGCGAACGGTGCTAAGACTCACGTTGGCCGCCTTCGCAAGCTGCTCCTGTGACCAATTCACCAGGGCCCGCCCGGCTCGTATTTGAGACGGTGTGATGGGAAGCTCTTCCGGCATCGGAATTCCTGAAATTGACACTCAATGTATCATTTTCGTCATTTTATTATAGACGATTATCGTCTGTCAATTTTGGTGCGGCGTCAAGTGTCACGGGAATAGCCGATCACGGCGCCGGCACGACGATAGTGCAACGCGTTGTTCCTTCCCCGTCCGCTGCGCCGCTTCGCGGCATGCGCTCAACGCGACGTGACTCGATTCCAGCAGATTTATTTCCGCCAGGACTGCTCTTCCGCCGTTCAAGCGCGGATTGGAATACCGGAAAACACCACGCGGGCGCTGGCATCGGCAATACCGGCGTTGGTTAGCGCTGCGGCAAACGCTTGGTGCATCGCCAAGGAATACTGCGATGGCCCGATAATTAGGCGATCGAAGATCCGCGCCACGTCCAATCCGGCGACCTCGGGCGCGACCGTCGCATCGAGCGGCATCTTGTAAATCAGCTGCGGCACGCCGCCGATCGTCTTGGTTTCGGTTTCCGCTTCCATGATCGGAGACGGGTTGCGCTTTGGACCGTAGATCACGCGCCATTCGCGCTCTTCGTGGAACCCTTCGTGCTTGAGACAGACGACACCGGCCACCAGCATGGCGAAGACGGTCCTGACAACTTGTACGCGATCGGTGGCGCGCACGAAATCGGCATGGTCATTGATGTTCTTGATTACTGAGTAAATCTCGTCCTGTACCTGCGTGTCACTGAAATATGCCACCGGACTGAATATGACATTGAGTCCAGCCGTGGCGCCCGAGTACCAGGGCGCGCGGAAAACAATCGCCACGCGTGGATTGCTGCCACCGAAAGCGCGCCACATTGAAAGGCGACCGTGCTGGTCCTCGGTCTTATCGTCGTGCACTGAAATCGACGCGATGAAGGTTTGGGATTGCAGGTCACCCCACCACTCATTGAACAGCTTAATGGCCTCCGAGGCGGCACCGGGGTGGCAGGCATCGAGCGCGGCGGTGAAGGTGTTCCGCTTGGATTCGTCGGCGAAAAATCTATGAAGCATGGAGAAGCCGTGTTGCACCTCTCGATAATCCGCCATGCAGGTCGTGTTGCGCATCCAAAGTCGCTTGCTGGCGATGATCCCGAGCGCCGCCTCGGCCGTGGTGTAATGCACGAACTTGGCGGCCTGGAAGTTGGTAGGCTCATAGAGCTTGCGACGCTCCTTGGTGGCGTATGGCATGAAGATCGCCTCCAACTGCATAGCGAGCTTCATTGCATCCGGTATTTCCACCGGCTTTTCCGTTTCATAGGTCATCGGGTGCGCCTCAAACGCTGGACAGGTCAATCGGCCGCCGTATTGTAAGCCGTCAGGCTCGTAAGATCGGCGCGTCGATAGAGCCCGTGCCATAAATACGCGTACCTGCACACCTCGCTCCTCAAGATAGGGGGCGAGCCTATCCCATGCAATCAATGTCGGCTCGGCATAGGCCGGGCGGAGACGGTCCCACTAACACGGGCAGAGCCAAATTTACGGAGCGATATTTCTGTCGCCCGCCAGCTGATTGGTCAGTCGAGATTCTCGAGGTCGTTGACGGAGGGGCGTGACTCAGCCCCTTTGGAGGGCTGGCTGCGCAATGATCAGGATCCTCTCGGCTGACGCAAGAGTTAAATCGAACCCTCAATAACACAATGGAGCGATACAATGTTTATGTCGGACTCCATTTAAGGGCAGGTAGCACCTTCGCTACGGCAACTGCCTGGAGTGCGAAATGTTCAACAAACTAGGCGACTTGTTTTCCACAGTATTTGATAGCGTCTCGGAGACATTGTCCGGTTGGTCCAGTGCGACGGGCATAGATTCATTCTTAACGAGCGATTTGTCTTCCTCCTTTTCGTCGGACTCAACCGGTTGTCCGTCAGGAATCGATACATTGGCCTCGGGGACTGGCGCGGAGTCCGATAGCTCCTTTGGTGTCGGGAACGCGTGGGGAACCACTGGGGCCGACAATCAGGTCTTCGCTGAATCCAATTCGGCTTTTCCTGCGAGTGACTTTTCCTCGAGTTTCGACACAGGTTCGTCTTGGGATAGCGGTTCAAGCTGCGATTCGAGCAGCAGCTTTAGCTCATTCACATCCAGTTGGGATTGACGTCGAACTGATACGCAGACATCCCGCGACCGAGCGGAGGACGGCCTCCGCTCGGTCGCCACCTTCCTTATTTTCACGCATGCTGGATGGCAAACATTAGGTTGACTTCCCGGCACTTGTAAACAGTTGACAGAGGCCCACTGGGGTGGGCCTCCGATTGATGACCTCCTTCAATTTCGGATTCCTTCCGACCATGCTAATCATGCCTGCGGTTGAAAACCCGAGGCAGCTCACCCGTCCCTTTGTTGTATTTACGTATGGACGCAGCGCTGCTCAATGACTGTAAATATTTCGAGTATTTGCTTGAATGAGCAAATGTCCTTCTAAAAATTAATGCAATATCCAGGAATCCACAGGGGATTCTTAATCGTATTGCGAAGCTCTCCCAGCGCACCATGAGAACTGGCCCGGCTCTTTTTCGGTTCGGCACTGCGGCCGTGAATAGGGGCGGCAAGCTGTTCGCCTATTGCGCCGCGACGCTTGTCACAGTGTGCGCAAGAAAAAAGCCCCCCAATTGTACAGGGGGCTTTGAATTACTCGGATTAATGAATGCGAGGAACTTGTGGCGTCATACTATCGACGACCGTGCTGGTCACGAATACAACTGCCATGATTTCGCCATACACCTCCTTGAGGCGTTTAGAGATCTCGTCCTGCATGTCCTTTTCTGTTATGTCCCTCGGCGCCGGTAGTTGCCGGATCGTCGCCATGGCCAGTTTGAGCGCACCCAGCGCGTCGAGGGCGCGTGTGGTACATGTCCTCAATGTTTCACGCTCTGCAGCTTCCGGAGCCTTACTCATCGCGAAACATCCTCTCTGTGATAGGAGGAAACGCGTGCTGGGCAGCAAGTTCCGTGCGAGCGGCTCGTACGTGCAAACGATTGAGAATTTCTTCCAACGTCTGTTGTGCCTGGCCATCCCTTTCGCATCGTGCCGCCGACAAATCCTCCAGTGCGGTTATCGCCTGCAATATTTCATCCTGAGCCTGACGCATTTGATGGCAGACCAGAGTTAGGGTTTTGAGCACGAGTTTTTGCTCCATCAAACACTCCCCGATTTCGACGACGGGAACTCGAGAATGCTCTCCAGATCACTGCATTGCGTCTGTCCCGACAATTCCTCCAATAGGTGATCGAGCAAAAGTCTTCGCAGCATAGTCCTCGTAAGCGCTTCACCTGGAGTAGTCGCTGCCGGTAGGTTGTCGATCTCGTCCAGGGCATTCGTCGCGCGTGCTACCAGGCGCAACACGCGCACACTGTGTTTGTCGTTCATATCGTCGATGACCTCAAGTAATGAACAGGATATGTTCAACGCGTATAGCGACAAGGTCCCCAGAAAGAGGGAGCGCACTGAAAACGGTGTGCGCGTCTCACAGTCCGATGGCGGCGATGTGACCGGGGTGGCTCGGCAAACGTCTTCTTGTCGGTAGGGTCACTGATCGTCCCTCTGTGGACAGCTCTTTAACAATTTAATCGCAGATTTCGCGACCGCCGACCGGCAGTCGCGACAAATTCGTTTTGCCCTGAAAAACGAATACATGCCGCTATCGAGCGGTTTCTTTGATAAGTCCTCAATTACAAAAAAAAAGAAGGATGATTGATAATGCATTCCAATAAAAACGTCTCTTCGGTGATCGATATTTCGGTCAGTTCACCGGCGCGCGCGATCAAGCTCGGGCGCAAAAGTGTTCTGGTCCCGATGTCCATCACGGAAGTACTCGCTAATCCGTGTCCGGTGGTTCCGTTCGTGCTGCCCGGCATAATGCCAGGTACTGTGGGCGCGATCGCTGGTCCCGGGGGTGTGGGAAAGACGATGCTCCAACTGCTGTTATCCATACAGTGCGCGTTAGGTCTCGTGCCACTTGGTGGTCTCTACCCGGCACCGACTCGGCCGTTGAAGGTCGCGTTGATTTCGGGAGAGGAAACCAAACTGGCGTTCGAAGTCAGATTGCATACAGTCTTCGACCACTTGGTCAAAGACTTGCCCCTTGGCGAGCGGGAAGCTGTTCGCGCCGCCTATAGCGAGGAGGTCGGACGCAATTTTCGCCTGATTCCGGCGACTGGCGTTGATCTCACATTGATAAGGGGTGGTAAGCGGACCTTGATGATCGACGATGTTCTTTCGCATATCGAAGGACGTGACATTGTCTTTATCGAGACCGTTTCCCGGTTGCATGATGGCGACGAAAATACGGCGGCGGCCATGACGGCGTTGGTTGGTGCGCTTGAGTACCTAGCGCAAACTAGCGGGGCCGCAGTGATTGCGGGTCACCATACGTCGAAAGGGGCGTCAGCATCTGAGCCTGCGTCTCGCGGCTCAAGCGCGTTTATCGATAACATTCGCTGGCTCGCAAATTTGTTCCCGATGCCATATGACCTGGCTACGGAGCTAGGCCTCGACGATGTGGCCCGCAAGAGTTACCTCCGATATGAGGTTACGAAGGCAAACCACATCCCACCGAGCAATGTTCAGTGGTTGCGGCGTCTTTCGCATGGGATTCTCGTGCGAGTTGATGGCCCGCAGGGGATGTCGCCTTCGCCTATATCACGTGGGCGGAGTCGCCAGCCCCTGCAGGGTAGGTTCGCGACCCGTGGCTTTAGGAATAAATCGTGAGCGGGGTGGTGCCGGACGTCCGCTATGACGCGCTTTTGGGTGTCACGGATGTATTTCGTCAGCGATCGCGTCACAGCGCGGGCCAGTCGATCTGGTCGTTAACTAACAAGCAGTGTTCGCGGCGAGTCGAAATGATCAGTCCTGGACCGCTCTCGGTCTGGGATCAATCAGTTTACCTTGCTGTGATCGCCGCAGTTACTCAATCAGACTCGATCCTCACCGCTGATTCCGGGCCGCCGCGAGGCGATTTGTGGAATCAGCTTCAGGTCACGGATGTCGAGCTTGCCGGGAAGGCGGGTACGGCGACGGTGTCCTGGCGAGCTTTGGCCAGACTTGCGGGCGTTAGGAAGCCGGGGGGTAAAACAATCGCCCTGCTGACGCGCGCTCTCGAGCGACTTTCCGGAGTCGAGTGCTGGTACTTGCAGCTTCCCGTGCGTTGGGCGGCGCAGTTGATTGCCTGGGCTCCCACGGCCGGTGGGGTGCAGCTTGCGCTGCATCCCCACGCAACTCGCGTGGCGCGCGGCATTCTGCATAGCGACGGCAAACCTTGGCGATATGCCTTGGTCTCATTGCGGGAGCGGTACGCACTGGCTGACTTACGTCGGAATTCAGCGTCGAACAAGAAAGTGTCACCGGCGATTGCGCAGGTCATGCATGCTTGGCTCTCGGCGTGGATGCGACGTACAGACGAGCGGAAAATTCGGCTGGCTACATTAGCCGGGAGGCTGTTCAGCGACGTGGTTGATCGACGGTCAACTGCAGCCAGATTTCGGGCCGTGAAGCTTGCCCTGGAAGCGATCGGTCGGTTGCCTGGATGGCGGGTCGATATCGAGGATGATCTCTGTCGTATCCGGCGCCTTGAAGGTACGGTGGGCTGTGACAATGTGGACTTGGATGCGCGTTCCTGTGGACCTGACAGCAGGGCAGTGGCCACAAACAGCAGTGATTTAAGGTATTTAGCGACGTCGAGCTTTTGTTCTATCCCCTACAAGGGGGGAATAGAACCTCGACCCCGCCTGGGGCGCCCTGCAAGGCGCCGCCGTCGGGTTACTTCGCGGGAGCACGCGGGTCCCGTGGAGCGTCGCGAGGTCGATGCGGGTGTCCATCGGACATAGCGCCAAAGAATGACGGTGCCATCGGGCTACCGAATTTGCATTTTTGTTGGTGCAGTAATGGCGCACTCTTTCGCCCCCGATAGGTAATTATCGGGGGCTTTTTAATTGGTGCGCACGAGAATCGAAGAGATCGTCAAGTGCTACAAAATAAGACTTTTTAGTGATTTCGTGAGTGACTTCTGGACCGCGTAGCTGCTATAATATTCACACGGTAGAAAGCTACCCGTCTCCCGACAAAAACAATAATTAACGAGGAGTTTCTGGTGAAATCTCACAAGCATTCTGTTGAAATCAAGTCATGTTTGTCTGCTGACAAACCCAAGCGCGTTCAATTGAGTTACGAACTCGGCACATTGCCGATTAATCTGACCACCTCCAACGGCATTGCCGTGCAGGCGACGATTGATGTGCAGCCGCGCGATCGCGTCTTCCTTGATGATCTGCATTGTTTCGGCTATCGCGATGGTCCCGCGGGTACCACAGAGCCACTCATCCGTTTCTTCGCCGTGCAGGATCCTGGGCTTGAGACCTTCGCGCCAGGCTGGGTCGCGGGGATTCCGTGGGGACTGGGAAGCGAGCGTCCCTTGGCCGAGGGATGTCTTTTCGAGGTTGACGAGTCTGGTTATCGCATCGCCATGATCGTCGGCGACAACGACGGCGACCGTATCGTCTCGTTCTGCGAGGATCCGATGCAGATCGGATTTGGCGAGTGCGAAGGCGAGTTGTACGTTAGCCTGCGGACCGAGGTGGGGATTTCCGGCTTGGCAAGGTTCGATGCTCGCAGCATGATCGACAGGGAGCGACAGCTACCGCGCGCCGATTTGGCGCATGGCAATGGGCTGTTGCTTGAGTTAATCGATGCTTCCGATGGCATCGCGAACGCGGTTCGGTTCGTTCGATTGCCGACCGATTTCATGGCCGAGTTGCGCCGCCGCCTTGTCGATCATATTGCGCGTGGTCCCCGCGGATCGATGGCAACAAGCCAAGTCACCGGCATCGGCGTATGCGAACACTGCGTTGATGGGATAGTCAGCGAGGGCATGGAAGAAGTCGGCGCTGACTGCCCGGTTTTCGGAGCGTGGGTGCCGCAAGCAACGGCGTTCGCTCTTTACAATTGTGATCTGGTAGAACCCAGAACCCCGCGGGACACGACACATTGAACGAGCGTCGCACGGCCGAATGACCGCATACGTTGAAAATGCCCCGGGAAGAATACTTCCCGGGGCTTGAATATCGCGATTGTCCTAATTTTCAGATGTTAGCACTTCCGATTGATCGAAAGGACATCCTGCAAGTCTCGCGCGTCGGTTCGTCTCGACTCGCTATCGGGAACCGGTATCACGCTGGACACGGCACTCTTCATGATCAGCGAGGTGCTCGCGAATCTCGTATCAGCACCGCCTTGCAAGAAGATACAGTGCTCGTCCACGGCGCTTATCCTCGCTTGCAGTTTGATGCCGTTGATTAGAAATACATGTACCTGCCGGCCATCGGCAATTCGCGCCGCAAAGAATTCACTTTCCGTCTTAATTGTATCTACCATGATTGTTTCCTGTGTTGTTTCCACATCTATGTAATCGGATGTGTCCCTACGTGTAGCAACCGTGCTTTGTTGAGCCGTAGGGGCATTTTCGTGTTGCCTCGAGTCGGCGGCTGACCTTGATGGCATCGTCACGAGCGGGCCGCCACAGCAGGAACGACCTGAAGGAGGTCGCGAATCGAGCGCGGTGGCACGTCATAGATCCGCAGTTGCCGCATCGTCGGCAAGTGGTCCGACATGACGTCTTCGACGGAGCGCAGGGCGCCGGCGTCGCGTCCGAGCTTCGCGGCAAGCTGCGGATGGGCAGTAACCCATGCCGGCCGATAGCGCGCCCAGGTGTCCTGGGCGTGCATATGAAGCGCAATAACCTGGTTGCGTACGCCAGAGAACAAGGGCCGGGCGCGCTGTGCCGCAAGAAGGCCGCGTAGGCCCCAACCGGCACGCTCGGGGGTCGGCTCAGCCCCTAGTTCAAGGGCGCTACAGCACGCGTCGATCGAGGAGCGGATCTCGGACATGACCGATCCCTGAAGTTTCCATGTCCAGGTGGATGTGTCAGTCCAGATTCGACGCGGCTTGCCGGTGCGTCGGTCAGGAACAGTGTGTGGCTCACGTTTCGTTGCATAGAGCAAAACGTAGGCGTGCACAGAGAGGTGCCCGGCAGCGGACATGGCTTCACAACAAACGTGCACATCGGGCGATGCCGGATCCGCGAGGCCTCCGGCACCCTCGTCTGACAGCAGCCACCACAGAAGCTTCGGAGCCGGCGCGTGGGCGTCGATGTCAAAGGGTGGGCACATGACAAGGTGCACGACGGCGCGGCCGCGGTGGCGGTCGTAGCTTCGTTCCCGTGTGTTTCGGAGTATCGGGTACCGGTCCGCCATCTTTTCAAGGAAACCGGGGACCTTGAGGATGGGAATCGTGCCTCCGCACCAGCGCCGATGACCCTCGCGCCCGACGAGGCGCTGTAGGTGCTGAAGGACGGCGGTGCCGTTCCTAGGCACAATCAACTCGAGCGGGGAGTGAGCAGACATAACGAGACCTCGATTGTTTGCAGAGTCTTTCGTATAGCGACCGCGGAATCAGATGTACCGTCGAATGACGTGAAGACGTCGGCGAACACTGGAGCCCTAAAAGGATTTTTTGGAGGTCGCGAGATCGCGAACGCGATTTCGCTACAGTGGGTAGGTCAATGACGATGCTTCGCATCGCCAGGGTCTAGGCGCGCCAACGCCTGCTTATGGACGTCCCGTCACACAAAGAGGGGGCGGCTCGCCAACCACCCTGCTCATATCTCAATCAGTTCTTCCGAGCGCCACGACCTTGCCAGTCGTGTGCTGCAGCGCGTGGTGCGCTTGATAAGCGCCCGCCACGTGCCGGAAGGGGCCCGGGGAGTAATCATCAGCCATTGGCTGATCCAATCCCCCGGGTCTACTTCATCGATTGGTGCCGGTGTCGCCGGTGCCGGAGTTCGTGCGATTGGGACAAGGCTACCGGCAGTGGAGATTAATTCCGACGCGCAAGCGTCGAGAAGTCATCTCGCACCTGACCGATGGGGCTTAAGCCTGTGACCGCTGGATTCATCATCCAGCGCGAGCGCCTGCTTTGTTGAATGCGGTAACAGCGGGGTCGAGGTACCCCGATGAAATCCGCCACCGGCTTGCTGTCCGAGGGCCATGAAAGGCAACTCGGCGGCGCGACGGTAGCTTCCACGTAGTCTGGTCAAGCTGTCGCGATGCTGGCAACCCTCCTAGGGTTTCCGGTAGTAGCCAGCGAGGCCCGCCATTACGCCGACATGAGTCGGTGCCAAGAGGCAGGGCACGGGATTGAGGAGTGATCGGGGTCGCGCCCGCTAGCTCACCAACTCGCCAGGAGCAAAAGCGTGTTAATCGCGAGTAATCGCGTGAAGATAATCCGACTTTCTAGGGCCTTAAGTGCCTTGAAGCCTCGGAAATCACCCAGGGTAAACCTGTCATAAAGACGTAGCTGGCAGCTCACAGGGTTCTGGCCGGCCAAAACAGTGGATGCGACTGCTGACATGTCTGGGTGGTGAGAGGGAAGTGACGGATTAAATATAAACGGAGATAACCAATGCAAAACTAGCCGCGATCCGGGTGCTGTGGCGGCATCAGGACATCAAGGCTAGTAAGACGTTCCTTTGTGACAACGGTCGGGCCGGCAGTAATGCCGGATCAGTCCCGAGATGTGCAACTCGAGCATGGGAACGAGCAGTGGGCGTGGGACAACCTACGTCTGTTCGATTGAACGATTGAGATGTGATGAAAAAGCGGGGGCGGCTGGCGCCGTCCCTGCGGGAACCAACGAGTGTTCTGACGAGCATTCGATACGAACCTCGGTCTGTCTACGTACGCTATTTCGGTTGGCCCCGAGATGACGATGACACGGGCGAGGTGACACTGCTGCTGGGTTTGGCGACCCGGTGAAGTGTCTGCGGAGCTCTGCAACGAAGAGCTTCGCTCTTCGGGATCGGCGCCAAGCAATTGGCGTCGGAAATCTCGATTCAAATGCTGGCGGGGGAAACCCTCGTCAGCATTTCCATTGCTGGAGCCGCCTAGCGTTGCCGGTCTTCGCGATGAAGTTGATACCATTGGTCAAACGTGCTGATTGGAGAGTTCGAGGTCAAGCGACTGAGTCGAGCGCCATACAGAAACCATCGCGGCAATAACAATGGCCGCCGATAACAGAAATGACGCGCCGGACCACCGGTGCGAGTCCGTGGGTACAGCAATGGATGCCGCGAATATCTGAGTGAAAATTGTGGGGCCGATCAAGTTCGCGATCCCAGTGAGGCTGGCGAGAGCGCCTTGAAGGCGTCCTTGCTCTGTCGGGTCCACCAAACGCGTCATGATCGACTGAATTGAGGGCGTGGCAATGCCCAACAACGCCATTAGTGGCACACCGATCCAAAAAATGCGTCCAGTCGGCGCGAGGCCATAAATGGCGAATCCCGCCGCGCCAAACAGTAGTCCGATGGCGATCGCGCGACGCTCGTTGAACGCGCGCACTGCTGGCTTCACCAACAGCCCCTGGGTGACCAGCGAGAAGACCCCGACACCTGTCAGAACTAATCCCACTGAACGTGTATCCCAGCCGTATCGATAATGCATGTATAGAACTGAAATGCTGGGCAGGACTACGTATGCTAGATTGATGAGAAAGAAACAGCGAGCGAGCCCGGCGAGCATTGGTTGAGAGCGCAATAATTCAAGTGAGCTGAAGGGGTTTGCGTTCTTCCAGCGGAACGGTACACGCTTATCCTTTGCCAGTGATTCGGGAAGTACAAAAAAACCCCAGCACACATTGGTAAGGGCCATGAAAGCCGATGCCCAGAATGGAAGTCTGGGAGAGAGTGCGCCGAGAATTCCACCGATAGCCGGCCCGAGAACGAATCCAATGCCGAAGGCCGCCCCAATCAGCCCGAAGCTAGCTGCTCGCCTCTCCGGTGGCGTCACATCCGCGATGTATGCGCCTGCAGTGCTGACGCTGGCCGCGGCTATTCCGGAGATGATTCTGCCAGCAAACAGCCACCAGAGGTTCGAGGCCAGCGCCATGAGAACAAAATCCAGGCCCAGGCCCGTGCATGAGATCAGAATTATCATGCGCCGACCGAGACGATCGGACAGCGCACCCTGTACAGGGGAGCAAATGAACTGCATCAACGCCCAAACTGTCCCGAAGACACCGAAAATCTCTGCACCGCTCACGGCGCTGCCACCCGCAAACTGCTGCACCAGGACAGGTAGCACGGGTATGGTCATGCCAAAGGCAAGCATATCGATTAGTACCGTGACAAAGATGAAGGCCAGCGCAGCTGGACGCGGTTGGCTACGGGTGCTCATGCGACGAGACACACGTCACCACGTCGTCATTTTCCGCAGCAAAGAGTAGGTGCCACGGCGAGGAATACCGGACGCTTCCGGAGCCATGGATCGTGCTTCCTGATCTTCAGGAAGGGGTCTGCGCGGCCACGACTTTGGGGTCGATGTGTTGATGGTTCGCAATGTAACTACAGTTGCATACTGACGTGCGTTTTTCGGGGCAGCGTTGAACTTGAGCCGGACCACGCCTCTTCCAAATAGGGTCGAACTATGTCGAGCGACGTTATGACGGGCTTGCGGTTTTCAAAATGTGCACGCGCACGCTGCAGGGACTCCACGATTAGCCGATCTTGTTGCGCGATCGCGCGCAGAAAAGGCCAAACGAGTGCTTTTATGATCCACCTGGGGGCCCATCGACCCTCGACATGAAGTGTGGCAAATAGGTGAGTGGAAACGAGTGTCTCCGGTGTAAAGCAAACCGTAAACCAGACAGCGCCACCCTTCGCGTATCGGTATTCAAGCTGTGCGGTACTCAGCGAGGAGAAGTAAGCTCGCTCTCGCGTACGGCGGGATTCGAAAAGGCGGAAAAGAAGACCGGATTGCGTTGGTTGCCCCTCATAATCGACTCTGAAGCCATCGCCTTCCAAGTTGAGCTCCGCATTAATCGTGCCTCGGGCGCTCTCGCGCCGCACGAGCCATGGGTGGATCGTGTGCGTATGCAAGGCGTCCAGAAAGTTCTCCTGGGCCTCAATCGCCGGTGCAGCCCACTTGGCCTGCCAGGTAAACCGGAGATTTTCCGACTGCATCGCCATGACCCGATCAGGAAGTGGACGATCTGTGTGAAGGCTAATCCATATGAAGCCGTCGCGTTCAATGACCAAGAAAGCCGGCACACGGACATCACCCACCGGTGTGGCGTCGATCATGCCGGGCATTGCTGTGCAGTGCCCTAACTGATCAAACGTCCAACCATGGTACTTGCAAGAAAGACCCATAGGCCCAATTCGCCCATCCGATAGAAGAGCTCCGCGATGCGGACACCGATCTTCTAGCGCGATGACTACTCCCGTATTTCGACGCACCAGCACGATGGGCCGTCCAAGCAAAAATACACGGGACGGGTCGCTTTTGATCGCGTTTGAGCGGGCCACCACAAACCAATGGCGACGCACGTGCTCGGCGAACTCGATCACAATTCGAACCGCTTCATGAAAGGCTCTCCGATACGTCGTGCGAGAAACGATAGAATTGAGACCGACCGTTGGCGGGAGTTTGGCAAATGACGCACGTATACAGCGGACGATTCGATAGTGCCGATACCACCTCGTAATCTTTTGAACTCGGCAGCGCCGGCGCTCAAATTGATTCGCCGGTGAGTAAGTGCCGCAGACCGGAAAACGCTCGCCATCAGAAGCCGATACAGACCGCGACGCTGGGGTTCAGCCGTGTTGTAACCTACGATCGGCGCCGTAACGGTGTCACCCCTTGAATAGGTACCGATGACGGCTTGCAGAACTCCACCAGAGTCTCTGAAGCCATTTAGATCCAGAAGGCCTGCCTCGGACCAAATTCGAAGGAACGCAGACGAATAGTCAGGATTAAGGCTGGAATACTTCACGAGATACAGCTGTCCATAGAGTTCAGCAGCGCGCTCAAAGTCTAAAGAGGTCCAATTACTGGATGGAGACACGTCCATTTGGCTTGTTTTGAGCAGGCGCATGTCGCGCCACAAATTCTGAGGGTGGCGGCCATCGAGCGCGATGCGATCGTAGAGGTACACTTGTCTGCTAGGAATCAGCACACAGCCAACGTTGGTGAGTTCTCTGATCCAGTCCTGCGTGTATCGCGGATTAAGCGATCGAAACCAAATCGCGTGGCCCGGCCACCGCTGGCTGGCCTCGTTTATCCAGCTACGTAGTGCCCTGGCGTCGCAGGGCGGATACAGGTTTGTCGAGAGAAGCCAATTATTGACCGCCACCGCGTCGTCAATATGAGAATTCCATAAATAGTGCCCGGCGGCGCGACACAGTCTCCCCAACGGCTTCGTAAGCATCGGGTGGCCGAAGCGATCCAATTCTTCTATAGCATAACGAGCGTAGGCGGTGTGCGGAGAACAAATCCACGTGTTGTTGGGTTCCGACGAATTCACCGTAACCGGCATGCGGTAGTCGCCGGCCCCAATGCTTAAAACTTGTGTTTTGAGGTTTCGTATCGAATCCGCAGAGATTTGTGCGGATCGAAGAAACGTATCCACGCAGTAGGATTCCTCATTCAAGTCCGCGAGCGCCGAGATGCCGCTCACCGGGGCAATTCCTGTCCGTCCCATTCGATGTCCCTGGTACTGGCCTCGCGAACGGAACACTTCTGCGATATTGCGCGCAAAGAGTGCGACCCAATGTCCAGCAATCCGCCAAGCGTCGGAGCGAGCTCACCTCTTTCCATCAGCACGTCGCTGGCTCTTCTCCAGTCACCAAGCCATTCGCGGAGCCGCTGGTTTCGTACGGCCGCTAGGAGGCCTAGGGACGCCATAACGGCGGAGAACATCTTTGGGATGCCGTGCCGCGGCTCACACACTCCTTCGCCGTCGCCCATGATCGCCGCAGGGAGCGGATCGAGCGTGTCGAAGAGGTGCAGGCCGCTAATCGCGCGCGGATTGCACTCCAAGACTGAATGCCGGCCATCGTAACCAATGATCCAATCGAAAGAGATTTGCCCAGTAAAATCGATCTTTCGAACAAATCGATCGATGAAATCGCGAACCCCGGGAGCGGAGCAAGGGTCAAAGTAGAAGCTGCTGCTGCTCGCCATTCGGTATCGGGGCTCATATTCGACATGTGCCGTGACGACTCCATCAACGGCTACACTATAAGAGCATATCTCCCTGCCGGTACAAAACTCCTGTACGACCCAATCCCCAATAGGTTCTAGCTCTGCAGAGTTCGCCGGCATTCCGTCAGGATACAAGCGAACATGAACTCCAAACCGAGAGAACTCCGGTTTTAGTACAACCGGTCGTCCTTCGGCCCATGCTATTGCTTCCCAAATATTTTGCGCGCGTGCAGAGGTGGGAATTGTCGCTCCGCAGTTGGCGGCAAGTTTGAGAAAGCGAAGTTTACTGTGAAGTTCCCTCAACTGGTCGAAAGGCGGCGCAAACACTATGCATTGACTTGGCAAATAGCGACGAAGACGGCTCACATAAAAGACTTCCTCGCACGTCGGAAGCAGCAAGTCGATGCGGTGTTGCTGAATGATGCGCGCGAGTTCTATCGCAAATGCCGTGGGTGCAAAACGCGGGGCTGGAACGCGAAAGGTACCGGCGACCGAGCGGCCATAGCTCGATATCCGGCATGGAACGCTGTCCGCAACGTATACGGTGTGACCTTGGGCCGCGAATCGGCGCGCGTGGTCAAGCGCGACCGGGGCGCGCCCACCCAATACTAAGACGCGCATACGATTCGCGCTGCTCCGCGGATGCGACGTTGCTTACCCGCTACGGGGGTAGACGACAGGGCAAACATCTCGATATGAGGAGGATGGGCGCCGAGACGCTCAACGGTTTCGGAACACTGCCGTTCAAGTCGAGTCTGATCTTCCTTGGCCGGGAGCGGGCGTAGGCCTATACGCCAATGGCCCCGAGCGTGCTCCCGAACTTCATAGTCCGCGAGGCCAGGCAGTGCAGCAACGATGACGCGCGATAGAAGATCGGGAAAAACGGGCACGGGGAGACGAGGTCCATCGAGCCACAGGACATCGTCGGTCCGACCCTCAATGGCATCAATTGCCATCGCCGCTCGGCCACAGGGGCAGTCAGTGCGTGCGCGCAAGACGTCGTTCATTCGGTAACGGATGACGGGTTGCGCGGTACGCCAGAGATCCGTCACGATCGGTACGAATCGTGTGCGTTCGGCGTCCAGCCACTCCTTTTCAACAAGTATATAAGGCTCGTTGAGATGCATCGTTCCCTGTTCACAAGTGCTACCTAGCAACCCTTCCGTTGCTTGATAGATTTGTTCGACTGGTACGCCGAACACCGCCTCAATTTTTGAGCGGTCAATGTCGTCAAGCACCTCCGCCACGGAGATAATGCGCCGAGGTCGCCCGGCATAGCCCGAGTCGGCGAGAAGCCGAAGCACGCGAGCAGGGGCTACTAAAACGGTCGGCTCGAAATTCTTCAATACAGCACTGATCGTTTCCCAAGGTTGGGCTTGGTCAACGAACCTAAATTGAAGGCGCAGGGCGGACATTCGGTCATACAGAGTGCTGCCTGCCCGAAGTACTAATGCTATACGCTCGCGTGCGAATAGATTGCGACCCAACAGTGTGGCTAACAACGCACCCGCCCATAGGGCTTTCTCACGTTGACTCACAAGGAAAAGCCCGCGATGACCGGAGGTTCCTGTTGAAAGACCGACAGTGAAGCCCCGCCATGTAGTGGAGAAGTTCCGCGTTCGCTCTGACTGCAGTGCTAATTCCATCAATTCATCAAGTCTGGCGCCTACGGTATTAATGTCGTCAAAGCGTTCCATCCAAATCGATTTGTCGAGGACTTGCCAGCTCTCAAATGGTTGGTCCGCGAGCGGTCGATAATAGACCGACTGTGCCGAAACGATGCACCGCAGCCGGGCAAGCCATCGATCCTGAAGCGACTGAATCGTCGCAACGTCCGAGATCCGATCGATAAAGCGGCCTCGAACGTAGGCTCCCACCAATGTAGCAAGGGAGCCTATTTTCACGGACGGAAGCTTTGACAATGGGAGGGAATGATCATCACATCCGATCGACGTGCGGCAAGCGAATGCAATGCGCCCAGGGTAATCCGATAAGCTCGAGTATCGCCCAGAAGCGCAGTTGCCCATCGGGGCGGGGGATTATTGTCCCTAATTGCTTGCGACGACCAGGCAGCATCCCCGACTAGGAAAACCCACTTGGCGCGGGTGGCCGAGCGAAAGCAGATGCCAAAATGTCCTGCGGCATGGCCGGGCAGTGGAACTGCATACATTGACTCGTCTAGAAACAAATCGTAGCCATGGCTAAACGGCGCTAACTCCTCGGGAAGACGTGTCGCCGGCGCGTGCTCGAAAAAGCGTGTTCTTGAGATATTCGTTGTCGGCGCTAGAGCGGGCAGTAATCCGGCAGTCAAGGCCGAAAGGCGTGACCGCTGGTGCAGATCATTCCATCCCTCTTGGGCACACCAAATGGTGGCCGAACGGAAGTCATTCAAGCCGCCAATGTGGTCACCGTGAAAGTGCGAAAGGATTACGTTATGGACATCCGCTGGATCGATGCCACGAGCAGCCAACTGCGCGACCGCCGCTTGACGAGGCTGCCAACTCACGGGCGTCACCCGTCGATACAATGACTCCGGCATCCGCCGGGTTGCGTCATGGAAGGCCTGACCATAGCCGGTATCAAATAGAACCCAGCCATGTTGCGGATACCGCAAAAGAGCGACGAAGGCAGGAAATTCGCAGGGGCGCCAACTCCCGCCGACGCGCGACGATATCTCGGGATGCAGGCAATGTCCCGTCTCGAGAAGGTGCCATTCGAATTCGATCACTGGTGGGACCACCAGCGTGCGTACTGCTCTAAGCCCTGATTGATAGTCACCATGGGACTATAGTTCAGACAAGTTCGCGCGGCCTCTAGAGACAGGGTCTGTGTGTATCCTAACAATCCGACTCCATAGGTCGTCAACCGCGGTTCAGGACGCCCGGCTCGTAGTTTCGCTACTGCCTCACTCGCGCGCGCCGCCATGAGGGCAAGACTAATGGGGGTTGACCGAAAACGAACTCGAATCCTCAAGGCGGCGAAGAGCTTGGTCAGCATGTCACGAACCTGAAGAGGCTCGCCGTTTGTTATATTGAACGCCTTCCCTTCGAATCGGCGATCCGCTATTAAGGCTTGTTCGACGGCGGAAACGACGTTATCCACGTAGGTAATGTCAATCCATGCTTTGCCGCCGTTCGGCAAAATCAGTGCACCACGTTGAACCGCTGCAAGAACTCTTGGAACAATCGCACGATCTCCCGGACCAAACACCGCGCGAGGGCGCAAAATGATCGGGCCTAGTGTCGGCGCGTCTCGTACCCGGCACTCGGCCGTCCACTTCGTTTCCGCATAGTGAGTCGGCCATCGTTTTGGCGGCGTGAACACTTCCGCGATGTTCTCCTGATCCCGATATCGAAAATAAATGCTCGGCGTTGAGATTTGCACAAAACGTCGTACTGTCCCGGCGCGTCGGGCAGCATCCAAGAGGCGCTCCGTTGCCAATACATTGTCACGCCAAAAAAGCGCGCGTTCCCCCCAAGGGGCCGCTCGAGCTGCGCAGTGCACGATGGCTTCACATCCTTCGAGTAGAGGATCCAGAGAATCAATAGCAAGATCCGCGACACGATGCGCACTTTCGCGAGGCCCTTTCGGCGGCCGGCCGATTGCGATTACCGTATGGTGGGCGGCTACGAGTTTTTGAACCACATGTGACCCGATGAACCCTGCAGCGCCGCTCACGAGAATGCGCATTAAGCCCTCAATACCGCGCCACCTATCGAAAGGCCGGCACCCGTCCCTACAACAGCGATGATTGCACCAGGAGGCGCGCGATTACTGATGAAAGCATGGTGCAGCGCGACGGGTAGGGATGCCGCGACCTGATTACCGTGCGTTGGCAGCGTCCATATCAGGCGCTCATCGGATATGCCGAGCACATTTTGGATATGCGTCAAAGCGTGGCCGCTCGCTTGATGAGGAACCCAAGTGACGACGTCATGGGATGTGACGCCTGCGCGGTCGAATAGGGTGTTTAAGAACGAAGGCAATCGCTCGGCGGCTTGTCGATAGACCTGTCGGCCGCGCATCTCGAATACCGTTCCCGCCAGGAACTCGTCGGGCTGTAATCGAGGATGGATATTTGTGCCTCCAGAGCGCATCTGGCAGAACTCCACGCCGTCGCTGAACGTTTGAAAATGTGTTGCTAGAAGTGCAGCACCAGGCCGGCGAGTAGCCCCTACCACAATGGCGCCGGCACCGTCACCAAAGAGTCCAGCAGTCCCTGCGTCTTTCCAATCAAGTCCTACCGACGGACGCTCACTCGCCACAATCAGCACGGACCGATACCGTCCGGTCGCGATGCTCTGCGCAACCAAATCCAGGGCGGCGAGAAACCCAAGACAGGTGGCGTTAATGTCAAACGCCGCAATCCCGCTAGTCGATAGTCCGAGTGCACGCTGCAAGAACGCGGCAGTGCAAGGGATTGGCTGCGCCGGCACGCTACCGACCGCAATGATCGCGTCCAAATCTCGTGCTTCAACATCGGCGTTTGTCAGAGCTTCTTTTGCAGCGATCGCCCCCATGCTGACAACATCTTCGTTGGCGTTGGTAAACGCCCGGGATTCGACTCCTGTGTGCTTTAGCGTCCACCCCAGCGGTTTTCCCATCTGCAGGTCCAACTCCTCGGAGTGCACGCGACGACTTGGAACGCATTCGCCTGTGCCGAGAATCTCGAGGGAAATTTGCTGATTGCGAATGATTTCCTCCTCCTTAAGGGCTCTGACGTTGACCCCGGGAGCACTGTGGGGCGATAGCGCTGCAATTGCAAAACCTCGGGCCGTACAGACAACCCGTGATGCGATGGGTATCATCATACGATACTTCACACGGGTAATGAGTATGAGCGCGACAACGATACTTGTGAGGGGCATCAAAACGCGACTTCGCGCTCAGGGAATATCCTACAAGGAGTTGGCTGTGCAACTTGGCGTCAGCGAACCTACCGTAAAGCGCGATTTATCACGTGGCAAGTTCTCCCTGGAGAGACTCGACAAGATTTGCGAAGTACTGGGTGTTGAAGTCAACGATCTCATTCAGCCGGCAGACGCATCACCGCTAACCGAACTCAGTATAGAGCAAGAGGAAGCGTTGGTTGCAAGCCCCAAGCTGCTGTTGGTGACGTACTTGGTCGTCAATGATTGGAAATTCAACGAAATCATTTCGACGTTCCAGCTCGATGAGAACGAGCTAGTTAAAATTGTTCTAAAAATGGATCGACTTAGGATTGTTGATTTTCGACCTCCCACAAGAATGCGGAAGTTAACCTCACGAAATTTCAGCTGGAGGAAAGACGGCCCCGTTCATGAATACTTCATCCGCCGGGTCATCCCCGAATTCTTCAATGCGCGCTTTGACTCGCCAGGCGACGAATTTAGATTTATGGGCGGTACTTTGTCGCCGAGTTCGATGATGAGGATGCAAGTGTCTATCCGGCGTCTCGCAGCCGAATTTGAGCAGCTGGCTCACCAGGATGGCAAGTTGCCGCTGCGCGATCGCGATGGCTGCACACTAATACTTGCAATGAACTCGCGGGAATTTTCCGAGTTCTCCAAACTGCGTCGAGTGCCCAAAGGCAAACCCTCCTCCTGAACCTGTCTCACCGGCGCTACGTCGGCTGGGGTATCATTGCTCGATTCTCTGGGCGATACGTTTCAAGGTTCGGCAAGATCAGCACAGGTAAGAGATTCGTGCGCTCCGAAAACTGTGTCGAGCCGCTGCAGTGTCCTAGGTTTTCTGTCGCCGCAGGGATTTTGACAGTTCAACGCTGCCGAGTAAGTCTGCATATTGGGCTTTCAGTGACTCCCATTGTCCGCGACAGCGTGCACTTGCCTCAACGGCGGACTTCTCGCGCTTTTGCGCTATGCTTACTCGGTTCTCGTCGCGCTTGGCGCGTTCCATGCTTTCATCCCAGATCTTCTTTGCAATCGCCTGCTCACGGTCTCGCGCAACCTTCAAATCATTTACTTGGTTTTGGGTCTCCTCCAAACGCGCGACGGCCGTGTTTGCCTGATCCCTAAAAAGTATCAGCTGGGCGCGAATATCCCGCAATTCGCGCTGATTGTCCTCCAGGGCAGCGCTGCTGGTCGTGCGATGAATGTCGTACTCCGAGCGCAACGCGTCAAGCTCCGCGCGTTGAGTCTCAAATGCGGCTACCAGATCTTCGTCGCTTGCTCTTGCCAGTGCGGCCTTTTCGTCGAAGCCACGCTGCGCGGCGACGAGACTTTCGCGACTAATCTCGATTGCGGCAGCCCAGAGATGG
>Ga0209274_10000294_pt1 | contig 34138 bp, 31 predicted proteins | sample HubBroMetageREF1_FD_188343 | JGI IMG/M metagenome (GOLD analysis project Ga0209274, IMG submission 188343) | Reference soil microbial communities from the Hubbard Brook experimental Forest, New Hampshire, USA - Hubbard Brook CCASE Soil... | ecosystem: Environmental > Terrestrial > Soil >...
CGGACCAAACTTCGGAATGTCTGTGCGGCGCGATTTCGCCAACAGTTTTTCAATAATCGGATTGCGCATAAAGTTTCCTTCCCAATTAATCTTTAGTAGAGACGGGGCTTGCCCCGTCTCTGTAAGTGCCCTGATCCAACCTAACTTGATCCAACCTAACCCGATCCAACCTGATCTGGACCAGCAATTCCCTGTCCTCCGCCGTCAGCACCACCCGCTCCAATAAATCGGGACGGTTGCGCAACGTCTTCGCCAACGCCGTCTTGCGGCGCCATCTGCGAATCTGGTCGTGGTTGCCGTTCACCAGCACTTCCGGTACCGCCATGCCGCGATACTCCGCCGGCCGCGTGTAATGCGGATAGTCCAGCAATCCGCCCGAAACGCAAGTCGAACTCGGACCGTCGCCCGCGATTTCCGCCTGTCCGATAAGCGACTCGGTAAACGATTCCTGCCGCGTAGAATTCTGGTTGCCCACCGCGCCCGGAATCAGCCGCGTCACCGTGTCCACAATCACCGCCGCGCCCAGTTCGCCGCCGCTCAGCACATAATCGCCAATCGAAACTTCGCGATCCGCCAAATGTTCGCTGATGCGTTCGTCGACGCCTTCGTAGCGTCCGCAAATCAGTACGATCCGTCCCATCCCAGTCTGACTCAGCGTCGAAAGTTCCGCCACCTCCGTCTGGTCAAGCCTGCGGCCCTGCGCGGAAAGCAAAATAACCGACTGTTGCGCGCCCGCGCTCAAGCGCACTTCACGCGATGCTACGTCGCCGATCGATTCCAAACATTCAAAGATCGGTTCCGGCTTCAGGACCATGCCCTCGCCGCCGCCAAACGGGCGGTCATCCACGGTGCGGTGTTTGTCTTTCGTGAACGCCCGCAAATCGTGAATGCTGATTTCCACCAGGCCCGTTTCCCGTGCCCGGCGCACAATCCCATAATCCAAAGGTCCGCGAAAAAAATCGGGAAAGATCGTGAGAATGTCGATCTTCATTTTTTGTCATCCTGAGCGAAGCGAAGGACCTATGCACTTCGCCTGCGCCGTCACAATGCCTGGTTCATCCTTGCCCAGTTCATCCTCGCGCTCAGATGACATCGACCACTACCGACTCTTGCCCTCTTTCGCCGTCGGAGCGTTCACATCCAGCAAGCCTTCCGGCAATTCCATCCGGACTTGCCTCCGCTCCAAATCCAGCTTCTCCAAATACGCCTCGGCAAACGGAATCTCGTAAGGCAGCTTCGCTCCCTGCTCTTTACCCCGAACCACCAGCAGCGGAGCCTCTCCCGCGCCGAACTGCACATCTTCAATCGCGCCGATCTCGCGCGAGCCATCGAACACCGTGCAACCGATCAGGTCGCTCAGGTACGTCCAACCCGGCTCCAACTCGGCCCGTTCACTGAGCGGAAGCTGAAGTTCGGCGCCCACCAGCGGCTCGGCATCGTTAATCGTCTCGATGCCCTGAAACTTCAGCACCAGAAAGCTCTTGTGCGGCCAGAGATCCTCGACCGTAACTTCGCGCCGCGCGCCGTCTTTTGCCAGCGCCCACAGCCGCATGTCTCGCCGAAAGCGGTCCCGGACATCGGTATGCAATTCGACCGCGACTTCCCCGCGGCGTCCCTGGGTCTTGATAACGACCGCCAGGGTAATCCATTCGCCGCTCGCGTCTGGTGCCGCCATTGCCTGATTTTCTACTCGCCGCTCTGCTACTCGCCGCTTTGTTACTCAATGATCTCCAAAGCGTAGCGCTTGTCGAGCTTCGACCCCGCCGCCGAGAGCACGTTGCGCAAGGCGCGGGCAACGCGTCCCGAGCGGCCAATAACCTTGCCCAGATCGGCCTCAGCCACTTCGAGTTCGATGACGGTTTCGTCTCCGTCCTCATACTCGTCGACAAAAACTTCGCCCTTGGCCTCGACGATCGCCTTGGCGATGTACTCAATCATGGCGCGCGGGCTGGCGCTCGGCTCGATCATACTTTTTCCTGAACTTCGGCTCCTGAATTGACGAGTGTAATTGCGGCTACGCGACCGTAGCGGCCGCAGCCGGCGCGGGGAGAGCAAGTAGCTTCCTGACCCGGTCCGAACATTGCGCGCCCTTCGAAACCCAATGCTCAATGCGCTCCCGTTTCAGGTCGAAAGTGGCCGGATTGGTGCGTGGATTATACGTCCCCACCACTTCCACCGGACGGCCATTGCGAGCGTGCTCTTTCTCAATCACCACCACTCGATAATAAGGTTGTTTACGCGCACCAAAGCGCGCCAGTCGGATCATTAACACAGACTTCGGTATCCTTTGCCCGGAAGAGTCCGGCGAGGTAAACAGTCTAACCGACGAAGTAAAGACAAACCATTATTATGCCGGAGGGTAGGGGTTTACGCAATGGGCGCAGGCCTTGGGGCGTGTCAATTCCCGTTTCGCACGTCAACCGGGAGCGGTCTGCGACCACTTCCCGTAAGCAGTGTAACCTGCGCCCTAAGCAACCTAAGACGATGAGGCAGTGGCGGCCGTCACGGGCGGCTTGGCGCCCCTGATCAGCAGCCACAACATGAACGCAATCTCCCCGAAGATGGCAGGCTGACAGTAGCGATACACCTTATCCTGATATTGCGGCAGCAGTATGGAGGTAAGGCTCAGGATCACCCACGCGAAGCCGGCGAGCGCGAGCCAAACGCCGAGGAACCGCGGCAGGAATCGCGACTTGTACACAAGGAGCGCGAGGGGAAGCAGCCAAAGTCCCCAGAATATTTCGGCGACGACAAAACCGCGACCATGCAGATTCAGGAAGAGCATCGCAAGAGCATCGCGTTGAGGCTTGTCGAATATGGATAGGAAATCGGCGCCGCGCACCAGGACGAGGGCGGCGAATGAGTTCAGCTCATTCACAAACGCGATTGGGATCGAAACCACAATCAAGATCATCATCAGCGAGGCATGTCGCCGGTTGACTCCCTTGAGTAAATTGTAGAGAGCCAAGGCCACGAAAATGAATCCGGCCTGGCCGATGAGTTCACCCGCGATGCCGAGGCGAAAGAGCGTTTCGGAGGCCGAGATATTGTTGGCCGTCGCCGCTGCGTTTCCGCGGACGATCAGCTTATCGGGGACATAGCCCATCGCGAAGAAGCCAATGATTGACACGAGTACGTACAGCAGGCCTGCGCGTCTGCCTGGGTTCCCGGTGGAATTCATGAGTATCCTCGCCTGTGGGTGCCTGGCCTGAGATACGGCGGAGACTGTCAAAAGTTCCGCCGTCACCGCCGCCCGCCCCCGTTTGTGGTAAAAAATACTGTAATGTCGACCTCATGCCACTAAGACTAAGAATGGCCGCCTCTGGCAGCCCTAACCCGAAACAATCAGGCGCACCGTGCTAAGGACAGCCTTCATAGCCCTGTCCGAAAGCCGCCCCCTGCGCGCCATCGCCGAGCGCTCCCGCCTGGGCCAGCGCACCAGCGCCCGCTTCGTAGCCGGCAAAGAAGTATCCGACGCCATCCGCGCCGCCGCCGCGATGAATCAAATCGGAGCCAGCGTCTCCATAGATAATCTAGGAGAAAACGTAACCAACGCCGATGAAGCCCGAGCCAGCGCCCAGCTCTATCACAACCTGCTAGACGAAATCGGAGCCCGCAAGCTGAACGCAAACGTCAGCCTGAAGCTAACCCACATGGGTCTCGACGTCGATGAGAAAATGGCCTACGAAATCGTCCGCGGCCTGGTAGCCAAAGCCGCCAGCATGACGCCCAAGAACTTCGTCCGCGTCGACATGGAAGGCTCGCCCTACACGCAACGCACCCTAGACTTCGTTCACGAACTCCATCGCGTTCCCGGCAACGAAGACTGCGTAGGAGCCGTTGTCCAGTCCTACATGCGCCGCGCCGAGTCCGACATAGAAAAGCTGCTCTCCGAGCGCATCCGCATACGCCTCTGCAAAGGCGCCTACAAGGAGCCCGAAGACATCGCCTTCCAGAAAAAGTCCGAAGTAGACGCCAGCTACGTAAAGCTGATGAAGACTTTGATGAAGAGTGGCGTCTATCAAGGCCTGGCCACCCATGACGAAGCCATCATCAATGAAGCCAAGGCCTTCGCCACGCGTGAGAACATCCCCCGCAACGCTTTTGAATTCCAAATGTTGTACGGCATCCGCCGCGACCTGCAGCAGGCCTTGGTAAAAGATGGCTGGGGAATGCGCGTCTACATCCCTTTCGGCACCGAGTGGTATCCCTACTTCATGCGGCGGCTGGCAGAACGCCCCGCCAATGTGCTGTTCATCGCGAAGAACCTTCTGCGCCAGTAAGCTCCGTGGCATCAATCGGTTAAACGCCGTGGACAGCCGGGTCTTAACCGGCGTCCAAAACAGAAATTTCGTAGAGACGGGGCTCGCCCCGTCTTAGCCCGCAAGCCAACTCTGGTTCTCGCATGATTTTTCCTCGCCAAGCGAAGGGAATCGCCAGCCATTCTCGTTTTAGGAAATGGAAGCCAGCTTGGATTGGATTCACAGCCTGCCCCCTCGGCGATGTGCTTGAGTCCAACTGGGTACAACGGGTCCGTGGCTCGCGACATTCTTGCATCGAGACTCCGGTTTCCAATTAAATCCTCTGCGTCGTCACGGGGAAGGATGACGCGGAGGCTTTTTATTTGTAATGTACTCGGCTTGGCGACAACACGGCAGTAAGTGGCATAGGGCAGTTTTTATCTGTGTAGGTGAGCAATATTGACCAGCCATTACTTGGTGTCTAAGGTATCGTCGCGCCGGAGACGAACACTCCCTTTCTCTCCTTCAGGTTCTCTGAGCTAAGTCACCCCACCTGAAGCTCCCCCTCTTAGTTCCCCACCCAATAAGGACAATTCGATGAAGAAGATGATTTTGAATACAGTAGCACCCCTCCTATTCCTGGCGCTCTTGTCAGTGGGCGCCCACGCGCAATGGAACGACCCTTGTGCCCTCGGATCGGTGACAGCTGTGCCCGCAAATCTCAGCTGTCAGCCTTTGTATCCGGGTAACCAATGGGAAGACGGTCCGATAACATTAACTGGCACCGGCACTCAAACCTCAGGCCCATTCACTGCAACCGCTTCAGCGGTGGTCAATCCCGACCAAGAGTTCCAGGTAGCGGTGGTATTTAATCCGACAGCAACAGGCTCCTACTCCGCGGGTTTCAATTTCACTTACAACTATAACTTGACACTTCAGGTTCAAATGAGCGCGACCTACCAGCTGCCGCCTGCCACAGGGATTCTCTACCCAAAATTTAACTGATCAAACAAAGGCGCGGTTCCCGGCGCTAAAGCGCCAGGCTATTCTCAATTGTCCCTTCTGGACAAATTTTTCTTTAAACATCGTTTCTGGGAACCGCGGCTAGCCGATAGGTTCCGCCGTCGGCGGCAGTGGAGGCGCTTCGAACGCGGGCGGAGACTCCGGCACTGGAGGCAATTCCGGTGCGGGTGGCGGCGCAGGATGCAGCAGCGCGTCGAGAATCGGATAGCGCGAAGCAAGAAAATACATCGCGTACGCCGGGAAGAAAACAGTGGCCGGCACGCACACCAGTGCGATCAGGTAAATCAGAAGGAATAGAAGCACGGTCCCGAAGATGATCGCCAGGCTGATCGTGGTCACATTCCATTCCAACCCCGCGGTGTGGCCCACCACAACGGCAACAGCAGCCGGGACCACGACGAACAGAGCTGGAACGAGCGAGACGATGCCAAACAGGATAGCTGCTGCAATGGAAAGCACGAGCTTGAGCAGCAGATAGATGGCATAACGTCCCTTCTCCGGGCGGATCATTGCCAGTAAACGGTGCCAGCCGTCGGCAAAATCGAGATTTTCGAGAGCCATAATCGGCACCAGAAAATCTCTAGCCAGCACTTGAAACACCGCGGTGATCAGTGTGAACACCAGGATCAGGCCAATGAACAGAATCACTCCTACAATGATCCGTCCGATGTGTTCTTTCAGGTCTGTCGCCCAACCCGCCGCCAGCATGAGGCCCAACGGCACGCCAATCAGAATCAGCAGAAACAGCCACGTCGCAATCAAAAACACGATCTGCCACAGAAAAAATCGTCCTCCGGCACGGCGCCACCTTTGCCAGCCATCGCTAATCGAACATTGCCGCCGCAGAACCGAGTCGAACAGGATGAACCGGAAGACGCTGTTGATGTAAAGGAAGACGAAGCCCAGTACGATAAAGGCGAAGATTCCCACCACGATCAATCCGATGAATTGCCCGATGTGCTCGGAAAGGTGCGTGGGATTAGGGGGAGGCCAAGTGAACGGCAGACTCGAAAACGAGAGAAACCCTTGCCCGCTGCGGCGTGGATTATTGATGGGAAAGTTGAGACCGTTGAAATTGCATCCGCCAACGTGCAGTTCCGCCGCCAGAATCCCAACCAGCGCCAGGCGCGACCATTGTCCCCAGCGGAAACGAGTGAAGAGTTGTTCGCGCGCGTGCTGCAGGGCGGGCTGGACGCAATCAACGGCAGAAACCGGCACGGGACGCACCTCACTCCGACATCAGCACCCTAAAGTGAATCCACCGAAAAAACAACAAAAAGTTGTCATCCCGAGCGCAGCGCGGGATCTGCAGTCTGCCAGCAGCCACGCCCATGCCACTCGTCAAACTGGCGCAACGCCAGTTCACACTGCCGGCGGTGGCGTTCCTTCCGGTCGCGAACGCGGGTCTCGAGCGCGGGCAGCAGGTCGAAAGTGATATTCGCTGGCTGAAAACTCTTGCTCTCCGCCTGCGTGATGTAGTGTACAAGCGAGCCAAACGCCGTCGCTCGCGGTGGAGCCACCAGTTCGCCGCCGGTCGCCAGCGCCGCCGCATTCATGCCCGCCATCAGGCCGGTCGCGATCGACTCGACGTAGCCTTCGACGCCGCAGATTTGTCCCGCGAACAGCACATGGGGATGCGCTTTCATTTGTAACGTCGGGGTCAGCAGCGCCGGCGAATTGATATATGTGTTGCGGTGAATCTGGCCATAGCGCAGAAACCGCGCGCCCTCCAGTCCGGGAATCAAACTCAGCACGCGCGCCTGCTCGCCAAATTTCAGGTGATTCTGGAATCCGACAAAATTGTAAGAATCGGCGCGCAGATTTTCCTGGCGCAGTTGCACGACGGCGTACGGCATCCTGCCGGTGCGAGGGTCCTTGAGTCCAACCGGCTTCATCGGCCCGAAGCGCAGGGTGTCGCGCCCGCGCCGGGCGATCTCTTCGATGGGCAGGCAGCTTTCGAAGTAGTTCAGGTTCTCCCAGTCTTTCTGCTCCACCGATTGCGCCGCGAGAAGCGCATCGTAGAACCGGTCGTATTCGTCCTTCGACATCGGGCAATTGATGTAGTCCGCCGATCCTTTGTCGTAACGCGCCGCCAGGTACACCTTGCTCATATCGATGGAATCAGCCTCGACAATGGGGCTGATCGAATCGTAGAAATACAAGTGGCTGTTGCCAGAGCTCGTTGCGCATAGACGCGCGATCGCGCGAGACAGGCTCTCCGACGTCAGCGGACCAGTTGCAATGATCGTGATCTGGCTTTCTGCGACTTGCGTCACCTCTTCGCGCCGAATTGTGATGAGGGATTCACCGGAAATCGCCTCCGTCACCTTCCGTGAAAACTCGGCGCGGTCGACGGCCAGAGCGTGCCCGGCAGGCACCGCAGTGTCACGCGCGATCTCCAGCAGCAGAGAACCCGCTCGCCGCATTTCTTCCTTCAGCAGCCAGGGTGCCGTGTTCTCGCTCTCCGATTTCAGAGAATTGGAGCAGACCAGTTCCGCGAAAGCGTCCGTCTGGTGCGCAGGAGTCGTGCGCCCCGGCCGCATTTCGAACAAGTCGACGGAAACACCGCGCCGCGCGCATTGCCACGCCGCTTCCGATCCCGCGAGGCCTGCGCCGATGATTCGTACTCGCATCAGGAATTCTTCTCCGTTGAATCGCGCTTTGCCGAATCTTGTTCCGCCAATTTCCGCAGGCCATCTCCCGCGAGATGAGCGCTTCGCCACTCATCCAGAAAATGGGCGCCCAGCGCCTTGTACATATCGATGGCAGGCTGATTCCAGTCCAACACCGCCCACGTGATGAAGCTGCGATTTTCCTGCCCCGCCGCGCGAGCAACGCGGGCGAAAAGCGCTCTGCCAATTCCGCGCCCGCGGAACTCGGGGCGGACAAAGAGATCCTCCAGGTATAATCCCGCGCCTCGCCATGTCGAGTAGTAGCTGAAGAAGAGCGCAAAGCCCGCGGTCTGTCCGTGCCATTCGGCGATTAAGACTCGAAACTGCGGATTCGCGCCGAATCCGTCGCGCGCGATGTCGGCCTCGGTGGTGCGGACCTGGTCCGGCGCTTTCTCATAGTCGGCAAGTTCCCAGATCATTCTTCTGATCAGGGGAGCGTCGGCGATAGTGGCTGCGCGAATGGTCAGCATTTGAGGAGTGAGCGAGAAAGAATTCCCAACAGTTTATTATAGAGGCGCATCTGGAGGGTGACATATGGCCCGCATTAGTCTGATTGAACCTGCGCAAGCCAGCGCTGAAGTTAAGGAGATCTACGACAGCAAACTAAAAGGCAAGCCCGGCAATATCCAGAAAGCGCTCGCGCATCGTCCCGCCGTGCTCGGCAACTTTCTCGGATTCTATGCCAGCGTGGGGCGTTCGCTCGATCGCAAGTTGTACGAGGCCGTATATCTGCGAGTCTCGCTGATCAACGGATGCCATTACTGCACGCAGCACCACATCCAGGGCGCCAAACGCGCTGGACTCACCCCGGACCAGATGAAGGCATTGAAAGCGGGCGACTACAAGGGACTTGGCGCGTCTGAGCAAGCCGCGCTCCACTATGCTGAAAAGCTGACGCGCACGCCCGACGCCGCCAACGACGCCAATTTCGCGGAGCTCAAGAAGCATTTTTCTGACGAGCAGATAGTCGACCTGCATATGCTCATTGGATTGGCGAACCTTACCAACCGCGTCACCGGGCCGATGGCGTTGGAAGTGGAGTTCCCGGAAGAAAAGATCTAGGTTGTGTGGTGACGGGGCTTTACCCCGTCCGGATGCCCGGGCGATGCTGAGCTGCGCTCGCGAGGCGACGGGGCAAAGCCCCGTCACCACACGACCACACAATTATAGAATCACGCGTTCGTCTCCTACTCGCCGTGTTACGCGTTCGCGATCCAGATATTCGAGCAGAGGAATCGCATACTTGCGGCTGACCCCCGTCATCTCTTTGAAGTGGGCGACGTCGATCTTTGGCGTGGTAGTTTTGAGCGCTGCGATCTGGTGGCGAAGATCCAGGAGCGCGCTCTGGTGGAAGACAAGTTCCTCTGAGATCTTGATCAGAACCTTGTCGCGCAAGAGCAGAGTTACAATTTTCTGCGCGCGAATTTTATCCACCTTCAGCCCCGCCAACACTTCTTTCAACGACGGAACCTTCAACCCTGCCGAAGCGAACGCCTGCTCAATGATCTTCTTGGACTCAGCTTCCTCGTCTTTCATGACCACGCCGCGGCCGGACAGGTGTACGAGTTCGCCTGCAACCTCCAGTTTCTTTTCGTTCGCCAAGTTGTCCAGCACGCCATAGAACACCTCGGGACCCAGGTTGATCCGATCGCGCAGTTCTTCCTTGCTCATCCCTGCGACCAGAGGATTGGCATCGTGAAATTTCTTGAGAGCCTGAAGTACATCCGCTTTGGCTTCCGCGAATGCCGCTGGCGCAACCAGCACCTGATTGCACCACGCCAATCCGGCCATGTCGGCCAGTTTTGCGGCCTCTTCCCGGCGGATGTTCAGTTCTCCAGGGACCTCATTCAGACGCAGGCCGATCGCTCCCCGCCGTGCAACGCGCGCTGCCAGCACTTGTCCCGGAGAACCATCGCGCATGATTTTGAGAAATGCGAGCGCATCTTCCACGCGCTGCTTGCGAGTGGCAGGCGAAGCGTCCAGTACAAGGCCTCCGCCAATGGTCACTACCGGTGAAAATTGCCGCACGATGAATCGATCTCCCGGCAGAAGCAGCATGGGTTCGGCGAATCTTAGTTGCGCATACGCTTCGGTTCCCGGCTTCACTTGTTTCGCTCCATGCAGGCGTACTTCCGCGATCGTTTCCGTCGTGTAGGCGTGAAAGTGCACACGCGCGCCGTCTTTGAATGGCTTGGCCGACGGAAGAAGAGAAAGGAGCGCGTCGGCTCTCGAGGTGGAACGAAAAGTGTCCGCGGTTGCGAGCGCCATCCCGCGCGCCAGGTCTTCGGTAGAGAGCCCTGCGAGGTTCAGTGCAGTGCGCTGCCCTGCGACAGCGGCTTCCGCCGGCGAGCCATGGACTTGCACGCCGCGAACTCGCACGCGCTTGCCGACGGGAAACAGTTCGAGCTCTTCTTCTTTATGAATCGTCCCGGCGACCAGCGTTCCGGTCACAACCGTGCCGAAGCCTTTCATGGTGAACACACGATCGATCGGAAGGCGAGCCAGAGTGGCCGAGTTTTTCGCGCTGACTTCCGACGCAACCTTTGTGAGCGCGGATTTCAACTCGCGCAGTCCTGCACCCGTCAATGAACTGACCGCGACCATCGGAGACTGTTCCGCGTCGAGAAACGATCCGCGCACATAGTCTTCCACTTCCAGTCGCACGACTCCCAGCGTCTCCGCATCCACCGCATCGGATTTTGTGAGGACGGTGATGCCGCGGCGGATTGCCAGCAGGCGGCAGATATCGAGGTGCTCGCGAGTCTGCGGCTTGATCCCTTCATCGGCAGCAATTACGAGCAGCACCAGGTCGATGCCGCCTACTCCAGCGAGCATGTTGCGCACAAAACGTTCGTGGCCCGGGACATCGACGAAACCTATCCGAATTCGGCTGCCATCGGGTGCGGGCAGTTCGAAGTGGGCAAAACCGATGTCGATGGTGATGCCGCGCCGTTTTTCCTCTTCTAGTCGGTCGGCGTCAATGCCCGTCAGGGCTTTGACCAGCGCGGTCTTGCCGTGATCGATATGTCCGGCGGTGCCGACGATGACGGATTTCATCTGCGACAGTATAGACGGGTGTGTGGAGCGGACACTCTTTGTCCGCTGCTTTTGATCTTGGCGTTGGTCTTGGTTCTGCTGTTGCTCTTGATTTCTTGCGTCAGGAGCGATGTCAAAGGCGGCGAACAGGAGTGTCCGCCCTGCACAAAATCCACATGCGAAAAGTCGGTGGAGATGCGACAATAAAGCTTCCCCGATGACCACTTCCGCGATCCCAGCCGTTACGCCGGAGACGATCCGGGAGCACGGCCTCACTCCGGAAGAATTCGAAAAAATCAAGCAACTGCTCGGCGGACGCGAGCCCACGCGCACCGAACTCGGCATCTTCAGCGTGATGTGGAGCGAGCATTGCTCCTATAAGTCGTCGCGCGTTCACCTGAAGCGTTTGCCCACGCGCAGCAAGCTGGTCGTGCAAGGGCCGGGCGAAAATGCCGGCATCGTTGATATTGGAGACGGCTGGGCTTGCGCGTTCAAGATCGAGTCGCACAATCATCCGTCGTTCATCGAGCCATTTCAAGGAGCGGCGACCGGCGTCGGCGGAATTCTGCGCGATATTTTCACCATGGGCGCGCGGCCCGTGGCAGTGATGGACTCGCTGCGGTTCGGACCGATCGGACACTCTTCCGTGGAGGGACGGGCGCCTCGCCCGTCCGGGCTGCCGGGCGCGGCTGTCCCCACGCAGGCGGAGATTCACAAGAACCATTCCGTCATGGAGGGTGTTGTCTCCGGCGTCGCTTCTTACGGCAACTGTTTCGGAGTTCCCAACCTTGGCGGCGAGGTGAAGTTTGAGCCCTGTTACTCGGGCAATCCGCTGGTGAACGCATTCGCTCTCGGCCTGGTTCGCCGCGACCAGATTTTTTACGGACGCGCCTCGGGCGAAGGCAATCCCGTAATTTATGTCGGCTCCAAGACCGGGCGCGATGGCATCCACGGCGCCACCATGGCGAGCGAGGAGTTCAGCGAAGGCTCGGAAGCGAAGCGCCCCAACGTTCAAGTGGGAGATCCATTCCTCGAAAAGCTGCTGCTGGAAGCCTGTCTCGAAGCCATGCAAACCGGCGCGATTGTTGGAATACAAGACATGGGCGCTGCTGGCCTGACCTGCTCAACCTGCGAGATGGGCGCGCGTGGCGGCACTGGAGTCGAAATTGAACTTGACCGTGTTCCGCAACGCGAAACCGGAATGACTCCGTACGAGATCATGCTGAGCGAGTCGCAGGAGCGCATGTTACTGGTCGCACAGAAAGGCCGCGCGGAAGAAGTCTTCCGCATCTTCCAGAAGTGGGGACTGGATGCCGTGGAAATCGGCCAGGTCACACGCGATGCGAAAATGCGCGTGCTCGAACACGGCAAAGTCGTCGCTGAAATTCCAAACGCCGCGCTCACCGATGACGCGCCGCTCTATAAGCGTCCGCTCGCGCGCTGGGAACCGCCCGTCGATCGGGAAATGCCTGAGCACATCCACTTTGCCGAAAGCGCAGATTTCACGGCCCAACTCAAACATTTGCTGGCGAGCCCGAACATTTGTTCGAAGCGTTGGGTCTGGCAGCAGTACGACCACATGGTGCAGACCAACACTATCGAAGCGCCCGGAGCGGGCGATGCGGGCGTCATCCGCATCAAGGGCTCGCATCGTGGCCTGGCCATGGCGCTCGACGGCAACGGCCGCTGGTGTTATCTCGATCCTCGTCTCGGAGCCATGCACGCCGTCGCCGAAGCCGCGCGCAAAGTGGCTTGCGCCGGAGCGACTCCGATTGGCGCCACCAACTGCCTCAATTTCGGCAACCCTGAAAAACCGCACATCATGTGGCAGTTTTCGCAAGTAATCGACGGCATCACCAAAGCCTGCGAGGAACTGGATACTCCAATTACCGGCGGCAATGTCAGTTTCTACAACGAAACTCTCGGCGAGGGAATTTACCCGACTCCGGTGATCGGGGTCGTTGGTCTTCTCGAAGACGCACGCAAAACGACAAAAATGCACTTCGCGCCGCACAGTGACGATGTCACAAAAAAAATCTTGCTGTTGCGCGCGAATGAAGCTGGCGATGCGGTTGATGCCGAGTTGGAGTTTGGGTCGTCCGAGTACGCGAAAGAACTTCTCGGAGCCGTATGGGGCTATCCGCCAGGGTTGGACCTTGAGAAAGAGGCGACGCTGCAACGCGCTCTGGTGGCTATGATCCAGGCGGGGCTGGTCGAGTCGGCGCACGACTGCTCCGATGGCGGGCTAGCCGTGGCGCTGGTGGAGTGTTCACTGCCCGCGGGAGCAGGCCTCAGAGTCAGATTGCCCAAGCAGCAAGCGACGCTTGAGTTCGTGCTGTTCGCGGAAGACGCCAGCCGGGTTGTAATAAGCTGTGACCCGAGCCATCTGGCGCGAATCCAACAGGTAGTGGAGGAGCACGACGTCTTTGCCGATGTGCTTGGTGAGACGGGCTCGGATCGGATTGAAATTTCAGTGGATGGTAAGCCGGTGATTTCCGCCAGCGTCGCCGAATTGCGAGAAGCATACGAGGGCGCGCTGGAAAGGGCGCTGCGCACCGCACCGAGCGTTGCTGCGGCGGACTGACTGGACCGGCCTTTGCGCAACTGGACGGACGAATGCGTCCGTCCCTGCGCGAGCGATTTTGAATTGGCTGAGCGCTAAGAGGTTAAGTGCTAAATGCTGACTTCCGATAAATTTCGCGATGAATGCGGCGTGGTCGCCATCCACGCCCATCCCGAGGCGGAGAAACTCGCCTACCTCGGTCTGCACGCCCTACAGCATCGCGGACAGGAATCAGCAGGCATCGTCACCTCCGACGGCGAGCGCCTGCGCCAGCACAAGTCGATGGGCCTGGTCGCCGATATCTTCAGCCACGAAGTGCTGGCTTCTCTGCGCGGCGTTCTCGCCATCGGCCACACGCGATATTCCACCGCAGGTGATTCTGCACTCCTGAACGCCCAGCCCATCATGGTGCAATCCAACAAGGGAACGATCGCGGTTGCTCATAATGGCAACCTGACCAACGCGCACGCGATTCGCGCCAAGCTCGAGGGCCAGGGGTCGATCTTCCAGACTAACAGCGACACGGAAGTGTTGGTGCACTTGATCGCGCTTTCCCGAGAGCACACTCTGCCCGACGCCATCGCCGACTCATTGCGTCGCGCGGAAGGCGCTTTTTCGCTGGTCATGATCAGTCGTGACCGCATCTTCGCCGCCCGCGATCCGCGCGGCTTTCGCCCCTTGGCCATGGGCCGCATTCCGGCTCTAACTACCGAGAAGAAAGATACGGTCGTTTTTGCATCGGAAACTTGCGCCTTTGATCTTCTCGGCGCCACTTACGAGCGCGACGTCAAACCCGGCGAACTGGTCATCGTCGGACCTGAGGGCATCAGCTCGCGCTTTTATTCTCCGTCTCCGGCGCTGTCGAGCTGCATTTTTGAGCACGTTTATTTTTCGCGTCCCGACAGCCTGGTGTTTGGCCGCTCCGTCGATCAAAGCCGCGATGCCATGGGACGCCAGCTCGCCCGCGAAGCTCCGGTGGATGCCGATATTGTCGTTCCCGTTCCCGACTCCGGCAACACTGCGGCCATCGGGTACGCCGCCGAAAGCGGCATCCCGTTTCGCCTCGCCCTCATCCGCAATCACTACATCGGACGCACCTTCATAGAGCCGCAACAGTCCGTCCGCGACTTCGGCGTAAAGTTGAAGCTGAACGCCGTGCACAGCCTGCTCGAAGGCAAACGAGTGATTCTGGTTGACGACTCGATTGTGCGCGGCACCACCAGCAAGAAGATTGTCCGCATGATTCGCAACGCGGGCGCGAAAGAAGTCCACATGCGGATTTCCTGCCCGCCCACGATCTCTCCCTGCTTCTACGGAGTGGATACGCCGTCAAAAAAAGAACTCATCGCCGCCAACAAGACGATCGAGGAGATCCGCGATTTTATCGTTGCCGACTCGCTCGCCTATCTCTCGCTCGAAGGTCTCAAGAAAGCATGCGCGGACGGCGATAAAACCACTTACTGCTCCGCCTGCTATACGGGAAGTTATCCCACCAAGATCGACGTGGAAGAGATACTGCCCGCAGCCGCCTCGCGCTAGCTTCGAGGCTTTGCTGGCCGTTTTCCCGATCTCTGCACGATTTGTGCAAACTTTGTGCTTCTCTTGTTGAGATGCGCTCTTTAATCTCGATTGAGGGGTGCAAGGCAGCCCGTCCGATGGTATTCTTTTCACGCACGTGCCCAGCGCCGCCTCGCGCTTTTAATGACGAAAGCTTTCTCAATCTTCGGGTCCAGTTCCAGACCGCAGCTTGGTCCATTTGAGCAACAGGTGCTGCAAGAGGTTTGGTCGCATGGCAGCGCTACGGTTCGCGAACTGCTTGCCGATGGCAAGATCCATCAGGCCTATACCACGGTGATGACGACCGTGGACCGTCTCTACAAGAAAGGCCTGCTCGACCGCGCCTCCGAAGGCCGGGCGTTCCGCTACACTCCGCGCCACACGCCCGAAGAACTGCAACGGGTCACGGCGCTCGAGAGCATCCGCCAATTGCTGGGATCGGGCGATGCTTCCTCGCTGCCTCTCTCGTATCTGGTCGAAGCGCTCAGCACTCACGACGCGCAACTGCTGGATGAATTGCAACTCCTGGTCGAATGCAAACGCCGTGAGCTCCAAAGCCGGGATACAAAGATTCGCGAAAACAAAGCCCTGGAAAACACGGCGCGGGAGCAAGGCTAATGTTTGCCCTGCGCGGAATCGCCGTCTCGCTAACGTTCTTCGTTCTCGTCTACTGTCTGCTGTCGGCGCTGGTGGCAGTTGCGTGGCGTTCGCTGAAGCTCCTGCACGCGGCCGAACGAAGCCTGGCCGGTCTGCTATTTGGGTTGCGAGTTCTTCCGTTAGTGGTTTCGCTTGCCATTACATTTGCTTTTGTCGTGCCGTCGTTTCAATTGCTGGAACCCCGGTCGATCATTGACGAAGGCATCGGCACGATGCCGCTCGCACTGGGCATTTGCGCTCTGTTGCTGATTGCCTGCGGCTCGTTCCGCGTGATCGCCGCCCAAACCACGACGTCTCGCGTGGTGGCGCGCTGGCTCGAAGGGGCGCATCCTCTAAATGTGAATGCAGGCCAAGCCCTGACTCAAGCCCAAACCGTGACCCTCCAGTCTGGATGCGAGGCTCCGCCCCTCACGCTGGTTGGTGTCGGCAAACCGAGAGTGTTGGTTTCAGAATCCACGGTTGCGCTGCTGACTCATGACGAACTCCGCATCGCGCTCAAGCATGAACTCGCGCACGTGCAGTCTCGCGACAATCTGAAGAAACTTGTCTTCCGTTTTTGTCCTTTTCCCGGCATGGCCAAACTGGAAAGCACCTGGTCCCAAGCCGCCGAACTGGCCGCCGATGATGCCGCGGTCTCGAACCTGGTCGACGCCGTTGACCTCGCGGGAGCCTTGGTTAAGCTCTCGCGCCTGGTTCCGGTCGAAGCCGCTCCGGTCTGCACCGTGGGTTTCGTGACCGGATCCATCACCGCGCGCGTGGCGCGCCTGCTCGCCTGGAATGAAGCCCGCAAGGCTCGACGGATGCGAATGCGTCCATGGCACGTGATTCCTCCCATTCTTGTGGCGCTGTTGTGTGTTGTGGCCACCTATGGCCCGGCTCTGGCGCTGACCCATGAAGCAACCGAATGGCTCGTCCGCTAGGCGGATTGCGACGCAAGCTCCCTCCACTCGTTTTCACGCACCGTTTTCATTCACTATCGCTGGTAGTAGACGACGCGCCTGTTTACTCTCGATGAGCTAGTCCGCTTCGCCGCGCGGACTCATTTTCCTGACATTTTTGAACAGCGGCAATCCTTTCGTTCGCGGATGGTCTTTTCATGCTCGCCAGATTCCCACGCGCCCAAATTCGAAAATCGAGTTCGCTGTTCCCCGCCGTTCTTCTCCCGATCTTCCTGTCGGTCTTCCTTTTGACGTTCGTCTTTGTTCCTTCGCTCCTGCGCGCCCAGAATTCGAACGGAGCCCTTCGTGGAGAAGTCCAGGACGCGAGCGCCGCGCGCGTGGCGGGCGCTCAGATTACGGTGCAGTCAAAAGGGTCTTCCGTCACTCGTGAGGCCACGGCTAATGACCGTGGAGAATTCCGCATCGAGGGCCTGCTGCCCGGTTCTTATCGCGTCGCCGTCACCGCCAAAGGTTTTGCCGAGGCCACGGCCGATGTGGATGTTGCCGTCAGCGTGGTGCGCGATATCGCCGTCACACTCAAACCACAAAACACGCGCGAGACAGTCAATGTGCAGGGAAATTCTTCCTCGATCACAACCGAAACAATTGAAACGTCAAGCGCCGTGCACGGCGGCGTAGTGGGCAGTCAGGATCTCGAATCTCTTCCGCTCCCGGCGCGCAGCTTCGCCAACATTGCTTATCTCGTACCCGGAACCGAGCCGGTTGAGCCTTCCGATCCGACTAAAGCGCGCATCACTGCCGTTTCCACTGGAGGAAGCTCTGGTTTGAACAACGAACTTTCAGTCGATGGCGCGGACAACTCCGATGACTGGATCGGCGGCTTCCTGCAAAATTTCTCGCCCGACGGCATCCAGGAATTTGCCGTGCGCACATCCAATGAGGACGCCGACACCGGCTGGACCACCGCCGGATCCGTCGTGATCACCACCAAGAGCGGCACCAACGACTGGCATGGCGACGGAGCTTTCTACGAGCGGGCGGCACAGCTCAATGCCCGCTTTCCGATTGAGAATCCAGCCCCCAATCCCAAGCAGCCATTCTCGCGGCAGAATTACGTCGGCACACTGGGTGGTCCCATCGCGAAGAACAAAGTGTGGTTCTTCACCTCTTTCGAGAACGTCCACGAAAATGCCAGCATCGCCTACAGCCCAGCCAGCACAACGCAATTCGATGCGCTGGCGCAATTGGCGGCAGACGGCCTGATTACCGGTGTCCCTTCCATCGACGTTCCCGCGACGGTTCCCATTCCCTTCCGCGATTACCTGGGCTCGGTGCGTTTTGACTGGGCCGAGTCTTCGAAGTCGCAATGGTTTCTGCGCACGTCCCAAGACAGCTACCTCACGCACAATGCGCTGGTGGAGCAGGGCACGCTGCCCTCCACTGGATTGATCACGCATAACAACTACTGGAACGCAGTGATCAGCAATGCTTATACTTTCAGTCCGACCTGGCTCGGCAACCTGGTTCTCGGAGCCAGCTTGTTGCACCTTACCCAGACGCGTAACTCCGATCTGGGCTTCGCGCTGGCGTTTCCATTCAGCTCGACCGCGCTAACCATTTCCGGGTTCGAAACTTTCGGGGACAACCAGTTCGCCACTCCGATAACTCTTTTTCCTGACCTGCGCAATCAGGACAAATATCAGGTCCGCTACGACCTGACCCACGTTATGGCGAGTCACGCGCTCAAGTTCGGAGTGGACTTCATCCACGAACCCATGCTCAGCGGCGCGTTTGCGTCGACAGCGGAGACTCTCGCCAAGTACGTAAATGACCCGACCTATTATGTGCAGAACCCGGGGGTATTCGGAACCTTCACCCCGCAGTGCATCGACTTCACGGCTTCGGACGGCTCAACCTGTTCCTATACTCCCGCCGGCGACGGTAACTTTTCGCAGAACGTCCAACGGCTCGCGTTCTACGCCGAGGACTCGTGGCGCGTAACGCACCATCTCACCGTCAACTACGGCTTGCGTTATCAGACCACCTTTGGGCTGTTTGAGGCTTCCGGACAAAGCCAGGCCGCGAATCCTTCCTTCGCGCTACTGCCGTCGCTCGGATACCCCGAAGCAGCTCCTCATGATTACCGGAAGCAAATTGCGCCTCGCCTCGGAATCGCCTACTCACCGGGGGCCAGCGAGAAGACTGTGATTCGGGCCGGTTTCGGCATGTACTACGACGATCTCGCGCAAAACGGCTGGGCGACCGCGTTTGAAGCGGTGAACGGGAACCCCGCGGCACCGCCGTCCCTCATCGATCCCAACTACAAGACGCCTTACGCCATTCACATCACGGGCGGAGTGCAGCACGCCTTTAACGAACACTGGCTGGTCAGCGCCGACTACACCCATGAGCAGGGAAATCACGGCTATCGCGCTTTTCCATATCCCGCCGCCACCGTCTTCGCCTCAGACAACCGCTCCAGTTACAACGCCCTGATGTTGCATATGCAGGGCAATATGCGCCGCTTCAATCTGGTCGCGAACTATCAACTCTCCAAGGCGCAGACCTGGGGTTGCCTGCTCGGTGAACTCTTCGACTATGTGGATGGCGTCTGCACCGCGCAGAGTGGACCGAATGCCGGAAAGCTGGATGCTTTCGGACCCGGTGATTACGGCCCTTCCGGCGAAGACGTTCGCCATCGCTTCGTGCTCGCCGGCACGGTACACATCCCCGGCGGTTTCGAATTGAGCACCATCACCCAGGTCGAGAGCGCGCGGCCCATCACCATCACGACGGCGGACAACAGCGGGCGCATTTTCGTGAACGGTGTGTACACGAGCCTCGACGAATTCCGGGGCACGCCTTATATACAGTCGGACCTGCGCGTCACGCGTCCCTTCAAGATCGGCGAGCGCTGGCGGATTAATCCCTTCGCGGAGTTCTTCAATATCTTCAACAGAAATAATCCCGGCGCGAATTTTGCCGTAAATATTGTACAGATTCCGGGCGTGGAAACCGATCCCATGAACCCCAATAATGTCATTGGGATTTGCAATCCGAACTGCGTGCCCATTACCAGCCTGAAGCAGCTCGAGATACCTGAAGGCGCTTTGGGAGATTTCTTCGGGCCCGGCACGACGGTGGGCATTCCCTTCGCGGCGCAGTTAGGCGTGCGGGTGACTTTCTAGTTCGAGAGCCTACTTGGGTTGTTTGGGAACGAGCCGGATTTCGAAGATGCTGGGCCACAGTTTGCCGGTAACAAAGAGACGCTTTCGATTCGAATCGTAGGCGATCCCGTTCAGCACGGCGCCGGATTCGAGGCGATAGATCGGACTCAGAAGGCCCGTGAGATCGATCCATCCCACCACTTCGCCGTTTTTCGGAGAGATCCGCGCGATTCGATCCGTCTGCCACACATTGGCGAAAATCTCTCCATCCACGAACTCAAGTTCGTTTAACTGATCGATGGGAGTATTGCCATCGCGAACCGTGAACCGGCGCTTTTCCGCAAGCGTGCCGCTATCGAGAACGCGGATCTCGGACGTTCCATCACTCATGAAGATCTCGTCGCCTTTGCCGTTCGTAGTGAGACCCCATCCTTCCCCCGGATAAGAAAATTTCCGTAGCAGGTGAAAGTCGCTCAGGTTGTAGACAAATCCAGTTTGCGACTGCCAGGTGAGCTGTACGATTTCGCTCTTGAGCAAAGCAATGCCCTCGCCAAAGAACTCGGGCAGCAAATCAACTCGTTGCACGACTTCTCCAGTCTCGAGACGAACCTTGCGAAGCGACGACCGGCCTTTAAGACCGGTGCCTTCGTATAGAAACCCGTCCCGGTAGGCGAGACCCTGCGTAAAAGCGGTGGGGTCATGAGGGAACGCTCGAACAATCGTGAACGTATATTCGGGCGGTCGTGCCGAGCGAATCTGGCGCGCAGGCTGGCCGAGGAGCAATTGCGCCAATGCCAGCAGAACCCCAATCGCAAGCCGCCGACTCGTCACCCTCATTTCCATACGGAAACCACCAGGAATTGTTGCTCGGCGCGAAGCATTGCGGATTTGGCGATTCTACACTGGGTCCGATGAGTGCCGAGAACTGACGACCATCATCCTAGCCGCTCGATGGTTTTCTGGCGATTGCGACTCTTGCAATCCCTTGCAGATCGTTTGTGAGTCGAACTTCCGTCCAGCCTGCCAATTGACGCCGCGCGGCTTCGGCGATCGTACCGCTGATCTCGAAGACCAACCAACCTCCGGGTCTGAGTATCGTATGCGCCTGAGGAATCAGTCGCTCGATGATTTCCAGGCCGGTTGGTCCCGCGAAAACCGCATTGCGCGGCTCGAACTTGCGCACTTCGAGTTGTACTGAATCTTCCTCCGACTCGCCCACGTACGGAGGATTTGAAACCACGAAGTCGAATGAGGCCGGGGGGAACCCACTGAGCAAGTCCGCCTGGTGAAATTTGATTCGCGAAGTCAGTTCGTGCCGCGCCCCATTGACCCGCGCGACCTCCAGCGCTTCGGGAGAAATATCGGTTGCGTGGATTTCCGCAGTCGGCAACTCTTTAGCTAGAGCAAGTGCAATCGCCCCGGAGCCAGTGCCCACATCGACGATGCTCAGGCCGTGTGGGGATGGGCGACCCCGCCCGTCCGGTTTCGCCAGTGCCAGCACCGCCTCCACCACATGCTCCGTCTCCGGACGCGGAATCAGCACCGCCGGCGACAAGATTAAATCCATCCCCCAGAACTCCTGGTGTCCGGTGATGTACTGTGCTGGCACGCCCGTCGCCCGCCGCGCCAGAGCTTCGTCATAGCGCCGGGTCTCGTCGGGAGTGACTTCGCGCTCGGGATGCGCATAGAGATATGCCCGGTCGCAACCGAGTGTGAACATGATGAGGAGTTCCGCATTCATGCGCGGCGACGGAACGCGCGCAGAAGTCAGCCGTTCGATTGCTGAGTTCAGAGACTGGCGAAGTTGCACAGCTCTATTTCACCACGGAGGCACAGAGACACGGAGAAAAACCACCAAGAGGGAAACTGAAGAGCGACCGGAAACTTGATCTACCTTCGTCTCGCGAACGACCAACCACGAACGACCAATGACGAGCGACCAACGACTGCCTCACACCACCCCCGCCGTCTCCTGCTTCAGCTTCTCCGCCTGATAGTGCGTGATGAGTGCATCGATCACCGGCTGCAGCTTGCCGTCCATCACCTGCTCGAGCTGATGAATGGTGAAACCGATGCGATGATCGGTAAGGCGGTTCTGCGGGAAATTGTAGGTGCGGATCTTTTCTGAGCGGTCGCCCGACCCCACCATCTGCTTGCGTTCTTTCGCGAGCGCGTCCTGCTGCTTCTGCATTTCGACTTCGTACAGGCGCGAGCGCAACACGCGCATGCCTTTTTCGCGATTCTTGATCTGCGACTTTTCGTCCTGGCAACTCACCACTGTACCAGTCGGAATGTGCGTGATCCGCACCGCCGAATAAGTCGTATTCACCGACTGCCCGCCCGGTCCCGACGAACAGAACGTGTCGATGCGCAGATCTTTCGCTTCGATCTTGACGTCCACTTCTTCCGCTTCCGGCAGCACCGCCACCGTGATCGCCGAGGTATGCACTCGTCCTTGTTGCTCGGTCGCGGGGACGCGCTGCACGCGATGTACGCCGCTCTCGTACTTCAGCCGCGAATAGACGCGGTCGCCTTCGATCAGCGCGATCACTTCTTTCAGTCCGCCCACGCCCGACTCCGAAGTGGAGAGTACTTCCACCTTCCACTTCTGCGTCTCGGCATAGCGGTTGTACATACGGAAGACTTCCGCCACGAACAGCGTCGCTTCATCGCCGCCAGTGCCGGCGCGAATTTCGAGGACCACGTTCTTCTCGTCGTTGGGATCCTTCGGCAGCAGCAGAACTTTGAGTTCTTCTTCGACGGTCACGATGCGCGCGTCGAGCTTCGCCAGTTCTTCCTCGGCGTAGGCCCGCATCTCGGCGTCTTTTTCGTCGGCGAGAACGGTCCGGCTCTCAGCGATCCCACGCTTCAGATCCTTGTACTCGCGATACTTCTCGACGATGCCTGCGACTTCGCTGTGCGCCTTGGCAGTCTTCTGGTATTTCGCCGAATCGTTGGTGATCTCCGGCGCCAGCAGCGCTTGCGTCAGTTCCTCGTATCGAATTTCGATTTGGTCCAATCGTTCAAACATGATTTTCATCCGTCGAGACGGGGCTTGCCCCGTCTCACTCTGCGGCGGAGACGCGGCAAGCCGCGTCTCTACTCTGATTTTAGGTGGAATGAGAAAGAAAACAAGAGTACGCGGTGGGCACCGCTAGGCAATGACCAACTCGCCGCCGCGCTGCTTTTCGAGCTTCATCGCTTCATCCAGCGCAACTATGGCGCATTCGACTTCGCTGTCATCTGGCGGCTGCGTTGTGATCCGCTGCAGCCACAGCCCCGGCGCCGTCATCAGCGCAAACAGCGAGACGCCCGGTTTCATCGAAGAACTCCTGGCTGAAAAACGCTTGGCGGCAAAGCGGATAATCTCATAGGAAACGCCGGCAATCAGCGGCAGTAGGGCGATACGAATGCCAAATCGAGCCCAGAAAGTGTGCACCGGAATCGCCATGTACACGAACATCGAGATGATCATCACCGTCATCAGGAAGCTCGTTCCGCAGCGCGGATGATACGTCGAATATTTCTGCACCGCCGCGGTGTCAAGCGGGTCGCCATTCTCGAAAGCAAACACCGTCTTGTGCTCGGCCCCGTGGTATTCGTACACGCGGCGAATATCTTTCCAAAGTGAAACACCCCACACAAAGAGCAGAAACATCGTGATCCTGATCAACCCGTCCACCAGATTAAACACGAACTGCTCCCCGAAAACCGAGTTCACCTTTTTCAGTTCCGTCGTAGCCAGCAGCGGCAGGTACTTGTACATGAAGATGAAGAAGGCGATGGAGAATGCCATGTTCAAGCCCGCCATCCAGCCCGTAATTTCAAACTTCTTACCCGGAGCTTTATCTTTATCGGCGGCGTTAGGCTCGGAGCTATTTTCGGGATTGCCGATGGATAGGTCTTCCAGCGCCGCATTGGCGGAAAATTTGAGCGCGCGGAATCCCAGCGTCATCGCGTGCCCCAGCATCATCACGCCTCGCACCACGGGCCAGCCCATCCACTTATGTTGTTCGGAGGGACGCTCCAGCGGCTCGCTATGAGTAACAATCTCGCCCGACGGTTTGCGCACGGCAATACCCCAGGCATGCGGGGAACGCATCATCACGCCCTCCAGCACCGCCTGCCCGCCGACGAGGGTTTCCTCGCCGCTCTCCAGAGCGGGTAGCAGCTGCACTGCCGCCAGAAAACGAAAAATTTGCCGCCAGCGTCGCATAGGCATTGGATGTTACTCGGGGAAGGAAGACTCCAGCCGCTAGAATACCATAGATCGGCGGGGATTCGATCCTTCCGCAGCGAAACTGAGGAAGAGTATCTCTTTAATATTCAGCGGCTTGGCGAATGCGGTATTTTGAGATCGAAGGCATCCGAACAGCCTGCAAATCGCAGCCGTCGGCCCCGGAATCCAATGGACATGCTGCACTTCGCCCAGACCTGCGACGCGATCGCTGCGACCACCAAGAAGCTGGAGAAGACGGCGCTGGTCGCCAACTATTTACGATCGTTTTTCGTGCGATCGACGTTGCCAGCCATGCCCCTGAGCGAGGCCGCGGCGGCAGTCATTTTTCTTTCCGGACGCCCGTTCCCGGCATTCGAAGAAGCGACTCTGCAGGTGGGCGGAGCGCTGTTATGGCGGGTCATCGGCGAGCTCTCGGGAAAATCCGAGCACGAGCTGACCGAGATTTATCGCCGGCATGGCGACGCCGGAGCCGTCGCGGCGGAGGCTCTTCCCACAAGGCCGGAATCCGGTCTCTCGCTGACCGACGTGCAGCAAGCATTTTCCGCGATCGCCGCGGCCCGTGGGCCCGCCGACAAGGCTTCCCTCCTGCGCGCCCTTCTCGATCGAGCCACGCCTCTTGAGGCGAAATACGTCGTGAAGATCATCAGCGGAGACCTCCGCATCGGCCTGAAAGAGAGTCTCGTCGAGGAAGCCATCGCACGTGCTTTCGAAGCACCGCTCGACCACGTCAAGCGCGCTAACATGCTGCTCGGCGATCTTGGAGAAACTCTGCGCCTGGCGTCTGCCGGAAAACTGTCGGAAGCGAGCCTGCGCCTTTTCCATCCCATCGACTTCATGCTCGCGAGTCCCGTTGAATCTTCGGATGAAGCCCTCAGCTATTTTCAGCATGCGTCGGTGGAGGACAAGTACGATGGCATCCGTGCTCAGGCTCACGTCAGCCGGGGCGAAGTCCGCATCTTCTCACGCACTCGTGACGAAATCACCGAATCATTCCCCGAACTACCAGCGGCTCTCGTCGGCCTACCTGCGGACGCGATTCTCGACGGCGAAATCGTAGCTTGGAATTCGGCGAGGATTGCGGGGGTCGATGCCGTTCCGGGTCGCGCTCTGCCTTTCAGCAGCCTGCAACAGCGTCTCGGCCGAAAAAAAGTAAGCGTCAAGCTCCTGAACGAAGTTCCCGTCGCCTATCTCGTTTTCGACATTATTTATGTGGATGGCGAACTTCTTCTCGATCGTCCCCAGCGCGAGCGCGGCCGAATTCTCAACGAACTGCTCGCCGCCCCCCGCACCGCGATTTCGCCCCGGCTCGAGGCGCAGGCGGAACTTGGTTTCGGGGATGCAGGTTTCGGGAACGCACGCGAAAGTTTGGTCGCGCCTGTGCTCCGCGCTCCAGCCGGGACGGCCAATTCCGCGCAAGAGCTTGAGACGTTCTTCACCGCGGCGCGTGATCGCGGCAACGAAGGCCTCATGATCAAAGATCTCGATTCTCTCTACACTCCCGGCCGCCGCGGCAAATCGTGGCTCAAGATGAAACGAGAACTCGCCACGCTCGACGTGGTCGTGACCGCCGTTGAATACGGACACGGCAAGCGCATCGGCGTGCTCAGCGATTACACATTCGCGGTGTGGAACAGCGGGCGCCTGGTGAACATCGGCAAGGCGTACTCGGGGCTCACCGATGCCGAGATCGCAAAAATGACCCAATGGTTTCTAGCGCACACTGTGAGTGAACAAGGGCTAAGACTCGAAGTGGAACCGAAGATCGTCCTGGAGGTTGCCTTCAACAACATGATGCGCTCCACGCGCCATGAGAGTGGCTACGCCTTGCGCTTTCCCCGCATCGTGCGCCTGCGTCCGGACAAACTCGCCGAAGATGCCGACACCATTGAAACCGTAAGAGAAATTTTCGAGCAGCAGCACTCAGCCTGAATGTTGGGATTAGTCGTTAGTCCATAGTCTTTGGTCGTTGGGCAAAACGTTCGCTAACGACTAACGACCAGCGACCGTCGACTGCTCTTAATCAGTGGGCGTGATCGTGACGGGAATGATCGTGCTCGTGTTCTTCCTCTCGTACCGCGATCACGCAACTATGGGCCGTTTCGCACACCACATGTTCCAACTGGATCGTCGTATGGTGGATACCAAACCCCTGTCCCAGTTTTTCGTTGATCTCACGCAGAATTGCATCGCTCTCCGACGTCGCCATGTCCGCGATCTTCACGTGCGCCGAGAGCGCATGGTTTTCCGATCCGATGCTCCACAGATGCAGATCGTGCACATCGCTGACGCCCGCGATCGTTCGCATCGTCGCTTCCACCGCTTCCAGGCTCATGCCGCGCGGAGTGCCCTCCAGCAGAATATTCAGCGTCTCGCGCACGATGCCGAAGCTCGACCACAAAATCAGCGTACCGATCCCGAACGACAGCGCCGCGTCGATCCAGTACTGTCCCGTCCATAGGATGGCAAAACCACCCGCAATCACCGCTGCGGTCGAGAGTGTGTCGCCCACTTCGTGCAACAGCGCGCTTCGGACGTTTACATCCCGTCCCGAACGCCACAGCAGCAGCGCGATCACGCCGTTCATCACCACGCCTGCCGCCGCCACTCCAATCATCACCCTGGCACGCACGTGCTCGGGATGCTGGATCCGCTGAAACGCCTCGTAGAAAATAAAAAACGAAACCACCACCAGCGACAGCGCGTTCACCAGCGCCGCCAGCACTCCGGCGCGCCGGTAGCCGTAGGTTTTCGTCGCGCTCGGAGGCCGGCCTTCCAGAAACACTGCCACCAGCGACAACAGCAGCGCCAGAAAATCGGACAGGTTGTGTCCCGCTTCGGAAAGTAACGCCAGCGAGTGCGCGCGGATGCCTGCAACCACCAGCAGCACGACGTAGAGCATGGTGACGGTCAGCGAAATGCGCAGCACCCGCCCCGTCCCATGAGAATGTCCGTGTCCGCCATGCGCGTGCATGTTCTTAGGATAGCGCAAGGTGCCCTGCCGGGCGCGGACACTCTTGTCCGCGTGCGCGCACCAAAACGGTTTCTCCTGGGTCACGGTAGCGCAGACCCTCCCGCTCGCGCTATCCTTCTCCTCACACTTAGGAGGACAAAATGAAGAAGATTCTCGTGATTCCGGCCTTGTTGCTGGTCGCCGCTGCGGCGCTTGCCCAAACGACGCCTGCCCAAACCGCACCCGCACAAGCAACGCCCGCACAAACCAAGAATCCCATCAGCAGCGCGCTTCGCGACATCATGCCCAGCCGCCAGAAAAACACGATCGCCGCCGTCGAGGCCATGCCCGCCGACAAATTCAGCTTCCGGCCCAGCGCTGATCAGATGACGTTTGGCCACCTCGTCGCGCACATGGTCGACGCGAATTATGGGCTGTGCAGCAACGCCGCGGACGTGCCGGCTCCCAAGGTCGAGGAACTGAAAGAAACGGACCCAAAAGACAAGCTGGTCGCCGCGCTCAAGGCGTCGTTCGACTTTTGCGCCGATGCGCTCTCTAAAATGGACGACTCCAAACTGGGAGAAGTAGTCAATGGCCCGGGCGGCCAACAACTCTCTCGCGCCCGATTCGCCCTGGGCATCGCCAGCAATTGGGCCGACCACTACGCCGAAGCCGCAATGTATTTGCGCCTGAATGGCATATTGCCGCCGACGGCCAAGAAATAAGCTGGGATTAGGTTGCCGAGGGACGGGTGTCTCGCCCGTCCACTCTCAATCTTCGACGAACGACTGTAGCCTGGCGAGCGCCTGATCCCACTGCTCCGAAACGAAATCGAGATACTCCTTAATTCCTGCAATCGGCTGTGGATCGAATTCGAACAGGCTCTCGCGACCCGAACGGATGCTGTGCACGATTCCTGCACTCTGCAGCACGCGAAGATGTTTGGTGATCGCCTGCCGGGTCAGCTTGGAACCGTGCGTCAGCTGCGAGATCGAATAAGGCTGCCTGCGACAGAGCTTCGCCACCAGGGCTAGTCGCGTCTCATCGCCGAGCGCGGTAAAGGTGAGTGCGTGTGCCCGCCGTTCAACAGCCACACTGCGATCTCCTCTATGCAACATGATCCTGCGAGACGTGATTCTGCGCGATATGATTCTTCGCGATATAGTTCTCGATGTTCTTCATTTGTTCCGTCCAGCCGCCATCATTCCTGCGGAATGCTTCGAGGCGGCGATCGCTGGGAAGCCTATCGAAACCGGACTCAGCGAGCACCAGTAACGTGCCTTTGGCGGTCTTCTCCAGCCTGAATTCGACGAGCGTGGTCGGTTCCCCGGAATAGTCCGCTGGGGAGTCCGCTTTGCCCAGCGACTTGGGCTGGGGCCAGGTGAAGGAAAAAAGTCGCTCTGGCTCCATTTTTTGCACGACGGCCTCCCATTTGACGTGCTCATAGCCAGGATGGGTGATGTGGCCGCGCGAGACTTGACCCAGAACAAAGGGGCCGTCCAGTTTTACGCGGAACCACTCGCCAAATTCACGGTAATCCGTGAGCGCACGCCAGACCCGCGAAATCGGCGCCTTGAGTTCAATGCGTTTCTCGATACGGTCGTTCATGTTAAGCAACCTCCAGGTTGCATATTAGTCTATCATCGGGGAAAAGGCAACCATTTAGTTGCATTTAGCCTTGCCTCTCTGAGCTAACCAACCAGCCGTTCCAATTCCTCTTCGCCGATCACGCTCACCCCCAATTCCCGAGCCTTATCCAGCTTCGATCCGGCATCGCTTCCCGCCACCACGAAGTCTGTCTTCTTGCTCACCGAGCCAGAAACCCTTCCGCCGGCGTCTTCAATCATCTTCTTTGCTTCATCGCGGGTGTGGCGAGCCAGCGTACCCGTCAGCACAAAAGTCTTGCCAGCCAGCTTCGTGCCTTTCTCTTTTTTCTGCCCGGTGAACGTCAGCCCCGCTTTGCGCAGATCGTTCACCAGTTTGCGATTATGTTCATCGCCAAAGAATTCCACGATGCTTTCCGCGATCCGCGGTCCCACCTCGTTCACTTCCTCAAGTTCTTCCGCGCTTGCCTTCATGATCGCGTCCAGCGAGCCGAAGTGCTCCGCCAGAAACTGCGCCGTGCGCTCGCCAACAAACCGAATACCCAGCCCGTAAATCACGCGCTCCAGCGGCAGCTTTTTTGAGGCTGCGATCTCCGCCAGCACATTCTCCGCCGACTTTTCGCCCATGCGCTCGAGTTGCAGCAGATTGTCTTTCGTCAGCTTGTACAAATCGGCAACATTTCTTACCAGGCCGCGTTCGGTAAGTTGATTCACCAGCGCCTCGCCGAGGCCGTCGATATTCATCACGTGACGCGAAGCGAAATGCAGAATCGTCCCCTGTAGCTTCGCCGGACAATTCGCATTCACGCAGCGATGGTCCGCCTCACCCGGCGTTCGCACCACATTGCCGCCGCACACCGGACAATGCTCGGGCATTTCGAACTGCTTGCGGCCGCGAGGGTGATCTTTATCTTCGACCACCTTCACCACTTTCGGAATCACATCGCCGCCGCGCTCCACCTCGACCCAGTCACCGATCTTCACTCCCAGTTGCTCGATGAAATCCATGTTGTGCAGGGTCGCGCGCGAAACCATCGTGCCGCCAATTGGAACCGGCTTCAACCACGCTACCGGCGTCAGTTTGCCGGTGCGGCCGACTTGCGGCACGATGTCCACGATCTGTGTCACCGCTCCCCGTGCCGCATACTTATAGGCAATCGCCCACCGCGGAGCCTTCCCCGTGAAGCCCAGCTCCCGCTGCCAAGCCGTGCGATCGACCTTGATGACGATCCCGTCAATCTCGTAAGGCAGCGCTTCGCGCTTGGCTTCCCAGCTCTGAATAAATTTCCAAACCTCTTCCAGATTTTTCGCCAGCTTCCGATTCGGATTTACCTTGAACCCCACGGCCTCCAGCGCGTCCATCGTCTTCGATTGCCGGTCGAAAAAAGTCTGGCCGTCTTGCAGCAGCATGTAGGCGAAATAATCCATGCGGCGCTGCGCTGTGATTGAGGGTTCGAGTTGCCGCACCGTTCCGGCCGTAAAGTTGCGTGGGTTTGCAAATACCGCCAGTCCCTGTTTTTCGCGATCCTCGTTCAGCTTGCGGAAGGCGGCAAGTGGCATCAGCATTTCGCCGCGTGTTTCAAACTCGGCGGGAATTCCGGCTTTCTTTAACTTGTCTCTTGAAATCGATAAGGGAATTGAGCGCACCGTCCGCACATTCAAGGTCACGTCTTCGCCAATGTTGCCATCTCCGCGCGTGATGCCGCGTTCCAGACGGCCGTCGCTGTAGACGAGCGCCAGCGACATGCCATCGAGCTTCAATTCGCACATGTATTCGAGATCGGTGCGGCCGGTGAGCTCATGCACCCGCCGTTCCCAGTCGCGCAACTCCTCTTCGGAGTAAGCGTTGTCGAGCGAGAGCATTGGGGAGGAATGCTTCGCCTTCACGAAGCCCTCGCGCGGCTTGCCGCCCACACGCTGGGTAGGCGAGTCGGGCGTGACCAGATCTGGATGCTCCGCTTCGAGCCGCTTAAGCTCGTTCATCAGCTTGTCGAAGTCGGCGTCGGAGAGCTCCGGATCATCCAGCACGTAATAGAGATATTCGTGGTGCCGAATCTTCTCGCGCAGAGCTTCGATTTTCTTCTCGGTGGAACTAGACATGACTGGGGAATTATAGTGCGGGAGATGCCCAGTACTTAGTACTCAGCAAAAAACCAACGGCAGCCGAGACGAAGCCCGGAAGGTGGCAATATCGAATGATCTCGTTTTACTGGGTACTGGGTACTGGGAACTGGGTACTGGCAACTGGCTACTGCCTTTTCGCTTTCCGAATCCGTCCGCGCCCGAGCGCGCCGCGGCCCACGCTCGACGGAGGCTTGCGCATTCCTTCCAGCAATTCCTTCAACACGGTCGCGTTGTTGCGTTCCTCGTTTCGCGACGCATACAGCAGCGTGAGTCTCCGCTTGCCTTCCGCAAGATGATGCAGTTTTTCCACCGCCGCGGAACCCTCCTCGCTTGCCAGCTCTTTGAGATAGCGCTTCCGGAACATGCTCCACCCCTCGGGTTTTGCATGGAACCATTGCCGCAGTTCGTTCGAAGGCGCGATCTCGCGCAGCCAAAGCTTGACCGCTGCGTCTGCTTTGGTCAGCCCGCGCGGCCACAGACGATCCACCAGCACGCGCACCCCGTCCGAAGAAGAAGCGGGCGCGTAAACGCGTTTGACCACAACGCTCATCACTTCCGTATTATCCTACCCCTGCATTATCCTAAATCTGAGCCCGGCCTTACAATCGACGCCGCCATCATCATGAACGTTTTGCTTTCTCCGCGCCTCCGTGTCTCAGTAGTGATCCTCGCGTTTCTGGCTCTTACCGGCTGCGATGTAGAGCGCCGCAAGTCCGACGCTGAACTTGGCCTCAATCCGCAACAGGCCCAGGGCAGAAGGCTCTACGACAACTACTGTGACCGCTGCCACGAGCCCTACTCGTCGCGCGGCAAAAAAGGTCCGAGTCTGAAAGGCGTCTTCAATCGCCAGTACCTGTCTCTGAGCGGATTGCCCGCCAATGACGATCGCATCACCGACATCGTCAAATATGGACGAGCCAAAATGGAAGGCTTCAATCAGGTGATGACCGAGCAGCAGATCAAAGCCCTGCTCGCGTATCTGCACACTCTGTAGCAAGTTCTCAGTTCCCGGTTCTCAGTTCTCAGAAGAACCTAGATTTATTTACTGTCGTCGTTCGATGTTGTGCCTTCTTGACTGCTGTGGACTTTACTGAGAACTGAGTACCGGGAACTGAGAACTGGTCTTGTGGCATAATCGCCCCCAGTGTCCGTCGCCAACCAATCCGTGCTGTTTCAAAAACTGCCATCGATGGACGAACTTCTTCGCCAACCTGACATTCAGGCGCTGATCGATCGCGAAGGGCATACCGCTGTCGCCGAAAGTATCCGCGTGGTGCTCGCGCGCCTTCGGCGGGAAATCGGAAACAGCCAGCTGGACGCGAACTCTCTGGATCTCGCACTGGGCGGCCTGTCCGCGGCGGTCGAACGTCAACTCCGCCAGGCGCTCGGTTACTCGTTGCTCCCGCTCGTCAACGCCACCGGCGTAATCCTGCACACCAATCTCGGACGCGCGCCACTCGCCACGGCCGCGCTTGATCACATTTGCACCACGGCGGGCATCTATTCCAATCTCGAATTCGATCTGTCGAGCGGCGAGCGCGGTAAGCGCGACGTTCATGTGAATCGCCTGTTCCAAAAGCTTCTCGACGATGACCGTGTGGAGGCGGGGCTCGGCCCCGCCTCAGCCGAGCGCAGCTCGGCGGCCATCTCAACCATCGTCGTCAACAACAACGCCGCTGCCGTTCTCCTCGCCCTGAACTCGCTGGCCGAGGGCGGCGAAGTCATCGTCTCGCGCGGAGAGTTGGTCGAAATCGGCGGCTCGTTCCGCATCCCAGACGTAATGTCGAAGTCGAATGCCACGCTGCGCGAAGTCGGCACCACTAACCGCACGCGCATTGCCGACTACGAGCGCGCCATCAACGATCGCACACGCCTTCTGCTTCGCGTGCATCGATCCAATTTCGAAATCACCGGCTTCACCGAGCAACCGGGGCTCGATGAACTGGTCGCTCTCGCTCGTCGCCGCAATCTTCCGCTCATGGAAGACCTGGGCAGCGGCGCGCTGTTCGATCTGCGTTTGGTCGGAATCAACGATGAGCCGGGCGTTCTCGACCGTTTGCGCTCGGGCGTCCACATCGTCACCTACAGCGGCGATAAACTGCTTGGCGGTCCGCAAGCCGGATTGATCAGCGGCCGCGCCGATCTGGTCGCGCGCCTGCGCTCGAATTCTCTGTTCCGAGCCCTGCGCGCGGACAAACTCACCTACGCCGCGCTTGAAGCCACGCTGCTCGCCTACGTCAAGCGCGACCACGACGCCGTACCGGTGCTGCGCATGATGCGCCTGTCGAAGGACGATATCGAACGCCGAGCGGAGAAAATTATTTCTCGCGTTGCCTCCACTCAACTCAAGCTGGAACTCCTCGATGGCGAATCCGTAATCGGTGGCGGCGCAGCTCCCTCGGCGGTCTTGCCCACGCGCCTGATCGCGCTGACCCACACCGATCTCGGCGCCGATGAACTGAACGCCCGACTCCGCGCCCATACGCCGCCCGTAATAGCGCGGGTAGAAGAAGGCCGCGTGCTGATCGACCTGCGCACCGTGTTTCCCGAGCAGGACGCCACTCTAGCAGAGGCGCTGAATTCTGTAGCGTGAGCGAAATCCAAATTGCCAATTACAAATTATCAATTAACAATGTTTCTATGATTCTCGGCACCGGGGTTGATATCGCCGAAGTTCACCGCATCCGCGAAAGCGTCGAGCGCTTCGGCGACCGCTTTCTTCGCCGCATCTTTACCGACGGTGAAATCGGTTACTGCGAAAAAAAGGCCACCCGTTTTGAAAGCTATGCCGCGCGCTTCGCCGCCAAGGAAGCCGGGATGAAGGCACTGGGTACGGGATGGAGTCACGGCATCCACTGGCGCGACATCGAAGTGGTGCGCCCGAAGGGGCAGCGTCCCACACTGAAATTTCACGGCGAAGCCGCAGCCATCGCGGCCAAGCTCGGCACAAAAAACATCGCCCTCTCGCTCACCCACACGTCCGAGCAAGCTCTGGCCCACGTCATTCTGGAAAATTAGCTGTCAGCCTTCAGCCATCAGAACTCAGCTATCGTTGTAAGAACCGGCCTGTCAACCTGCTGATTTAAAGCAACTTTCCCCATCATCGCAACATGCTCACCCGTTCCGGGTTTATATGGCCGAAACGTAATCAAGCCGGCTTACCGGCTTTAGGCCAAATCGAACAGGCTAAAAGAAAGGCCAATAAAAAATGAAACGCTCCGTTCGTAGGTTGGGATTTGGAATCGTATTGGGAGTTTTGATGTTGACGGTTTCGGTGCTGTCGCTCTCGACGGCATCGTCTGCGCAAATTGGGATCGGGATCTCGGTGCGAATTGGTCCCCCCGCGCTGCCGGTGTATGCGCAGCCCATCTGCCCCGGTCCGGGCTATCTCTGGACCCCGGGTTA